>Ga0074045_10001409_pt1 | contig 23134 bp, 22 predicted proteins | sample BogForMeECP23OM2_FD_94442 | JGI IMG/M metagenome (GOLD analysis project Ga0074045, IMG submission 94442) | Bog forest soil microbial communities from Calvert Island, British Columbia, Canada - Bog Forest MetaG ECP23OM2 | ecosystem: Environmental > Terrestrial > Soil > Wetlands ... | reverse complement strand
GCCTACATGCGCGTCTTGGCCGCCCAGGAACTTCTCGACGCGCGCCGCGACCTCGCCAATATCGAGCAGCAACTCGCCGAAACGCAACGTCTGCTCTTGAACAGCGGTCAGGCCGACGAAACCGAGGTGCTCACCGCCGAACTCCAGGCGCAGCGCCTGCGCCTCGCCGCCCGCATGCAGGAGAACAGTCTTCGCGAAGAGTGGCGCTCTCTTGCCGCTGCGCTCGGTCGCCCCGATCTTCCCTTGGCCACAGTGGCCGGCGATCTGGAGCACAACTGGCCTGAGTTGAATGAAGAGCAAATCACCGAACACATCGCTACGCAGAGTCCCGCCACGCGCCTTGCCGATACCGCCGCCGCCCGCGCCGAAGCCGCCATCGTCAGCGCCCGGCGCGCTTCCATCCCCGATCTCCAGCTACGCGGCGGTCTGGAGTACAACAACGAATGGCTGGCGAACGTTCCCTACGCCATCGGCTGGGAAGGCCTCGCCGAGGTTTCCGTGCAACTGCCCATCTTCAATCGCAACCAGGGCAACGTCGCCGCAGCAGCAGCGGATCTAGACCGCGCCAAGCTCGAAAAGGAACGCATCGCGCTCACATTGCGCGAACGAGCCGCCACGGTTGTCGATCAGTACGCCAGCGCCAAGCTCATGGCCATCGAGTACCGCGAAGGGATTCTCCCTCGCGCCAAGAAGGCGTACACGTTGATGTTTGAGAAAAACGCGCAGATGCTCGCTTCGCGTCCCCGCGTGCTCGATTCCCAACGCCAGCTCTACGAATTGCAAGCCGAATATATCGTGGCCCTCGAAAGTGTCTGGACCAACGGTATCGCTCTGCAGGGTTTTCTCCTCACCGACGGCCTCGAAGCTCCCGCGCGTCCCACCGAAGTCGATCGCCCCATTCGCGAAATCAACGTCCCCATGCCCGACCGCACCCTCTCTCCGTTGGATACCATGCCCCGTCCCTAAACCGCCTCTGCACCGTTTACCTCGGGCGTCGCCCAGGTGCCCCAGCTCAAGGGGTGCCCCAGGTGCCGATTTTGCACCTGGGTTCTTCGGTTTTCTGCTGCAACTCATGTAGGGGCCGCCTTCTGAGACGGGCGGGTTTAGAGTCCAACTCATGCGACCATCTTCCATCTTTCAGGCCGCGCAATGACGCTGGTGCACCCGCTCCAGAAATCGATTCTCACTATTTCTTCTCGCTCGGACTTGCGCCGGACGCCTCGCACCCCACCCTGTCCCTTCGGACATATCCAGTTCCGCACAATAGTACTCTGGTAGCGTTGACCCCCTGAAAGCCCGCTCGTTACTGTCAACAGTGGCGAGGGGTGTATCTCAGAGAAGGGCGTGCCCATGAGCAAGGCAGGCAGCGCGCTTCTGCATCGATTGGCCCCTTCTATGTTGAGGTCGCAATCCAACCTCGGGCCATGTGTCTTCAAGAAGTAACCACTGAGGGATGGCGCCATTCATGGCGACGATGGTACGAGCGGGACGTTACGAAATTATCGGTGAACTTGGCCGCGGCGCCATGGGTGTCGTTTATAAAGCCACCGATCCGGTGATTGGCCGCCCCGTCGCCGTCAAAACCATTCGCCTCAGTGAAGAAGGCACGGGCCTGACGCGCCCCGAACTCCTGGCTCGCTTCCAGACCGAGGCACGCGCCGCCGGTCTGCTCACCCATCCCAACATCGTGGTGGTCTACGACGCGGGCGAAGAAAACGGCTTGTACTACATCACTATGGAGCTGGTCGAAGGCAAGAGCCTGCAAGCGCTGCTCGACGCCGGCCACCATTTCCCCACGTCGCGAGTGCTGCGCATCCTGGAGCAAACCTGCAGCGCGCTGCAGTTCGCGCACGAACGCAACATCGTACACCGCGACGTCAAGCCCGCCAACTTGATGCTCACTGCCGATGACACCGTGAAGGTCACCGACTTCGGCACCGCGAAAATTCTCCAGTTCGGCACCGTGCAGCAGACCACGCACGTCATGGGCACGCCCAGCTATATGTCGCCGGAACAGGTGAAGGGTCGCCCCGTCGACGGCCGCAGCGACATTTTCTCGCTCGGCGTGATGCTCTACGAGATGCTCACCGGCGAAAAACCGTTCCCCGGCCAGAGCATTACGACAGTGATCTATAAGATTGTGAACGAGGATCCCATCCCGCCTCGCCAACTGAATCCTACGATCCACCCCGGCTTGAACAGCATCGCCATGCGCGCGCTGTCCAAGGAGCCGGAAGTGCGCTATCAGACTTGCCGCGAGATGATCGAAGACTTGCGCAACTATCGCGGGCTGGGCGGTACCGAACAGAATCCGGATGCCACCATGATTTCCCGGCGCGCTGGTTCGCCTATGGCTGCCGCATCCGCGAACCCCGGCTTGCGTGGACTCCACGGCGATCCTTCGTCTTCGCCCGCGCTTCGTTCCCTGCAGTCGCACGGCGGCAACCCGTCGCAAACGCCAGTGATTCGCCGCACCGGAGCCATCCAGACTTTCGAGGCGCCCAAAAAGAGCAGTCCAGTTGGCACCATCTTTGCCGCGTTGCTTTTGCTTAGCGTGATTGTTTACGGCGGCTACAAGCTTCGCCCCGAATTCCAGGCTGCTCGCGAGCGCAACAAGACCTATGAAGCTGCGAAATCCGAGCAACCGGCGCAACACGCTCCTTCAGCGATCCAGCCCTCAACGATCTCGATTCCGCTCACCGAACAACCTGCGGCGAAGGACGCGACTTCTCCTGCGCCGGCTGGCACTGCTGCCAACGCTCCGGCCGCGCTTCCGGGCAATGCTGCCACAAATGCACCCGCGCAGCCTGCCGACAACGCCGCAAAGCCGCCGCAGCCCACTGCCACTTCGGCGCCAGAGAAAAAACCAGAACTCCCCGCAACCACTGCGCCTGCGGCAAACAAAGTTCCTGCTTTGTCCGCTGCCGCCACCGAATACAAGGGACGCATCGAGGAGGCCGTAGCTGAAAAAGGACTGGGAACCCGTGTCAACATTTCCGGCACAGGCAATTCTCTTACGATTTCAGGTAAGCTTCGCCCCGCCGAACACGCCGCCCTACTTCACTTGATACGCAACGCCCCCGCTTCCGTGCGTGTCGTCGACGACATTCAATACGAAGATGCCCTGGTTTCGGCAGCCGTCGCCACGCCGCCGCAGCCGCAACCGGCTGTCCAAAGCTCTCCTCGCCCCGCCACTTCCAACGTCAATAGCGCGGTCAACGTCATCACCGACGCGCCAGGCGCCATGGTTACTCTCTTCGGACCCGCCGGACGGGCCATTTCCAGTTGCCAGTCGCCCTGCACCTTCAACGACTTGGTCCCTGCGCGCTACAGTCTGCAGGTCCAGAAGGACGGATATCTGCCGGTGCAGACGGCGGTCGAATTAAAGCAGCATGAGTCTCTGGATCAGCGAATTCATCTGGACGCTTTGGCCAAGGGTCTGTACGTCAGCAGTCGTCCCCCCGGTGCTGAAGTTTTCATCAATGGCGCGAAGCAATCCGGGCAAACCCCGACGACGCTTCCGCTCGCGCCGGGCCAATACGACTTGGTGCTCAGGATCCCGGGCTATGAAGCGTATGCCGGCCACGTCCAGGTAAAGGACAACATTCAAACCACGCTGGACGTGGAACTCAAAGAAAAGTCACAGGTTCACGTGGCGTGGGCGCAGGTTAACTCCACCCCCAGCGGCGGCGAGATCTTCATCGACGGCGCTCCGGCCAACCAGACCACCCCTGCGCGCGTGCAAATTCCAACAGGTGCGCACATTATTGCCATCCGCCTGGCGGGGTACCAGATCGCCAAGCGAGGCGTCCAAGTCAGCGAAGGCGGGACGGTGAACGTCACGGAGGATCTACAGCTGAAGTGACGGAGCTCGGTTCAGTTTCAGGCGTGGCACAGCGAAGACAGACCGAAACCATGCCGCCTCCGGCGTTCCAATTAGTCAACATTTTGTAACAAAAAGTTACATTTCCAACCTGCCGTACTATAGCTTTCCTCGCCCACTCTTTGAAAAATGCTAGTGGGGGTAACTCCCCTGTTGCTAGCGGCCTCTCTATTCGACCGGTTTAGGCCACTGGTACATCCGGTCTTTGAGTTTTCAGTTTGGGACGGTCCCTTGGTCAATCGAGCCACAGTTCTCGCCGACGAACAGCAAGCGGATAAGCCTCAGTCGCATCGGGCTGCCCCGTTTGTGAACGCCGTCGCGCGCCCGGAGCGGCCCAATTCCAGCGATCCGCGTCTGGCCGATGCCTCGCAGGCTTTGCGTGCCCTCCATTTACTGCTGCGGTCTCGCCGGCTTTACGAGAGTTCGCACCCGCAAGTCCAGGATCATCTCGACGACGCCTACGATTCCCTGAAGCGTGTAGCCAGCATCTTGGGTGGCCTGGAGGTTCGGATCGAGCGCGGCGGCGTAGTCGTTCCAACCATCGCCGAAGGGCACATCCCCGACACTCACGGTGAATTCCACGCCTTGGCCAACGATCTTCAGCGCGCTGGGGTGCAAACCGTTTTCTTCGCGGAGAAGTTTCATGTGGGCGAATTGGACACCTTCTCGCAACTCCTGAAAGATAACTTGCTAAGATCGGATGAGCCGGCAAAACACACGGGACGGACTTGGTGGCCGGGGCAGCTCCGGGAGCAACGGGTGGAAGGGATTCAGGTAAATACGTTGACGGATCGCAAAGTCGACACCGTCCTGGCCAGCCTGATTGCGGCACTGGTTGCCTATGGCGGGAACGCGCCACAAGAGAACGGCGACACGCCCGTCCTGGCGCCACAACACGAAGAACTCGCCGATTCGCTCCGCCTGATCGGGCACCTGACGCCACCAATGGAAGCGGCCCGCGGGCTTTCTGCTGAAGACGCCGCGCACGCGATTCACTCTTCCATGGAACGCGCCAGCCGCAACACCGTTCGCTTGCTGCTTGGCTCCATGACGCACTACACGCCCCAGGAAGGCGAATTCCCGCAAGCCTATCTGCTGCGCCTCTCGCAAAGCTTGATTCTGGAGTTTCTGGCTTCCGAATTTGCCGCGGGCACTCTGTCTGCCGTGGCCATTCGCCCGCAGCTGCAGAAGTTCGCCGATGTGCTGGTGGCGGCTGGCGGCTATCACGGGCCGCACGCCTCGCAACACTTCTCTTCACTGGCCGCCACGTGGGCCAGCGACGCCTTCCGCGAACAGCTTCTGGAGCGCTTCTGGCTGGAGCTTCCGCAACGCGAAAAGTCGGCGGTAATGCGCAGCCAGGAAATCTGGTGCGTGCCCATCGCCGCGATTCGCCAGACGCTTCGGCAACTTGTCGATGCGGGTGTGGATGCGCCGCGGCGCGAAGCTCGCACCATCCTGCTGAATTATGCCCGCAGGATCGAGCACCCAGATTCTCCCGCGCGCCGCATTGTTGCCGCCGGGCTTGGCGAACTCACTCCGGTGCTGGAATCCCTCTGGCCCAATCAACTGCCGGAAGAGTTGAGCCGCGGCACCATGAGCGCCTTGGCGAAGGAAACGGTACCGGAAACCAGCGCGCTGCTCGCCTCGTTCCTGGAAACTCTCGGCCGCATCGCTTCGACCCGCGGTGATTTTGCCGGCTTTGAAAATATTCTGCTGAGTCTGGAACGCGTGCCTCGCGACGCCGAGCACGAACACATGACCGCGCTTGGCCATCGTCTGGTGGCGAATGATCGTTGGATGCTCCTGGTGGATGCCGCCCTTGCGAATCGCGCACTCGATCAGGCCCTGCCGCGCCTGCTGCAGCGCGATCCGGAACGCCTGCTCGACCGCCTGACTCTTCTGCTGACCGACCAGCGCGGCCCCGAAATGATTCCTGCGATGGCACGCCTGCTTCGCGCCATTGGCGTCCCTGCGTTGACGCTGCTCGAAACGCGGCTGTTTGAAGCGCGACGTCAGCGTGTCAGCGCTGCCATCAAGCTTCTCGCTGCCGCCGATCCCGATCGCTTGCTCCGCGGGCTGACCCGCGCGATGGCCAGTTGGGAATGGAACCTGCAGGATCTAGCCGTTAGCGAACTGGCTCGCCCGGCAAACGCCGCTTCTGCGCAGAGCACGGCGTTTGTGTTTTCCGCGATTCTCTCCGACGCGCATCCGCTGGTCGTGCCCATGATGGTCGACCAGATCGGCATCGGCCAGGAAACCACTGCAGTGCCTATGCTGATGGAAATCGCCGCCGGAGAACACGAAACGCTTCGCGACCAGTTCGTCCGCATCAAGGCCATCGAAGCCCTCGGCCGTATGCGCGCCTATGAAGCCGTTGAACTTCTTCGCCAACTCGCCGCAAGACGCGAAGGCTTGACGTTCGTCGAACCTGCCGGTCTGCGCGCGTCCGCCGAAGATGCTTTGGCGATGATGGAAGAAAGTCCCGCCTCCGCGAGAGCGCGCGCGGCCTTCGAACCCGCTGCCGCTCCGCTGGGAAATTTTGTCGTGCCGCGGCGTTATGCCCGCGTTCCGTTGGAGTCGCCACTTCGCGCCCAGATTGGCGCTCCGCAAATGTCCATGGCCCGCGTCAGGACCATCAGCCTGGGTGGCGCTTACCTCGAATCAGAGCAACGCCTCAGCGTTGGCGATTCCATCCAGCTCGAAGTCCGCATCGGACTCAAGAAAATCCACTTCACCGCTGTCGTCCGCAACCTCGGCCCCGACGGCAACGGCGTCGAATTCGTCCACATGAAAGACGAAGACCGCGAACGCCTCCGCCGCCTAGTCCGCAAGCACCTCTAGGCTTCCTCAAGGCTGTCTCCGATCTCTGCGGTCGTTACCGCCTGGCGAATTCCTCTTGGCCTTGTTTAGCTGCGAGACAAGCCCCGTTCGCATCTCGGGGCCTTTTTCCTTTCACGACTCGTACGGGCATTGGCGTGAGTCCTCGCCTCTGTAGCGGCCACCTTCTGAGGCGCAGGCGTAGTCCAGTGGTTATATACGAAACTAGTTATTCCTCGGAAAATGAGTGAATCAAACATACCGCCATTCTCAAATCACAGCAAAGCTGCAAACTCCGCCAGGTTCGTACAATTAATCACGAAAATACGGGTTCCACCGCTTGCCGCTCGCCACTTGCCTTTCTCTTCTGCGACAATTGTTGCCATCACCATGGCTTCGCACGAAGACATCCACAAAGCCGCGCAACTGCTCCGGTCCGGCGAACTCGTCGTCTTCCCCACCGAAACCGTCTACGGACTTGGCGCTAATGCCCTCGATCCCGCCGCAGTTCGCAAGATCTATGCGCTCAAAGACCGGCCCGTTGCCAGCCCGCTGATCGTGCACGTTTCCAGCATCGAGCAAGCGCGCGAACTCGCCGCCGAGTGGCCCGAAGACGCCGAGCGCCTCGCCCGCGAATTCTGGCCCGGCCCGCTCACGATTGTCGTCCCGAAAAAGCCCGCCATTCCCGATGAAGTCACCGCCGGTCTACCCACGGTGGGCTTGCGCATGCCGCGGCATCCTGTCGCGCTCGCTCTTTTGCGCGAAGCCGGAGTGCCGATTGCCGCGCCGAGTGCGAATCGTTTCACGCAACTTTCCCCCACCACCGCACAGCACGTCCGCCAAGCCTTTGGCGACGACACCCCTTTCCTGCTCGATGGCGGTCCCTGTGAGGTGGGCCTCGAATCCACGGTACTCGCGGTGACCAAGGATGGCCTCGAAGTGCTTCGTCCCGGGATGGCATTTGTAGACGATGCTGCAGCAGCGGCAGGCACGCCAGCCCCGGGGTCAACTGAACAAGCCGCCGCGCACCGTTCGCCGGGCCAGCACAACAAGCATTACAGCCCGCGCACACGCGTTCTGCTCGTCAACCGCGGCCATCTGCCGCAAAAGGGCCGCGGCGCCTACCTCTGGTTCACCTACAACGCCAAGGCAGCCTGGAAGCTGCGCATGCCCGAACAGCCACAAGCCTATGCCGCGAAGCTGTACAGCGTTTTGCACGATCTGGATCGCGAGGGATACGACTGGATCGCGGTGGAACTGCCGCCGCACGCGCCGGAATGGGCTGCGATCCGCGATCGCCTCACGCGCGCCGCGTACTGAGGGGCACAGGACGGCCAGGCGGAGCAGGACGCGCAGTTGTGAGTCCTGGGACCGCCGCGAATCCCGCAGATTCGATATACAATGCGTCTATCGAACTTCGGTCAGGAGATCCCAATGTCAGATTCGCCCAAACTCCGTCTTGTGCTTTGGTTCGCCCTGCTGCTTGCCGCAATTGTCCTCGCTTTTGGCGTCGTCGGTCACGCGCGCCCGGGACCTGCGCAGAACGCCGACAAGCCTTTTGTGATTGAGTACTACTATAAGGCGAAGTGGGGTCACGCCGACGAGTTCATTACGCTCTTCCGCAAGAACCACTATCCGTTGCTGAAGAAACAGGTTGAGATGGGCCGCTTGCTGAATGTTTCTGCCGTCGCGCCGGTCTATCACACCACTGAAGACGGCCGCTGGGATTACCGGGTGACCATCGTGTACAAGAATGCGGTCGTGGCGAACGATGGGTTCGATTCAAGCGCTCTGATCAAGCAGCTCTATCCCGATCAGGAGACGTACAAGAAGGAAGAGCAACGCCGCTTCGAAATCCTGGAAGCTCACTGGGATCTCCCGGTCAAAGAAGTAGATCTCAACTAACTCATTGAAATATTAGAGGTTATCCAGGAAGAACTGCGTCACGCGGTTCATCAGAACGCGCCGCGCTGGCGGATCCGTAACGCCATGGCCGCGGCCAGGGAACGCCATTACCTCGGCATATTTTCCGCTCTCGATCAGCTCGTTGATTAGCGCAAGCGTGTTGGAATAGTGCACATTGTCGTCGCCGGTGCCGTGCGCGATCAGCAGTTTCCCCTGGAGCTTGCCGGCGTTCTCGACCGGCGACGATTCCGTGTAGCTGTGCTCGCGCTGCGGAATTAATCCAAGATAACGCTCGGTGTAAATCGTGTCGTAGTAGCGCCAGTTCGTTACCGGCCCTCCGGCAAACCCAGCCTTGAACACACCCGGCATATCAAACATAGCGTGAAGCGTCATGTGGCCGCCATAGCTCCAGCCCCAGATGCCGATTCGCGTGCCATCGACAAACGGCTGACCCTTCAGCCATTCGACGCCGTCACGCTGATCGGAAAGTTCCTGCGCGCCCAGGCGGTAGTGAATAGGCTCTTCAAATAAGTGCCCGCGCCCCGCAGAGCCACGATTGTCTAGCGCAAAAATAATGTAGCCCTTCTGAGCCATCATCTGGTGCCACAGAAAATTGTTGCCGCCCCAGGCATTCATCACCACCTGGGCGTGCGGCCCGCCATAGGTGTAGACAAGCACGGGATATTTCCGCATGGAATCGAAAGTGGGCGGCTTGATCATGAAGCAGTTCAGCACGATGCCGTCGTGAGACTTGACGGCAAGGAATTCGACGGGCGACAGATGATATTTCTCTAGCTCGGGCACATTGTTTTCGTTCAACGTGGCCACCTTGGTGGCATCAGCACGATACAAATCCTGGCGCGGCGGCGTTCCAGAATTGGAATAGGTATCAATGTACGCAGCCGCGTTTGGCGCAAAGTTGATCGCGTGGCTGCCGTCTTCCTTCGTCAGCCGTGTGAAGCCCGAACCGTCGAGCGCAAGGCGATAAAGATGCCGCTCCATAGGAGACTTTTCCGTGGAACCGAAATAGACCAGGCCTTTCGACTCGTCGACAGCGTCAAGGTGCGTCACTTCCCAATCGCCCTTCGTGAGTTGCGCGAGTTCCTTGCCACTCAGGTCGTAAAGATAAAGATGGCGGTAGCCGCTGCGCTCGCTGGACCACAGAAAACGCTTTGAGCGCTTCAAGAAGTGGAGATCATCGTTGACATTGATCCAATACTGGTCTTTCTCCGTCAGCAGTGTGGAAGATTTGCCGGTTGTGGTATCGGCAAGCAGGAGATCCAGCATGTTCTGCTCGCGATTCAAGCGCTGAATGGCAACGTGTTTGGAATCAGGCAGCCAATTCACGCGCGGGATGTAAATATCCGCGTTCGCGCCAATGTCCATGACGCCCGGTTCGCCACCCGCAACAGCCGCCACAAGCACGCGGATGGCGGGATTATTTCCGCTCGGCACCGGATAGCGCTGCAGTTCCGCCTCGCCGGTGTAGGACTCGAAGTCCGTCAGGGAAAACTGCGAGACCTTGCTCTCGTTCATCTCGAGATAAGCGACTGCCGAGGAATCCGGCGCCCACCAGTACGCCGTGCTGATGTCCAGTTCTTCGGGGTACACCCAGTCGAGCTCGCCTCGGCGAATCTCTTCGGTGCCTCCGGTCGTCAACGCGCGTTCTTTGCCACCGGCCGCCGGAACGAGCCACAGATTGTGGTCGCGAACGAAGCTGACATATTTGCCGTCGGGCGAAATTTTCGCGTCGGCAAGTTCTTCTTTCCCCGAAACGAGTACGCGACCTTCCTGCGACTTCAGGTCAAACCAGGCAAGCGAGGTAGAGCCCTCAAAAAGAAGCGCGTCACCCGAAACCGACCACTGCACTTGCGACGGGGCGCGCCGGCCAAGCCCGGTGGCCTGCGATTGTTTGCCGGAAGGCGCGGGAAGCACGGATTCCAGCTTGTCGGCAGCGATCAGTAACGAGCGCTGACCGGTGGAAGCGTCCATGAGGTAAAGCGCTGGCTTGGCCTCTTTGCCTGTGCCGGCCAGCTCGAAGAAACTGAATTTCTTTCCGTCCAGGCTCCAGGCAATGCCGCGGGTCAACCGTCCGCTCAGGCTGGGCTGTCCGTAAATGCGATCGACGGTAAGCTCTCCGCTCGCGGCCGCAGCGGCATTGGCGTTCTTTTGCTGTGCAGGCGCCTGAGCATGGAGGGATAGCGTGTAAAACAATACTCCGAGCAATGCGGCAGCAAGCCGACGAGCACTCTTATGGGCACGGTGAAGCATCGTTTCTCCTTGGCAAACTTGTGATTCTATCTTGGGTTGTGCGAAAGGCAAAACGAGAGGCGCATCGGCGCGCAATCTTGAACGAGGCAGCCTAAACCGGCGGACCTTCAAATTTTCTTCACTAGCGCCGTATGGCTACCACGAATGACCTTCTTAAAGCCCGCAGCGGGCAACTTCAAGTTCGGCATCGAAGTTCGCCAGCTTCACGTGTCCCTTTGGCTCAGCGAGCAGCAGCGCTGCTCCGGGCTTCGAAGCGGCAGCAACTTCAGCAAAAAAGTGGCCGGGATCCGGGAATTCATGCACCACAGCGAAGGCTAGAGTGAAATCAATCGCGCAGATCCTGCACGCCCAGCGAGTCAGCACAGGCGATGCGTACATCACTGCGGTTAAGAAGGCCAGCCTTGGACGCGCGCCGTTTCAGTCGGTCAGTCATTCCCGAATTGCACGTCGATCGCAACGACGCGCCCCGACGTCCCCGCAAGGCCGGCGAGCGCAAGTGTAAAGAAGCCCATGCCAGGACCGGGCTCAAGGACAATCATTCTCCTGTACGTAAGGTGCCAAACTATTGTGAGGGTTCTGACCCAAGCGGCGTGCCGGACAGACCAGCCAGTACCCCAGCCACCAGGGGCATACGCGATGAGACATTGTTCACTCGAAGGAAGGTGCGCCGTCATCTTCCCACGCGTACTTCCGGCTCATCGCAAGCAAAACTTGTCGACTTCGTCGGTTAACCCGGCGGCCAACGGAACGTGCGCCCGCCCAACAGATGCAGGTGAAGATGGAACACGGACTGGCCGGCTCCGCTGCCATTGTTGAAAACGGTGCGATAGCCTGGCAGCAGATGGCGCTCGGTGGCGAGCTTCGCGGCAACGAGTTGCAGTTTGCCGAGCACTGCCTGATCTTCCGCCGTGGCATCGTGGAGCGCGGCAAAATGCTTTCGCGGACAGATCAGAATGTGCGTCGGCGACTGCGGGTTCACATCTTCAAAGGCGAAAACCTGGTCATCGTCGTAAACCAGCTTCGCCGGAATCTTCTTCGCTCCGATTTTGCAAAAAAGGCAGTTGGGGTCCATCACTTTGCTCCTGAAGGCGCGGCTTCATCGAGGCGCACAACAAATGGCGTGAAGCCTTCCTTGCTGCGCAATTGGTCCGCATATTGCTGCGCGGCTTCTTCACCGGAAATTCTGCCCACGCGCACGCGATAGAAACTGCTGTCGCCCGCATCATACTGCTGAATGAAGGTCGGCGAGTAGGACGCGCTCAGGCGCTCGCGGAGCCGCTCGGCATTAGCGCGTTCGCGGAAAGCGCCCACTTGCACGGTAAAGAATCCGGCGCTGACGTCGACATTGCCCAACACCTCCAGCCGCACCGGAACAACGCCCGGGCCAATGGATTCAATTTCGCGCGCCGCGGCCTGTGAAAGATCGATGATGCGATTATCCACGAACGGTCCGCGATCGGTGATGCGCACGGTGGTCGTTTTTCCGTTGTTTAGATTGCTGACGCGCACGACCGTTTCAAACGGCAAAGTCCGGTGCGCCGCCGTCAGCTTGTTCATATCGTAAATTTCGCCGTTGGAGGCGCGTCGGCCGTTGAACGGAACTCCGTACCACGAGGCGTTGCCCTCTTCGCTATAGCCGACAGGAGCGGGGGCGGGAGGAGTTTTGGAATGCTTTCCCGGATGCGGAGCCGCCGGCGGCGTAGCCGGATTGCTGGCGGCACCGCCGGCACCCTCCGCGGGCGCCGGAGAACTCGGCGAAGTGGCAGGGGGATGCGACGCGACAGGACGCTTGCCCGCGCAACTGGCAGTAAGCAAGGCTACGGCGATCAAGGCTGTTCGGGGAGCGAGCCGGTCCAAGGTCACGGTTTCGGTTCTTGAGAATTTTTCTGCGCTCGGGCCGCAGCACGCGCTTCCAGTTTTTTCGAGGCTTCGTTGAGTTTTTCGGAAGCCTCGCGAAGGAATTGCGCGGTACGCTTTTCCGTTTCGGGCGCAACCTCTTCTTCCACGTATTTGCGGAGGCGGGTGATTTCTTCATCGAGACGGCGGCCAAACTCTTCAAATTTGTCCATAGGCTCCTGCGCCGCATAACCAGGCGCGTTTCCGGTATTATAGGAACGCGAGTAAGTGGCTGCAAGGAGGAGTGTTGGCCCTTCCCTATCACTGGCAGATGCGCGTTGAGCGCTTGAAGAGAATGTTTGGTGGGATGTTTGGCGGCGGAGAGAAACGTCCACAATTGTGCCCGGCTTGCGGCGCGCTGGTGGGAATCAACACGACGCGTTGCCACGAGTGCGGAACGAACCTGCGTTTCGGCTTGGCGGCTTGGAGCAAAGGCCTATCGGAATTTTTCGGCGGGCACGCCCCGGTAACCACCGCCATCCTCATCCTGAACGTAGTGATGTTCGCCTTGAGCCTGGTTGGCACGATGAAATCAGGAGAAGGCGGCGGCCTGAGCATTCTGTGGGGAATGGACAGCAGTACTCTATACCGCTTGGGCGCGTCTTTCGGGCCAGCCATTTTTCTCGGCCACGAGTGGTACCGCCTGATTACTGCGATGTTTCTGCACGGCGGGCTCATCCACATCGGCTTCAATATGATGGTCCTTTTGGACCTGGGCCCGATCGTGGAAGAGATCTACGGTTCGGCGCGCTATCTATTCCTGTACATCGTAATGGGCGCCGTAGGCTTCCTACTCAGTGCTTGGACCGGTCACTTCTCTCTGGGAGCCAGTGGCGCCATTCTCGGATTGGTTGGATTGTTGATCGCGGTTACGACCAAGCGCGGGGGCATACAAATGAAGGAGATGCGCTCCCGCCTGATCTCTTGGGTCGTAACTATTTTCGCGATTGGATTCCTGTTCCGCAGCTTGCGAACAGACAACTGGGCGCACTTCGGCGGTTTGGTCGCGGGATTTCTGCTGGGAAAGGTATTGACGGACCGCGAGCCACTTCCCGGCCCGGAGCGGACCCGGGCGTATGCGATGGGCTGGATCGCAGGAATTGTGCTGCTGGCCAGTTTTGTGATGATGTTTTTGCATTACGGTGATCGGATCCCGCAATAAAAAAGCCCGCGCCTGTAGCTCAGGTCTTTAGGCCTGAGGCACTCCGAAATTAAGACGCGTGCAGGCGACGCGCGACGACCACGGCATAGTGGAATCCGGAAATCGTCACAAACACCGCAACCGTGTACACAAGATAGTGTGTCAGCACAATAATCCGGTCTGCGGGATACACAGCGCCTAGCAACGCAAAAAAGACCAGCCCAACCTCAAAGAACGTGGTGGCCTTGCCAAGCAAGCTTGGAGGAAAAGGCCGGTAGCCCTGAATAATCAGGATGACCGCGGCGACGACCAGCAACAACACATCACGGCTGAGCACCATAATGGTCAACCACCAGGCAATTTTCTTCTCCATGGCCAGCGCAACGAACGATGAAGACAGCAGAAGCTTATCGGCAATGGGATCCAGATAAGCGCCCAGGGCCGATTGCTGGTGCAGTTTGCGAGCCAGCAACCCATCGATGAAATCGGTCCCCGCAACGAAAACCAGCACAATCAGCGCCCAACGGTACTCTTGATAAAGCACCAGAATGAGGAACAGCGGCAGGAAGCCGAGTCGTAAGAATGTGATTTGGTTGGGTACCGTCCAGATGCGGGCTTTCATTGGAAAGAAAGGATAGCGCAGTTCAGGCGAATTGCGCGAGATAGTCGAACAGGGACCGGCCGATTTTGCGCTGAAAAACGTCGGCCATCGACGGAATGGAGCCGGAGGGCTCGTCAAGCGAGACACGCTCGACGCGAGTCATGGGGAAAAAGACCGTTGGCAGACCAACGCGTTCAGCGTCGAGTTGATTGATTTGACTGACGAAGTGATCGAAGGAGTTCAGGTCGATACCGCGAACGGTGACCCCGCTGGGATTGAGCGAAAGCAGGATGCCCCAGACTTTTTCCTTGGGGGAATGCAGGCTGACGACAACGATGGAGTTCGGTTCCATGGGCAGCGGCTCTCGCGATACTTCCTTCAGCTTACCGCAGGACGCGAGGGTACCACTGGAATTTAGCGCAGTGGTTTCCTGTGACCTGGGAGGTTTCACTCGGCAGGTCCTTTCTTGGCCGCTTCGTAGGCCTGGTTGAGCCACCAGATGGCGTCGCGCACATCGGCATCGCTGAATAATTCGAAGGCAAACCAGCCTCTGCCAGTGACGCGCGTCCCGGTGTCAAGCCGCGGCTCCTTTTGCGCTTGTTGGAATAAGCCGTCGGGCATGGGATTAAATTTGAGAAGGATGGAGGAGGGCGTGAAAAGGCCACGGGAATAGGGCAAAGCGGCGAACACGTTTTTCCGCCGATACAGAAAGCGAAATCCAAACATGCGCTTGCAGGTGACGGCCGGCCACGATTCCACTTCCGCCTCGAGCATCCCCGACCAGTGCTGCATCTCTTCGGAGATGGCGGGAAATTTCGGCCTCTCGCGAGTCGCTGAAATTCCGGCCGCAGGTTTTCTCCGTTGTTTCATTGGCATCGCCGTCAAATCGCCATGCGCGCCGGGCCGCCCGGCGGAAGCAGCAGCGTTGCTTCGGTGAGGGATTGGACTTGCTCGAGTGTGGCATCGGGAGCCAGCTCGCGGAGGAGCAGGCCTTCGGGAGTTACTTCGATGAACGCCAATTCGGTCACGATGTGGTCGACCACTTCCACTCCGGTCAGTGGCAGCGTGCATTTCTTCACAATTTTGGGCTGATTGTCGCGCGTCGCGTGTTCCATCGCGATGAACACGCGCTTCGCGCCGGCCACCAGGTCCATGGCGCCCCCCATGCCTTTCAGCATTTTCCCGGGAATGGCCCAGTTGGCCAGCGTTCCCTTTTCGTCCACCTGCAGCGCGCCGAGCACGGTGAGATCGACGTGACCGCCGCGAATCATGGCAAAAGACTCGGCCGAAGAGAAATAGCTGGTGCCAGGAAGTTCGCTGACGGTTTCCTTGCCCGCGTTGATCAGGTCGGGATCGACTTCAGACTCCAGCGGATAGGGACCGACGCCGAGCATGCCGTTTTCCGATTGCAGGATCACGTCCATGCCATTAGGAACATAGTTGGCCACAAGCGTGGGCATGCCGATGCCCAGGTTGACGTAGAAGCCGTCACGCAATTCCTGCGCAATTCGCCGCGCGATGCGTTCGCGCTTTTGTTCGTCCGTCAGCGGCATAACAAGTCCATCGTTAACAGTTTTACGTTCACACCTAAATCCAAAAAACCGGTCTAAAGACCGGCCACTACAGTTTTCGCACCATGCGTTTTTCGATGCGCTTCATGTAATTCGTGCCCTGGAAAATAGCATTCACGAAAATTCCCGGCGTGTGGACCTGGTCCGGATCAAGCTGCCCCGGCTCAACGAGGTGCTCCACTTCCGCAACCACGTAATCCGCGGCGGTGGCCATCATGGGATTGAAGTTGCGCGCCGTTTTGCGAAAAATGAGACTGCCCCAGCGATCGCCCTTCCACGCTTTGATGAACGCGAAATCACCGCGCAGCGCGCGCTCCAACACGCAGTTGCGGCCTTCGAATTCCCGCGTTTCCTTCCCTTCCGCGACCATCGTGCCATAGCCCGTGGGCGTATAAAACGCGGGAATGCCGGCGCCGCCCGCGCGCAACCGTTCGGCCAGTGTGCCTTGTGGATTCAGCTCCACCTGCAGCTCCCCGCTCAGAACCAGTTGCTCGAAAAGTTTGTTTTCGCCGACATACGTCGAGATCATTTTTTTGACCTGGTGGCTTTGCAGCAACAGGCCAACGCCAAAATCTTCCACGCCAGCATTATTGCTGACGATGGTGAGATCCTTCGTGCCCCTGCGCCGCACCGCCGCAATCAAATTTTCCGGAATCCCGCAAAGCCCGAATCCGCCCATCAGAATCGTCATGCCATCGCGCAAATTGGCGATAGCACCGTCAGGTGATGCAATGCGCTTGTCCATGGAATTCTTGTAGCACAGGCTTCAGCCTATGTCATTCTCGCCTTCAACAATGTTCCCATGGACCACGGAAAACCACACAGGGCGGAAGGCGGTGGCACTTGCTTAGGTCTGGAAGGCCTGCGCTACAGGCTGCGGAGGAGTTTGTAGAGTTCGTTGGCGGCGTCGAAGTCGGCCTCTAGGTCGCGGGATCCGAGGCGCTCGCGGATGTCATCAAGTCGACGGGCAAACAGATCGAGCGCGGCGGAGAGTACTTCGCGATTGGTGAGAACAATATCGCGCCAGGTGGAGTACGGGCTCCCGGCAAGGCGCAAGGAATCGCGAAGGCCAGGGCCGGCCAGGGTGATGGGCAAGCCGTTTTCATCCAGACGATCATACAGAAATGAACCGAGAGCGACCGCGGCGAGTTGCGGCAGGTGCGAAGCCAACCCGACGGCGTAATCGTGTTGCTGCGCGCCAATCCAAAGCGGGCGTGCGCCCATTTTTTCCAGGATTTTGACGAAGGCGCTGACGCGCTGGTCGCGGTCACCGCTGACCGGGCCGGTAAGAGCGTAGGAAGCGTTGCGGAAAAGGTCCGCGTCAGCGTGCGCGAAACCAGAGACTTCGCGGCCGGCCATCGGATGACCCCCGAGAAAAAGCGGGCCACCTTGTTCCGGGAATAATTCAGCGGCCGAAGTGGTGACCCGGAATTTCGTGCTGCACGCATCCGTGACGAGCGCGTGGGCGGGCGCGTGGCGAGCAATTTCCGGCAGCAAATCGAGCGTCGCTCCGATGGGCAGCGCAATGTAGACGAGATCAGAGCCGCGCAGGGCAGTATCGAGGGATCCCGAGAATACTTCGTGGACGGCGCCGCATTTGCCCGCGTCGGCAGCGACCTCGCGACGATCCCAACCGGCGATACGAATATCCGGCGTGTATTTGCGGAGTGCCTTGGCAAACGAACCGCCGATCAGGCCGGTGCCGAGGATGGTGGCGCGTTGGATGAGATGCGGCATGACTAGGGGATGCGTCGTCCAACCGCGGGAGCGATGATGCGAATCTCCGTCATCAGTTGAGCGAACTCCACGGGAGTGAGGGATTGCGCGCCGTCGGAGAGGGCGTGGTCGGGGTCATTGTGAACTTCGATGAGCAGGCCATCGGCGCCAGCCGCGACAGCAGCGCGAGCCATGGGAGGAACTTTGTCGCGGCGGCCCGTGCCGTGCGAAGGATCGGCGACGATGGGAAGATGCGAAAGTTTTTTGATGACGGGAATAGCGGCGATATCGAGCGTGTTGCGAAGATACGTTTCAAAGGTGCGAATGCCGCGCTCGCAAAGGATCACATTGTAGTTGCCACCGGAGAGAATGTACTCGGCGCTCAGAAGAAGCTCCTCAATGGTGGCCGACATGCCGCGCTTCAGTAGGACGGGCTTCTGAATTTCGCCGAGCGCGCGAAGAAGAAAATAGTTCTGCATGTTGCGTGCGCCAACCTGAAAAATGTCGACGTACTGGCCCATCATCTCGATTTGCGAGAGGTCCATCACTTCGCTGACGACGAAAAGTCTGAATTTGTCGGCTGCGTCGCGAATGAGTTGAAGGCCTTTTTCGCCCAGGCCCTGGAAGGCGTACGGCGAAGTGCGCGGTTTGAACGCGCCGGCGCGCAGGATTCTGGCGCCAGCTTTGGATACCGCTTCCGCAACCGCCTGAATCTGCTCCGGCGATTCCACGGAGCACGGCCCCGCGGCGACAACGATTTCGTCGCCACCAATTTTGACGCCGCGGCCAAGGTCGATGATGGTGCCTTGCGGTTTGAACTGCCGGCTGGCAAGTTTGAAGGGCTGCGTGATGCGCACAACCTCGCGTACGCCTTCGAGTAATTCAAAGTCGCGATGATCGAAATCGCGGTGGACGCCTACGGCGCCGAGAACAGTATGCGAAGCGCCCGTGGAGCGGTGCACGTCGAAACCGCTGGAGACGACACGGTCGATCACATGCTGAATCTGCTCTTCGGTAGCGCCTTCGTGCATGACGATAACCATGGTTAAACCTCAGCTTCTGAAATGCGGTTCGCAGCGCGGAAAACGAAGCGGTCGAAAGACCGACAACGACAAATACTAAGAATCATTTGGACTCCTCGTCGGAAGAATCCGAGTGCATCGCCAACCGCTCGGCGGAACGCGCTTCGTCGATGATGCGCTCGAAGAGGCGGCGAATGGCGGCGTGCGAAAGAGGGCCTTTGTTGTTGCTCTCGGCATTGGAGAGCACCTCGTTCTCGCGTGCGGGCTGGTAGATCGGGATGCCTTGCGCCTGCTTGATGCGGCCAATTTCCAGGGCGCATTGCGAGCGCTCGTTAAGCAGGTCGACGAGCTTCTTGTCGATTTCGTCCATGCGGCGCCGCCAATCGGAGATGTTCATACCGCCGCCTCACCGATAGGTCGAACAGAGATCCCTCGCTTCGCTCGGCATGACAATTCGCGCGCACTGCTAAGCACGGGCAAGATCATAGCGTGGCCTCGCGGCGGGACAGGCCGCGGCGCGCCGCGTCTTTAAGCGAGTGAACGCGGTCGCGCAGCGCAGCGGATGCGGCGTCGATAGAAGCGGCCTTTTCAATTTCGGAGACAAGAGCGGAACCGACGACGACAGCGTCCGCAAGACCACCGAGCACGGAAACGTGGCCTGGCAGCGAGATTCCGAAACCAACGGCGATGGGGAGTTGTGTAAAGCTCCGGGCGCGTCGCAAGAGCGCCGGCAAATCGTCGGGTAGAGCATCCTTCGCGCCTGTAACGCCCGTGCGGGAAATGAGATAGAGAAAACCGGAAGAGCACCCAGCTATTTTTTGCAGGCGTTGGTCGGTGGAAGTCGGCGCCGTCAGAAAAATCGTGTCGAGACCACGCGCCTGCAGGATGCGGCGATAGTCCTCGGACTCCTCCGGCGTGAGATCGGTGACGAGAACTCCATCGGCGCCAGCTTCAGCTGCGGCGCCGGCGAATTCTTCCAGTCCAAACTGAAGAATGGGATTGAAATAGCTGAACAGAACCAGCGGCACCTGGCTCGTTTGACGGATGCGCTGCACAAGATCGAGAACGCCGTGCAGCGTGGTGCCCGATTTCAGCGCTCGTTCAGAAGCTCGCTGAATCGTGGGGCCATCGGCGAGAGGATCGCTGAAGGGCACGCCGAGTTCGATAACGTCGGCACCTGCTTCGGCGAGCGCGCGAACGTATTTGAGCGTCGCGTCGAGCGTGGGATCGCCCGCGGTGATGTACGCAACGATGCCGAGTTCGCCCGCTTCGCGCAGTTCCGCAAAGCGTTTGGAGATGCGGGTGGAGTGTTGGGGCGCAGTGGTCATAGTTTTTCGGCCAATTTAGAGCAGGCGTTTATACGTGTCCATGTCCTTATCGCCGCGGCCAGAGAGATTCATGATCACCAGATCGGTTGTCTTGAATTGCGGGAGGCGTTCCACGAGGCCCGCGAGCGCGTGAGCAGATTCGAGAGCCGGGATAATGCCCTCCGTGCGCGAGAGGAGTTTGGCGGCGTCAAGAGCGGCTTGGTCGGAGACGGCGGCATATTCGGCGCGGCGTTGATCGGCAAGCCAGGCGTGTTCGGGGCCGATGGCGGGATAGTCCAGGCCCGCGGAAATGGAATGCGTCGTGGCGATCTGGCCATCTTCGTTCTGCAGAACGTAGGTGTAAGTCCCCTGAAGAACGCCGGGGCGGGCCCCGGTGAATCCCTGATGAGCGGCGAGGCGCGCCGCGTGTTCGCCAAGACCGTTTCCGCGGCCGCCGGCTTCGATGCCAACCATTTTCACGTCCGCGTCTTTCAAGAATTCGTAGAACAAGCCGATGGAATTCGAGCCGCCGCCAACACAGGCGTAAAGATGCGTAGGCAAGCGCTTTTCGGCAGCGAGAATTTGCGCGCGTGCTTCGCGGCCGATGACCGCTTGGAAATCACGCACCATCGTTGGATAAGGATGCGCGCCGAGAACGGAGCCAAGGAGATAGTGAGATGAGCGGACATTGGTAACCCAGTCGCGCATGGCTTCGTTGATGGCGTCCTTGAGGGTTTTGCTGCCGCACTCCACGCCAATCACTTCGGCGCCGAGCATGCGCATTCGCGCGACGTTGAGGGCCTGGCGGGCCATGTCTTCCGTGCCCATGTAGACGGTGCATTGCAGGCCGAGATGAGCCGCGACTGTGGCGGAGGCAACGCCGTGCTGGCCAGCACCAGTTTCGGCGATGATGCGCGGCTTGCCCATTTTTACGGCGAGCAGGCCCTGACCGATGGCATTGTTGATTTTGTGCGCGCCAGTGTGGAGAAGATCTTCGCGCTTCAGATAAATGCGCGGACCGCCGAGACGCGCGGTGAGGCGTGAAGCAAATTGCAGAGGCGTGGGACGTCCGGCGAAATTCTTGAGCAGATCCTGAAAATCAGCCTGAAAGCCGGGATCGGACTTGGCAAGTTCGTAGACGCGCTCCAGTTCAAACAGAGGAACCATGAGCGTTTCGGGGACGTAGCGTCCGCCGTATGGACCGAAGCGGCCAGGGATGTGAGCCGGGATGGTGAGTCGTGTGGTCATGGAAACGAATATTGTCGCATACACGGGCAGAGATGGGGCATCGGATAGCACGGCGCCGCCAACCCGTGGCTAAAGGCTGCGACTGGCGCGAGCCACTTCGGAGAAAAAGGCGCGCAATTTGGCGGGATCTTTCTTGCCGGGAACAGACTCGACGCCGCTGGCGACGTCCACGGCGAAGGGGCGCACCGCCAGAATGGCTTCGGCGACGTTTTCGGGAGTTAGCCCGCCCGCAAGAATGATGCGATGAGATTCGGCAAGTGTGCGAGCCTGAACCCAGTCCGTGGTGACGCCGGCGCCCCCAAATTGGCCGGGGCTGGCGGCGTCCAGAAGAAAAGCAGCGGCGGCGCGGTGGCGCGGAAGGCCGATGGGCGCGCTTCCCTTCTCGATGCGCAGAGCTTTGATTACGGGAATTTTCTCGGCAACTTCCGCAACGGTTTGCGGAGTTTCTTCGCCGTGGAGTTGCGCAGCGGCGAGCCGCAGGGCTCGCGAAAGGGCAATGATGGGCTCAGGCGCCCAGTTGACGAAGATACCCACAGACGATACGAGAGGCGGCAATTTGCGGAGGATGTTGCGCGCGGCGAATGGCGAGATGGAGCGCGGACTTTCGGGATAAAAGTTGAGGCCGATGGCGTGGGCGCCAAGTTCCGCGGCGAGACACGCGTCTTCCGGAGTGGTGACACCACAAATTTTCACACGGACCATGGAAGTAGTTTACTGGAAGCGGCGCCAGGCGTCATAGATGATCGTGTCTTCCTTCTTTTATGTAGCGCTAGCTTCTATGCTAGCCCTCGGTCGCGACGTGAACTGCTAGGCAATGGGAGAGGGGTTGAGGAGTTGGAAGAGGGCGGCGGCGGGGTCGGGGGCTAACATGAGGTGTTCGCCGACAAGGAAGGCATCGAAGCCGGCGCCGCGAAGTTTTTGCAGGTCGTCGTGGGTGCGCAAGCCGGATTCGCAGACAGCGAGGCAGTCGTCGGGGATGTGGCCGATGAGTTCGTAGGAGGTTTCCATGCGCACGGCGAGCGTTTTCAGGTCGCGATTGTTCACGCCGATGATGCGCGCACCGACGGCCAAGGCGCGATCGAGTTCCGGGCGCGTGTGGACTTCCACGAGCGGCTCCATATGCAGTTCGCGCCCGAGTGCGATGAGGTCGCGAAGAAGCTCGTCGCTGAGGGCGGCGACTATCAGGAGGAAACTGTCGGAGTCATTGGCGCGGGACTCCCAAACTTGCCAGGGATCAAAGATGAAATCCTTACGCAGAGCGGGAAGAGCAACTTCTTTGCGGGCATCGCGAAGATTTTTCAATGAGCCGCGGAAGAATTCGCCTTCCGTAAGAACCGAAAGGGCAGCGGCATCGGCGGCCTCCAAGGATTTGGCCAGGGCGGGCGGATCGAAGGGTTCACGAATGATGCCGCGCGACGGAGAAGCAGGTTTCAGTTCCGCGATAACGTTGAGGGCGTCGCGGGAAAGCGCAGCCGCGAAATCGCGCACGGGTGCAGCGGCCTTGACGCCATATTTGAGCGCCGTTTCGGGCAGCACGCGTTTGCGGTGATCGACCTCAGCACGGCGCGCTTCGAGGATGCGGTCAAGGACGGTACCGGTGTTGGAATGGGCAGTCATAGCGATAAGTTTGTATGCTAGCGGGAGTTTACAAGTTATTTGCGCCAACAGGGACAAGTATCGGCAATAGAGTGAGTTGATGACCAGTGGCTGTATGTCCTAATTCGACTGGGTGAGCACGCCTTTCGCGTAGCGCTGT
>Ga0074045_10001408_pt1 | contig 23165 bp, 22 predicted proteins | sample BogForMeECP23OM2_FD_94442 | JGI IMG/M metagenome (GOLD analysis project Ga0074045, IMG submission 94442) | Bog forest soil microbial communities from Calvert Island, British Columbia, Canada - Bog Forest MetaG ECP23OM2 | ecosystem: Environmental > Terrestrial > Soil > Wetlands ... | reverse complement strand
CACCAAAAGCCCCGCTAACTGTACTTGCACGTTATAATCAGAAACGGAGGAGTGGGTGAGCTGGTTGAAACCGGCGGTCTTGAAAACCGTTAGGCTCGAAAGGGCCTCGGGGGTTCGAATCCCCCCTCCTCCGCCATATCTCAGAAACACAGTAAATATGCGGCCTTTGACACCTTGCCTCTAGTTTGCTACTATAATCCAGCGATTTGAAACTGGATCTAGCCGCAATGCTCAGCCCGAGTCTCTACAAACGCGTCAAAGTCGGCGATCGATGGAAATACGAACGAATTGCCGAGGGACGCGGCCGTCGCACCGGCGACCTAACAGGTCCTTTCTACGCCCGGCCTTTCTTTAAGGGCAAACAGCTTTGGAAGACCCTCTCGGCAGAGACCTTCGCCGAAGCTCGCGAAGAAGCCGACCATCTGAACGTCGCACTCGCAGCGCAAGCCAAAGGGCTCACGGTTGCGGAACTCGAAACGATGACGAACGCCAATCGCATCCCGCTGAAGAAGGCCGTCGAAGACTTCCTTTCTGAAGCCTCAAAGAAAAAAAGGCCAAAAACCCTGATTGGTTACCAACTGAATCTCAGACAATTTCTCGACTCGGCCAAGTCGATCAACTTTCTGGATGAGGTGACAAAGCAGACAATCCGCGAGTTTCGGGACTATCTCATACAAAAAGGATACGAGCCTAGGACATTGCACAATCGAGTGATGACGGTTCTGTCTTTACTGAACGAGCACAACATTCAAACGGAATTTTCGCTCACCAGTGATCTGCCGACTTACGAGGAAGACCCGCCTGTGCCGTTCGCCGAGGAAGAGTTGAAAAAGCTGTTCACGACGATGAACGGCGAAGAGAGAGTTCGTTATAGATTCTTTCTCGGAACCGCTTGCCGCGAGCAAGAGGTCCAGTATGCAACGTGGTCTGACGTTGACTTTGAAAAGATGGAGTTTCATGTTCGCCAGAAACAGGACGTCGGGTTCACTCCGAAGAACCATGAGAAGCGAACGGTTCCAATCCCCGCGAGCCTGGCAGCGTTGCTCAAAGAGCGCAAAAAACATGCTGCTCACAGCAGGTGGATTTTCGTAAACAAAGATGGAAAGCCTGAGGGTCACTTCCTCAAGAAACTTAAGAGAATCGCTTTAGAGGCGGGTATAAACTGCGGCGAGTGCACTACAACGTTCAACAAAGGCCGATACGATCGAAAGCGCCCGGTCGAAGTGACATGCAAGACGGATCCCGTATGCAGACATGTATTCCTGCATCGCCTGCGCAAGACATGTGCTAGCAGGTGGGAGGCAGCCGGGATTCCAGTGCGCACGATCCAAGCGTGGCTCGGACACAAGGACTTATCGACGACGCAAAGGTATTTGGGCGTAACAGACTCTTCGAAATTACGCAGCAAGATCGACGCCGCCGCTGGCGATTGACTGCGCTTCCTTCTGAACTCCGATCCATCACCATGGCTGGTACCGACGACTATTGCCACTAGGTATTGAATTGCGGCACACCAATCAAATCTAGAGCTCTCAAGCAGTTTTAACTCTGAGAGTAGCTTTAGCCTCTGCATTTCTACGCTCCACATATCGATCAAGCTCCACCCGATCGACGACACGCCGCTTCCCGAGTACAAAGGACGGAATCGTCTTCCCTCTAAGCAAAGTTTCAATTTGCCAAGTCGTCGCACTGAGGTACTTAGCTGCATCCGGAATGCGGAGCAAACGAGGAACAACGAATGCAGGCAGGGACGCGGAGCCTTCCTGGAGGATCCGCGTGTCCGAAGCTTGTTTGAGAGCTGGGAGCATGGCCACCTGCGCGCTTCTCGAACTTAATCTCTATGCTTGTGGGCCGCCACTGGGACCGGTTGGGTCTGACCGGGCTGTTCGCGTATTGCGTCTCCACGGAGGCGAAGCAGACACCGCAGGCTTGCGCAATCTTGTGTGGCCCCCCGAGGTGTCCCCGTGCTGACGATTGTGGGTGCAGTTGCGTCTATGCGCATGATCACGCGGGCCGCGACCGCTGATTCTTGCGATGGCCATTCGCTGGACCTTGCAGCGAATCGCGGTAACGCGCAATCTGAGACCTCCTGAACTCGATCTCGAAGGTTCAATTGAATTCGAATATACGGAATAAGCCCTCGCCGCACATAGCCGCAAATCGCTCTCTCATCGATCCTGAGAAAAGCCTCGAGTTCCTTGGCTGTGCCACTCTCGGGAAGCTTTGCAGGGATCGTTTGTCGCCGTGGGCTTGATGATTGTTGGTGCTGGCCCACGGGAATCTCGCGTTGATCTGGTTCTTTCGACCAAACTCCGCCATACGCCCGGCCTGTCTCCATGAACATGCTACAACCCTCTTCCCGGTCCCCATTTGTCAGCGTTTGCCGGGCGCGCGATCCTATCTGCGCATTCTTAATCACCGGCCAAATCTTAGGCAACGCAGCATTACTGTCAAATTGGGGATACGACCGTCTGGCGGTTAATTTGTGGGAAATACTACGGATCCCGCAGTTAGTCGGGTGCAATCCGTTGCGAAGCTGAGATTTGCACTATCGCTTCACTGAGGGCTGGCAGAACCTCTTGGTTCTCCTATCTGCTTGACTCCTTTTTCGCCAATTCGTCGTTTCATGACTAACATTCGGAGCTTTCCAGTCAGGACGCATTCAGGGCAGTGGATTTGCTCGTCCTTGCACCTAACACGCTTTGAATCACTCAATCGGAAGCCTCGGCGTAGTCGAGGGTCTCGCCCAGACGCACTTTCAGTTCCTTCAACCAAACCCGCGGGTTATGGCCGTGAATGAGCCGGCCCAAAAAGCATAGCCTTTTAGCTACGTTGCCGCGATTGTGCCGAATGTCAGCCTTCGTGACACTGCCGTAGATGGCTGGAAACTCCGTCATGTTGACGGGCCTCGAGAAGAGGTCGAAATCCTGCTTGGCCTGATTGAAAGGATTGAGGCGAAGCTACGTCGAGGGCCGTATGGAGTCAAGAGGACTGAACAGCCTTACGAAAGCGCGCTCCCAGTGAGAACGGCGGTCTTTCAGCTTGCGTGGTTACCCCTCCCCTAACGCGGCAATCAAATTTGTACGTTCATTCCCAACATCAAAATAAAAGGAGGACATGTGTTTGCAGAACTCATGCCAGTTCTCGCTGATCGAACGGTGATGATCACGGTTGCTCGTTTGAATGACGACGCGATCCGTGTGAACGTCATTCCGCAGAGGATCGGCGAGAACGAGAACGCGGCACTCGCGACCCCATTCAGCATTACCGGGACTCCGGCGGAGCTCGATGCCGAGTTAAGTGTCCATCTACTGGGCTACGTTGACTCACACCGACAACTCCGGACGACCCTCGCAGAAGCAAAGTCCCAGATGGACGCCGCTGCCAAGGCCGCCCAGGAGGAAGCAAGGCGGAAGACGGCGGAACGGAAGAAGAAACCGGAAGAGAAGGGCACTGAAGAAGAGAAACCAGCGGGATCCACCATCGAAACATCGCCGGATGCCAAGACTGACGCGGCGCCGAGTCTCTTCGCAAAATAAGAGGCATTCCCGACCGCGTAATACAACTCAAAACGACAGGAGTCTCAATACCATGATCGAAGTTACGACGCTTTCTCGCGAATTCACCTACAACGGAGTCAAGCTTCCTGATCCGAACCCGAACATGACGCCGGAAGAGGTTCGAGCGATTTACACGAACCAATACCCGGATCTGGCCACGGCCTCTATCACCAGACCCGAAGCAGATGGCGGGAAACTCCGCTACGGCTTCGTTCGGGCGATCGGCACGAAGGGATAAAACTCCTTGAAGAAGAGAAATCGCAACCAGCACACGAAACGATCGAAAGGGGCGGTCCTCGAAGAGCTGCGAAGGCTTAGAAAGGACCGCTCGCAAAGTGGGACATTGATCGGGAGGTTCGCGCGATGCCGTACTCTGCAGGAAGCTTCCCAGCTAATCGCCGTCTCCGTCCAAGCCGACGGGCGCGAGTACGGCCGATTGCCATTAACACCGCCCCCGGCCTGGTTGCCACCCAGTTAATGGGCAGCAACAACGGCCTCATTCTCCCGCGATTGAAGGGCATACCGGGCGAGCATAATTTAGTGGTAGATGCCCAGGGGGCGATTCCTCTTGCAGCAAATCTTGTGAGACTCCACATCGCACCCGCCGAGCTCTGGAAAGCGGCCAAAAGCGACCCGATTGCCTACATCCAACTGGCGCTTGCTCATTGGATCAAGGCGCACGGCGGCGAGGCGATCCGACGCCGTTTCACGTATTGCGCGACGCTGAACTCTTGCCTTGATGAGTTCTCTCAGGAAGACAAGCAGAACGGTGACCGGCTGTATCTGACCCTCGACACGGAAAGTGCCGGGTATGTCGTGCTTGGACCCACGCTCGAGCTACTTGAGGCGATCGACCGGCGGCTTCCACGCACTTTCTTTCATCTGTTTGTGGGAGGACTCTCCAAGTGGGTCCGAGTCTACGACTATCGCGATGCGGAAGAACGTGCCGAAATGTATCGAGAGATGTCCGAAGGCGAGCAAAACGCAGAGGAATACGAATTTCCAGATGTGGCCGGATGTCTTCCCGCTTCAATGAAAGAAGAACCTCTTGGAAAAGAGGATCTCAGTAGCCTTCGCACAAAGTTCGCATCTAGTCTGGTCGGCCAACTCCTCGGTCACGCAGTAGAAATTGAGCGGATTTCGGGCCAGGCTGAAAGGCCAACATTGAGTGACGACGTGCGCGTCGAACTGTCCGATGCCAATCCTCCCGTACCGGGCTTACTTGCGGTTTTTTCTATTTCCGATGCGGTCGAGGCGTGCTTTGACGAGGAAGCTCAGTACGCTCTGGAAACTCCTCCCGAACCAAACCTGATCATCCCCATCAAGCCCGATGACGCGAGAAGCGTCCGGGCGGCATTTCATATCTTCGGTACTGTCTGCGAGGTACTTGCCGCGTCTGTTCGTTTGCTAGAGATGATGCCGGGGAATAGCGAGTGGGCGGTGAGTCCGTAGGAGGTTCGATGGAAGCGCGAGTACGGATCAGCGGCAATCGCGATTTCACGCTGAAGCATGCGGTTATGATATACACCGACACCTCAACGGCATTCGCCACACTCCATGAAGTTAGAGTCGACGGCGAAGGATCACCCTACCTCGCGCCAGGCCGTTCGCTGACCACAGCATTTCTTCGGCGATTGTCGCAGGGCCTGGGAACCGTGACTCCAACCGAAGTTCTGCCTGAGTGCATTCTGGCAAGGACTCCGGGCCTGATTGTCTGGTGGGCGAGGGCACAGTCCCGAGTGATGTTCTTTGGCGGGCAAGAGAAAGGTGCAACAGACCTTAACGGCCACCTTTATCCACACCCTCCGTTGGTTTTCAAGGTTCGCGGGCACGAGTTATTTGTCAGGGCGCTCGCTGAAAACGCGCGCCCAAGAGCGGAGACGCAGCTCAAGACCGCACCCTACTGGAACACTGATTCAAGGGGAAGCGTATGTGCGGGGACGATGAGAATTCCTGACCAGTTGGCGGCAAATTCGATTTCGGCATGGGAGGACGCCTACTTCGGCTCGGAATTTACTCATCCCTCCGGGGCTGTTCGCCTCGTCAAACACCGGCGCGGATTTGTTGGGCTCTGGACGAGTTTGAAGGATAAAGACCGCACTTTCCCGACCGACATGCTGACGGATGCAAAGGAAACACTTTTCGAATTCATAGAATCCGATAAGGAGTTCTGAAACGATGGGAGTGCATACTATCCATGCCGCGCTGCTGCAACGGCAGGTGCGGGTGGTCGTCGTCGGTTGTGGCGGGGCTGGTAGCGCTCTCGCCTCTGGCCTGCCTTATCTCCACCAGGCGCTCATCGTGCGCGGCCATCCCGGAGGCCTGCACGTCACGGTTTTGGATGGAGAAAAGATTTCAGCAACAAACTGCGTGCGGCAGCCCTTCAGCAAATCGGAGATAGGGTTATGCAAGTCCGTGGTGCTAGTGAACCGGCTGAACGTGTTCTGGGAATTAGATTGGGAAGCTGTTCCGGAGCACCTGACCGAGAATCGGCCGCTCACGCGCGTGGATATCGTAATCGGTTGCGTTGATACACGGGCCGCCCGGTCAGTGATTCAAGGTTGCGCCACCCGTTCGAGCACGGTTGGCTACTGGCTTGACATCGGGAATAATGCCGACAGTGGGCAGTTCATACTCGGTGAGCCGTTGAACTACGAGAACCGGCGAACGGGATATCGGCTACGAACTGTCGCGGACCTCTATCCGGAAGCGGTGGACACTGAGCTTGAGGAGTACAGCCTACCTAGCTGCAGCGCTGCTGAGGCCCTGGAGAGGCAAGAACCCTTTGTGAACACCACGCTGGCCAATCACTCCCTCAGCTTGCTGGCGCACTTGTTCCGCTACGGTACGATCGAACATCATGGGGGCTTCGTGAACTTGGCTACAGGCCACACCACACCGTTGAGGATCGACCCCGCGACGTGGCGCCGAATTCGGAGCCGAGGGAAGGGCGACGACCGACCCACCAACAGACATCCGGCTAGCAATGAAACCGTATCGGCGGCGGGCAACCGCTAAGGAAAACTCTTGCTTTGCTCGATCTGGGTATTGTGCTTTACGACTGGCTTCACAACTGAGCAAAATCTGGCGTCTCACCGAGGTGTGCCTTAATCTTCTTGAGCCAGCCGCGGGGATTGGCACCATGCACGACTCTCCCTAGGTAGCCCAGGCGTTCGGCCACATTGCTTCGGTTGGTGAGAATGTCTTCCTTGGTGATCCCCGCATAATCGGCGAGGAACGCAGCCATGCTTTTGGGTTTGGCAAAGACATAGGTCGCGTGGCCGAGTTCGGGTGTCTCAATCACCACCCCGCGTTCAAGGTCAAAGATGTACTCCGACCGAAACAGGTAGAGACTACGAGAACGCTTGCAGACCTGCTTGTAGTAGAAGGCGTCGTAGTCCGGTTTCCAAGTAATCAGCGCGACATCGAGGTCGCCAGGCATGCCTAACCCAGCGCAGAGCCTTTGTAGATCAGCTCTCTCGACAGGCGCAGAGTCGATGCGTGCGCGAATCAAATCAAGCCCCTCGACAAACTGACCGAAGCGGTGGTGGGTCTTACGAGCATCGGCGATCTGTTCAGCAATGTTTGAGGGCAGCGCGACTTCGATTTGGCTTGGAAGTGCGGTTTCCCACTGAGCCAGGTGCCATGCGCCGTCACGGTGTTGATACTTCCCGCTCTGAACAAAGGTCGCCTTAACAGCAATCTTGGCGCCCAGTAAGTGTTTCCACTGGTTCCAACTCGAATCCCACAACAACGGTAACGATGTTGGGTCGAAGAGAACTTCCAGTTTGCGGCGTGAGTCTCGGTAGATTGCGTGATCGTTGTAAAACGCAACTTTTCTCAAGGGCACGCGAAAATGCCTGGTTTCCTGCTCCGGGAGAAACAATAGGATGCGCGAGGCGTAAAAAATCGATCCGTCTCGTGAGACTTCGCCCGCAGCGAGCAGCGAACCAAATCCGCCGTAGGGAAAGAGCGTGGGAGACGCGGGATCGTCCAGGAGGGTGTCGTAACAAGCTCGCAGCTCTGGACGCGCAAGGATGTTGAAGGCGCGTTCCAATGCTGCAAGGTTGCTGTGGGGTGCTTGGGCCGTGCGGAGTTCAAGAGCGCGGAGTTTGAATGCGAGGCGGAGTTCTGCCGGGGATGCGTTGCGGCTGACTCTTAAGAGTTCGTACAAAGAGAGTTGCTGATCCCAAGCGCAGTGGCGATTGCCAACGTAGAAATAGTCCCTCAGTGCCTCGGTGGGCAGGTAGATGGCTAAGATCCTAAGCCGTGGGTTCAGAACTTCAGAGGAAATGAAGAGATTGTTCCGCTTGTCCTTTCGTGGCTGTGACGCGCAGCCAATCCGTGTTTGAAAGAGATCGCGCCCTTTGACGCCGGGATATGTTTTGCGGATGTAGATCTCCGTGCTCGAATCAGCCGCCTCAAGCTCAAGAGAAAAGAGTAGGTCGTCTCCCGCGCGAATGAAGGACGCCAAGAAATTCGAGACCGCGATGGCCGTGCCATCGGTGAAAACGCAATCCGTCTTGACGCCTTTCGGATTGGTTTTGAGGACTTTGCGCTGACACACGTTCCGTAGCGGGTTAGTTCTGGCCTGGAGTGCGACGCCCATTGCGACGCGGACTCTAGCTCCTGCCGATTCTTTTGCCAAATAAGTGGGCATCGCCTCATAGGTCCATGAAGTGGCGTAGTTTGGCTCCGCCCCCACGTTCCATTGGATGACTTGCCTGGGTGTTTTTGGGGGCCAATTCCGACACATCCTTGGCTCACGAGCACCCCGATCCTAGTAACAGGAGGCTTTCGATGCGCCTTGCCGGACGTGAGCGTTTGGGGTTCTACCCTCTTCCAATCCCAGAGGCGGAGCGGATCCGTAGATTCTTGGCATTCCCGGATAAACAATGTTGCGCGCTCGACCCTTGCATCGGGGATGGTGCAGCGTTCGCTGTAATCACCTCTGACGACAAGGTTTTGCGGTACGGCGTTGAACTGGACGCTGGACGGGTCGAACAGGCTCGTTCCAAAGGAAGCAAAGTGATCCATGGGAACTGCTTCGACGTGCAATGCCCCGTGGAATCCTTCTCATTGATCTACTTGAACCCTCCGTATGACTTCGAGATCAGCGAAGAGAAATCGCAACGCATGGAGAAGCTCTTCTTGGAGCACGTGTACCGGTGGTTGAAGCCCGGCGGCGTCCTTGTGCTCGTTGTGCCTGCGAGGCGAGTTGCCGATTGCACGGTCCTGCTTTCGAATCATTTCCGAGACATGCGCGTCTACCGCCTCACGGAACCTAAGAGCGTGCGCTACGAGCAAGTCGTCCTTCTTGGAGTACGCCGGACTAGGCAGGAAAGGGACCGAGTGCGGGACAGCGAGATCATCCGGGTACAGCTATGGCTAGCTTCGTTCGAGCGAGAATTGCAGAAACTTCCGCCCCTGCCACCAGAGCCTGACCACTCGTACGTTGCGCCTCCGGGCGCACCGGTGCGCTTGGTTCACCGCGGGCTGCCCTTGGACGAAATCGAAGACTTGTTGCCGAAATCGTCCGCTTATCGACAGGCTTCAGCCGTGATTTTCGCTCACCAAGCGCACATGACTGGACGGCCGCTAACACCTCTGCATGGAGGCCACGTTGGGCTGCTTTGCACGGCCGGAATGCTCAACGGCATCTTTGGCGAAGGGGAAACGCGACATGTCGCGCACTGGCAATCGGTCAAGCTGGTGGACAAGTCGGAAGAGGAAGAGGACGGCGCAACAGTCATTCGAGAGAAAGAGCGGTTCTCGAACGAACTGACGCTGGTCTTTTGCACGGGAGAGATTACGACCCTGAAATAGCTCGTACTCCAGGGGAAGGAGGTAAGAGCATGGGTGACCGGTGTTGCTCAACGCTCATTTGTGCCGAGCGAGACACGGATGCTTTCGAGAAAATGGGCTACAGGCTCGAAGAGTCGCAAGCGCTGTCAGTGGACGGGAATAAAATCCCAAGTGCCGTCGTAATGGTGGATGAGGAAGCCGACAACGGAAACTACGATGAGTTGACCGCCCTGACTGACATTCCCTTCCTGGTCTGCAATGGCTCGTGTCCGGGTGCATACGGCGACCACCTGATTGCTTCGGACGGCAAGGAGTGGCACTACTCCGAGGCTCTGCATGAGAGCAACTACCCCGCTGTCCGAGTCGAATTCGGCGGGGTGATTCGGAATGCAGAGGTGGACGACGCAAGGAAATACTGGACGCTGTATTTGACCGCCGTGGCCGCGATCAAGAGAGCTGCGTGAAGAGGCAGCCCAGAGTTAGTCTATGCGATCCGGCCATTTCCTCGAACGCGACTTCTCGACAGCTCTGCAGAACCGCAGTCGAGTGCCAAGCGAACACGCCCAACTTGCGGAGTAACTGTCGCGGTAGGGACGACCATCGCTGAGCCGCGTGCTCAAAAGCAGGAACCCGTCTGGCCCTGACAGATCCGCGGTTTGCGGATTGCGAAGCTGGATCCGGCTGCGAAGAAGGTTGAATTGGAATCTGCGAAATGAGCTGAGTTCAAAGCTCATCAAACACAAAGTGGTTACTCTTCTTCAGGCACTGTACAATAGCGTTTCTTAGAACTCTGATGACGGAAATGCTAGTAAGAACAGGACGGAGCAATGCCCGAGTCCATTGATTGGCCGCGAACGCATCGGCCGCGTCGTCGTCGCTTACTTCTCTTAATCGCGGTCCTCGTCGCCATCGTCTTCGGCGGTCGGACAGCGTTGTCGTATTACATGGACGTGCTCTGGTTTGGGTCGCTCGGCTATGGGAGCGTGTTCTGGAAAACCTTAGATCTTCAATGGTGGATCTTCGCGGCTTTTGCGTCGGTCACATTTCTCCTTCTGTACGGATCATTCCTGGCTTTGAAACGGGCGCATCTTCCTGATTTGCCGGACGATCACACGATTTTCATTGGCGGACAACCGCTCAGGCTGCCGGTGGAGCCTGTCCTGCGCCTCATCACGCTCTTCGTTTCGCTCGCCATTGCCGCCGCAAGCGGTGCTGGCATGGCGTCGGAGTGGCCGACGCTCGCGCTCTTCTGGTACACACCCCGTGCCACTGGTGGGGTCGTGGACCCGATCTTCGGCAAGCCGCTGAACTTCTTTCTCTTCACCCTGCCCGCGTGGCAGCTCATCACCGGCTGGTTGCTTACGCTGGCCTTTATTACCTGTGCCGTCGCGCTTTTCTTCATTCTCATCACGGGGGGAACCCGTGCGCTCGGCGAGCGTCGCAGCGGGGGCATCCGATTGTCTTGGCGTGGATTTTCTATCACCTTTGCGTTCCTGTTGTTGATCCTTGCGATGCGTGTGTATCTCGGGCGGTTCGAGCGATTGTTCGATGATCATACGATCTTTGGCGGAGTGACCTACACTGACGCACACGTCACGCTCACGGGAATGCTCATCGTGTGCGCGGCACTCGTTCTCGGCGCGGTCATCGCAGCCGTCCATACCGTGTGGAAGCGCCGCGCACGCTGGCTTGCCGCAGCGATCCTTCCGGCCGCGGTATGTTATGTCACCGTCCAGCTCGTCGGCTGGTACAACAGCACCTTTATCGTCAAACCGAACGAATTGGTCCGCGAGCAGCCCTATATTAGCCACAACATCGACCTGACGCGGCAGGCCTACGGATTGGACCGCGTGTCGCAGCGCGAGTTTCCCGCTGAGACGACGGTCGAGGCGGCCGATGCGTCGAACAATCAGCCTACTCTTCAGAACATCCGGCTCTGGGACTGGCACGCACTCCAAGACACGCTCCGCCAGATTCAGGAAATACGCACCTACTACGACTTCCCCGATATCGACATTGACCGCTATGAAATCGATGGCACCACTCGCGAGGTCATGCTTGCCACCCGCGAGCTGAACGTCGAAAAGCTCCCGGAGAGCAGCCGCAACTGGATTAACGAGAAGCTCATTTACACCCACGGCTACGGCATCACCATGAACCCAGTCAATGGCTTCACCACGGAAGGGCTGCCCACCCTGATTCTGAGCAACATGCCCGTCCAGAGCACGGTGCGGAGTCTGACCGTGACGCGCCCGGAAGTCTATTTTGGGGAGTTGACCAATACCGACGTCTACGTGAAGACACGGCAGAAGGAATTCAACTACCCGCAAGGCCAGAACAACAACTTAACGTCCTACGAGGGTAACGGTGGCATCGTGCTCGGCGGTTTCCTGCGCCGCCTTGTCATCGCGCTCGACCGCGGTGACCTTGCCAAGCTGCCATTCAGCGATGATGTCAACAAGGATAGCCGCCTGCTGATGCGGCGCAACCTCCGCGACCGCGTCTCGACCTTGGCTCCGTTTCTCACCTACGATCCGGATCCGTACATCGTGCTCGGCGACGATGGCCGGCTATCCTGGATCATGGATGCGTTCACCATTTCCGACAACTATCCCTACTCCAGCCACTACCGTCTCGGGGACAACCCCATTAACTATATGCGGAACAGCGTTAAGGTGGTCTTCGACGCTTACGATGGCACGACCACGTTTTACGTGTTTGATTCGGAGGATCCGATCATCGCAGCGTATCGCCGCATCTTTCCGGGCCTTTTCAAAGATGCCTCCGCGATGCCTCCGGAACTGCGCAAGCACGTGCGCTACCCCGAGTTGTTGCTCAAACTCCAGGCGGAAGTCTACGGCCTCTATCACATGACAGATCCGGAAGTGTTCTATAACCGTGAGGACCTGTGGACGGTGGCCAGCGAAGTCGGCATGAGCGAGGGCGGCGAGCAAGCGACACAGGTGATGCAGCCGAATTTCGTACTGATGAAACTGCCTGGCGAAACCGGAGTGGAGTTTGTCGAGATTCTTCCCTTCACCCCAGCCAATCGGAATAATCTTATTGGGTGGATTGCCGGGCGCAGTGATGGCGCGCAATACGGAACCTCTGTGGTCTATAACTTTCCCAAAACCAAACTGGTCGACGGACCGCTACAAATCGAAGCGCGGATCGATCAGAACGCCCAGCTTTCCGGGCAATTAACGCTGTGGAACCAGCAAGGCTCGCACGTGCGCCGCGGAGCCCTGCTGGTGATTCCCTGCGGACGTGCGCTGTTGTATGCGGAACCGATTTACCTGCAGGCCGAGCGCAGCCCCATGCCGGAGTTGCGTCTGGTCGTGCTCGCGCTGCAAGATCGGCTAGCGTATGGACCGACCTTCGAGTCGGCGATGGCGGCCCTTTTTGGCGGAGCAGCCTCGTCCGTGAGCGCCGCGGCAGCGCCCGCGGAGCCGGCGGGACACGCACCGGCATCCGCCACATCGACCCAACCTCCTGCGGATCTGCACGCACTCATCGCGGAAGCCGCCAAAGACCTTGCCGACTACCAGCGTCTGACGGCGGAAGGCAAGCTCGGCGAGGCTGGGCAGAAGCTGGAAGAGTTGAAGCGCCTACTCGACAGGCTGAACACGCGTCAAAAATAATCTCGACGTGGTGCTACGCTCTTGGTTCCCTGGTGTCGCGGCGAACCGGTCGGCCAGTGAGCAGGATGTTTTCCTGACGACTTGCGAGGAAGCGGCAGCCTTAGAAGCAGCTGGTTCTTCCGCAGATGCCCATTACAACCAAATAGCTCGTCATCCGCGCGCGATCGGCATGCACCAATGGAGCTTGCGACTTCCCACATCGGGACTTCTGGACAGCCAAGCGAAACTGCACTTGTTCGGTTTGTGGGTCAGTTGAATAGTGGGCCTGGGCTAGCCAAGTGTGGTTCTACCGTCGCGATCTAAAGGCAACTGTCAGCTAGTTGCTTTTGGGCCACTCGCCGAAGCAAGGTCCCCGGCCAGATGAATTAACTCGCATAAGTTCTCACAAACCTCATCGATCTGTCCGTCTTCCAATCGATTAAAAAATGGCAATGCCAGGCAGCGCGAAGCCTCAGTTTCCGTGACACGCAAATCCGTTTTCGGCACAGACGCAAATTGATATGCCGGTTGCAGATGAATCGGCGCAAAATATCTCCCACAACCGATCCCACGTCGATTCATCTCCTGCACAATCCAGTCGCGATGAATTTGAGACAAAGTACCTGACAGCCGAACGACATACACGAACCAACTGATTCTGCGGTTCGGCGAAGTAAGGGCCGGCAGCCGTAGATTTCTATTCCCCCTCAATCTATCGCTGTATTTTCTTGCGATTTCCTCGCGCCGCGAGAGGATCGCTTCGATTCTCTTTAGTTGCGCGATTCCCAGCGCGCAGTTCATTTCGGATAACCGGTAGTTATAGCCGACTTCGGTATACTGGAACCAACCTTCCGAGCTGGTGCGCCCTTGATTACGCAGCGCACGAACCACCGACGCTAACCGCGGATTCCCGGTGACAACGACTCCGCCTTCCCCCGTTGTAATCTGTTTGTTGGGATAGAAACCGAACACGCCTGCATCGCCCAAGCCCCCCACTTTCCGGTTTTCGTATTCCGCACCAATCGCTTCACACGCATCCTCAATCACATAAAGATGATGACGCCGGGCGATATCCAGGATCTTCGATAGTTCCGCGGGGCACCCAAAGGTATGGACAACAAGGATGGCCTTTGTCCGGGTAGTAATGGCGGCCTCAATTCGGCCGGGGTCAAGATTCATTGTATCGGCTTCGATATCCACAAACATGGGAATTGCATTTTCGTAGCGCAGCACGTTGGCCACGGCGATAAACGCGAAGGAAGGAACAATCACTTCATCTCCCGCGCCAATTCCCAGTGCGCGCACGCAGAGATGCAGTCCTGCAGTCCCTGAACTCACGCCGATGGCATTTTCAGTTCCACTGTACCCGGCAATAGCGTGTTCAAACTCTTCAAGCTTCGGCCCCAGACTTAGCTGCGGAGTGCGAAGCACCCCTGTAACCATCTCGATTTCTTCTTCTTGCACGTCAGGAGCAGAGAGCGGGATTTTCATGCAACGCTGGCTTTGCCCGCGGCTTGCGCCGGGTTCTTCAGTGGCTCGTGGCGCTTGACCAGAAGCTCCCGCGTCAACGGAACCGTCGTCAGCACCTCGACGATTTTTTCGGACGCGTGGCCCTCTCCATACGGATTCACCAGTCCCGCAAGAGCTTGCCGGAAGTCAGCCGTCCTGGCGGTCGCAATCGCTCGCAAGATCGCGGACTTGTTGGCGGCAGCGTCCAGAACATTGCCAGCCCGTTCCCGCCCTTGTTGTCTAATCCCAATATTCACGGTGGGCAGCGCAAAGGATGCCGTTTCCATAATTCCGCCGCTGGAATTTCCCACCAACATTCCTGCTTGCCGCAGCAAACTCCAATAAGTAACCGCATCAAGATTGGTAAATATCTTTCCCCGGTCCCGCGACGCCAAAAACGATTTGGTTCGCTCGATCAGCGCCCGGCTCCCGGCGTCTGCGTTCGGATAGCAAAACAAGATCTGATCCGGAACGCTCTCAAGCGCCGTAAACAGTGCGTCCGCTTCCTCAATGGTGTCCCGTGCCAGTGTCACGGGATGATAGGCGACCAGAAGCGGCGGATTCGACAGGTCCAATTGCAATCTCGCTGCAACCTCTTCGCGGCTCAGCAGCCTTTGCCGGCGCAGATGATCCAATGAAGGCGCCCCCGCTCGGTGGACGCGCCATTCTTCCTCGCCCATGTCGATAACCCTTTGCCGGGCCGCATGGGTCGACGTGAAATGGATGTGGCTCATTTTCGTCAACGCGTTTCGCACCGCATCATCAATCGCGCCTTCGCTGACTTCACCGCCCTCGATGTGTGCGATGGGAATTCTCAAAGCCAGTGCGACCGAAGCGGGCGCTAGCATCTCGTAGCGATCTGCGATCAAAAGAAGCAAATCGGGCCGCATCTTTCCAAACAAATCGGCAAGGCCCAGGACCGCAACTCCAATCGTCTTGGCCATCCCGATATCGGTGTCCGAACTCAGCAGACATTCCACGCACGCGTCGATGGCGAGGCCGTCCTTTTCGATCTCTTGGAAGGTATGGCCGAATTCCGGCGAAAGGTGTGGCCCGAGGGCGACGATCCGAAGGTCCACCGATTCCGTCCGCGACAGATCTCGCAGGGGCCAGTACAGATGCCCATAGTCTGCTCGGGAAGAAGTGACAACGGCGATGCTCCGCTTCATACAGAACTCGATTGTTGCTGCTTCGCCGCCTCAAGAACCAATTCGCTGGGACGATATTCGGGCACCAACCGGCAGATCTGTCCGAGAACCCCTGCCAGGTCTCGCCTGCCCACTTTGTCTTTCAAGTCGGTCATCTGCGAGTCGAATTCCTCCTGAGCTGGCTGCGATGTTTTGATCAGGTGGAGCATCGCGTTGCCCGTCGCATCTACCTCTTCGAACTCCGAAACAAACTCCTCATGCATCTTGTCTCCTGGTCGCAGTCCTGTCATCACAATTGCCATTTCGCTTCCGCCCTTAAATCCAGCTTCTTTGATCATTCGCTCTGCCAGCTCCCGAATCCGGACTGGCTCGCCAGGATTGGGAATGAATATACCGCTCTCCCCATCCAGGCTTGCTGTCAGCAGCACCAATTCGACTGCTTCATCTAAACTCGTGAAGTAGCGATTTACTTCCGGATGCGTCACCGTCACCGGCCCTCCCGCCGCAATCTGCTGAAGGAACAGTGGCACCACGCTTCCCTGCGAACCCAAAACATTTCCCAGCCGCACTGCCCTCATGGGACTTCGAGGACTGCTCCATCGCAACAATGCAAGTTCTGCCAACCTCTTGGACGCCCCCATCACACTGCGCGGGTTTACCGCCTTATCCGTGGACACCATAACGAACGTGGCCACGTCATGCATTCGGGCTCTTTGCGCCAAGAAGTAAGTCCCAAGAGCGTTGTTCTGGACAGCCGGGATTGGATTACTTTCCATGAGCGGTACATGTTTGAAGGCTGCAGCATGGATTATGGTTTCGGGTTTTCGCTCTTCAAATATCTCTGTAAGCAGCGCGCCATCGCATATGTCTCCAACAATCGGGGAAACGACGTGGCCGCCTGGAAGGACACTTAGAGCGAAGTTGATCTGATGGAGATTGCCTTCCGAGTGATCCAGAAGAATGAGAGACTGGGGCCTATGCCTGATGATCGCCTTGGCGAGAGCAGAACCGATCGAGCCCCCGGCTCCGGTCAACAAAACGCAACGCTCGGTGAAGGGGAGATTCATAGGAAGTCAGCCGTCGCAAGGCGCCGCAGCGAAAAAAGAAATCAGCAAACCTTCCGGCGACTCTGACATAACTGTGCCACAAAACCTGTCCAAAGCGCCAAGACCAATCTCTTTGAGCATCTTCGATTGATGAGTCGACGCAAATTACAGATAGCGCGGGAGAGTCTGGGTGAGCTGGCTTACTATCGAATCCACGCCAGCCAGCAGCTGAGGCTGGTTCGCATCGGCCAACCGGACTAATGCCCGTCACTGGCCACAAACGGCGTTCTGGGAAACACGGATTCCTCTTCGCTATCTCGGACAGACCAAATACCAATTCGATCCATACTTCCACAACTTGAAATAACTTCGTCCAATTCCGTCGAAACCGTTCAACTGATTCTGTTTTACGAGAAGTGGGGCAGACCCCAAGCACTGGCACAGCTTCCTCAACAAGAGTCGAAATTACTAATCATCTCTGAACTTCAATTGGGAGCGTGAATGCGACGCAACTGATAGCTGGAGGAAACTACAATGCAAAACGCACACGAGCGCTTTGGAACGTTGGAGTTCACGAAGCGCATGAAAGACACGACGACCCGCGTTCGGGTTCACATTGACCGAGCCGTTCTGGAACCGGCAAAGGATGGACGAGGCTCTATCGGCGCCCACTTGCTTTCGATGATCGGTGGAGATGCTGAGATCGGCGCCCTGTGGGCAGCAATCACCGAAGGAGCCTTGTTTCAGATTCAGCTACCGGGCCGCGCGAGCATCGCCGCTTCTGTTGGCCTTGAGGCCCAGTGTTTTCGCGGGAGTGTGACGGTTCCGGGGAGGAAGCGTCCGGCCCGGCACTTGGTGGCTGTCTCAGCCGAACTGGCCAAGACGAAACCAGGGGCGGACCGTGAGGGCATACGGACCATTTTGTGCGATGACGACCCGGTGTTTGTGCTCTATCGCGTTGCGTATCGATATGGCCTCCCGGTGGTGACGGAGTGGGCTCCGTGGTTTATGCAGGAGCTCAATCAGCGACAAGCAGTCCGGCCCTTAGTGGGACTGGGATGCTCACCCGTGCTGGTGAGCGGGAATAAGCCTGCCTTTCTCAAATGGATCGGGAAGGCTCTTAAGGAAGGCTCAATCCACATTCCGGAAGAGAATGGCTCGATCACTTGGAAGCTGCCGAGGACTTTCCTGGAACGGCCAGGGCTAGAGGCTGCAACGGATGCGAGTGCCACCATATAGCGCCGTTGCGCAAGAAGGCGAGGAAGGAGGGATTTGTGCGAATTGTTCTTAAAGCGTGGAGCAGCAACCCGGACTACAGCGCAGGATGTGACTACGCAATCGTGGAAGGCGGTAAAGCGTTTTTGAAGCTCGCTCTGCGGCGAATCAATGCCCTCTGCGAGCAGAAGATCCTCGATCCTTCTGTGAACGAAACGTACTATTGGGACTCTTCGGCCCAGTATTTCAGTCCATGGATCGATAGCGTGTCACAGTCTGGAGCGGCCGAGGACACGTGTTTCCAGTTGGAAGAATCGATTGACGCCCTCGAAATTGACGCGCGAGAAGTGGCAACTACTTTGAGCGATTTTGGTGTACCGGACAACCGGATCACCGCAGTGGAGTGCGCTCAGATGATCGTCCGCGACGGGGGCATTGCATTCAATGCTCTCTTAAGGGACAGCGACATCTACGTGACCACTGCTGAGATTTCGAAACAAATGATTGAATCCGCCCTTGCATCTGCCAGCAAGTAAGCCTCTCCGCCTTCGACACGTCTCGTCTTACGCGAAAAATCATAAGGACAAAAACATGCAACTCCCCAAGGACATCAGTGAATACTTGCGTGCGTGGGCACCCGAGTTGGGTGAGAGGATTCTTCAGACCTATCCGCCGCTGCACGGCTTCGACCATGCAGCTTCCCCGCTCGCCGCGCAACTCCTCCGTAAGCCGTTTCCTGCACAAACGCTCGCCCTGATGGGTGTGGTAAAGCGTTGGAATGAGGCACGGGGTGCGGCGGTGATCGCAGAGTGCGGGACTGGCAAGACTCTGATTTCGCTCGGCGCTGTCCACGTGCACAGTGACCGCAAGCCATTCACGGCCCTCGCTATGGTTCCGCCCCAGCTAGTTGAGAAGTGGGCGAGAGAAGCGTTTCTGACTCTGCCTCGCGTTCGGGTTTTCTTCATCGACGGTCTACGGACTCCGACGAGTTCCGTGGGCCACGCGGGGGTCAACGAAGTCAGGCTGCGCAATGGCCGCATCATCCGAGAAGGGTTACGCACCACACTCACGGAGTTGCGGCAGCGGAAGACGGCGCGCACCGCTCGCCAGCGGTGGGATTCCATCTGCGGATTTCCGGCTCTGTTCATTGTGGGGCGTGACCGCGGGAAGCTCAGTTACTTCTGGCGACACGCCTATGGGCTGGCACAGTGCGGCCGGTACCAAGGCTCCGTTGTGAACGCGGACACAGGTTGCCCGATCTACCTGGGAGAGGATGGGCAGCGACTTCTCTCCGTGGACTTCAAGAAGGCAAAGCTGAGCGAAATCCTCGGCGGGCCGAATGGCGACGAATCCAGGAAATCTCGGCGGGCATTGTACAGCGCGCTGTGGGAGGCAGACAGGAAGAAAATCCGGCGCTTCGCGCCAGTGGACTTCATCGGCCGCTACATGCCGGAGTTCTTCGACTACGCCATCGCGGATGAGGTACACGAGCTGAAAGGAGATACGGCCCAGGGAAACGCGCTTGGCACGCTGGCTGGATGTGCGGAACGCACAGTGGTGCTCACCGGGACGCTCCTCGGAGGCTACGCGGATGAGGTGTTCAACATCCTCTTCCGCCTGCATCCAGCGAGGATGGTCCAGGAAGGATTTGAGTATGGCGAAGCCGGCGTGCGAGCGTTCACGGAAACCTACGGGCTGCTCGAAAAGATCACCGTAATCGAGCCGGCGGATAACGCTTGCTCGGAGGCGCGTGTATCGAAACGTGTTCGTCGGCGCCCGGGGGCGTCCCCGCTGCTCTTTGGCCGTTTTCTGATGAGCCTTGGAGCGTTCATTTCGCTCGAAGACATTTCGGAGGCGCTGCCGCCCTACCGCGAGGAAGTGGTCAGCGTGGAGATGGACCCTCCCTTGAAGGAGGTGTACAAGAAACTTGAAGAGGACGTGAAAAACGCGCTGAAGGAGCACCGTGGGAATCAATCGGTAATGAGCGTGGCGCTGAACGCCTTGCTGCTTTATCCCGACCGGCCATTTCGCCTGGGAAAGTTGTTCGGTTGGGAATACGACCCGGAGACGCAGCGGCGAGAAAAGTTCCTCATTGCGGAGACGCCGGACCTGAACGAGGACCATGTGTACGCGAAGGAGCGCTGTTTGTTGGAAGAAGTGAAAGCAGAGCTGGGGCGAGGTCGCCGGTGCCAGATCTACGCGGTGTATACGCAGAAGCGAGATGTGACTCGAAGACTGGAGAGCATCCTCACGAAAGAGGGTATCCGAGTTGCATTGCTGACCACAGATGTGCCTCCTGAGGCGCGCGAGAGCTGGTATGAGCGCCAACTCCGCGCTGGGGTGCAGGCGGTGATCTGCCACCCGAAATTGGTGCAAACGGGGCTCGACCTGATCGACTTTCCAACGATCCTGTTTTACGAAACGGGATATTCCATCTACGTCCTTCGGCAAGCAAGCCGAAGAAGCTGGAGAATCGGGCAACGCCTTCCGGTGAAGGTGAAATACCTGCACTACGCGGAGACGATGCAGGAAAGCTGCCTTCGGCTGATGGGCAAGAAACTACTGGTGTCGCTGGCCATGGAAGGCAAATTCTCTTCGGAAGGGTTGCAAGCAATCAACGACGAAGATGACATCTTGATGGCCATGGCCCGCGAACTCGTGACGCAAAAAGGTATCGGCGAGAGAGCCGACGCGATTTGGGCCACCGTTCAAAAGAAGCAAGAGGAGGTATTGGGGACACGAACGTCAGAGGTACCAGAAGCGAAGGACGAACCTGAAGTCTTGGAAATACCTCTATCCATATCCAATTCGCCTACGGTCGATCCATGGTCCACACTTGCGGCAACGACGGGCTCGTTCCGCCGAAGAAACTCGCGGCGCTCGACCGCAGCGACGCCGGAAGGACAACTCACGTTGTTCTGAGTCGCGCGTAATCGCGCCAAGAACTGCGCGGTGAAAACGGCCTGACACGGGGACAATCCAAACCATCCAAGAAAAGGAGCGACGCCATGGGAATTCTCGGACTAACGCATGACGAGAACGGCGAGGCTCTCGAAAAGCTGCCGGTGACAATCAAAGTCGCTATCGGGGAGGGTCCAACACCTGACGATGAGACCAGTAGTCCTCGAGCGCTTTTCCATTTTGTTTTCAAGCGGAAAACCATTCGGGGGCAAGCGGTCTTATGGGAACCCGCACCGGACATTGCAGAAGTCTTCGGGGATAAACCGACTGAATTGGCAGTGATCTTCCTTCATGATGACCCCAGGGAAGTATGCCCATCGGAATACGCCCTGTGGACCCGGAAGGGCCGCTTCTGTCATGGAGAGCTTGTACAGATCGCCAACGGCAACACACCGCGTTACGAAATGCAGGCGACCCGAAGAACAACAGAGCACCCGGAGGGGGAATCATGGCCGGGCAATCACGAGTATGTGGATGGACCGAAGAAAGGGCAGCCAATCGAAGCTTGTGGCGAAGGCTGCCCCGAACTAGAGAGTGGCAAATGTGGGCCCTCGGCAGATCTTTATTTCATCCTAGAACAATTCCCTAGCCTGGGCGCCATCTGCCGGCTGCATACGGGGAGCAAAACGTCGGTCCCCAATTTGTCAAACGCCGTGGCGCAACTGCACGGCTGGAACGGTGGGCGATTGAAATGGGTCAAAGCTATTCTGAAGGTCACCCCGGAGCTTCGATGGCATCCCGGGGAATTCGGAGAGTGGGAAAGGTCAGTTGTCCCCATTCTGAGTCTTGAGATTGGCGGGACAACACTGAACAGCCTGGTCACGACGATAAATGAGCCGGCAAAGCTCCATCTCGAAGCGCTGGCTACGTGTGCCGGTAAACAGCGAGTCCCATTCGTCGTGCGGGAAAGCGAAGTGGAACGTGCCCCGGAAATCGCCGGCGAGTTCTATCCGCAGAACAAGAACCTTCTGGAGGAACAGACCGGGGCGATCATTCAGCCCCCAGAAAATGATGAGTTGTGTGCGAGGATCTGCGAACTGGCACGGATGCTCGGTTACCACCCTGTCAAAACAAGGATACTGGTGGGGCAGTGGCGGCTAGACCTTGTAGGGCTCGAGAGGAAGCTGCAAAACGAACTCGATGAGGGACCGCAGCTTCCACCTGAGAACGGCTGTGGGAAACGCAACCGCCGACACAATGGCATGAACGGTCAACGATTCATCAAGAATGCCAGGGGTGGAACCCCGTCTGCAACTTCGCGCTAGGGGAAAACCGGTGTGACGGTCATGCCTGGTGAGAGCTCACTGGACCAAGCAGTCGTACCTGCAGATGCGTTGCCACTCGGTTTTCGAGAACCACGCATCCTGCGCGTTCTTCCAGGAACGTTGCGTGGCGACGGAAAGAACGGTGAATTTCGAACCGTTGTTCCGCGCTTGACCCTGCTCTGGGTCGGCTCCAACGAAGCCCATGATCTTTACTAAGTAGGACATGGAAATGTCTCCTTTTTCTGCCCCATTTTTCTAGGGGACCAAAAAGCGAGGGCTGCTGCTTCCAAAGCGAGCGGCTGCTTTATGGGAGGGACCCATCGTGTTAAGGGCGGAACCGGGAAAGCAGAAGCCGCGAAGCTGCAGGACGCAGGAATTAGCCTGAAGCAGTGCCCAGAAGAATGAGAGGTAGAAAAAGGCTGGCCTATTGAACTGGGAAGGTCGGTGCGGTATCGTCCGAGCTATGTGAGCAGGTAAAGCGGAACAGAAGAAAATCAGTGGCGTCACGATCGCCACAGGTTCCACAATGGTGCTCGATTCGAGTGGCACCTGCGACGGTGAGCGCCGGATGGCTGTGGGAAATGCGCTCGGCGATTGTGGCTAGAATGCGTGACCGCAACCCGATGGAAGTTGCCGATGACTTAGGGCACCGTTTTTGGCGATTACTTCCGTATGGCCGACAATACGTCCGGAATGTGAACTCGGCTTGGCGTGCATGTACTCCAACCCCTCTGCCCGCTTCTCGGCGCTCCACACATTTCAAGCCTTTGGGAATTCTGAAAAGCCCCCACGCAACAACGGCTTGCGGGGCGCCCTCACGGTCGAGTGACCTCAACGGCCAGGGCCGCCCACCCTTGCAAGGGGGAGAAGGATTAAACGTCGTATAATCTCGTGCGCGCAACGGGGGAGCAGAACATATGAACGTACAAGCACAAATCAAGAAGTATATTACCAGCCAACCGGAGCCAAAACGCAGTGACATGCGAGAGTTGCATCGGCTCACACTTCAAGTGTCGCCAGAATGCAAATTATGGTT
>Ga0074045_10001407_pt1 | contig 23171 bp, 20 predicted proteins | sample BogForMeECP23OM2_FD_94442 | JGI IMG/M metagenome (GOLD analysis project Ga0074045, IMG submission 94442) | Bog forest soil microbial communities from Calvert Island, British Columbia, Canada - Bog Forest MetaG ECP23OM2 | ecosystem: Environmental > Terrestrial > Soil > Wetlands ... | reverse complement strand
TTGCGCCTCCTTGGCCAGGGCAAAGAACCGTGCCATCAAGCCAATGGTCTGCTGCCATTGCCGGGCGTCGGACTGCAACTGCTTGCGGCCCGCTTTGGTGATGCGGTAGAACTTCGCCTTGCGGTTGTTCTCCGACACGCCCCAGTCCGCGGCTATGGTGCCCTCCTGCTCGAGTTTCAGCAGCACCGGGTATAGCGTGCCCTGGTTGATCGCTAGCAGGTTCTCGCTGATCTGTTCGATCCGCCGCGCGATGCCATAGCCGTGCTGCGGTCCCAGCGCTTCGAGCGACTGCAAGACCATCAGCGCCAGCGTTCCCTGCCAAACGTCGTTCTTTTCCTTCATCGCCAGTCCTGTTGGTTTCCCACATGAATATGACACAAGTGCGGGGGCGATGCAAGCGGAAAATCGGATCTGGGAACTCTCGCGGCCCAGGGCGCCGCAATCGTCCCGTCGGGCCTGGTGGCTCGGACGTCTCGCGGCACGCCTATCCCTCGGGCTACACCTTCTCCGGCACCACGTAGGGCGGGCGGTACGCGCGGGGGAACATCTGGTTCGCTTCGGTGTCACCAATCACCGAGTAGCTGGCGGCGTCAAAGTGGAGCGTGCGGCCTACACGATAGGAAATGTTGGCCAGGTGCACCAGCGTGGTCGAAATCGCGCCCTCCTCGACTTCGCAGTGCAGGGTTTCCCGCTTCCGCGTGCGCACCGCGTCCAGCCAGTTGGCGAAATGGTCGCCACCTTCGCGGCGCGCCGGCCCGGGCGTCTGTTCGGATCCCAGCCAGCTCTTGTAGGAAGCGTAGGTATCCACCGCCAGGTAGCCCTTGGATCCATAGAAGACGTTGCCGACCGAGTTGTGGCCGCGGTCCTCGATGCCGGCTTCGTCGTTGGTGATCCAGTTGCGGACTTCACATTCCATCATCCGGCGCTTGCCGTTCACGTCGAATTCGTAAGCGCAGTTCAGCACGTTGGGCGTTTCCTGGTCGTCCTCGAACATGAATTTGCCGCCCACCGCGCTGATCTTCACCGGATAGCGCACGCCCAAACCCCAGCGTGCGATATCGAGCTCGTGAATGGCCTGATTGCCTATCTCACCGTTGCCGCTGTCCCAGAACCAATGCCAGTTGTAGTGAAATCGATTGCGGGTAAACTGGTGCAGCGGCGAGGGGCCGGTCCACAGGTCGTAATCCACCCCCGCCGGCACCGGTCCAACCGGAGTGTGGCCAATCGTGTTGCGCCACTTGAAGCACAGTCCGCGCGCCAGGTAGACGTCGCCGATCAGCCCTTCGTTCATCTTCTGTATGGCTTCCTGTACCGCTACCGACGAGCGGATCTGGCTGCCCTGCTGCACCATGCGGTTGTACTTGCGCGCCGCGGCTACAATCTGTTTCGCCTCGAACATGTTGTAGGAGCACGGCTTTTCCACGTACACGTCCTTGCCAGCCTGGCACGCCCACACCGCCATCAGGGCGTGCCAGTGGTTCGGGCTGGCGATGGTGATTGCATCGATGGATTTCTCTTCGAGTAACTTGCGGATGTCGCGGTAATTCTGGGGCGCCTTCCGGCCGGCGGCGGCGATCTGCTTCTGGCCCTTGTCTAGGTGCGAATCGTCGGGGTCGCAGATGGCCACGATCTCCACGTTGGGCTGCCGGATGAGTTCCGCGATGTGGTCTCTGGAGCGGCCGCCGATGCCGACTACCGCAATCCGCACGGTGTCGCTGGCGGCGCCGAACGTGCTGGCGCTGGCGCTCAACGCCGCAGCGCCACCGACTAGAAAACTCCTTCGATCCATGGTTGCTCCTTTGCCCCCCGAGTTGGTTGGCCGGCCGGTTGCCGGCCTCTATCGATCACGCTATCACGTTGCGGACTCGCCGGACCAGAAGCCCTCGGCCTGGGTCTGCATCCCCAATCGGAGCCTTCACGGAAGCCCAGGCAGCCCCTGCCACTGGGTCACGCCGACTTGCGTCCCGGCCGGCATGTTGTCGACAACCAGGCTGCCATCCGCCGCCGCCGAAATACGGAACAGCGGAAGATCGCGCTCTTGGACCGTGTATTGGCCGATCTGCATGCGCGACGAATCCACATCCGTCGCCGCCACAATCGAATTCGGTCCCGTGACGCGGATGCGGAATGCGGCGCTCGATGGCTCGTAGTTAGCGTAGCTGTAACAGCGCGCGACGCAAACGCGGTCGATGATATGGGCCAGCGCATTGACCCGCAGATCGGCATCTACGTTGCTCACCACCCGTGCCATCGGCGGAAGCTGCGCCGCCGCGGCGCTCGTCTGGTCCTCGAAACCGTTGAGCGCCCGCTCATCGGAATACAGAAAGAGAAAAAACACAGCCGCCAACGCGCCCGTGGCCCAGCGGTGCCAGGGGCGCGGGTTCGCCGTAGCCGCCAACGCTACCACCAGCACACCGACCGGCAGCGACATCCGCTCGGCAATGAAGACCAGCGCATGGTGATATCCGGGGACCGATACCCAGGTGGGCAGCAGAAAGACACCCGCCGCAGTAAGCGCCAGCACCTGGAACAATTCGCCGCCGAACAATCGCCGCGCGCCACTGCGCCGGACCGATTCCGCCACCAGCAGTGCACACACCAGGAGCATCCCGGCGGCGGTGACCAGGTACTTGTCGTCGTAGACCCATGCCTGGTCGACGCCGGCCACGCTCTTGATTTGCCCCGGAATCCAGATCGTACTCATCGCCAACGGCAGTGCGATGCGCAGCGCCAGAATAGCCCCCGCTGCGGCCAGGACCAACTGGCCGCGTTTGGCCGGCAGTCGCCGCGTCAGCCAGAGAAAGCTGAGCACCGCGCAGGCCCAGCCCACCGGCAGGGACTGAGCCACAAATGCAACCAGCAAGATGGGCGCCGCCGCCAGCAGGCGACGAGGCGCCAGATTCCACCCCAACGCCAGCGCCCAGAGGCACAGCCCCAAACTCAGGTAGAAATTGAAGAAGCCCATATGGAACACCCAGCCATAGGCCAGCATGGCGATCACCGGCAGCAGTGCCCACTCGCGGCGCGCGACCAAGGAAACCAAAGCGAAGGCTCCCCATGCGAACACCAGCACCGCCAGGCTCACCGCGATGCGCTGCGCGGCCGCGCTGCCCACCGTGCGGAACAGCCAGCTCAGCAACACGTCGAAAAGCACGTTGGTCTTCTGCGGCACCATCGTCAGGCCCGGCGCGCGGCCCTGGCGGATCAGTTCCGCCAGCCATGCATTGTAAATGTGGCTGCCCAGATCTCCGGCCTGAATGCGCGACTGCCAGAAGCACGGAACCAGCAATGCCGCGCTCGCCAGCACATATCGCGCCCAACCTCCCGGCTCGGGCCGTTCGCCCGCGCGTGGCGCATCGGCCACCGCCGGCTGCGTCTGGGTTTGACGTTTTGCGGACTTCATAGGTTCATCTCTTACTGCAACTCTCTCCACTGGCTCACGCCGATCGACGCGCCGGCCGGCATGCTATCTACCGCCAGACTGCCGTCCGCGGCCATCGAGATACGATACAGCGGCAGGTCGCTCTCCCGGACTACGTACTTGCCGAGTTCCATGCGCGACGAATCGAGCCCAGTCGCCGCCACAATCGGATTCGGCCCCGTGACGCGGACGCGAAACTGGCCGCTCGATGGCTCGTAGTTGGTGTAGCTGTAGCAGCGCTCTATGCACACGCGGTCGATAGCGTGGGTGAGCGGTCTGATGCGTCCCTTGGGGTCCACATTGCTTACCACGCGCGCCAAGGGAGGCGCCTGCGCCACCGTGTCGCGCAGGCGGTCTTCAAACCGGTTGAGCGCGCGCTCGTCGCCGTACAGGAAAATAAAGAACACCAACGCCAGCAAGCCGATGCTCCAACGCTGCCACGCACGCGGACTGGCCGTGGCCGCTACCGCCAGCACCAGCACGCCGGCGGCGAGCGACATCCGCTGGCTTATGAAGAGCAGCGGTTGATCGTATATGGGCAGCCACGCCGCGTCGGGCAACAGGAAAACGCCCGCCGCCGTGACCGCCAGCACCTGGAATAATTCGCCACCGAGCAAACGCCGCGCGCCATTGCGCCGGATCGATTCCGCCACCAGCGCCACACATACCAGCAGCAGCCCAACGGCAACGATCCAATACTCACGGCCGTAGACCCACGTCTGGTCGACTCCCGCTACGCCCCGAATCTGCCAGCCGTTCCACATCGTCGGCATGGTGGCCGTCATCACGATGTGCAGCGCACAGAGGGCAACCACCGCCGCTGCAATCAACCGGCCGCGCTTCGCCGGGAGGCGCCGCGCTAGCCAGAGAAACCCGAGCACCGCACAGGCCCAGACCACCGGCATTGAATACGCTGCGTTCGCCACCAGCAAGATGGGCCCCGCCGCCAGCAGGCGCCGCGGCGCCAGATTCCACCCCACCGCCAGCGCCCAAAAGCACAGGCCCAGGCTTAGATAGAAATTGAAAAAGCCCATGTGGAACACCCAGCCATACGCCAGCATGGCGATCGCCGGTAGCAGCGCCCACTCGCGCCGGGCGACTACGCCAAGAAACGCAAACGCTCCCCACACGAACACCATCACCGCCAGACTCACCGCGATGCGCTGCGCCGCCGCGCTGCCCATAGTGCGGAACAGGAAGCTCAGCAGCAGGTCGAACAGCACATTGGTCTTCTGCGGCACAATCGTCAGGCCTGGCGCGCGGCCCTGCCGGATCAGTTCGGCCAGCCATGCATTGTAAATGTGGCTGCCCAGATCGCCCGCCTGAATGCGCGACTGCCAGAAGCAGGGAACCAGCATCGCCGCACTCGCCAGCGCGTACTGCGTCCAACCCGGAAGCAGTGCCCGTTGAGGCGCTTCGACCGGCGCCTCTGGCCCGGTGTGGCGCTCTGTGAAGCTCATAGGCTCAATCCGTCCCCTGGTCCCCCGTCCTCACTCTGGTCGGCCCGCCGCCGTTTCCTGCGGCAGCGCGGCCTCCTCGGCAGGTAGAGTGAAAAAGAACGTAGAGCCTTCCTGCACCCGGCTCTCCACCCGCACCGTGCCGTTGTGCGATCCCACCAGGTGCTTCACAATAGAAAGCCCCAGTCCGGTGCCACCCATTTCCCGCGAGCGCGCCTTATCCACGCGGTAAAACCGCTCGAACAACCGCGGCACGTCTTCCGCCGGAATGCCCGCTCCGCTGTCGCGAACGAACACCTCGACGAAGTGGCCCGCTGGACGCGCGCCGGCCACAATCGATCCGCCCGCCGGCGTGTACTTGATGGCGTTGTCCAGCAAGTTGCTCAGAATCTGCGAAACCGCCTCGCCGTCGCACCAAACCTCGGGCGTGGCGGCGTCTACGTCGGTAGCGAGACGAATCGAACTCCTGTCCGCGATGGGCCGCACCAGATCCATCGCTTCCGCGATCAGGCCGGCCGTAGCGTGCGGCTCGAACTCCAGCTTCTGCAGCTTCTGTTCGATGCGGGACAGCGTCAGCAGATCTTCCGTGAGCCGTGCCAGCCGCTCGGCATTGTGACGAATGATGCCGAGGAAGCGCATGTTGTACCGCGGGTCGCCCAGCGCTCCATCGACCAGGGTTTCCGTGTACCCCTGGATGGAAGCCAGCGGCGTGCGCAGTTCATGCGAAACGTTGATGACGAAATCCTTGCGGATGCGCTCCAGCCGCTCCAGCTCGCGGTGCTCGAGTTGCAACTGCTCCACTGTCCGCTGCAGGTTGGCGGCGGTGTCGTTGAGCGTGCGCGCCAGTTGGCCGAACTCATTGCCGCCGGCGATGGGCAGCCGCGCGTGGAAGTTGCCGCCCGCCAACTCGCCGGCGTGCGCCATGATGGCGGCGAAATGGCGCGAGATCCACCGCGCCAGTACCGCCGCCAGCAAAATGGCCGGCAGGAACGCGAGCGCGGTGCTGATCAGAATCTTGGCGCGAATCTGCGCCACTTGGGTTTCCACCTGGGAATACGGCACCGCCACCCGCACGGCGCCCCCGCGGCACGGCACCGCTACGTAGAGAAACGGAATCCCCAGCGTCCCGCTGCGCCGGATGCTCCAGCCGGGCGCGCCCGCTAACGCTTTGCGGATCTCCGGCCGCGTCGCGTGGTTCTCCATTGAAGCGGCGTCGGCCACGGAGTCCACAGTCACCCGGCCATCGCTGCGGATCAGCGTCAGGCGCCCGCCAGCGGCCGCGGCCATGGCGCGCGCCGCGGGCTGGCCAACGGCCCCGATGTCGTCGAGCGAAAGCGCCAGAACGCTCGCCTTCTGCGTCGCTTGCCGCACCAGGCTATCGATGTAAACCTGCTTGGCGACGCGCGTGGTGAAGTAGTCCACCGTCACCAGAGCCAGCAGCAGCAGGCCCAACGCGCCCGCGATCAGCTTCAGAAAAATCCTGCCGGTCAAGCCTTGTCCTCGAAACGATAGCCGAAGCCGCGCACCGTGGTCAGGTAGCGCGGGCTCTCCGGCTGGTTCTCGATCTGCTCGCGCAGCCGCCGCACGTGCACGTCCACCGTGCGCGGCGTCACGTAGTGAGACTGCCCCCACACTGCGTCCAGCAGTTGATCGCGGCTGTAAGCGCGGCCCGGATGGGTGAGAAAGAACTCCAGCAGGTTGAACTCGGTCGAGGTGAGGGTCAGTTCCCGTTCGCCCAGGAAGATCCGCCGGCCGGTGCGGTCGAGCCGGAATGGGCCGATCGCTCCGGCCGCCGGCTCCACGTCCATCTGTTCGCGGCGCAAGTGCGCCTTCACACGAGCCACCAGTTCGCGCGGGCTGAATGGCTTGGTCATGTAATCGTCGCCGCCGATTTCCAAGCCCAGCACGCGGTCCACTTCGTCGCCCCGCGCGGTGAGGAACAGCACCGGCGTGCGCGCCAGCGCCTGCGACTGGCGGATCTCGCGGCAGAGCTGGAAGCCGTCGACATCCGGCAGCATTACGTCCAGCACGATTAGATCCGGCCGCCCGCGCTCCAGTTCCTCGAGCGTGCCCTTGTCGCCCCGCAGTATTTGAGTCTGGTAGCCGTGCCGGGCCAGGTTGTAGTCGATCAGGGAAGCGAGCTCGGCTTCGTCTTCCACGATCGCAATTCGCTTCGGCATGGCGGGATGAGGATTCTTCCCGCCTATTGTAGCGTTGCGCGCGCCGTGCTGCGCCGCCGCTCGGCCAGCCGCAGCAGCAGCCCCATCGCCAGCGCCAGCCCCACTGCCACGGCCGTCAGCGTCCACGCGTTGTGCCGCAAATAGGCCTGCGCGCCCAGCCCCAGCCGGATTCCCAGGTAGGCCTCGCCGAAATAGCGGATTACCCGCGCCACGAGAATCACCGTCACGAACTGCGCCAGGGGCGTGCGCAGCACGCCCGCCGAAATCACGAAGGCTTTCAGCGGAAGCGGAATCGGCAACAGCGCCGGAATAAAAACCGTGACCAGACCGTAACGGTCGAACCAGTCGCGGAACCTGGTCGGCTTGCCCGGCACGGGCGCCTTGAGGAAGCGGCGTACGCCGTGGCGCGCGAGCAGAAACAGGGTGAGATTGCCGCCCGCCGAGCCCAGTACGGCCATGGCGGCCGTGAAATAGGCGCGGTCGGGAGACTTGTAGGCCACGAACATCAGCAGAATGTCCATCGCCGCCGGCATCGGCACGCCCGCGGAATCGAGCACCGCCAGGACGAATATCCCCGCCGGGCCGAACCGGACCAATGCATCCGACAGTGTGTGCAGCAATGGATGTATTCCTTAGGGCGCCCGTTCCGGCACGTCCCGCCGTCTACAGCATGTCGGCGAACGAGCGGCGCAGCTTGTAGAAGCACGCGTGGCCCACCACCAACACCGCCATCGCCACCAGCGTCAGCTTCCACAACGGACCGAATTGCGGCGCGTGGTTTTCCAGAAAGATCGCGCGATAGCCGCGCACCAGAACGTACAGCGGGTTCTTCTCGAGCAACGCCGCCGCGCCCGCCGGCAGGGATTTCTCAGGGTAACAGATCGGCGTGATGAAAAACCAGATCGTGAGCAGGAAGCCGATGATCTGCCCCAGGTCGCGCACGAAGGCTCCCAGTGCCGCCAGCAGCCAGCTCAGGCCCAGCGTCAACAGAATCTGTGGAATCAGCAGCGCCGGCAACCACAGCACCGTCGCCGGCACGCTGTGCCGGATGGCGAGCAAAAACCCGCAATACAGCACCACCGCGAAGAATTCGCTGACCAGGCCAGCGGCCACCAGGTTAACCGGCAGCGTCTCCACCGCGAAGACCAGCTTCTTGACGAAATTGCGGTGCTCTAGCAGGACCGTGGGCGCGCGGCCGGCGGCTTCGCTCAACGCCAGCCACGGCAGCATGCCGGCCAGGAAGTAGAGCACGAACCCGGCGCGGCTCGGGTCGCCCGGAAAACGCGATTGCAACACCACGCCGAACACGAAATAGTAGGTGAGCATTAGCAGCAGAGGGTTGATCACAGTCCAGAACGAGCCGCCGAACGAGCCGCGGTATCGCCCCAGCACGTCGCGCCGCACCATCACCCGAATCAATCCGCGATTGCGCCACAGCGTCAGCAATGGATAAACCAGCGCGCGGCCGGCGGCTCGCACGGCCTGTTGGCGGCCGAGCGCCGCCCACGTGGATACACCCACGCGGGCCAGCCGCGTGGCGCCGTCTCGCACTACGGTTTCCACCAGCAGGAACGGCCAGCCCTGTTCGTAGAACCAGCAAACGTGCTCCCGCATGGGCGAAATGATCGCACGGAAACGTCCGTTTTCCGAAGGCAGATCGAGCTCCAGCGCGATCCGCGCGCTCTCTCCGTTCGCCAGATCGCGCTCGGTGGCCACCCGCGCGCCATCTACAATCAGCGTACCGGTATCGGCGTCGAACAGGTGGATGCCCAGAAAAAAGCCGTCCGCCACGCGCCACGTCTTGCCCGACTGGTTGCGGATTTCAAACTCCGCGCGCAGCTTGCCGCCCGCCTGGTCCAGTTCGACCCGCGGATTCAGGTACGCCACCGCCTTCATGTGTACAACCAACCGGGGTAGCGCTCGCGCACCGCACCCGTCTTGCGGCCCACCGCGTAAATGCCGTCGCCGCGTAACGCCGTGTCCAGCTTGTAGCGTTCGAGCAGGTGTACCACCCAGCGGAATTCCGGATGCGGCGTGTCGCGAAACTCGCCGGTCTCGAGGCGCGCCACCTCGAACCCGGAGTTTTCGAGCAACTGGTGAATTTCGCGCGGCGTGTATTCGCGATTGTGCCGCGCGTCCCCCTCGCCGGTTTCGCCCGGCCGCAGATAGGCGTGATAGAAACCGGGATGGTAGCCCAGCAGAATGGCCCCCACGCCGCGCAATCCGGCTATGTTCGGCGTGGTCAGCACCAGGTGCCCGCCCGGCTTGAGAATCCGGTTGGCTTCGCTCATCAGGTGCATCGGGTCGGTGAATAGGTGCTCGATCAACTCGCAGCACAGCACGGTCGCGAAGTGCTCGTCCGGGTATGGGAAACGGTCCTTCTCGGCGTCGAAATGATCGATGTCGCAGGTGAACGTTTCGCCGGAGGAAGACGTCACCGTGCGGTGGTCCACCCGGCCCGCGTCGCCGTAATAGCAGCCGCGGACTTCGCCGTAACCCAGCTTGTCGCGCAGTGCGGGCGTCATTTGCAGATATGCGCCCATCTCCAGGATGCGATCGGCCGGGCCACCTGGCGGAACCATCCCCAACGTCTTTTCGAGGCGCGTCTGGTGCGTCTCCAGGTAACCGGCCGATTCCTCGTCCACCGCCCACCCGCGCAGGTAGGCAGTCATCTCTTCCTTATGAGGCAGGCCGCCGGCCTGCCCAGCCGCATCCGTCTGCTCCGCGGCTTCCCTGGAAAATTCCGGCTGCCTTACGGCCTGCGTGACGGACTGCGCCGGCTCCGCCTTCCACTCCCGCCCTTCCACAACAGCTTCCAGGAATCGCACGTACCGTTTCGCCACGCTTTGCCAGTTGCATTGTTCCGCGACATAATCCCGCGCGCGACCACCCAGCGCGTGTGCCACTTCCGGACGCGACACCAACAGGTTCAGGTATTCGAAAATGGTGTCTTCCTCTCCTGCGCCCACCGGCACCTTGAGGCACACGTCGTCCGGAAACTCGCGGAAGCTTCCGACGCCGGAAACCAATGCCGCCTTGCCCAGCCCCATCGCCCGCAACAGCGTTCCCGAGCTTTCTCCCACCGTCGGATAGCGCAGGTTGAGAACGATGTCGCAAGCCGAAAGGTATCCGGTGAAATCGCCGATCGGCGCGAAGCCGAGCAGGCGCACGCTGGCCGAAAGCCCCAGCGAGCGAATCATGCCCTCCAGCGGAAGATCCGGATGCGGCTCGCCCACCAGGATCATCTTCGCCTCCGGCGCCAGGCGCAGCAGGCGGCGGAAGGCGCGCAGCGATTCGGCAATGCGCTTGTACGGCTTGAGAAAACCGAAGATGCCGGCCAGCGGCACGGTTTCGTCCAGGCCCAGCCGCTGGCGATAGCGGTTGCGGTCGCCCGGTGGAATCCACGCGCCGTGCGGAATCACCGCCAGCGGTCCCGGGAATCCGGCGGCGCGGATTTCCGATTCCATAAACCGGCTATGCACCACCACGCCGCGCGCACCTTCGAGCAGACGCCGCGTCATGGCCAGGCCTTCGTAATCCGGGCCGGCCTCCAGCTTGCGTACCCGTTCGGCGAAGGCGCGCGCCGCCTCGCCTCCGGCGTATTCGCACTCGCGAACGTATGCGTCCCACTCGCCGCGCCGGATGGTGAGTTCCGTCATCAGGTGATGCAGGTTGGATTCGTGCATCGCCACCACGCCCGGGTGCCGCAACGCCGCTTCGTACACAAAGCCGTGGCAGCCGTTGTTACCCATCTGGTAAAGCGCGATGTCGAAGCGCGCCGCTTCGAACGGCTGCGAGGCGTGCGAGAAGACCTCGACCTCGGCCAGGTGCCGGAGCGGATCCAGCAGCGCTTCAGAGTAATCGGCTATCCCGCTGCGCTCGGGCGGCAGCGGCGAGAAAAACGCCACGCGCATGGTCAGCGCACCAGGTCCAGCGAGAAGACTCCCATCGGAAGCGGAATGCGAATGCTCAGCGGCGTGCGCGCCGCGTCGCGCGCGAAAAACAGGTCGCACTGGAAATCCGCCTTCGGCCCCTTTACCGCCGCGTGCACGCGGTCCGCTGCTACGGACTTTCCGCCGGAGGTCAAGTTCTCCTCGCCCGCGTATTGGAGGCTCACCGAGACCGCCCGACCGAAGTACACCTGGACTGGTGCTGGCACCCTGCCCTGCCCCAATTCCACGCGCATGTAATAAGCGAATGCCACCGCGTCGCGGGCGCAAGTGGAGATGCTGAAATCGCTCCGTCCGCCGCCGGCCGGAAACAACGTCGTGCGCGTCGCGCTGCCGGCGCTCTGGTCGAAATTCGTCTTATCGTCGGTCCGCTTGCCGCCATGCGTCAAATCGCGTTCGAATTCCTGCGAACAGAGCCCCGTGTCGGCGGCCGAGTGCAGTTGGTCGGCCAGCGAAAAGCCGGGCACGGCAGCATCCACGGTCGCGTCCAGATTCCAGCCCACGGGCGAACGGTGTGCGGTCAGCGTGGCTTCGCCCAGGCTGGTGCCGCCCTGCCAGTTCAGGTTGTAGCGTAACGTTTCATCGGTGAAGGGAAACCCGGATTGGGCGGATGCCGCCAACAGCGGCAACAACGCCGCGAATGTGAAGGAAAAGAGCTTCATAGGCAACTGGTGATGCGCCTTCGCCTGCCGGCCGGATAACTTCCCCTCGTCTGGAACAAGCCGGTTCATCGGTGCGCCAGGCTGCCGGAGGGTGCCAGCTCGGCCGACCGGTTCTGATATGCCACTTCGCGGAAGACATCCAAAATGGCGTTGGCGGTTTTCTGCCAACTGAAGTTCGCCGCGCGCTGCAACCCCAACCGCTCCATGCGCCCGCGCAATTCCGCGTCCAGCAGGAGATCCTTGAGCGCGCGCACCATCTCGTCGATGCGGTACGGATCGAAGAGAATCGCCGCGCTGTCCACCACCTCCGGCAGGGCGCTCGCATTCGAACAGGCTACCGCGCGGCCGCACGCCATGGCTTCCAGCGCCGGCAGTCCGAAGCCTTCGTAGAAGGAGGGAAACACGAACACGTCGCAGGCGTTGTAGAGCTGGAGCAGTTCGTTATCCGATACAAAGCCAAGCAAGCGGATGCGATCGGCCACGCCCGACTCGCGCGCCGCGGCCTTTACGTGATCCGCAAACCAGGTGGGCTTCCCGGCCAGCACCAGCTCGTGGCGAAGCTGCGGGCAGGCGCGCACGAGCTCGGCGAACGCGCGGATCAGGCCAATCTGGTTCTTGCGCGGCTGCAGGTCGCCCACCGAGAGCAGAAACGGCCGGTCGAACGAAAAGCGCTCGCGGACCGCGGCCTGCGCCGCCGTGCGCGACACCGGACGGAATTCCGCGCCCGCCGCGTTGTGCGCCACCACGACTTTGTCCTCGTCGAGATGGCCGTAGACCCGCAGGATCGCACGCCGCGAAAACTCGCTCACCGTCAGCACCCGCGCGGCCCGGTCCACGGTCCGGCGGACTGTCCAACGCAATTGCCGCGCCCGCCCGCGATTGAAATATTCGGGATGCTCCAGGAAGCTGACGTCGTGAACGCTCACCACCACCGGCACCGAACACACCATCGGAGCGGTGTACTGCACGTGCAGCAGATCCGGCCGGTCCTGCCGCAGCTTTACGCTCAACTCGTATCCCAGACGCAGAAACGGGTTGCTGGAGATGGAACTGGTCCGGATGCCCGCGGGTAGCCAGCCGCAAGCCTCATGGCAGGATACATACGCCAGGAACTCGCATTCGCGGTCCTTGGCGGCGGCAAATCCATTCAAAAGACTTCGAACGTAGACCTCATTGCCCGTGAGGTGACGGCCGATGGCATGTGCATCAACGGCAATGCGCATTAATCGTACCAGTATAACGGAGCTTTGTGACACGTGGTTGTCTCAAAAATCCAGCCCTGCCCAAGCTGTTTCCCACGTAAATTCCTTTTCCATCAATAATCTGCCTGAATTTCCAACCCTTTCACGGAGGTCGGAGCACGTCAATAGCCGCGAAACCGCGTCGGCGAACGCCGGAGCCGTGTCGGCCAGCAGCAACTGCTCACCGTCACGCACCGGCAGGCCTTCGGCACCGATGGAGGTGGAAACCACCGGCAACGCCGCCGCCCACGCTTCCAGGATCTTGAACCGCGTGCCGCTGCCCGCAAGCAGCGGGACTACCGCGACCTGCGCCCGCGCCAGTTCCGCGATGGCATCTGCCACGGGCCCACTTAATTGAATACGTGGGTCGTCCGTTACAAGTTTCGCTATCGCTTCGGGCGCCTTGCCGACCAGCCTCCAGACCAGGCGTGGCCAGCGCTCCCGCAGCTCCGGCCAGACCTCGTGCGCGAAAAAGCGCACGGCGGAGATGTTGGGATGGTATTCCAGGTTGCCCGAAAAAACAATCGCCTGCTCTTCTGTTTTGGGCGGCACGCTTACCCAGGGAATCGCGTTCGGATAGACCCGCACTCGCGCGCCCGGCGCCAGCGTCTCGACCGTGCGCGCATCTTCGCCCGAGGCCGCCAGCACTTCATCGAAGCGCGGCAGCCACTCGGCTTCGAAGCGGGCCGAGGCCTCTGCGAAGATGCGATGCGCCAGCGCCGCCCCGTCCCTTTCGGTCTGGGCGCAGCGAGTGTGCAACACCGATTCCACATTATGCAGATCGAGCACCGTCCGCCGGCAGGCCGCCGCGATCGGCTCCAGGTAGGGCGCGCACCACGAGTGCTCGATGACGCCGACTTCATAGCGCCGCCCCGCCACCGTCCTTTCCACTTGGGGCGCGAAGCCGGCGAAGCGGTCCACCAGTGGCGGCACGCCCCGAGCCAGCCGCACCGCGTTGCGAACCGCGCGCGCTGCCGGGCCCCGCCGGGTCGCCGGCAGATCGATCACCGTCACGCGGCGCACCAGCCCGCTGGGCAGCAGCGAAGCCGGTTCCGGCGCTCCCGGCTGGCGGAATACGATCAGGTCGAGCGCGTAATGCCGCCCCAGGTATTCGAGCAGCGACGCCGTGCGCAGCGACCCTCCGCCGGCAAGCGGGTAGGGCGCTTCCGGCGCCAACAGCAGGGCCGCACATCCACCGTCATTTTCCAAAGCGCCGCCGGGCCTCCTGGTACACCTGGTAAGTCTGGCGGGCGGTGCGGTGCCAGGAAAACTCGGCGGCTCGGGCGCGCCCGCGCGCACCCCACTCGGCCCTCCATGCCGGACGCTCCAGTGCGTCGATCATCGCCTGCACCAATTCGCGCGCGGTCTCCGCATACACCGCCGCGTCGCCGGCCGTCTCGCGCAGCGCAGGGGAAGCGATCACACAGGCCCCGCATTGCATCGCCTCCACCACCGGCAAGCCGAAGCCTTCGTAGAGCGACGGGTAGACGAATGCCGTGGCGCCGGAGTAGAGCGCCGGCAGCCGCGCATCGGGCACTTCGCCCAACAGGCGCAGCCCAGCCTCCTCGGCAATCGCCGGTGCATCCGTGCGCCGCCTGCCGGCGATCACCAACTCGACCGCCGGCTGGCGCTTGCGCACTTCGCGCCAGGCTTCCACCAGCAGCGGCAGGTTCTTGCGTGGCTCGATAGTCCCAACGTACAGAAAATAAGGCGATTCCGGCCGCACCTCGACCGGCGCCAACCAATCTGCGGCAGCTTCCGGTACGGCCACCACCCGGTCCGGGCTGAGCTCAAACCGCGCAATCACCTCCAGGCGCACGTGCTCGCCCGGCGTAATCACCATGGTGGCCAGACCCATTTTCAACAGCAGCGGCGTGCGCCGCATCACGCGGCCGGCGCCATCGTGCCAGGCTGGGTCGAGCCAGGGGGAAAGATCGTGCAACGTCATCACGCTGGGCCGGCGCGCGAGATACGGAACGGCGAAATCCGGACCGTGAACCACGTCGGCACCGATGCGATTCAACTCCCGCGCCATGCCCCACAGCCACCACCGGCGCTCCACCGCGTTGCGCGGAGCCGCACCGCGCTTCAGGTTCGCCGGAGCGCCCGTGGGCATCGAAAACGGCTGGTCCGAGATGAGATAGAATTCATCGTCCCCATAGCAACGCGCCAGCGCGACGCTGAGCTGGCTGGTGTAACGCGCCAGGCCGCCGCTCGAAAGCCTCAAGCTCGCCGCTTCAATCGCTACCCGCATCGGATTCCAGACGCGTGGGCCGTCAGAGAATTATAGCCACAAACAAACAGCGTTGAACCAAGATTTGGATCGAGAATCTTATCCGTTTTCATTGTGCCGATCCGAGGCCCGAGGCGATTCCTTCGCACCCCTTCTGCGGCGGGTCATGTCGTGGCAGGCCTTAAACGCGGTTCGCGTAGTTGCGCTCGTAATAGTTCCGGTACTCTCCGCTGCGCACCCGCGCCACCCACGCGGCGTTGGCGCGGTACCATTCGATGGTGCGCTCGAGGCCGGCCTCAAAATCCACTCGCGGCCGCCAGCCGGTTTCGCGCTGCATCTTCTCGCTCGAAAGCGCGTAGCGGCGGTCGTGTCCCGGCCGGTCCTTCACGGACTCGATCAGGCTCTCCGGCTTGCCGGCCAGCTGGAGCAGCTTGCGGATCACTTCCAGATTGGGCAGCGAGCGGTTGCCGCCGATGTTATAGATCTCGCCCGCGCGCCCTTTGTCGAGCACCGCCAGTATGCCGCGGCAATGATCGTCCACATACAGCCAGTCCCGAATCTGCATGCCGTCGCCGTACACCGGCAGCGGCCGGTCTTCCAGCGCGTTCGAGATCATCAGCGGAATTAGCTTCTCGGGAAATTGGTACGGACCATAATTATTGGAAGCGCGCGTCACCACCACCGGCACACGGAAGGTGACGAAGTACGAGAGCGCCAGCATGTCCGACCCCGCCTTGGACGCCGAATACGGACTGCTCGGCTGCAGAGCGAACTTCTCGGTGGCTTCCTCCGGCGCGGGCAGGCTGCCATACACTTCGTCGGTCGAAACGTGCACAAAACGCGAAACGTTGTTCTTGCGTGCGGCTTCGAGCATTCGAAAAGTGCCCAGCAGGTTGGTTTGGATCGCCGGCTCCGGCGAAAGGATGCTGCGGTCGACGTGCGATTCCGCTGCGAAATGCACGATCGCCTCGGGCCTGGCTTCGGCCACCGCCGCGTCGACCGCCTCGGCGTCGGCGATATCGCCTTGCACGAAGCGGTACCGGCTGTTCGATTCCACCGCCGTCAGGTTCTCGAGGTTTCCTGCGTAGGTCAGCTTGTCCAGGTTGACGACTTCCCAGCCGGTCTCCGCCACCACCAGCCGCACGAACGCAGAGCCGATGAAACCCGCACCGCCGGTGACCAGGATCTTCATCGGTATCTTACCTTTTTTGCGTTTCCCAATCGTAGTGAATGCCGGGATCGTCGAAGGCGATGCGGCCCTCGTCGCTCGGATCGTAGAACCGGTCGGTCATGTAGATCAGCATAGCGCTCTCCTCGCCGGCCACCTTGTAACCGTGCGCCACGCCGGGCGGAATCAGGATTTGCCACGGGCGCAGCGGGCCGACGTACATCGTATTCCGCTTGCCAAACGTCGGCGAGCCGAGCCGGAGATCGACCAGTGCCACCTGGAACAAGCCCTTGGCCGGCGTCCAGCAGTCGGTCTGCCGCATGTGAAAGTGAAACGCCTTGATGGCGCCCGCGTAGCTGAGCGCCGCCGAAACCTGGCTGGTGTCGGGCGGGAAGGCGCGCACCAGCCCTTCGCCAAGGCGCTGCACTTCGAGAAAGTAACCGCGGTCGTCCGGGTGCACCGCCAGCGGCGCGATCTTGACCCCCGCGATGCGTTCGGCTGAATCGACGGTTCCGATCAACGCCCCGATACCCTTCGGGCACTGTGGCACCGCCAGTTCCAATCCGCCGAGCGTAGCCAACCGCCGCGCAGTTGCCGGTGTTGGTTCCGTCATCGGCTTTGCAAGGCTCCTCCCGCGCATTCGGCGAGCCTCGCGCCGTCCGCGACGGATTCCTTCACCAGATTGGCGGCGCGCAGCAGCGAATCGAAGGTCCCTGCATCGGTCCACCAGCCGGAGAGGAACGAAAACGTGAGCGATCCTTCGCGCACATATGCGTTGTTGACATCGGTGATCTCGAGCTCGCCGCGGCCCGATGGCACCAGCGTCTTGATCTTGTCGAACACGCTCGAGTCGTACATATAGATGCCCGTCACCGCGTAATTCGATTTCGGATGTGCGGGCTTCTCCTCGATGCCCACAATGCGGTCTCCGGCCACCTCCGCCACGCCGAATCGCTCGGCGTCGGCGACCTCTTTGAGCAGAATGTGTGCGCCCACCGCTTGGCCCCGGAAACGATCCGCCGCGGCGCGAATATCGCCCTGGATGATGTTGTCGCCCAGGATCACGCAGATCTTCTGCCCGTCTGCGAAGTGCTCGGCCAGCGCCAGTGCATCGGCGATGCCGCCTTCGCCCTCCTGGTAAGTGTAGTGGATGTGTTTCAGCCCGAATTTCTTCCCATTGGCCAGCAAGCGCAGAAAATCGCCCGAATTGCGCCCGCCGGTGACTACCATGATGTCTTCAATCCCGGCGTCTACAAGAGTCTGCACGGGAAAGTAGATCATCGGCCGGTCGTAGATCGGCAACAAGTGCTTGTTGGTGATCTTGGTCAGCGGAAAGAGCCGGCTCCCCGTGCCTCCGGCAAGTACGATGCCCTTCATCAGAATTCATAATAGCAGGGGGATGGGTGGGGCATGCTTTAGCTTGCCCGCCGTTCTCCCCGCTTCTGTGCCGCGCACCAACGGCGCAGGGCGGCACGAGCCGGACGATGCGGCGTTGTGCCACCATGTGGATAGGCCCGCGTCCTTGAGGAGCACGCAATGAGCGAGACACGCGAACACGTCCACTAACTGGTTGAACTCCTGCCGCCAGCCAAGCTCCCGGCCGTCTCCGGTATGTTGGAAGCAATGTTGGACACTCCCGCCTACCTACCAGTCGACGACGAATCTATAACCGATGAGGACAGTCGCCGCGTTCGAGAGGGTAAGGCGTGGTTTGCCCAGCGCGGCGGCAAGGGCATTCCCATGGAGGAAGTCCTTTCCGATTTCGGCCTGACGCTCAACGATCTCCCAATCGGCAAGTGAGGCCGCCTTTAGCGTGATTTATCCTAAACCTAAGCCCTTCAAAAGAAAGCCTCGCGTTTTTTCTGGTCGCGACGAGGTTTCAGAGGGCCGCGTTTAGTTCAATATTGCCCGCTCAAGTCGTGGCGCAGGCTATCAAGCCTGCTGAGCCGGGATTCATCTCGGCTTTTCTTGGCCACCATCTATATGAACCGATTGGCCGCGGGGTTGGCAGCCGAAATCTCCTACCCCACTTCTCAGGCCATCACCAGCGGCGTCTTCGAGGAGCGCTGCTCGATCGGCACTACGTCCCGTTTGTCTTCGCCCGTGTACACCTGGCGCGGGCGCGCGATCTTGCGCTCCGAATCTTCCATCATCTCCTGCCACTGCGCCAGCCATCCCACCGTGCGCGGAATGCCAAACAGCACGGTGAACTGGTCGGGCGTGAAGCCCATCGCCTCATAGATGATGCCCGAATAGAAATCGACGTTGGGATACAGCTTGCGACTGATGAAGTAATCGTCGGAAAGAGCGATGCGCTCGAGTTCGATGGCCGTGTCGATCTTCGGGTTGCGGCCGGTCACTTCAAATACTTCCTCTGCCACGCGCTTGACGATGCGGGCGCGCGGATCGTAATTCTTATACACGCGATGTCCGAAACCCATCAGCTTGCGGTGGCCGGTCTTCACGTGCTGGATGAACTCGGGAATCCGTTCCTTGGAGCCGATTTCGGCCAGCATGCGCAGCACCTCTTCGTTGGCGCCGCCGTGCAGCGGTCCGGAAAGCGCGGCGATGGCGGCAGCAGTCGTGGAATACGGATCGGCCCCGGAACTGCCGACCGAGCGCATGGTGCTGGTGCTGCAATTCTGCTCGTGATCGGCATGCAGGATGAACAGTACGTCCAGCGCGTGTGCCAGCACCGGATTGGCCACGTATTTCGGCTCCAGCCGCTTCCACAGCATGTTCATGTAATTCTTCACGTAGCCCAGGTCCGGATCGGGTGCCACGTAGGGCAGGCCCAGCCTATGCCGGTAGGCATACGCCGCCAGCGTCGGCATTTTGCCGATCAGCCGCACGATCTGCCTGCGCCGGATCTTCGGATCGTTCACATTGCGCGATTCCGGATGGAATGTCGAAAGCGCCGCCACCGTGCTGATCAGAATACCCATCGGGTGAGCGTCGTAATTGAATCCCTCCATGAACTTCTTCACGTTCTCATGGGTCAGCGTGTGAGCCATGATTTCCTCGCTCCAGCACTCCAGATCCCTGGCGCCCGGCAGTTCTCCGTACAAGAGCAGGTAGGCAACTTCGAGGAACGTGCAGTGCTCGGCAAGCTGTTCGATCGGGTAGCCGCGGTAGCGCAGGATGCCCCGGTCTCCATCCAGGTACGTCACGGCGCTGTGGCAGGCGGCCGTGTTCATGTACGCTGGATCATAGGTCATCAGGCCGAAATCGTCGGGGCCTGTTTTGATCTGGCGGAGGTCCATGGCGCGAATCGTGCCACGGTAGATAGGCACCGTATAACTCTGATTCGTCCGGTTATCGGTGATCGTGATGGTCTCGTTGGCCATTTGCGGCGCAGCCTCCTTTGAGTCACAGATGCAGAAGTTCGTTACAGGTTGCTGCAAACAGCATTCCACAGCCCACTGTCTAAAATATCTGCAATTTGAGTATAGTTGAGGCAAACGCTGGCCGCCATCCGGGGGATTTCGCGCAGGCCTTGGGTGTGGTCATCCAGCCTCGGGTGTTGCGCCGCATGGCGTGACATTTCGGATGCGGCCGCGTCGAAGGTCATAGGAGAGAGGAACGGGAGTTCGTAGCGCGGCATCAGCCGGTTTATGCAGGAAGCAGCCGGATCGGCCGGGGCCCGGGTGAATCCCGACGTGGATTCGCTGGTTCGGGCAGCCCAGCGCGGCGACCAGGACGCCTTCGAGCAACTGGTTCGCGCTTACGACCAAAGTGTGCTCCGGCTTGCCATGAACCTGTTGCGCTCGGCCGAAGACGCACGAGACGTTTACCAGGAAGCGTTCCTGCGGGTGTACCGGAACCTGCACTCGTTTCGCTTCGATTGCAGCTTCCACACCTGGCTGTATCGCATTGTGACGAATATCTGCCTGGACCAGTTGCGCCGGCGGAAGGTTCGGAAAGAGGAACCGGCCGTGGTGGAAACCGCGGAGGGCGTGCTGGATCGGATGGAGGGGTTTGAGGAGGAATCGGCGATGGCGAATCCGGAGCGCGTGACCTGGAACCGGCAGTTGGGGCGACGGATCGACGGTGCGCTGGAGGAACTGACGCCGCGCGAACGGATGGTTTTCGAACTGCGCCATTACCAGGGTTTGCGGTTGCGCAACATCGGCGAAGTTCTAGGCACCAGCGAGGAAGCGGCGAAGAACTGTTTCTTTCGCGCCACGCAGAAGATGCGCACGCTGTTGGGAGACTTAGTATGACTTGCGATGCGGTGCGGAAGCTGATTCCGCTGTATTACTATGGCGAACTGACACCGGAGGAGGAAGACCAGGCCGAGGCGCACATCCACGACTGCGCCGGCTGCGCGCGCCAGATGGAGGCCGCGCGCTCGCTGGCGGCGGCGTTGGACCGGCGGCGGATGGAGGCGCCGGCTGCGCTGCTGGACGATTGCCGGGTGGACTTGGCGGCAGCGGTGCGCGGCTTGGGAACGCACTCGTCGCGCCGGCCTTGGCGGCTCTGGCTGGAAGCTGTGGAAGCCACACTGGCCGGCTTCGCGCGCTGGCGGCAGCCGCTAGGCGCAGTGGCGCTGATCGCGATTGGCTTCTTTGCCGCTCGGCTGATTCCCGCCGGTTCCGGCGTTTCTGCGCCGTCCCTGGCCCCTTCGGAGGCAGTGTTCGTCAACGTTCGCTCGGCGCAACCCGATAGCGCCGGCCGCGTGCGCATCGCCTACGACGAGACCCGGCGGCGCGAGATCTCGGGAGCCATCGGCAATCGGGAGATCCAAGGACTGCTTCTGGCGGCGGCGCACGAAGAGGACGATCCGGGCGTGCGTGTGGAATCGGTCGGGTTGCTGAAGGACCAAGCCGGCTCCAGCGAAGTGCGCGATGCGCTGCTCAATGCGCTGTTGCACGATTCCAACCCCGGCGTGCGGCTGAAGGCGCTGGAAGGCTTGAAACCGGTGGCAGCGGAGGCGCCCGTGCGTGGAGCGCTCTCCCAAGCCCTCCAGTTCGACGACAACGACGCCGTGCGCATGCAGGCGGTGGACCTGCTGACCATGCGCCGTGACAACGCCATGGTGGGCGTCCTGCAGAATCTGGTGCAGAAGGAAGACAACGGGTACGTGCGGCTGAAGTGCGAAAAGGCCTTGAAGGAAATGAATGCGTCGATCGGCACCTTCTAGCTTGGTAGCCTTCGTGGCTCTGCTGCCCGTGGGCGGAGCCTGCCAGGAACCGCACCAGATTCCGATCGAGCGGGAACCGGGCGGCTGGACGCTGACCTATCGCGGGAGCGTGCCCGCTGCGAGGACGCTGCGCATCAATGGGTCCGGACCCGTGACGCTGCAAGCCGGGGTTGCGCCGGCCTTCGAGTATACCGTGCGGCTGAGCGTGACGGCGCGTTCCGAGGCCGAAGCGCTGACTATGCTTGCCCGCCCGCCGCTCGTCGTGAGGCGTGGCGATAGCTTCTTCCTGGCCGCGCCCGGCAGCCCCGTCCATGCGCGGATCGAGGTGAAAGCGCCGGTACTCAGTTTGGCCAGAATCGTCGACTCCGATGGCGCCGTCGAGGCCAGCGGAATAGAAGGCGAGCTGGACGTGGAATCGCGCGTGGGCGAAGTGATCGTGGACCGCATCGGTGGCCCCTGCACCGTGACCACGGGTGGCGGCGATGTGCGCGTGGGCGAAGTCCGCGGGAATCTGCGGTGCCGGACTGGCGGCGGCAGAATCACTCTGCGGACCGCGCATGGCGAAACCGTGCTCGAAACATACGGCGGCGATATCGTGGTGGGCGATGTAGCCGGTGCCCTGCGCGCACAGACGGCGGCCGGCAACATCCGCGTCCATTCGGCGGGTGGCCAGTTGACAGCGATCACCGGCGGCGGCGAGGTGGCAATTGACAAGGCCGGCGGCACGGCCATCGTGCGCAACCTGGCGGGACCGGTCCAACTAGGCGCGGCGCAGGGCGGATTCGAGTGCCAGTCCGCATCGGGCGGCATCCGCTTCAGCGGCGTCACCGGGCCGATGCGGGTTTCCACCTCGCTCGGCAGCATCGTGGCCGATCTGGCCGGCGCGCATCTGGCCGATTCGTTTCTGGCGACCACCGGTGGTGACATTACTGTGCTCATCCCGTCTAACCTGGGTGTGACGATTCACGCGGAGAACCGGATGGCCGACACGCTGCGCCGCATCGTATCCGACTTTTCGGCGATTCCTGTGTCACGCATGGGCAGCCGCGTGGTGGCGGAAGGCGCGGCCAACGGCGGTGGACCGCTGCTGCGGATTTCCGGAGCGGGCGGGACGATCTTCATCAGGCGGCGATAGAAGCGAGGCGAGTATGACGACGAAATGGGTGTGGGCGGTTGCGTTGCTGGCCGGTGGCGCGGTGGCGCCGGCTACATGGGCGCAGACTCCGGCCCCGCAGGGGCACATGACAACCAAGGTGGTGGGGTTCGGCGGCAGCTACCTGGGCGTGGGCGTGCTGGACGTGGATTCCGAACGCGCCAAGGCGCTCAAGCTCAAGGAAGAGCGCGGCGTCGAAATCAGCAGTGTGACCGAAGGCGGCCCGGCCGACAAAGCCGGCCTCAAGCGAGGCGATGTGGTACTGGAATACAACGGCCAACCGGTCGAAGGCATCGAGCAGTTTCAACGGCTGGTACGCGAAACGCCCGTCGGCCGCCAGGTGAAGGTCGAGGTGTGGCGGAACGGCGCGGCGGTCACCTTGACGGCCGCGGTGGAGGCGCGCAAGGGCTTTACGCTGGTGGCGCCCGACGTGGATATCGAAGGTCTCAAATCGGCCCTCGCGTCCGAAGGCAAGTTCTTCGCCAATCAGATCCAGTCCATGCCCCTCGATTTTCCGCGCGTGATTACCATCACTCCGTCGCGCCGGCTGGGAATCGAGGGCG
>Ga0074045_10001406_pt1 | contig 23172 bp, 16 predicted proteins | sample BogForMeECP23OM2_FD_94442 | JGI IMG/M metagenome (GOLD analysis project Ga0074045, IMG submission 94442) | Bog forest soil microbial communities from Calvert Island, British Columbia, Canada - Bog Forest MetaG ECP23OM2 | ecosystem: Environmental > Terrestrial > Soil > Wetlands ... | reverse complement strand
GGCAATCGACCGCTGAACGGCCAGGCCCCGACCCTCGTGCACGGCGTGGCCCAGCCCGTCCCTCCCTATACGGAGAGCGTCTATACCGTTCCCTTCAATCTCAATTACGAGGTCGATCTTTTTGGACGCGTGCGGCGTAACCTGGAGGCCGCGAATGCGTCGCTGCAATCCACGGCGGCCGATCTACAGAACGTGCAACTGGTGCTCACCGCGGAGTTGGCCGCCGACTACTTCACGCTGCGCGAACTCGACGCCGAGTTCCAGGTGGTGCAGGAATCCGTCGGCTATCAGCGCAAGGGGTTGGATCTGGTGAAAAGCCGGCATGACGGCGGAATCGCCAGCGGTTTGGAGGTGGCGCAGCAAGCTGCTCTGCTGGACTCGACCTTATCGCAACTGGCGCTCGTGCAGCAGTCCCGTGCTCAGTACGAGCATGCGATCGCGGTTCTGCTGGGGGAGCCGGCCTCAAACCTCAACCTGCCGGTCGCGCCGCTGCAAGCCACTCCGCCGCCAATCCCTCTGGGTGTTCCCTCCGATGTATTGGAACGCCGGCCGGATATTGCCACGGCGGAACGCCAGATGGCTTATCAGAACGCGGAAGTGGGCATCGCGCGCACGGCATTTTATCCGCACATCACATTGAGCGGCGGTGGGGGCTGGCAGAGCCGGGAGATCGGGCCTCTGCTCAATGCCCCCAGCCTTTTCTGGTCGATCGGCGCCGACGCTCTGGAACCGATTCTCGAGGGTGGACGAAACCGCGCGAATCTTGCCGCCGCCCGCGCGGCTTATGAGCAATCCGTGGCGAATTACCGCCAGGCGGTGCTCACAGCCTTTCAGCAGGCGGAGGATGGAATCAGCAATCTCAGCACGCTGGCGCAAGCCTTGTCCACGCAGGCAGCCGCGGTGGAAGATGCCCGCCGCGCTCTGGAGATCGCCAATAATCGGTACATCGGCGGAGTCACCAGCTATCTCGACGTCATCACCGCACAGACCACTTTGTTGACCAGCCAGCGGCTGGAGACGCAGCTCCTGGGCCAGCAGATGGTGAGCGCCGTCTATCTTGTCAAAGCCCTCGGTGGGGGCTGGAACGCCAGCCAGATCCAGGATGAGCAGGTTCATCCACGAGCTGGTCAGGCTTTGCAGCAATAAGGTTGCGAGGAATTACGCGCCGAATCACGCGACTACCCATTGCCGAAGGCTATACCGTGGTGGGTCAGTTTGAAAAACACATCCCCCCAGCGGCTGAAGCCGCGCCCTTTCAAAACAGACTCAAACTGACCCACTACCGGCTATACTTCTGGTTTGACAAGGCGAGCTAACGAGCCTAGTATGAAACATGAGCTGGTTGTTCTTCATACTCTCTTAAATTGGCTCTTTTCAAGGTTCCAGAACTAAAAATCAGACACATCTGGCATGATCTTACGAGACTGTGCAGTGCAATCTCGGGTCGAGCCCTGCGCCATGCCAAGTTTGTCATCCAGCACCACTAAGGACAACCCATGAAAAACACCAAGTTTCTGGTAAAAGTAAACCGCGGCGGAGCTCGTGCACCGGAATACGTTCAGCGCATTGATCGCACTCCGATTCAGACCACCACCAACCTCAAACTGGCGCTGGCTATGGGCAGGCTCACTGCCGAGGATGCGGTCAAGACGATCCAGAACTCCCGCTGCAATCCCGAGCTGATCTCGGTTCAGGTTCCCGCGTAGTTAAGCGTTTGTCCGCTTCCACGATGGCGACATAATTTATCCAGCCAGAGCTGTTTCTTTTTCTGGTTTCTAACTGCCAACCTGGAAGTCCCTCGTGCCCGTGGTCTAGCTGGTGCGTGCCCGTTCACTGTTGGGCTTCGATCCGCTCAACGCGAAAAACAGGATGTAGAGATAACAGAGGACGGGAAGAAAGAAGGCATGGTGAATGCCGATTCTGTCGGCGATCGCTCCCTGTGCCAGCGGAATCAAGGCTCCCCCCACGATTGCCATGATCATGATTCCGGAACCATCTCCGGTAAGAGGGCCAAGCTCCGCAACGCCCAGAGTGAAAATGCTGGGGAACATGATGGAGTTGAAGAACCCGACCAGGATGATGCTCCACATGGCGAAGTGGCCATTGGTGAACATCGAGATGGCTACGAGTGCGCTCGTGGAGATGGCGCAAATTCCCAGCAATGCGCCCGTATTTGCAGTGGCCGTGCCTCCGCGCAGCAACGCCACGAGCCCGATCGTGGCTGCCGCGATCGCAACCAGAGTGAACAACGGACGGCCTGCAACCACCAGCCATGCAAGCCATGTTAGATTCGGCACGCCAGGCTGATAACCTGGGGGCATGTGGGATTCAATCGGATAGGATAGCAGGATTAACGCGATGCTGATGGCTGTCACCAAGCCCATGTATTTAGCCTTCGCGCCTCCCAAGAAATTCGACCCAATGAATCGTCCTAGCATCGCTCCGCCCCAGTAGAACGACACGAAGCTTGCCGCCAACTTTTCAGTGAGCCCGCCGATCTCCGGCTGGCTGAAATAGTTCACGAGAAAGCTTCCGATAGAAACCTCAGCTCCCACATAAACGAATATTGCGATCGCCCCAAAAATTAAGTTGGGATGATTCCAAATCGAGTCGCTTACCTTTTCTCCGACCTTGTGCTGCGCTTGCGGAATCTTCGGCAACTTGAAGCTGCCGATTGCGATCGCAAGCAAGACGAGCGCAATGCCCAAACCGACGTAGGGCGTTTTTACGGTAGCCGCCTCGTGCAATCGATAGGCTTGTAGAGCATCCGGCGCCAGAGCCCTGATTTCGTCCATGGACTTTGGCGCCGCGGTCAGAATCAGAAGGCCGCCGAAGAAAGGCGCCAGAAAAGTTCCCAGCGAGTTGAACGCTTGTGTGAGATTAAGCCGACTGGAGGCAGTTTGCGGCCTACCCAGCACGGTCACGTAGGGATTGGCCGCTACCTGCAGACACGTGATCCCCGCGGCAAGAACGATCAGCGCGACCAGGAATAGCGGAAATGAAGGAACGCTCGCCGCCGGCACGAAAAGAAAAGCGCCCGCACCCATGGTCAGCAAACCCACCACCATCGACTTCTGATATCCAATCAAGTCGATGATCTTCGCCGAGGGAATGGAGAAAAGAAAGTAGGCTCCAAAGAAGGCGAACTGAATGAGCATGATTTGTGCGTAATTCAGCTCGAAGATCGGTTTGAGGTGTGGGACCAGAATGTCATTGAGGCAGGTCAGAAAACCCCACATGAAAAATAATGTGGTCACGATGGCCAGCGGCCCGGTATAGGAAGTGGATGATTCAGGAGAAACTGCGGTGGATTGGTTCGGGGTCGCGATTGACATAATTCGGGTTTCGGGCCTCAACGGTCGACTGTTGAGGCATCATAGCACTGCGAGACGAGCGGGGGCGTTCCTCTTTAGCGAGGAGCCTACGCTTCGTTACTGTTGCGCCTGAATTTTTACCAGCCAGTTCGGCGGCTCGGGGAGGATGGCGAAGGTTGGAAGCTTGCCGCGTACCATGGCGACTTCGTCGCATTTGAAATATCGCGGACAAACGTGGCAGTCCTTGTGGATTTTGTCGGGAAGATCCTCACGGCGCGCGATCTCGAATCCCTGGCGGGCAAAAAACTCGGGAGCCCGGGTGAACAGGCAGATGCAATCCACGCGATGCCGCTTGGCCTCGGCCATCAAGGCTTTCATGAGGCGGCTGCCTCCGCCTTGACCTTGGGCCCGCGGACCCACCGTGATGGAACGAATCTCAGCCAGGTGGGTGCCGTAGAGGTGCAAAGCGCCGCAGCCGATGATGCGGCCCTCATGTTCGAGAACCACAAAGTCGCGAACGTTTTCGCAGATCTCCGCCAGCGTGCGCGGCAATAAGGTGCCATCGCCGGAATAGGCGGAGATCAGATCGTGGATTTTTTGGGCATCCGGCAGAATCGCCTTACGCGTGCGCATGTACCTCCTCGCGCAGAGAATCGATTTTCCCTCTGGCGGCAGCAATCCCCTGCCGGACGCGGGCAGGCGCGGTTCCTCCGGCCACATCATGAATTGCCAGAACTGATGGCAGCTGCAAACATTCGTAAAAGCTGGAATCGAATGCGGGGCTGAATGCGAGCAACTCATCGAGCGTCAAATCCTGAAGCTCGCAGTTCCTTTCCAGGCACAGCTTCACGGCGCTGCCGATCTGCTCATGCGCGAGCCGGGAAGGCACGCCGCGATTGACCAGGTAGGTCGCTGCCGCCCACGCGTTCATGAATCCGGATTGCGCTGCCAGGTTCATGCGTGCGTGATCGAACTGCACGGCTTTCATCCATCCTGCGACCAGGGGCAATAGAGCCAGCATCGTATCGGCAGCATCGAAAAGCGGCTCCTGGGTTTCCTGCAGGTCCTTGTTGTAAGCCAGCGGCAAGCCTTTCATGGCAACTGCGAGAGCCGTTGCGTTGCCGACGATGCGGCCCGTTTTTCCCCGCAAAAGTTCCAGAAGATCGGGATTTTTCTTCTGCGGCATGGCGCTGCTGCCGGTTGAATAGGCCTCGGGAAGCTGCACAAAACCGAATTCCTGCGATGAAAAAATAATCATCTCTTCCGCCCAGCGGCTCAGGTGCAGTCCGAGCAGAGAAAGATCGTTTACGAATTCGAGAACGAAATCCCGGTCGCTGGTCGCATCGATGCTGTTGGCCGTGGGCGCAGCGAAATCGAGTTCCTTCGCCATGAACGCACGATCCAGCGGCAGAGTTGCGCCGGCCACGGCGCCGGAGCCCAGCGGGCAAAAGTTGAGCCGCTTGTGGCAATCAGCAAGGCGGTCCGCATCCCGCAAAAACATTTCAACGTAGGCCAGTAGCCAGTGCGCCACCAGGACAGGCTCGGCATGCTGCAAGTGTGTGTAAGCGGGCATCGCGGCATCGCCAGCTTGCTCGGCCCGATCGGTAAGAACCGCGCAGACTTCAGCCAGACGGTTTCGCAACTCATCGATAGCCGCCCGCACATAGAGACGCAGGCCGGTTGCGATCTGCTCGTTGCGGCTGCGGCCGCTATGCAGTTTGTAACCCAACTCGCCGATCCCCGCCACGAGCTGCTTTTCTACGAAATGATGAACGTCTTCGGCTTCGCTGTCTTCCACCAAGCCCTTCGATGCATTGGCCATCTCGCCGATCTGTCGCAAGCCCTGCAGGATGCTGATGAGTTCATCGGCGGAGAGAATTCCGGCGTTCTTTAAGGCGCGGGCATGAGCCCCGCTCGCCGCCAGCTCGTAGCGCAGCAGTCTGCGATCGAAGTCGAATGATCGCTGCCAGCTTTCGAATTGCGGGTCTAGCCCCTGACGGAAGCGGCCTGACCACATCTTCATCGCACAACCTCCGTGCGAGCCCGCGCCCGGGTGCGCGAAGGAAGTCCGAGAATGCGAATGAAACCCTCCGCATCCTTCTGATCGTAACTCTCTCCCATGGTGAAGGATGACAGGTCGGTACGGTAGAGCGAGTGCTCGGAGTGGCGGCTCGTGATGGAAACGTTGCCTTTGTACAAAGACAGCGTGACGCTGCCGGTCATTTCTTGCTGCGTGCTATCGACAAATGCATCGAGAGCCTCCCGGAGAGGCGTGAACCACAGTCCGAAATACACGAGCTCGGCGTACTTCAGTCCCACGTGCTCTTTGAAGTGCGCGACTTCGCGTTCCAGGCATAGGGCCTCGAGCTCGCGGTGGGCCGCGATCAGCAGAGTCCCTCCGGGAGTTTCATAACAGCCGCGCGACTTCATTCCCACGAAGCGGTTCTCGACAAGATCTACTCGGCCGATGGCATTGCGGGCGCCAACTTCGTTCAGCAATTCGACCAGCGATACCGGATCGAGCTTCATGCCATTCACCGCGACCGGCGTTCCTTTCTCGAAGCCGATGATAATCTGCTCCTCCTTGTCGGGAGCTTCTTGCGGCGAGCGAGTCATCTGCCAGGTTGTGGGAAACGGGGCGTTGGCGGCGTCTTCCAGTTCTCCACCCTCGTGGCTGACGTGCCAGAGATTGCGGTCGCGGCTATGAATCTTCTCGCGGCTCGCCGCCACCGGAATGCCGTGCTGCTCGGCATAATCGAGGCAATCTTCGCGCGATTTAAGCGACCACTCCCGCCACGGAGCGATTACTTTCAGCTCCGGCGCGAGCGCCTGATAAGTTAACTCAAAGCGAACCTGATCGTTTCCCTTTCCCGTGCAGCCGTGCGCCAACGCCGTCGCTCCCTCGCGCAGCGCTACTTCGACTTGATGTTTCGCGATCACAGGACGCGCCAGCGATGTGCCGAGCAGATATTTGTGCTCGTAGACCGCACCGGCTCGCAGGGCTGGGAACACGTAGCCGGTCAGAAACTCCTCGCGCAAGTCTTGCACGATGACCTTGCTTGCGCCCGTGGCATAGGCCTTTTTGACCACCGCTTCAACGTCGTCGCCCTGCCCCACATCACCGACCATCGCGATGACGCTGTAAGAATAATTCTCTTTGAGCCAGGGAATGATGATGGAGGTGTCGAGCCCTCCCGAATATGCGAGCACAACTTTTTCAGGCATGAGCGCTCCTGGCGGGCAGCCGGTCACCGCCACCCAATAATAAATAAAGAATCGCCTTCTGCACGTGCAGGCGATTTTCCGCCTGCTCAAAAATGACAGACTGTGGCGAATCCATCACCTCGTCGGTCACCTCCAACCCTCGATGCGCCGGAAGGCAGTGCATGAACAAGGCGTGGGGCGCGGCTTCAGCCATGAGTGCCGCGTTCACCTGATACGGCGGGAAAATCCTTGCCCGCTGCTCCGCCTCACGCTCCTGGCCCATGCTCGCCCAGGCGTCCGTGTAAATCGCATCCGCTCCCGCCACCGCGTCGTGCGGATCAGTCATCAACTGAATCTCGGCCCCGGTCTCTTCTGCGATTTCGAGCGCCGCTTTGACAATCTGCGGATTGGGTTCATAGCCCGCCGGAGTTGCCACGCGGATGGAAGACCCCAGGCAGGCGCAGGTCAGCAACAACGAGTGCGCCACATTATTGCCGTCGCCGACATAGGCCAGGCAGCGCTCCTTCAAATCGCCGAAGCGCTCGAGCAGTGTCAGATAGTCAGCCAGCGCCTGGCAGGGATGCTCCAAGTCGCTGAGCGCGTTGATCACCGGAACCGAGGCGTGTTCCGCCATACCTTCGATGGTTTTCTGCGAGTAAGTGCGCAGCACGATCAGGTCCACCCAGCGCTCCAAGTTGTGCGCTACATCGCTCAGCTTTTCGCGGGCGTCGATTCGCTCGTGAGTCTGGTCGACGAACATCGCCGTTCCACCCAGGCCCACCATTCCTGCCTCGAAGGTGAGCCGGGTGCGCAACGAAGGCTTCTCGAAGAACATCACGATCTGCCTGCCGGTGAGAGCCCTGCGAAAATCGGCGGGACGGGATTTCATGATCGCCCCCAGATCTAAGGCCGCGGCGACTCCCGACGGACCGAGATCGCGAGTCGAGACCAGATCGGGGCACCAGAACGCTTGCGGTACTCTCTCGGGAGCTGCCGCTGCTCTACTTTGCACATGACTATTCAACGTAGACTCCTTGGATCGAATCCGGGCGTTTGCCGGTTGCGCTTTGTAACGCGTAGCGCCGGTATGGCTCATGAAAACGTGACCTCCGTACCGCACGACAATTTCGTCAGATAGAACTGCGGCAACACTTCCGCCTCTGTCGCGGGCAAAATTCTCACGCGTCCCACTCCTTGCTTCAGGGCCTGACCGCAGGCATGCAGCTTGGGTAACATGCCGCCGCTTATGATCGACCCGGCGGCAAGTTCGGCCGCCTGCTTTGTGCTCAGCCACGGCATCACGCTTCCCGCCGCATCCCGAACTCCGGGCACGTCGGTGAGAAAGATCAGGGTGTTGGCGTGGCACGCCGCCGCACAAGACGCCGCCATCTCATCGGCATTGACGTTGTAATATTCGCCGTCGGCGCCAAGAGCCAACGAAGCCAGCACTGGAATTCCTCCTTGCTGCCACAAGGCTTCGATCCAGCACGGTTCCGCGAAACAGATTTCGCCGACGAATCCCAGGTCGCGGCCGTGAACAAACTTCTTCCGCGCCCGAAAGGTCATGCCATCTCCGCCACAGAATCCGATCGCGGGCATTCCTTGCGACTGAATGGCGGCAACGAGTTTCTTGTTGATGATGCCGCCGAGTACCATCAAGGCCGTGTCCCTGGTCTCCGCGTCGGTGATGCGCAGGCCGTCCACAAATTCGCTCTTCTTCCCCAGTCGCTCGAGCATGCGCGTGAGCGCGCTACCCCCGCCGTGCACCACGGCCACGCGGTGACCGTCCTGGGCCAGTTCGGCAATGGAGCGGGCGCACTTGCGCAAAGTGGCTGCATCCTCGATCGCCGCTCCTCCAATCTTCACCACGATGGTCACTGCAGTCCCTCCCGCTCTTCCCACTGATACATCAGGTTCATGTTCTGCACGGCTTGTCCGGCCGCGCCTTTCAGCAAATTGTCCACACACGAAACCAGCACCAGCCGCCGGCCATCTTCCGCCAGGCAAAACCCCAGATCGCAATAGTTGGTGTGCAGCGAAAACTGCAGCTCCGGCAGCCCGGGCGTCGCAAACACTCTCACCCAGTGCTTGCCGGAATAGAAATCGCGCAGGCAGGATTCCAGTTCTGCCGCCTTCATGGCTCGACTCAGGTGCACATAAATCGTCGAGAGAATCCCGCGAGGAATCGGCAATAGATGCGGTGTGAACGTCAATTCTGTGTCCGCGAGCCCCAACTGCTCGATCATTTCTCCCAGATGCCGGTGATTAAATACCGCGTAGGCGGAAAGATTGTCTGCCACCGAAACGAAATGAGTGCGTGCCGTAGGCGCCTTGCCGGCTCCCGAAACACCGGATTTCGAATCGGAAATAATTCCGCGCCCGCGGTCGATGAGGCCAGCCCGGAGCAGCGGCGCCAAAGCCAGAATCACCGAGGTCGCGTAGCATCCGGGGTTGGCTACGAGTTGCGCACTCGCAATGCGTTCGCTGTTCAGCTCCGTTAAGCCATAGACTGCCATTGCCGTCAATTCTGCGGCGGTAACGGCGTTCGCGTCCTCAAAGGAGTAAACGGCACGATGCCGCTCCTGTTTCAGACGCCAGGCACCGCTGAGGTCGATGACCCGTAGTCCCTGGGCAAGCGCTTCAGGTACCAGGGAGCGCGAAGCTTCATGCGGGGTCGCAAGAAAAAGCAGTTCGACGCCTTGGCGCTTGAGCTCCGGCCAGGAAAGCGGCCAAAGCGGATAGCCTCCGTTACCCGATAACTCAGGAAACACCTCGGCTAAATCTCTCGCGCCATCGCTCGCGCCCTCGCGGCGCAGCAGCATGGGCTTTTCCAGGCGCGGATGACGAGCAAGAAGGCGGGTCAATTCCAGTCCGGAATAGCCACTCGCTCCGAGCACCGCACTCTTCAGCTTCCCAGGCATCAACCCAGCATCTCCTCGATTCGCACAGCAACTTTCTTCGCGGCGTCTTTATCGGGACAGACAATCAGGATCGTGTCGTCTCCACCAACTGTTCCCGCGACTCCCTCCCATTCCTGTTCATCAAGCGCCGCGGCCACGGGCTGAGCGCTGCCTATGATGGTCTTCACCACCAGCAGGTTCTGCGCCAGCCGCACTTCCAGCACGAACTCGCGTACCAACCGCTGCACCGGAGGCAAAGCCAAACCGGGAGCGCTCTCACTCTGAAGCAAGGAGTAGCCGGTCGCCGTCTTGCTCAGATTCAGATCGTGAACATCCCGCGACAGCGTCGCCTGCCCCACCTTGAAGCCCCGTTTGCGCAAGGCCTTCTGTAAATCTTCCTGGCTGGCAACCGGACCTTGTTTCACCGCTTCCAGGATCGCTCTCTGCCGCAGGGCCTTATTCATTATGAATATTTATTCATTACGATGAATAAATATTCTTCTATCTTACAGGCGGCTCGTCTCCTGTCAAGGGGAAAAGCCTGCAGCTTACATTTTCAGTAACCGGCATCGGCGCCAGCGATTAAGAGACCGAAGAAAGCTTTGGCGAAACGAAAAACAGCGCCGGCTTAATTCCTTGCTAGACTACTGGCGGCTCGAAAACCATCGCGAACCGGCGAGGAGCAGCGGACGAATGACTTACAAACCCACACTGGTGGCCGAAATGATTGCCGAATTCCTTGGAACTTTCGTCTTAATGCTTTTCGGCATAGGGGTGGTTGCCATGGTTGTTCTGTTTCCCTCCGCCGATCGTGGAGCAACGGTCCACGGCGGTTACACCAACATCACGCTGGGCTGGGGTCTTGCCGTCACCATGGGAGTCTACGTCGCGGGCAAGGTGTCTGGCGGCCACCTCAATCCAGCAGTCTCGCTCGCGCTCGCCGTGTTCCGTGGTTTTCCCTGGAGCAAGGTGATACCTTATTGCATCGCCCAGACCGCCGGAGCTTTTCTGGCTGCGGCCCTCGTTTACCGAAACTACTTGCCGGCGTTCCGATCGTTTGACCCGCAACTGGAAAAAACCGCCGGCGTCTTTACGACCTTTCCTGCATTCCCAACGTTGCCACAGGCCGGATTTTTGGACCAGGTGATCGGCACCGCTCTGCTCTTGCTCATGGTGTTGGCGATCACCGACGAACTCAACGTGCCGCCGGGCGCCAATCTTGCTCCCGCCATGATTGGATTGGTGGTGGTGGCTATCGGCATGAGTTTCGGCGGCATGCACGGATATGCGATCAATCCCGCCCGTGATTTTGGTCCGCGGCTGTTCACCGCCATGGCGGGATTCAAGAACAATGGCCTCACCGATGGAGCTCGAGTGTGGTGGGTGCCGGTATTCGGGCCGCTGCTGGGAGGCTTGATAGGCGCCGCTATTTACGATTTCGGCATCCGGCCGTTTCTACGCGCCGCGCGTTCGATGTCTTAAGACCGGTTAAAAGCACAGGAGGCGTTTTGCGTTATATTCTCTCCCTCGATCAAGGCACAACGAGTTCCCGGGCTCTTTTGTTTGATGATCGCGGAGCCATGCGGGCGGTGGCGCAGCGCGAGTTCAAGCAGATTTTTCCCGAGCCCGGGTGGGTCGAGCACGATCCGGAAGAGATCGCTGCCTCGCAGATCGCCGTTGCCCTGGAGGTTTTAGATCGGGCGCATGCTCAGCCGAGTGACATCGCTGCAATCGGAATTACCAACCAGCGCGAAACTACCATCGTCTGGGACCGGGTTACTGGCAAGCCCATTCACAATGCGATAGTCTGGCAGGATCGCCGCACCGCCGCTTTCTGCCAGCAGCTTAAGGCTCAGGGCCATGAGCAGTCGATTCAACAACGCACCGGTTTATTGATCGACGCCTATTTTTCCGCGAGCAAGATCTGCTGGATGCTGGAGCACGTGCCAAATGCGCGGCAACTTGCCGACTCCGGCCGATTAGCCTTTGGCACGGTCGATACGTGGCTGGTGTGGAAGCTCACCGGAGGCCGGGTGCATATCACCGACGCCAGCAACGCTTCCCGCACCATGCTCTTCAATCTTCATTCCGGAAGTTGGGATCCCGAACTTCTGGATCTCTTTCGAATCCCTGCGTCCATGTTGCCCGAAGTCCGTCCCTCGAGTGAGGTGTATGGAGAAGTCAGCTCAGTGCCTGGTCTCAATGGGATCGCCATCGACGGAATTGCCGGCGATCAACAGGCTGCCCTCTTCGGCCAAAGATGCACCACCCCCGGCCTTACCAAGAATACTTACGGCACCGGCTGCTTTATGCTGCAGAGCACTGGCAATCGCGCCGTAGTCTCCAAGCATCGTCTTCTAACCACCGTGGCCTGGAAAATCGGCGGCCAAACCGACTATGCGCTCGAAGGCAGCGTATTCGTGGGCGGAGCCGTCGTGCAGTGGCTGCGCGACGGCTTGAAAATCATACGCAGTTCGTTGGATGTGGAAGCTCTGGCGAACACTGTCTCCGATAATGGCGGGGTCTATTTCGTTCCCGCCTTCGTTGGGCTCGGCGCTCCGCACTGGGACTCTTACGCCCGCGGCGCTATCTTCGGGCTCACCCGAGGCAGCACAGCGGCTCACGTCGCGCGTGCCGCGCTGGAGAGCATTGCCTACCAGGTCGCGGATCTGATGGATGCAGTGCAAACCGATGCCGGAGCTCCGCTGAAAGAATTGCGCGTGGATGGCGGCGCCTCGGCCAACAACGCACTCATGCAATTTCAAGCGGACGTTCTGGGTGTGCCGGTAGTGCGGCCTGCGATTACAGAAACTACCGCGCTGGGAGCCGCATTTTTAGCCGGCCTGGGGGCGGGCTTTTGGAAAAATGCGCAGGCGATTGCCGATTTGCCGCGCGAGGAGCGGCGATTCGAGCCACGCCTTCCACGCTCTCAGGTGAACGCCATGCGCGAGCGTTGGAATGAGGCCATCTCCCGCGCCAAATCCTGGGAACACGTCTGAAGTCCTCATCCCTCGGCCGGACTTACTTGGCAAGTTCGCCGATAAAAACTCCGTAAGGCTCGAGCGCGACCACATTTCCCTTCGCGGCTGATTTTCCGGTTGCGAGCAGTGTCTTGACCGAAGTGAAGCCGTTACGCTTGAGCTCCAGAGTCACTCTTTGCGGAGTGCCCGACATATTGAGCGCGATAACAACTCCCTGATCCTTGTAAACGCGCAGGTAAGAGAGCACATTCGTGTTGCTCTCATTAATCGCCGCGTAATTTCCATCCAGGATCGCGCGGTTCGTGCGACGCAGCTTGAGTACGCTCTTGTAAAATGCCAGCACCGAATTCGGATCTTTGGATTCGTCGGCCACGTTGTGCGTCTTATAGGTCGAAGGAACCGGAAGCCAAGGCTTTCCCCTGGTAAATCCAGCATTTTCGGTGCTGTCCCACTGCATGGGTGTGCGCTCGCCGTCGCGGCCTTTTTCTTTCGGCCATCCTTTTCGTCCGATGGGATCCTGAACCTCTTCTTTCTGCGTGGGTGGAGTGGTTTTCATTCCGATCTCTTCCCCGTAGTACATGATCGGAGTCCCGCGCAGCGTTAAGTAAAGCGCAGCCATCACTTTCGCGATCTGGTCGTTGTGCTCGCCGTCTCCGTAACGATCATAGGAGCGCGCAATGTCGTGATTGCTGATCACAAACGTCGGCCATCCTGTGGCCTGATTCACCGCGGCAATCTGCTTGCGGAATTCCGCCGCCGAAAGTCTGTTCACCGTAGTAAAAAGAAAATCCATGGGCAACTGCAGTTCATTATTGCCCTCGCCGTAGTAGCGGTCGAGTTCGGCGATATCTGCCGTCCACGTCTCGCCGATGAGCACCGCGTTGTGTTCGTCGGCGACCTGGCGCAATCCACGCAAGATGTCGTGCACTTCGGGAAGCTTCGCGTTGTATTTGTTTTCCAGAAAAGGATCGCCGAATGCGTTCTTGCCGGGCTTGGCGACGGGATTGTCGGTCAGGTCTGGATGCTCGAAGAGGGTATCAACGGCATCCAGGCGAAAGCCCGAAACGCCGCGCTTGTACCACCAGCGGGTTACATCGAACATCGCCTCCTTCACCGCGGGGTTGCGCCAGTTGAGATCGGGCTGCTCGGGATAGAAAAAATGATAGTAGTACTGATTTGTAGTTGGATCGAACTTCCAGGCAGAGCCGCCAAAGACCGACACCCAATTATTGGGAGGCTCTCCCGGACCTTTTCCATCGCGCCAGATATACCAATCGCGATATTTGGAAGTCCGCGACGACTTCGAATCCAGAAACCACTTGTGCTGATCGGAGGTGTGGTTGACCACAAAATCGAGGATGATGTGAATGTCCCTCTTTCTGGCCTCAGCGGCCAGCGCATCGAAGTCCGCCAGGGTTCCGTACATCGGATCTATGTTTTCGTAGTCGGAGACGTCGTAGCCGAAGTCCACTTGCGGAGACGGAAAGCAGGGCGAGATCCAGATGGCGTCCACGCCAAGGTCCTTCAAGTAATCGAGCTTCGACGCGATGCCCTTGAGATCGCCGATGCCGTCATCGTTGCTGTCGGCGAAACTGCGCGGATAAATCTCATAGAACACGGCGTGCTGCCACCATTCATGACCTTCCCCATCTTTGGCGTGGCTCTGGCTTTGAGCGGTAGCGCCCGAACCTGAAAGGCATGCACTTATTAAAAACGCAAGCATTCTAGAAACGCCTTTGTTCATCCGAAGGCCTCGATCTGGATTGCAGTTGACTTCAACTTCTCAGGGAAGCACGAGCGCTTCGGCTACGCCGACGTTCGCATCCGCGCCTCCGTAGTAAAACAAATATCGTTTTTCTTTGTCCTGCCGCAGCATGCCTTCCACAAATACAACGTTTGGGACCTGCCCGACTTTCTCCCAGGTTTTTTCGGGAGCGAAGATGGGAACGTCGGTTCGGTTAACTAGAACGCGCGGATCGTTGCGATCGAATGTGGCCACGCCGGTTCGATAGACAAGTTTATCGTCGGCGCCGTTGTAGATCAGAACGATTCCCTTCGGAGTGAGGATCGGAGCAGGTCCGGGCTCGGCCACGCGCGAATCGAACTTCCCCGCCCGAACCGGAAGCACGGGCGAGTCCGTCGCTTCCGTCCAGTGCAATAAATCCGTGGAAGAGGCTAGCCCGACCTGGTCGTTGTTGTCGGCGGCAGTGCCGAGAAAGTACATCCAATATTTGCCACCGATCTTTTCCGGCACAATCGCGCCCGATTTCGTCCAGCGAACATTCCAGCGGCCTTTGTAAGCCGGAAGAATCACCCCTTTGCGCTCCCAGTGGATGAGATCGGTCGAAGTCGCTAAACAAAGCTGCGCGTCTTTCTTGTTGTAGCCGGTATAAGTGAGATAGTAAGTGTCGCCGAACTGCACCAGGCGCGGGTCTTCAACGCCGCCGTCCTTTTCGTAATCGGTTTCCGGCGAGAAGACAGGCTCGCTGCGGCGAGTGAAGTGAATGCCGTCCGCACTCTCGGCGTAGCCCAGGCGCGAAGTGCCGCTCAAATCTTGTGCGCGGTAGAGCATTACGATCTTGCCGTCGCGAAAAATTACGGCAGGATTGAACGTACCCGCCGACTCCCATCCTTTTCCCTGCGGCGAGAGGATGGGAGTTTCGGAAGCGCGATGCCACGCCCCGAAGGGCAGATTTGCGCTATCCTGTGGAGCCAGCACCAGAAGCAGGCCGAAGATTGTTATCCAGCTCTTGGAATAAATAGCATGGATCATGGGAAGGTCAACGTGGAGCGTTTTTTCGGCGAGCCATGTTCGGTGCCTCGATGTGAATGCTTGCCTGACGATTCTCCGCCACTTCGGCGGTTCGCGCAACTCCAGTTACAGCGAGTGTCACCATGAGCAGGCATACGGTTGTGGGTCTCGGCGAATTGCTTTGGGACTTATTTCCCGCCGGCAAGCAACTGGGTGGCGCACCCGCCAACTTCGCGTACATCACGTCGCTGCTCGGGGATGAAGGGATTCCCGCCAGCCGCCTCGGTCAGGATGCTTTGGGCGCGGAGGCTCTTCGCCGCCTGGGAGAACTCGCTCTCCCCACGGAGTTTATTCAGAGTGACGCGGATCATCCTACAGGCACCGTCAAGGTAGAAGTGGACCGCGCCGGGCAGCCCTGCTTTGAAATCTCTGAATCAGTCGCGTGGGATTTTTTGGATTGGACGCCGCAGTGGCAGAAGCTGGCGCACCAGGCCGACGCCGTGTGCTACGGATCGCTCGCTCAACGAGCGGAGCGAAGCCATTCGACGATTCGCCGGTTTTTGCGGGCTTTGAAGAAGGATGCAACGCGGGTGTTTGACATCAATCTCAGGCAGAATTTCTTCACCAGGCAAGTAATCGTGGAATCCATGAAGCTGGCCTCCGTGATCAAGCTCAACCACGAAGAGCTTCCGAGAATTATGCATTTGTTCGACCTCGGCCATCGAAGCGAAGCAGATTCGGCCCGGCAACTTCTTTCGTTATACGATCTGAAACTGGTTTGTGTCACCCGGGGAAATGGCGGCAGCCTGCTGGTGTCCGCCGATGAGTGCTTTGAACACCCCGGATTTAAAGTGAGGGTCGCCGACACCGTGGGCGCTGGCGACGCTTTCACCGCCGCCCTGGTTCACGGATACCTGCGCGGAACTTCTCTCGAAGCGATTAACGAAAACGCGAACCGCATCGGCGCCTGGGTCGCCAGCCAATCCGGAGCGACTCCGGCACCGAGAGATGGCAGTCTGGAACACACGCTGGCTGAAATTGCGTAACTGAGTTCCGCGAGTTGCAGCTGTTATGACTTGCGGTTCAGCTTTCTCCAACTGCAGCCGCGGGATAGGAGTTTTAGTTTATGCTGTGGAGGCTTTAGTGCAGGGGGCCGAGTGACAAAATGCCGGATAGTGTGTAGCACGTTCATCTTTATCTTTATATTTTTCGCCATCGTTTCAATCGAATCCGCTCAAACGCAACAAGTTCCCGAAAACTCCTATCAGGAACTGCATTGGCGCATGATCGGCCCCTTTCGCGGAGGGCGCACCCGCGCGGCCACTGGCGTTCCCAGTCAACCGAATGTTTTCTACGTGGGCCAGGTCAATGGCGGCGTGTGGAAGTCGGATGACTACGGCCGCACCTGGACTCCGATCTTCGACCACGAGCCCACGCAGTCGATTGGCGCCATCGCGGTCGCTCCGTCCGATCCCAACATCATTTACGTCGGGAGCGGGGAAGGACTGCACCGCCCCGACCTATCGATCGGCAACGGCATCTACAAGTCGACTGACGCCGGAAAAACCTGGACGCACCTTGGGTTGCGCGACGGCTTTCAGATTCCCGCACTGGCCGTCGACCCGCGCGATCCGAGTCGAGTCTTCGCTGCAGTGCTCGGCCATCCCTATGGTCCGAATGAAGAACGGGGGCTATTTCGCTCGACAGATGGCGGCCAGAACTGGCAGAAAGCCATTTACAAAGACGAGAACACTGGAGCGTCCGACGTAGAGATCGACCCTTCGAACCCCGACACGATTTATGCGTCCATGTGGGAAGCCCGCGAAGGACCATGGGAGGACAACAACGAATTCAACGGAACCGGCGGCGGCTTGTTCAAGTCCACCGACAACGGAAACACGTGGCACCCTTTAACCAACGGTTTGCCCGCAGACTTGTCACAAATTTATGTTGCGATCGCCCCCAGCGATTCGCGTCGGCTCTACGCCACGGTCGCCATGAGTTCGGGCAAGCTCGCTTTCTACCGCTCGGATGACGCCGGTGAGAACTGGTCAAAAATCACCGACGATCCGCGTCCCTCCGGCCGCATTGGCGGAGGCGACCTCGCGATTCCGCGAGTGGATTCCAAGAATGCCGACATCGTCTACAGCGCCAGCACCGTAACCATGCGATCGACAGATGGAGGCAAAACCTGGTCGGGATTCCGCGGCGCGCCTGGCGGCGACGACTACCAGAACCTCTGGATCAATCCCATCGATCCCAGGATTATTATCCTCGTCAGCGACCAGGGCGCGATCGTGACGGTGAACGGCGGCGCCAGTTGGAGTTCCTGGTACAACCAGCCGACTGCGCAGCTTTATCACGCCATCGTTACCAATACTTTTCCTTATCAAGTTTGCGGAGGCCAGCAGGAGAGCGGTTCGGTTTGCATCCTCAGCCGTGGCAACGATGGCGCCATTACTTTCCGCGAATGGCACCCGGTCGGTGTGATCGAGTATGGCTATGTCGCGCCCGATCCCCTCGACCCAGACATCGTTTACGGCGGCGGGCGAACCGAGGTCTCAAAGTTTCATTTTTCTACCGGGCAAGTGCAGAACATCACGCCCATTCCGCTGCGCACCGCGAAATATCGCACCGATCGCACCGAGCCGCTGATGTTCTCGCCCCTCGACCCCCACACGCTCTATTTCGCCAGCAACGTGCTTTTCAAAACCACTGACGGCGGAAACTCCTGGCAGACCATCAGCTCCGATCTCTCGCGCCAGAAGCCCGGAATTCCAGCCAGCGTCGGCAACTTGATCCCGAAGAATGCGGATCAGCAGCGCGGCGCGATTTACGCTCTCGCTCCCTCGTTCAAGAGCATCGATACGCTCTGGGCCGGGACTGATGACGGATTGATCTGGCTGACCCGCGACGGCGGCAAGAAGTGGAACGACGTTACTCCGCCGGAGCTGACACCCTGGAGCAAGGTTACACAAATCAGCGTCTCGCATTTCGACGATGACTCCGCCTACGCCTCGGTGAGCCGCTTCCGTATCAACGACGAGCGTCCTTATATCTATCGCACCCACGATAGCGGCAAGACCTGGAAGCTGATCACCTCGGGCCTTCCCGACCTCGGCTCCGCCGATACGGTACGCGAAGACCCCGTGCGGAAAGGGCTGCTGTTTGCGGGCACGGAGAATTCAGTCTGGGTCTCGTTCGATGACGGCGACCACTGGCAGTCTCTGCAGCTGAACTTGCCGCACACCTCGATGCGCGATCTTTGGATTCACGATGACGACCTGATTGTAGCCACGCACGGGCGCTCGTTCTGGATTCTGGACGACATCGCACCCCTGCGCGAAGCGGCAGGGCCGCTTGCCGATACTCATCTTTTCGCTTCCCCGCCGGCATTTCGTATTCATCGCGATACCTACACTGATACGCCGCTCCCCCCCGACGAACCAGCCGCAGCCAATCCTCCGGACGGCGCGATCATCGATTACTATCTATCCCAGCCTTCTTCTTCTCCCGTTACTCTGGAAATTCTCGACGCTCGCGGCCAGTTGGTGCGCAAGTTTTCCAGCACCGACAAACCCGAAGTGAGCGACGACGAATTGAAAAAACAGCTGATTCCCCTCTACTGGCTTCGCCCTTTTCATGCTTTGTCTGCGGAAGCCGGCATGCACCGCTGGGTTTGGGATCTCCACTATCCCGCGCCCGATGCGGTTCGGCATGACTATCCGATTGCTGCAATTCCAGCGGACACGCCCAGGCTTCCGCTCGGTCCTACTGCCTTACCGGGCTCTTATACCGCGCGGCTCACAGCTAACGACAAAATCCATGAAGTCAAGTTCGTAGTCAAGATGGACCCGCGGGTAAAGATTTCCGAGGCCGCGCTCGAAAAGAAATTCCAGTATGAGGTCCACCTTGCTGCGCTGCTGACGGAAACTTCTATGGCCGTGCGGCAGGGAAGCTCTCTTCGCGATCCGCTGGAAAAACTCGATCTGCAGAGCAGCGGGCATCTGCCCGAGATGCTCCAGGATTTTGCGAAGAAACTGACCACCATCCTCGGAGCGCCGGCTAGCTTTACGGCACCCCCCTCCGACGAGATGACTCTCATACGTGTAAACGCACAGGTCGCAGCGCTATACGGTCAGATATGGCAGGCCGACGCCGAACCGACCGCTGCCCAGCTCGCGGCCAGTTCGGCGATCGAAGGCGAAGCACGGAATGCGATGAAGCTTTGGAATGGGCTGAAGACCACCGATCTTCCAGCGCTGAATCGCGCGCTGCGCGAAGCAAACCTGCCGGAACTAAAATTGGAAGACAAATTTTCCAAACTCGAGAGCGCTCTGGATGAAGAGTAGGCGGTTCCTTTCTCCGTGCCTCCAAAACGCCGGCTGCAAGCCCATCCGCGGCGATGGTGTGCAAGATCTTGCAAGCTGAGCAGCCCGCGCGCGGCGCTCCATGAATTAATTTTCAAATCCTGCTATCACAACGGTCGAGAATTTCGAGAATCGGGTTATAATTCTGCGGCTTTGAGATTCCGGCGAGAAGGCAAGCCGAATTCTCCCTGCGGCGTTGCGCTGTCACATCAGAAGTTCCAGCTTCACAAACAAGACTAGATCCAACAGGAATGAGAGGAAACATGAAGGCTCCCCGTACCCTTGCAATTGCGTTGATTCTGCTGGCATGGACAGCTGTCGCCGGCGCACAGGACCCGCTTACCTCCACTTGGACAAAGCTTACGAATCAACCTACATTCAATACCGATACAGCCCTGTTGCTAACCGACGGCACTGTTATGATGCATCAGTTCATGAGCCCTAAATGGTGGAGGCTTACCCCCGACATCACGGGAAGTTATCTCAATGGCACTTGGTCAGCATTGGCCTCAATGCCGAAGGGTTATGAGCCGCTTTACTTCGCCTCCGCCGTCCTGGCCGATGGACGCGTTATTGTCGAGGGCGGAGAGTACAACGGCAATCAGAGCGAGACTAACTTAGGTGCAATTTACGATCCCACGACTAACGCATGGACTTCAGTTACTCCGCCCACCGGTTGGTCCACCATCGGCGACTCCCCAGCAATCGTCTTACCCGACGGGACCTTCACTCTGGGACAGGCTGCGACACGGACCCAGGCGAATTTCGACGCCACGACTCTGACCTGGACCACCGTGGGCAAGGATAAAGCTGATGCTTTCTCCGAAGAAGGGTTCGCGCTTTTGCCCGATGGTTCGGTTCTAACCGTGGATTGCGAGGACGGAACCAACTCCGAGATCTACAATCCGACGACTGAGACCTGGAGCAGCGCGGGTAGTACGATTGTGCCCCTGCCGAACAACGGCGGCATGCTTATTGTTCCGGAGATGGGTCCGCTCATGCAGCGTCCCGACGGCAGCGTGGTGGCCTTTGGAGCCACGACCAACACATCCATCTACAGCACCACAAGTGGCGTGTGGACCAAAAGCGCTGAGTTTCCAAATAAAGACGATATGGCCGACGCCCCGGCTTCTATATTGCCGGATGGCAACATTCTCGTGTACACGAGCCCTGGGGTATTCAGTGGCGGTGGCAGCTTCTACGAATTCACTTATCCAGGGAACACCTTCGTAGCGGCGCCCTCGACGGCGGAATCGGCCACGCTGCAATCGTGGGAGGGCCGCCAGTTGTTGCTGCCGACCGGTCAGGTGATGTGGTTGGCTGCATCGCAGCCTAAAGTGATCGACGTCGAGCTTTATCAATCGAAGGGTACGATCAACCCCGCCTGGAGACCCGCAATCACATCGGTTCCGACCGCTTTAACGCGCGGCGATTCCTACACCATCTCCGGCACCCAGTTCAACGGTCTGACGGCTGGCACCGCTTATGGCGACGATGCCCAGATGGCTACCAGTTACCCCATCGTCCGCATCACGAACGCGGCGACGAAACATGTTTTCTATGCCCGTACCCATGATCACAGTACGATGGGAATTGCCACCGGAAGCACGACAGTCTCTACCACCTTCGATGTTCCCGCAGCCGCTGAGACCGGCGCGAGCACGATCGTTGAAGTGGCAAACGGAATTCCTTCGAAAGCCATAAAGGTCACCGTCCAGTAGGAATTGCCGTCTGCCGGGGAATGAAAACTGGGAACGCCGGGATTCAGAAATCGAGTCCCGGCGTTTTCGTATTTGCGAAATGCGTCTATAGGGACTGGACGGCACACTGCAGGTCCTGAGCGATCTGCTCGGGTTCGGAGTCAGGTGCAAACTTGATTGGACTTCCGATGCGCACCGAGATCTTCCACGGGGCGGCGAATTTCTTGCCCGCCTGCTTTAGTTCGAATAATCCGGTGATCCGCATAGGCACGACCGGAATGCCCAAGTTCTGGGCCAGCAATCCGATGCCTGCGCGGAAGGGATTGATCGTACCGTCCACCGTATGTCGGCCTTCGGGAAACACCAGCACGCTGTATCCCCGGTCCACGGCCTGACCGGCGTAGGCAAAACTCTGCCGGAAGCCGGCTTGGCGCGGCAAGGGAAACAGATTCAACAAAGAGACGCCGAGCGTCCATTGGATGCGATCGTAGATTTTCCCCGGAAAACTTCGGCTTGCGAGTGGCGTGCGCAACGCTTCCAAGGCTTCGCCCCCGGTTGCCGTCGCGAGGCAATTCCGGAGTCGCGCCGGCAAGGCCGTCTGCACGAATCCTACATCCACGTCACCAATATGATTGCAGACCACAAGCACAGGCCCGCGGCAGCCTTGGAGGTTCTCCCGGCCTTCGATCCGGGGCCAACCCAACAGAATGATCGCCGGCCGCATCAACAAGTAATGCGCCAGCCACCGAACCCAGGTCACCGGCCAGCGCAGTACCCAGTTCGGATAGTGATAACGGACGCGCTCGCCGACCTCGCCCCGCAACATTTTTTCCACGTCGCCAACGGTCCGCGCCGCACTGAATCGCGTCTCACTGAGATCGACCTGATAGCGATCTTCCAGCGCGCTAATCAACTCCACGCGATCCAGAGAACTCAGGCCGAGATCAGAGGAAAGATCGTATTCAAGCGACGATTTCCCTGTTACTCCGGTTGCACTTCTGCCGGTGATGCGGCTGATCATGTCGATGATCAGGCTGTCATTCTCAGCCTCTCCGCCGGCCCGCAGAATCTGCTCGTTGGCGAATTCCGCAATCACTTTGCGGCGGGGTTTTTGCGTGCTCGTGCGGGGGAAGTCTTCCTGCGGCCATCGCACCCACATTCGCATGCGCTGAAATTCTGCCAGCCCCTCGTTGGCACGGTTGAGCACTTCTTCCACCTCGGCGTCGCCCCGCATAATCACTACCGCGCAAGGCTCGGCATTTCCTCCGCGCTCGATTCCCACCACCACGCAATCTTTCACCTCTGGCTGTCGCCGGAGTGCAGCCTCTAAATCCTCGGGATAAATGTTCAACCCCGCCGGCGTGACCATCACTTCTTTCTTGCGCCCCTTGAAATAAAGATTGCCGGCCGAGTCGAGTGCGCCGACGTCTCCAGTGCGATACCAACCTTGCTCGCTGGAAACATCCGTACGTCGATTTCCCTGCCAGTAGCCCGCTGCCACGCCGCCGCCCCGAACCAAAATCTCTCCATCTTCGGCCAGCTTTACTTCTCTTCCCGGCAACACTCTCCCGATCGATCCTTTGCCCAACCGGAAGGGATGGTTCACGCTGACCAGTGATGTTGTCTCCGTCAGCCCGTAGCCCTGGATCGTGGCATAGCCCAGGCGTCCCCAGAATTTCTCCGTTTCACCGTCGAGCGCCGCGCCGCCACAAATAAACGCCCAGAACTTCCAGCCGAACTGCCGGTGAACGTCGCGGAAAGTCCACCACCGTCGCAGGAAGTGGAAGTCCTCTGCCGCTCGGAAGCTCCGCAGAAAATCTTCGAGTCTCCCACTATTTTCGAGATCGCGTTCGATCTTCTGTTTCAGCGACTGCAGAACCCTCGGCACAGTCACTAATACGGATACCCGCTCCCGCCGAATTGTGTTCATGATTTCAGAGGGCTTCATCTC
>Ga0074045_10001405_pt1 | contig 23173 bp, 22 predicted proteins | sample BogForMeECP23OM2_FD_94442 | JGI IMG/M metagenome (GOLD analysis project Ga0074045, IMG submission 94442) | Bog forest soil microbial communities from Calvert Island, British Columbia, Canada - Bog Forest MetaG ECP23OM2 | ecosystem: Environmental > Terrestrial > Soil > Wetlands ... | reverse complement strand
TTGGCATACAGCTGCTTTCAGAAATCATCTTGCCTGTTGCCTGACGACGAAAATGAGCACGTTTCCATCATCCTTGTCCATGTGCTAAAGTGTTTATAGAGAAATTATATCGAATGATCAAACTGTGCGGCATTAAGATTAGTATTTAAAGAGGTTTCTAGTCTCGATCACACCATGCAAACGCGAAGGTTGGGCAATTCGGATCTCATGATAACGCCCGTGGGCTGCGGGTCGTGGGCGATAGGTGGTTCCGGCTGGGCTTACGCTTGGGGCTCGCAGCACGACGAGGACTCTATTGCGGCCATCCGTAGGTCTCTTGAACTAGGCGTGAACTGGATCGACACTGCGGCAATTTATGGCCTAGGGCACTCTGAGGAAGTCGTGGCGCAGGCGCTCGATGGGTGGAAGGAGCAGAAGCCTTACGTGTTCACGAAGTGCGGCTTGATATGGAACGCACAGGGACCTCTCTCCAGAAGGCTCAGTGCCGCATCCGTCCGGAGGGAGTGTGAGGACAGCCTGCGTAGGCTTCGTTCCAACGTGATCGACCTTTACCAAGTCCACTGGCCTCCTGCAATAGATTCAGAACTTGAAGAGGGCTGGGCCGTGCTGGCTGCGCTGAAGAGGGAAGGCAAAGTACGCTGGATCGGCGTATCGAACTTTGAGGTGTCGCAGATGAAACGTGCTCAGGCTATTGCGGACATTACCTCCCTTCAGCCACCTTATTCACTCCTGCGGCGCGAAAGCGAGGCAGAGATCCTGCCCTATTGCACGCAAAGGAGAATCGGCGTGATCGTATATGCTCCTATGGCTTCGGGGCTCCTGACGGGATCAATGACAGCTAAACGTGCTGCCAACCTACCTGCCGATGACTGGCGGAAACGCAGCCCCGAATTCAATGAACCTAAGCTCTCCCGGACCCTGGCTCTCGTAGAGCGGCTCCGTGCAGTGGGCCGGCGCCTTGGCCGCACTCCCGGCGAGGTGGCCATCGCCTGGACGCTCAGAAATCCTGAGGTGACAGGAGCGATCGTGGGCGTGCGGACCGTAAAGCAGGCAGAGGGCGTCATGTGTGCGGCAGAGTTGCGACTCAGCGTTGAAGACGTGGTCGAGATCGAGGGCACTTTACGATTGTAGTCTCGCGCATTCCCATTGAAGACAACCCGATTTTTGTACCAGATTGAATCTTACACCCACACCCTTTTTAGTGGGAACCTGTCACGAAAAAAAGATATCTCATCGAAGAGTATCCTTCCTTCTCCTTTTTTATGAGCTGCCGACAATCCTACCAATACCGTTCTTCCTCTGTGATTCGGATCCAATCTATACTGTGCCAGACGCCCATCAAGATCTATGACCACACCCAGAGATCACTCCCTTAAAGATGTCCCTTCCGCACTAAAGCGGACTAGAATACTTTCGGATCCGTGTCCGTTATATGATTTCCAAACAAGTGGGGTCGAGAGGACAAAAGCTCACTGGGGAGGCTGTCACGCCGCTCAGATGTTCCGGTTATATTCGTAAACCAAGAGAACTGCAGGCATCTCACAGGTGCGCAGGGTCAGGTGTTAGTCACTCCGATAATATTTATTTTGACAACCCTATTCTGACGCCCACTAGACGTACTTTTTTCTTCAACTCAAACTTGCCCAAGCAGAAAAATGCTGTTTTCCTGATGAACTCTAAATTGTTTGTGGGTTCTTTTAGTGTGCAAGCCCTTGTCTGCGTCTGAAAGTCACTGAATCGTATTTTTACGGTAACATGTTTCCCATTGTATCCCCTTCCCGTCATATCATCAACGACGTCTTTTACGGATTCGGCCAAACTCTTGGCTATGACCTGCCAGCTGTCCGTATCCGTTTGAAATGTCGTCTCCCTGCTTGCAGTTTTTGGTTCCCAATCGGTTATCAGTGCAGTGTTATCAATACCCTGAGATGCGTCGTGCAGATAGGTCCCATATGACGGCCTAAAATGTTCAATAAGTCTGTCTAGAGGGATTCTCGCTAGGTCCCCTATGGTGTGGATCGACATTTCCTTGAGATAGCCCTCTGTCTTGGGACCCACGCCCCAAAGCTTCCTGACTGGCAGAGGCCAAATGCGACTTTCTATATCATCAGCAGTCAGTAGCGTGACTGAATCCGGTTTTTGCAAGTCCGATGCTATCTTTGCAAGAAGCTTGTTTGAGGCAATACCTATCGAGCAAGTGAGACCGGTGTGAGCTTTGATCTTTTCTTTGATTTCCATTGCAACCAGCTCAGATGTCTTTTGAATTTCTGAGATATCAAGAAAAGCCTCATCAATACCCACATCTTCTATCGCCGGGCAAATTCCTTTAAGTATTTCCTTAATAATTGATGAGACTCTTGCGTATTCTTCATAATCGACAGGAAGAAAGATGGCATGCGGGCAAAGTTTAAATGCCGTTTGCAACGGCATAGCGGAATGAATGCCATATTTTCGAGCCTCATATGATGCCGTTGATACGACTCCTCTTTTTGTGGGATCTCCTGCCCCCCCTATGACAACAGGTTTGCCACGAAGTGCTGGGTAGCGATTCTCTTCAACCGCAGCAAAAAAAGCATCCATATCCACATGGAGAATTCTTCTCATGATAAATTGTTGCCGCTAGTGCAAAGATAAGATCCCTTTAGATCTTTTGCCATTTCATATGCACTGTACCATGAAAATGCCTTTGGAGGCTGTTAGTACTAATAACCGATATGAATGGCCTATCGTTTGTGGTGCGTGTTTAGCAGGTATGCCAGATAACCTGAAAGGGAATAGGTTATCTGCTACCGCAGCATCATAACAACCATTCATGATTTATACAAATTGCTTCACCGATCGAAAGCCTTTAACCAATTTAATTCTTAGATGCTTTCTTCTTTGCAGTCGTGGAGCCCCATAGAAATCTCCATATACTTTACCGCTGAGCACCGCTATTGCGCCTGAGGCAACGTAGTTGGGTAAGGTGGACAATATGTCGGCCGCAAATTGCCTGAGCTTGGTGGCGGCAGAAGTTACCTCAGAATGCTCCTGTGGATGCATTCTGATTCATGGCATCCGGAGAGGACAACTCGATCTGCTTTACTACCGGTTGCTTGCAGATGGCGTCATTGATCTGAAATTGATCAAAGTCTTTCCGGACCTGGCAAGACCATAACACCAAGACCCTGGGGGACGGTCGCACATCCGACTGGTGCCAGCAGGCCACAGACAAAAAGACAATGCAGTTGCGCTTCACTATGCCTTCACTGCTCATCGTCCAGTGCAGTCGGTGGAACAACTTTCAACCAGCCTGTAGGACATTTTTTCACATAAGGGTAATAGCCCTGGGGATTGGGGCAGAAATACCAGTAATATTGTTCTGCTGGTTGAGGGGTCGGCTGGACATATGCCTGAGGCTGCTGTTGGATGATAGCCGATGTTTCCGGATAGTATGGAGAGTATGGATTGTACCAATAGTATGGAGAGCCCCACCACCACGGATCCCATCCACCCCAGCCTGGCCCAATCCAGACACCTCCCCCATAATAGCGACCGCCTCCATAATAACCTCCACCGCCATGAGAGTAACCTCCACCGCCATCACGTGCATAGCCTAGAATCGTGATTGCAAAGAGCAATACCAAAACGACAAGGACAAGACAAACTGCCTTTTTCATTTCCATCTCCTTTTGTGCGGAGGCTTCTTGTGCCTTCCTCCATAATTAAAAGATCATCCAAAGAGATCGTTATTGGCCAATTTAATATTAACTAGCCTTAGAGGATTGACGTCGCGTTATTCTCTATATTATATTACGGTATGCACAGAAGAAAAGCGCATTCTCTGAAGAAAGAACCCTCTTCCCTCGGCCTTCGCGGGCGTCTCTGGATCGATGGAACAGAAGGCACCTTTCTTGGATATGGCAGAATAATCCTCCTTGAAAAAATACGCGACCACGGCTCTATTACAAAAGCGGCAAAATCTATGGCAATTTCATACCGTCATGCCTGGGAACTTGTTTACTCGATGAACAGACAATCGCCGAAGCCTCTTGTAGAAGCGGCAACCGGCGGCAGGAATGGTGGCGGAGCGCACCTTACAAAAGAAGGGGACAGGGCAATTGTCCTTTTCTGGAAGCTTTATACTGATTTTCAAACTTTTCTGAAGCTGCAGCAGAAAGAGACTCGCCCGCTGTGGCGATAGTCTGCAGAAAGGGGGTATATATATTATGTCGAAAGGAAAAACGAGGCTAGTCATCGCCTCAACGACAAGCACGCAGAATTCTGGACTCTTTGATATTTTGATCCCAGCCTATGAGAAATCCTCGCCGTATAATGTGACGGTCGAAGTCATTGCGGTAGGAACTGGCAAGGCATTGCGCATTGCAAAAAAGGGGGAGGCAGACGCACTTTTTGTCCACGATCCATTCAGGGAAGAGAAGTTCCTGGCCGAGGGATACGGAGTGAACCGAAGACTGGTCATGCATAACGACTTTGTAATCCTGGGACCAAAAACAGATCCAGCGCACATCAATGGGTTGAAAAGTGCAATTGATGCTTTTGAGCTCATAGCGGAAAAAGAGGCAGCCTTCGTTTCGCGAGGCGATGATTCCGGCACAAATGTCAAAGAGTTGGACATCTGGGACGACGTTGGTGTCATACCGAAAGGACAGAATTGGTACATTGAGGCCAGCGCCAAGATGGGAGACACTCTCCTCTTAGCGGACCAGAAAAAGGCTTATGTGCTCTCTGACCGCGGCACATTCCTGAATTTTGAGTCAAGGATTCGACTTAAAATTGTGGTTGAAAGAGATCCTCTGCTGAAGAATCAGTATAGCGTCATGGCGGTGAGCCCTGCAAAATTCCCCTCTGTCAGATATCGTGAAGCTATGGACTTTATTGCCTTCGTTACATCGTCCGAGGGGCAGAAAATCATAGCATCATATATCAAACATGGTGTTAATCTCTTTTATCCAGACTTAATTCCCGTGTCGGAGGGGGAAATCAAAGGAAGATAGTGTGCGCATAATAAAAGCCGCCAACACGCTTTTATTGTCCTCTCTTTTTACAGCAATATGTATCTGCAGCATTCCGGTCTTCGGCGCCGACCAAGCAGAACGATCCCGCAAGATCATGCTTGCCAGCACTATCGGCCCTATAGACGTAGGCGTGGTCGTGGCCTTGGAGGAAGCGTTCATGAAAAAGACCGGTATTATAATGCAACATGCGGGGGCTGGGACTGATCAGGCTTTGGCAATGACAGAGACGGGGAAGTATGACCTCGTGCTCGTTCATGCCCGCGCACTTGAAGAGAAGTTTGTAGCCGAGGGTTACGGAACAACACGTTACGACCTAATGTACAATGACTTTGTGATTTTAGGGCCAGCAAATGATCCGGCAGGCATTCGGGGTGAAAAAAATGCGGCGATTGCGTTGCGCAAGATCGCTCAGGCCCAGTCAGCTTTCGTGTCGAGAGGCGACAGCTCAGGTACACATATAAAGGAGCTGGAAGTCTGGAAGAAGGCAGGGTTAGAGCCTCATGGGGCCTGGTATAGCGTTTTTGGAGGAGGGGCAAAGGGCAATGCGCCGACTTGGCTTATGCGAATGAGAAGCAGGCATACACCATGATGGATCGGGCCACCTATGTCACCATGAAGTTGAAGCTAACGTTGCAGATCCTTGTAGAACGAGATGACGTTCTTCTGAACTATATGACGCTTATCCCAGTCAATCCTGCCAGGTTACCTCAGGTCAACCATAAAGGGGCTCTTCAGTTCATTGAATGGCTGGGGGGGATAAAGGCCCAGATCATTATCAGGGATTTCGGCAAGGACAAATATCGCGAACCGCTTTTCTTCCCGAACTTACCGGAAGGAAAGAAACTATAAATTTCATTAAATCGGAGGATGTAAAATGAAAAAGATTGCATTGCTGCTGACCTTCCTGTTGATTTTGTCTTTTGCAGGCAGTGCGTTTGCCGCAACGGAGATCATCTGCTCATCCACGACAAGTACAGAGAACTCAGGCCTGTTCGCCTACATCCTTCCCCTTTTTGAGAAGAAAACAGGGATTAAGGTGAAGGTCGTCGCGCGCGGGACTGGGGCAGCCATAGAAATGGGCAAAAGAGGTGATGCCGATGTTGCCTTTGTCCATGCGAAAGAGCAGGAACTGAAGGCGGTGGAAGAAGGCTATTTTGTAAATCGTCATGATGTTATGTACAACGATTTTGTGGTCATTGGCCCCACCAATGATCCCGCAAAAATAAAGGGCATCAAATCGGCTGCCGAAGCATTCAAGAAGATCGCAGAATCATCCCCCTTTGTGTCCCGTGGCGACAACTCTGGCACCAATACAAAAGAACTGTTCATATGGAAAAAGGTCGGGATAGAACCGAACAGGCAGACGTGGTACCTCGAGGTTGGCCAAGGCATGGAAAAGACCCAAAGAATCGCAAACGAAAAGAGGGCCTATACTATGACCGACAGAGGAACCTGGCTTGCGACAAAGGATAAAGACAAGCTTGAAATGGTAATCGTCCTTGAGGGTGATCCTTTACTCTTTAATCAGTATGGTGTCATGGCGGTAAACCCTAAAAAATATAGGCACGTGAAGTATAGGGAGGCTATGGAGTTTATCAACTGGCTCATCTCGAAGGAGGGTCAGCAAGCGATCGCTTCTTTTAAGGACAGCAACGGCAATGCCCTTTTCATCCCCAATGCAAAATAGCGAGATACCACTGCCAGGGATAGAGAAAATCAGCATACTGATCGATGCCCTCAGGAATTACGCGGTTAAGAGCACCCGAGAATGCTGGGAAGAACAACTGACAGACACATATCGCGCACCATCCCTGACTTCATGGGACGCTTGCATGTGGTTTGACCTGCTACAAGATTGGGAACTGTCCTACTTCCTTATTTCCGGCACTGACAAAGCGATGTTGTTGCTGAAGAGTCTTCAATCGTGTCTTCAATGGTATGGACAGACAGAAAGTGAAAAAATTAATTCACGTTTGAAGATAATGAGCATGAGTAACTGACAGGAATATATCTCTGCGTGAAGTATTCACGATTTCCGCCCAAATAATAGTGGGATAAAGAAACAGCATTAAGGGAAAGAGAGACTTGGGTTAAGAAGGTCATGTTTCACTAACCTGTTGTCTCCCTCCTTTTTAATTATTAGATAATGACTTCCATAATTCAAGGATTCACCCAGGCATTTTGGCTCATTCTGCATCTGGACGCAGAACTGCTCGCAATCATATTGCTCTCTGTAAAAGTCTCGGGGACTGCCCTTGTTGCCGCCACCATTTTGGGTCTTCCCCTCAGTGCACTGCTCGGATTTAAGAGATTCCCTTTAAAAGGGCTGATGCTCAGCATGCTTAACACCTTTATGGGACTACCTCCAGTAGTTGTTGGTCTCCTCGTCTATCTTTTGTTATCCAGGAGCGGGCCCCTCGGTTTTATGGCGCTGCTTTACACGCCGACAGCGATGATTATCGCCCAAAGCATCCTTGCCTTTCCTATAGTGACATCTCTCGGTCATTCCGCAATTATTGCTGTTGATCCCATCATAAAACAGGCCTCCATGACCCTTGGAGCATCCCCCCTTCAGGTCTCTTGGACCATCATAAGAGAGGCCCGCTACGGTATAATGTCAGCAATAATTGCGGGGTTTGGGAGGGTAATGGCCGAGGTGGGTGCAATACTTATTGTTGGAGGCAATATCGCCGGTTTTACAAGGGTGATGACGACGACTATAGCTTTGGAAACGGACAAGGGTAACTTCGAACTGGCGCTTGCGCTGGGTACAATCCTTCTCGGCATTTCTCTTCTTATTAATCTTGCCCTTCACTTTGCACAGAAGCGAGGGATGGCACAGACGCGGTCATGAGTTTGCTTCTGAAGGTTTCCGATCTCTGGAAACAGTATAATGGATCTCCTGTTCTTCAAGGGGCATCGTTTTCATTTGATGGGAACGGCATTTACGTTCTGATGGGTGACAACGGGACCGGAAAATCCACGCTTTTTAGAATCTGCGCACTTCTCGAACAGTATGATCGGGGACAGGTTAATTACATATCTAATGGTCAACTCCTGCCCCATGATATTGAACTACGCAGAAAGATTACCCTTGTGCTCCCCAAGATAGGTGTCTTTAATACAACCGTCTTCAACAATGTGGCATATGGCCTTAAGATAAGAGGTCTTGAAAAAAAAGAAATCAGCGACCGCGTAGCTAGTGCGATTGATTTTGTGGGGTTAAAACACAAGAAAAACCAGGCTGCCCTTTCGCTTTCAAGCGGCGAGACACAACGACTCGGTATCGCGAGGGCCCTCGTCATCAATCCGCAGATGCTTTTCCTTGATGAGCCCGCTGCCTTTGTCGATGTCAAGAACAGGGAGATTATAGAGGAGATTATTTTGAGACTTAAAAAAGAAAGAAAATCTACGGTCATACTCACAACCCATGACATACGGCAGGCAGACAGACTTGCTGATAGATTGTTGATCCTTGTGCAAGGGCGGATTACCACTCCGTAGAGTGGTCTTGATCGCCTCCCGAATCGATGAATCGCTGATGTGGTGCCTGCCCACGCGACCACTCCTCAAGACGACCGAGAGCTTGGCTGAAGAAAAGACTAAATGCTAAGCCCATTCTGTCTGCATTTGGGTATTTCCGCGCAAGACCGTTTGGCAGATAGACCTGTCACTATCCCGCAGCCTAAAATTACAATGATGAGCTTCTCAACTGCTTAGAGCCCTTCGTCTTTCTTTTTTATCTTGCTTGCACATCAGCTGTATCACCCACTTGCCCGATTGTGCAGATGGGGGTAGCCCCCCTCCAGGGAAAAGCCATTGTCCGCACATATAAAAGTTATTAAGCCTCGGCAATTTCATTTTAAGGCTCTTGGTGATATTTTTGCTCGTTGGCATGAAACCTTCATAAGCACCTTTCCAGACCCCGGTGTATCGTACATCTGTCTTGGGCGTAGCAATATCGAATACTTCAATTTGTGCGGTTATTCCAGGCAGATGGTTTTCCATAATGCCAAATGCATCTTGTTCGATTTGCTTTTTTTCAGCCGTATAAGCTTCTCCTTCCAAATCCTTCCAAAGTTCCCATGGACTTTCATAACGCAGGATGATGACCGTCTTTCCCTCCGGCGCCATAGTTGGGTCAAAGCAATAATTCATTATTGTATAACCCCAATTCAATTGTGTTCGGCCGATCTTCTGACCTTTTGCAAGGTAGGTCTGCACTGGATACTCAGTAGGCACTTTTTTGTGAATGCCAAAGGAAACCTGCACAAGTGGCGTAAACAGCTGCCATGTGGCATATGCATCTTCTATCTGATTGGTCAGATAGTTCCCCTCAAGCATTCCATAGAGTGTGGCATGGCCATCAGCAGCACTAACGACATAATCAGCCTTAATTATTGCTCCATCTGCAAGGGAAATGCCGGTAGCCGTATCATTCTCCACAATGATATTCTTCACGCGTTTGCCAAGAGTCAGCTTGCCCCCAAGGGATGTGAACTTCTTAGCCATCCTTTCAGCCATAGGGCGCGAACCGCCAATAAGGTATCCTGCATTTTTGTGGTAAAACCAGCCAAGCATCATCAAGAAAGCTAGGGCTGAAAAATCTTGCTCTGTATATAAATTGTTGAGGAAGAAGGAGAGAAGTTTATTCTTAAAGTTCAATTTCTGAAAATAGTCACGACAACTTTTTTTCCCATATTTCATCAGTAGTATAACTGTCCGCGGCATTTTGCAAACGGCACGAATGAAATCAAGGATGCCTCTTACTTCCGGCGGGTCCTTGAACGGCTCCAATAGCGCCACGTTTCGCATGTCAGCACACATTTTTCTTATAGTCGCAACATCTTCCGGTGCGACATCGATAAGGTAACTTTCCCAACGGTCTATGTTTGTATAGAGGATAAAACTATTACCCTGTTCATCGAATATTTTAGAATGCACCTCATGATCAATGATCTCTATATTGTCCGTAATGACGCTGGTTTCCCTCCAGATATCATGAAACGGCCCTCTTGCGGTTCCAACCAACCAGTGCAGGCAGTAGTCGAAACGGTATCCTTTTCTATCCCATGCTGTGCATTGACCGCCCGGCAAGGTGTGCATCTCGATAATTTCAGTATCATAGCCATTCAGTTGGCCATATATCCCGGCAGAAAGGCCAGCGACACCTCCACCGATTATGACAACTTTTTTCCCCATGCATGTCTCCCGCGTTCTTTTTTACTAACAATTTGTTATGCAGTTTCTGTCTAACGTCGTGCATTCTATCATTCCTGGCTTATTTCATGACTATAACCACAGGTTTCTGGCTGCATAAATACCCCCCAGTGGCATGTTACAGTGAACACTGTCTAATTCTATTTCAACCCTTTATCATGAGATCGTCTCCCGTTGATGTTTGTTACAGGAAGAGCAAGATCCCGCTTGATGACAGGGACTCATCTTTCCGGTCACCCCTGTACTCTTTCTGCAAAAAAGCGTGAGGTCCTTATTCGTTGCGGTGCCATAGTTTTTTCGACTGTTTCTTGCACATCACACAAGATATAGTTAATGGAAACTGTCTCTTCCCACCTCTACGGAACCCTCTGAGAAGTGAAACTGACGTTAAGTGCCCCCTATAGGTAGCATGGCAGGAGTCTGTCGGAACATACGGAGTTCTTCACTTAAAAATCATTGCGATCAAAAAGATGAGTCATCTTATACCGGGTGCCCTTTAGCAGAGCCAACACCAGCGAAATGCGACGAGGAGCCTGCCCAGCAGAAAAGTCGTGACTGGACAGGGAAATTGATTATTGTTTCTCCGCGTGCGGAAACGTGTGCCTGATTATCTTTCCTTCAATAAGGTAAATGACCATCTCCGCTAGATTTGTCGCGTGATCGGCAATACGCTCAAGGTATTGGGCAATAAAGGTGATCTTCATCGCGCGCGTTACGGTCGTCGGATCCTGGACCATGAAAAAGGCAAGTTCCCGTAATATGGCATCCCTAAGATCGTCCACCTCGTCATCTCTCATGATGACATCAGTTGCGAGTTGTTTATCTTTTCGTACAAAAGCATCAAGCGCATCCCGCGTCATACCTTGAGCAATTGCTCTCATTTTTGGAATGTCAATATATGGTTTCAAAAGCGGTTCTTCATTAAGTTCCAGCGCGCGTTCCGCAATGTTAACGGCGAGATCCCCCATCCTTTCAAGGTCAGTCGTTATCTTCATGGCAGTGGTGATAAAGCGGAGATCACTGGCCTTTGGCTGTCTCAGGGCAATAAGTCGTATTGATTCTTCGTCAATTTCGACATCGAGCATGTTCACAATTTTGTCGTTATCGATCACCTTTACTGCTAAAGTATTGTCCCGATTTACAAGGGCGTGGATTGAATTCTTTATCGCATCCTCAACCAGAGAGCCCATTTTAAGAATTTTCTCCTTTAGCTGTTGCAGTTCATCATCAAAAATACTCATTAGCCAAACCTCCCCGTCACATAGTCTTCGGTCAGTTTTTCCGAAGGCGCGGTAAATATCTTATCAGTCCTGTCGTATTCTATCAGTTCGCCCAGCATAAGAAAGCCAGTCCAATCTGAAATCCTCGCCGCCTGTTGCATATTGTGCGTTACGATGACTATGGTTACTTCCTTCTTCAAGGTTTCCGTTAGCTCTTCAATCTTGGCCGTTGAGATGGGGTCGAGTGCAGATGTGGGCTCGTCAAACAACAGGACTTCCGGATTTACAGCCAAGGCCCGAGCAATAACGAGTCGCTGCTGTTGTCCGCCCGAAAGCTCGTAAGCACTCGCATGGAGTTTGTCCTTTACCTCATCCCATAATGCCGAATGGTGCAATGCACGTTCTACCTTCTCGGAGAGGTTGGACCTCTTAGTGATACCCTTGAGTTTCAAGCCATAGGCTATATTGTCAAAGATGCTCATAGGGAAAGGGGTAGGTTTCTGGAAAACCATCCCTATCCTGCTCCTGAGGTTGATGTGGTCCGTCCCGTCTGCCAGAATGTTCTTCCCCTGAAACATTATCTCCCCTTCGTATTTGTTGCCGGGATAAAGATCATGCATCCGGTTGAAGCATCTGAGCATCGTCGTTTTGCCGCATCCGGAAGGGCCGATCAACGCCGTAACAGAGTTCTTGTAGACCGACAGATTAATTTTTTTGAGGGCATGAATATTGCCGGCGTATGAAAAATCCAGCCTTCTGACCTCAAGCTCGACCGTTTCGGCCACTATTTGTACCTCCATTTTATGATTATCCGCCCTGTGATGGTAAGCAGGAGGATAAATATCGTAATCACGAATGCGGCAGCCCAGGCCTGTTCATGCCAGTTTTCGTAAGGCCCCATGGCATATTGAAATATTGTGACTGTCAGCGAGGCAATAGGCTGTCCCATGTTGACCGAAAAAAATGAATTATTGAATGATGTAAATAGAAGAGGGGCGGTTTCTCCGGCCACCCTCGCTATTGACAATAAAATGCCCGTCAGGATTCCGGTGGCTGCCCCACGATAGACCACCTTGGTAATCACCTGATAGTACGGAGCGCCGAGGGCAAAAGCGGCCTCTCTCAATGTCCACGGCACAAGTGAAAGCATGTCCTCGGTTGTCCTCAGGACAACCGGTATCATGATGATCGAAAGAGCAATAGCCCCTGCCCAGCCGTTGAAGTGCCCAATTGGTTTGACGAGACTAGCATAAATGAAGGTGCCGATCACGATGGAAGGGACACTGACCATGATGTCCGCCAAGATGCTGATAAACCGCGCTATCTTCCTCCCGCGTGCGTATTCCGCCAAGAACGTGCCGCCAAGCACGCCTACGGGCACACCCATAAGCGTAGCGCCGACAGTGATTAGCAGCTGCCCGACAAAGGCGTTTCTCAGTCCCCCTCCCTCAACTCCCGGCGGCACCGGGTCATTGACGAACAAACTCAAATTCAGCGCCTTGATCCCATGAACAAGCACATCGCCGAGGATGAATACGAGCCAAAAGAGACCCAAAAATGCAGCAAGAGTGCTCAGCAGGAGAGCTGCGAATCCTTCAGCCTTCCTCAATTGTTCTCTTGTCATCGTGAGTACTTCCGTTCTGCCTTGAGGAGAAAGAACTTTGCTATGGCTAGGGTGATAAAGCTCATTACAAAGAGCACCAGCGCAAGATAAAATAGAGAGGACAGATAAATGTCATTGTCCGCCTCTGCAAATTCATTGGCAAGGGTAACGGTAATCGTCGCTGCTGCGTCAAAGAGCGATGTTGTTATCCTGTGGTTGTTTCCAAGCACGAACGCGACAGCCATTGTCTCACCAAGCGCCCTGCCAAGGGAAAGGACCACTCCTCCGAATACTCCAAGTTTTGAATATGGTATGACAATATCCCTTACCACTTCCCATCTAGTGGTGCCAAGGGCATACGCTGATTCCTTAACAACAGCAGGTGTAAGATTGAAGGAGTCTCTTGATATACTCGCGGTAAATGGTATGATCATTATGCTGAGGATTATGCTTGCGGTCAGTATATCTATGCCCATAGGGGTTCCCTGAAAAAGAATGCCGACAACCGGCACATCCTCAAAGATCGCCTTCAGAAATGGCTCGACGTATCCGCTCATGATCGGCGAAAGAGTGAAAAGGCCCCACATGCCGTAGATTATACTTGGTATCGCTGCCAAAAGTTCAATGGCAACGCCTATCGGCCCTTTCAAAAAGTTTGGGGATATCTCCGTGACAAAAACAGCAATGCCTATTGCTACAGGGATTGCCATCAACAAGGAAAGAACGGTCGTAAGAATTGTTCCATAAATATTAGTGAGGGCGCCAAAGGATTCCTTGACAGGGTTCCAGTCGGTTGAAGAAAGGAATTTCCAGATGCCAAACCTGGCAATCGCCGGCGCTGACTCATGAACGAGTTCATACAGAATAGCGATAATAAGGACTATTACCGTAAAGGATGCAGCCCCGGTAACAAATGAAAAGATCGTGTCTACGGGATTCTTTTTTGAGGTTGTCGCCATTTATATGCTCATTATGTCTTTAACGAAAAGAAAGGGAGGGCGACACAGAGCCGACCCTCCCTTCAGGGGATGATCTACTGCAGGCCGTTTGCCTTCCAATATGCCCTGATTTTGTCTTTCAGACCCTTGGGCAGCGGCACATAAATAAGCTCTTTCGCCTTGTTATCGCCGTTTTTGAAGGCCCAATCATAGAACTTAACGACGTTCTTGTTCGAATCAGTTTTTTCCTTCGCGAGAAGAATGAATGTTGCACCTGCAATCGGCCAGGAGTTCTTGCCAGGCGCATTGGTAAGCCAGAGGTAAAAGTCCTTCTTTGCATCGAAGTCACCTGTCTCCGCAGCATCCTCAAAACTTGCAAAGCTGGGTTCCACAAAGTTTCCTGCTTTGTTTTTGAGTTGTGCGTAGCCAAGCTTGTTCTGTTGCGCATAAGCAAATTCGACATAGCCGATGGAGTTCTTTGTTCTCTTCACATAGTTGGCAACCCCCTCATTTCCCTTACCGCCGATGCCGACCGGGTACTTCACCGATTTACCTTCCCCAACCTTCTCCTTCCATGCAGGGCATGTCTCGGACAGGTAATGAGTATATATCGCCGTGGTACCTGATCCGTCAGAACGGTAGACTACGGTGATCTCACCCTGCGGGAATTTGAGGCCTGGATTCATCTTCTTTATGCTGTCGTCATTCCATATTTTAATTTCACCAAGAAAGATCTTGCAAATAGTGTTCGAATCAAGTTTAAGCTGGCCGGCCTTAATGCCCTCAAGGTTAGCAACGGGCACAACCCCGCCGATCACGGCCGGGAACTGGAACAGTTTTTCCTTCTGAAGCTGATCGGGTTGTGAAGGATCGTCCGATGCTCCGAAATCAACCGTTCTCTCTGTAATCTGCCTGACGCCGCCGCCCGAGCCAATCGATTGGTAATTAAGCTTCACCCCGGTGACCTTTTCATAATCAAAGGCCCAGGCTCCATACACAGGATAGGGGAAGGTTGCCCCTGCACCGTTAATCGTTTGCGCTGCCTCCACCTGAGCAAAAGACAGCATAACTGCCAATACCAAAACCACTTTAAAGAATACTTTCATAGTGCCTCCTTGTTTATAATATTAGAATAAACTTTTTTTGTTACAACTCTGTTACAAAAAGGTTAAATTTTTGTTACATATTCCTTCAATCCCTCCTTTTCTCTGTATATTTACCTGCGTCTCCTTTGACATGTTCGAGCTTCGAAATGCCTCTCTATCAAATGGAAAATAAACATTTGGGGCTTTCTTCTGAAAAGCAAGGCCAGCGGGATTTCACAGATTGAGAGACTCAGCGCTATTCAAATCATTATTTACGATAGCACGCACAATGTTACAGCATTATGAAAAGAACGTTACATTATGAAGAAAAGAATCGCGATAGCCCCGACTGCTATCTCTTTTCTACAAAGAGGTCATCATAATATATCCTCAGGCATTCAGGACAGATGACGTGGGAATAAACAATATCTAAAGGCGTTTCCTTGTAATTTTCTTTCAGCTTCCACAGGCCTTTCTTGCTTCGTATTTTATGGCAAATGGAACAGATAGTGATTGTACCCAAAGTATTATGCTCTTCGCTTCAGCAGAGAGATGATATAACGTCATAATTCATATTGTACTGATGCTTCAGAAACTCGTTGGGCTTTTGGGCGTCAAGGGCAACATGGCCCGCACCATGTCCACGGAAAACTTATTGGAGTCCTTTAACCCCAATTCCCGGATACTGCGTAATTCTTCCTCGACGAAATGACGTTACCAAGTCTCCGTGCTTCTCCTTATTCAATGCGTAACCGGTCCAGACAAATTATTACCTTCTTCTCAGAGTCCTGGCCAAAAATATAGGGCAATTGTCATAATTGTCATTAGAACAGTACTCTCTCCTTTTATTCGGACCAATGACCATAGCTGACAATGAGGCCAAACAAATATTTGTGTCCGTTTCATCAAACGGACAAGCGTCAAAGGCCGTTGAACTTCTGCATGTTTCAAGTTCAAGCGACAACATAATCCACCTCCTTTCCTACGTTTTTGACCATGCCAGTCTTGTCTTGATAGCTGTCACAACCCTCAGACCCCATATTTCAGTTTCTCTCTCAGGGTATGGGGAAAGCAGAGAGTCCTTTCCAATAATGTATCTATTGCCTCTCCAGGCGACGGTCTTGCTCAGGATTGGCACAAACCACACTAATCCGATAATAAGATCCTTGACAGGGGACAACAAATATAGAAAAGGATTCATATCAGCGCGAAGTTTATTCCCTATGTAGAAATCATGAACTATTTTCAAAGAACTGACAGTTGCAGCTAGCAATAAAGACAGCTTAGATACCGGCATTATGACCATCGGCAGGAAGGATATGAATACGGCATTGCCGGCCAATTCGGAAAAATACTTTGCCCCACCGATTTGCCATCTTAGCTTTCCCCATCTTGTATGACGATTTATAAACCTTTTTACTCCCCAGTATTCATTGACATTATTGATAAGATGGCCGGAAAGGCGCACCTTTTTGCCGAGCGCGTGAATTCTTTCGCCGATGATGTAGTCCTCTGCAAGGAAATCCTTGACAGAGCTGAAGCCCCCTATGGCCTCAAGCTCGGCTTTTCTCATCAGCATTGATTTGCCCACCACGCACGGCATCTTGAGATATTTGTCGAGGACGCAGACACCACCTACAACAAAAGAATTCAGATGAAGGTTTTCCAAAAATGCGCCAAGTGACCGACCGCTTACGCCTCGGATCATATTGCTTACAAGTCCCACAGACGGATCATCCATATACTGAGAAATATCCGTCAGATAGTCTTTTCCCACACGGACATTACTGTCGCTGATCAATATCAAAGCATATTTGGCCCTTTTATATGCCGTCATCAGATTGTTCACCTTGGGGTTCAGTCCCTCATCGCAATGTTCAACGACAATAGTTATGTCTCTTGTCGGGTATTTGTCCTTTATCTTCTTTGCCACTTTATGGGCCGGATCATTCTGGTTCTGAAGCGCAAAGATGATCTCACAGTGAGGATAGTCAAGATTGCAAAAGCTCTCGAGATTGTCGAACAGGCCATCATCAAGACCTTTAAGTGGTTTAAGGATAGAGACAGCCTGAAAGGTGCGGGGCAGACGGATCCCATCCCCTGAGTTAGAAGAAGCCGTAAATGACCGCACCGCAATCATTTGGAGCAGATATCCAATGATTCCAAAGAAAGTGATCCCAACAAAGAACCAGAATAAAGTCATGCTCACCTCCTAATTTCTGAAGAGTGTCAATGCAACACCCTTGTTATGTTTGATGCACTGTTTTATTGAATTTATATCTTTCGCGCAATTCAGAAGAGTCTTCCAGGAGTAAAGATGTTTTGGCTTGTGGAAGTCGCTGTTTGCGATATGCGGATACTTTTGGAGGCTAATAACATTGAAGACGTCATCCCTGTTGGCTATCTCCCATGCGTCTATGTAGCGGGCATATTTTTCCCTGTTGTTCCAGAGGAAAAGTGTGTCCCGATCACCCTTTCCCGACATATAATGAGGGTGGCAAGCTATCGTTAAGGCCTTCTGTTTCTTAGCTTCCAGGAATATCTCTTCATAACTTATACAGGCTGGGATAAAGTCCTGGACATCGATGATCAGCATGTGGGCTGAGTTGTCTGTGGTGAGATAATTCTTGGTTATTTCAATTCCTGGAATAACGAGCATGCCATATTTATCTTGAGCCTTTTCCGCTTCTTCTTTTATGTGAGAGAGATAAGTACTGAAGTTCTTGGCTGTTACCGAAAACTTAAAGCGATGTGCAAGCTTGCCCAAGGGATTATCACCATTCACCACATGGTCTGTTATTGCAATAACGTCGAACCCTGCTTGCCCGAATAGATTGATTGTCCTCCTCAGATCTACCGAGCCGTCTGAGTACGTCGTGTGAATATGAAAGTCACATAGCAGCATAGCCTTCATTGGATCGATATTTTTTCATCATTCTGCATATATCATAAGGATTGAACATTTCAGTATGATGAAACGGCTGTTAAATTACGGTTAAATGTGGAAAGGCGGATTTCAGATCGCAGAAAGCCGATCAAGAAGAGATCAGAACTTCCTATTTTTGATGATATAAGAATAATAGGCAGCTGCATTTGTAGGTATGCGTTCGAGCGTCTCAAAGTTGACCTTATATAGCCCAAAGCGGGCGTCAAGCCCTTGCAGCCACTCATAGTTATCGATCAGGGACCAGTAGAAGTATCCCTTTATATCCATGCCCTGTTTCTTGCAATGCTCGATAATATCGATATGCTTTTTCATAAACCTGATCTTTTTCTGGGTATCTTTTGTAGCAATCCCGTTTTCAGTGATTATGAGAGGGACATTCAGTCTGGAGGCGTATCTTAATACCTTTTCGAGTCCATGCGGATGGATTTCCCATCCCATATCGGAGAGCCCGTAGCCGTCAATGTCGCGGTGCCTCATCTCGACCCCCATTTTCTTCAGAGGATTGAAACGCAAATGTATCCTTGTGTAGTAATTCACTCCGAAGAAGTCGAGCTTGCCTTTGATAGGCACAGGCAATATCAGTTCTTCCTTAAAGGGGAATTTAATCCTTAGTGCCCCGGTGAGAAAGGCATCAAGCAGGGAGTGATTGTAGAAGTATTTCGCAACTCGCGCAAGAAGTTTGTCGAACGGATTCCATTTCTTCCATGGCGCCAGGGCGGCCATATTATGGGCTACGCTTACCCTTGCATGAGGGCAGGCGTTATGTATAATATCATATGCCTCTGCATGAGCTTTGAGAATATTGGCCAGAGCCCTGATCCCCAGAGAGGCACTCTTTATGGCCGGGGGTGTGCATCCTTCAAAGTAGCCGGCAAGGACGAGGACGTAGGGCTCGTTGAAGGTTATCCAATACGTCACATCGCTCATTGCTGCAACAATCTTCTTAACATAGGCGAGGAATTTCTCCACGGATTCGTCTTCGTGCCAGGGATATTTCTTGATGAACCAAAGTGGATGCGTGAAATGATGGAGGGTCACCATCGGTTCGATGCCGTCTCTTCTGAGAATGGCAATAATTTCCTGATAATGTTCGATGGCCTTTTCGTCCCAGACATGTTCACGAGGCTGCATCCTGCTCCATTCGAGGGAAAAGCGGTACGCATTTACTCCAAGATTTTTCAGAAGTCTCAGATCTTCCCGGTACAGCTCATAATGGTTTGTTACATCAGGTCTTTCACTAAGGATAGTGTCCCATGATGACCAGTCGGCATGCGGCGATCCCTCAAGCTGAAAGGCAGACGTCGCGACTCCCCACAGAAATGCCTCCTGCGAAGTCGCATTCATTCAGAAAAGCGGCCCCGCGCCAATTCCGGTGAGCGAGAAAGACTAATCGCCGTTTGGAAGCGTCGCGTCAAAATAATATCCGTATCCCCATCGTGTCTTGATATAGACCGGGTTTGTGGGGTCCTCCTCAATCTGTGTCCTGATCCTGCTGATATGGACATCAACTGTCCTCGATTCAACATGCCCATCGTCTTTCCATATAGCTTTGAGGAGATGCTCACGGTTAAATATCTTGCCCCTTCTTTGGAGAAGATATAGAAGAAGCCTGAATTCTGTGGGACTGAGATTCAAAGGAACGGCATCTTTTGCAACTGAATAGGTCTCAGTATCTATCGTGAGTTCTCCGACGGTGATGTATTTTTCCTCCGGCAAAGCCCTCCTTGAACGCCTCAGCACCGCTTTCATTCGGGCGATCAATTCCTTCGGACTAAAAGGTTTTGCGAGATAGTCATCAGCGCCCATTTCGAGGCCCAGGATACTATCCACCTCTTCGGTCTTTGCTGTGAGCATGATAATCGGAAGATCTTTGGTCATAGGGTCATTCCTCAGAATCCGGCAGAGTTGCAGTCCTTCTATCCCTGGCATCATGAGGTCAAGGATTACGAGATCAAAGCTATTCGTCCTGATTTTCTTCAGCGCTTCCTCGCCATCCGTTGCAGCAGTGACCTCAAATCCTTCTCTGGAAAGGTTATAGGAAAGCACTTCTATGATGTCCTGTTCATCGTCCACCGTAAGGATTTTATGCGCATCAGGTCGTGTCATAAGTGGGCATGTGTTATTGATTTGATGAAGAGAGTATAATGGAAAAGTATTACTAAAATATGAAAAAAATGTTACATTTCGGTTAAATAATGATCTTCACTCTGGTGCCCTGGCCGTGTATGCTCTCAATCTGCATATGCCATCCATGGGCCTTCACAAGATGTTTGACAATTGCAAGACCAAGACCAGTACCCCCCATTTTTCTCGATCTTGCAGGATCCACCCTGAAGAACCGTTCCCCGAGTCTCGAAACAAATTGTGCGGGGACTCCTATGCCAGTGTCCTCAACAAAAATAAAGGTCTTTCCGTCTTCCCTGTCAATGCCGAAGGTCACCCCTCCTGTCTCCGTGAACTTTATCGCATTGTCGACCAGGTTAGAGAGGATCTGAAGGAGGCGGTTCCTGTCAGCCTCGAACTGCCCGATATCCGGACTAATGTGAGACTTTATATAAAGATTCTTCGAAGATGCTTTCCCTTTAAACAGTTCCATAATGTTTTCGCAAACGCCTTGGATATCAATCAAAGACTTATCGACCTTTATAACACCCATTTCGATCTTGGAGATAGTCATAAGGTCATCAACCAGAGTGTTAATACGTTCGCTGTTGGACTTGATGGTCTGAACAAAACGCGTCGCATTTTCGTGATCAGCGAGGGCACCGTCAAGCAGTGTGTCAGCAAATCCCTTGATCGCGGTAACCGGAGTCTTCAGTTCGTGCGATACATTCGCAACAAAGTCCTTCCTGACCTGTTCGAGGTTCTTGATATCTGTTATATCGTGGAATACGGCGACGAATCCTGAAAGATCACTTTCCTTATAAAAAAGTGGGGACACTCTGACGGTGAGATGCTTCTCCTCGGGGGTTTCAATGCTGAATTCGGTCATCCCCGGCAAGAGGTTCTTTCGCACGTCGTCTATGAGGCCCGAAAACTCATAATTCCGCACAACGTCCGCGAAACCTACACCCACTATCGGAATATCACCGAAAAAATCTTTTACAGAAGAGCTTGAGAGAGTCACTATGCCTTTTGCATCGATTATGAGAAGCGCGTCGGGAACACTCTTAAGAATGACACTCAGCCGGTTTCTCTCCTCCTGGCTTTGCGCCATCATGGCCTGCAAGGTAACAGACATAGAGGTCAGATTGTCTGCAATCTCGCTGAATTCTCCGGCCTTCTTTAGAAACAGTCTCTTATCTATATCTCCCCTGGACAGCGACCGTGAGAAGTCTGTGATCTGCTTGAGAAGTCTTCTCAGGTGGTCAATCTGCCATACTGATACCGCCCAGGTTAAGAGCAGAACTAGCATCACAACAAGGAGTATCTTCACCCTGAGAAGATTTACCGAGCGATCAACATCTTGCAGAGGCACCGCAAGCCTTATAAAGCCTTCGTCAAGCCCTCCGTGAGTTATCTTCCTTGCCACATAAAGAAAGTCATATTTCAGGGTATTGCTGTAGCGTATCGACATGCCGATACCGAGATGAGCCGCCTGCTGTAACTCCTTCCGATTTGCATGATTATCCATAGTTGCCGATTCATGGTCTGAGTCACCGATAACTCCTCCATCGCTCAATATAACGGTGACACGTGCATGAATTTCCTCTTTTATTTCTTTGCAGAGGCCGTCGAGATCCCTCTTATCGAAAGATATGTCATTTGAGAGCAGGGCTATTTTGTCTTCAAGGTGCTGTTTCAGATTGCTGATATGATTTTCTCGAACGGCCGTGGTGATGTAAACCTCAATAATGAGCCCCGCGAGCACAAGTGTAACAACATATACTATAAAAATGCGCCTAAAGACTCTATTTGTCATGATTCACTATCCACATAATAGCCGATGCCTCTTCTGGTTTTGACATATTTGGGATTTGCCGGATCGTCCTCAATATGAGTGCGGAGTCTTCTTATATGAACATCAACCGTCCTTGGTTCTACAAAAACGTCATCTTTCCAGACAGCATCAAGAAGTTGATCACGACTAAAAACCTTCCCTCTTCTTTCAATAAGGTAGAGGAAAAGCCTGAATTCGGTGGAACTTAGGCCTAATAATTTCTCATCTTTGGTCACAGTATATGTTTCTTTGTTGACGATTAGTTTACCTACGCGAATGACCTTCTCCTCGACTTTTTTTTCTAACGTCCTTCTCATCACAGTTTTAACGCGAGCCAGAAGCTCCCTAGGACTAAAAGGCTTCGTCATGTAATCATCTGCGCCCATTTCAAGACCGAGCACCTTGTCCACCTCTTCTCCTTTTGCCGTCAGCATCATAATCGGTAAGTTCTTAGTGATCGGATCATTTCTTAACATGCGACAGATTTCCATCCCCTGCATGCCGGGAAGCATAAGATCGAGAATAATAAAATCGAATTGCCCTTTCCTAATTTTGGCGAGGGCCTCCTCTCCGTCACATGCCACAGAAACCTGAAAACCTTCTTTACTAAGATTGTATGTAACCAACTCGACTATGTCAGGTTCGTCGTCGATGACCAATATCCTCGCATTTCCCATTTCCTAAATTACACTTGTTGTTATAAAGATTGCAAGATTTGAAGTTATTTCTTGAAGTTGATTTGTGAACTACCCCACTTAACTGCCTGTGGCAGTTGAAGTGGCGGCTTCGCGTATCATCGACCGCTGCATGTTGCGGGTATTGCCCACTCCACGTCTTACGTTGGTCTCCTCGCACGTAACTTCGGACCGTCCCGGCCCTAGTTGAGAATCGCTCTTCTGTTTCCGATACCCCACGGTCTTCTTGTCCTTCGCTGTGATCTCACCATTACGCAGCATCTTGATTCCACGTTTCTTGATGACTAACGAGGCGTTGTAATCAGCATTGAGGGTGAGCCCACACTTCTGGCAAGCGAATATCGCCTGGGTTTCCCGATTATCGGGGTGAATGTGCCCACAGCGGGAACATTCCTGCGATGTGCCGTGTGCCGGAATTTTAATGGTTAACTTCTCTTTCTTGAGCCCCTTATATCTCGAAAATGTAACAATCCTGCCCCACATCGAGTTAAGAATGGACTTGTTGAG
>Ga0074045_10001402_pt1 | contig 23186 bp, 22 predicted proteins | sample BogForMeECP23OM2_FD_94442 | JGI IMG/M metagenome (GOLD analysis project Ga0074045, IMG submission 94442) | Bog forest soil microbial communities from Calvert Island, British Columbia, Canada - Bog Forest MetaG ECP23OM2 | ecosystem: Environmental > Terrestrial > Soil > Wetlands ... | reverse complement strand
GCCGGTGTTCCACTGGGCCCCCCACCGCATCCACGCGCACGTCGCCCTGACGGTGATCGCGCTGCTGCTCGAGCGCGTGGCCGAGCACGCGTGTGGCGATACCTGGCGCAATATCAAAGACGATCTGCGACGCATAAAGTTGGCTCAATTGTTGAGCCCCAACGGCACCGTATGGCAGGTCACCGAACCCGCCCTGGACGCACTCAAACGTCTGAAATCCCTGCAGATTCATACACCCCCGCCGATCCTCCACCTGGCCTGAGCGCCTAGATACACGGCGTTTCCGCCGGGTGCCCCTATGTCCTTGTCCCGTAAGCGAATATCGACCCCACGTATCCAGGTGCTGTCAAAGTCGGGTTGAACGTCGCCTCCGCCCGATACAGCCCGGCTTCGGGCGAGGATATGTACGTGCGCCGGCGAGGAACAGGTGCTTGCTCCCGTCGGGCAGGATCACGGTGCCCCTCGCCTTGTCCCCCTGCAAGTGTGCGATGACCGTGACGCCGATGGTCCCGACGTCGAACGCCCCGTCCGCGATCTCACCGTGCATCCACCGGGCCAGGTTCGCCGCGTCCGTATCCGCGCCATTGCAGACATATGCGAGCACGTGCTGCCCATCAGTGGACAGCGCGATGCGCCCACCCGGCACTCCCCCGATCACGCCGACATAGTCGCCCGCGGCAGCCGGCGCCGCGAATGCCGACCGGGCGGTTATGGAGATCAGGTACGGGGTCGAAGCCCATGCCACCGCCTGCAAGGCCCCACGCCGCGTGACGCCTTCCGTCATGGTGTCCTCCCGCTCTCAGGTACACTTCGTCTGTACGCAGCGGTGCAGCCGGAACGTGCCCAGTCCCGGCACCTCGGCCGTCATCGTCGCGAAGTTCGGCGCCGCGTAGGGTAGCACCGCGCCGGTCTGCTGATTGAGGATCGCACCGCTCGTCCTCGCCTGGGCCTCGAACTCCGCCTCTAGTTCCAGATCCTCGAACGCGCCCGGAGTCGTCGCGGCGCTGCCGGCCTGCAGAGGCGCCGACCATGACACCGGCTGGACGTCCGGCTGCAGCGACGCTGCCCCGTGGCGGTTCGGGTTGACGATCCAGCCGCCGACATACGGCACACCGTTGAACGTCGCCTCGGCGCGATACAGCCCGGCGTCAGCCGAGCGATAGGTGCGTGACCCGGCAAGGAACAGGTGCTTGCTCCCGTCGGGCAGGATCACCGTGCCGCTCGCCTTGTCCCCCTGCAATTGTGCGATCACCGTGATGCCGGTGGTCCCGACGTCGAACACCCCGCCCGCGGTCTCGCCGTGCATCCATCGGGCTAGGTTCGCTGTGTCCGTGTCTGTGCCATTGCAAACATACGCGAGCACGTGCTGCCCATCAGTGGACAGCGCGATGCGCCCACCCGGCACTCCCCCGATCACGCCGACATAGTCGCCCGCCGCAGCCGGCGCCGCGAATGCCGACCGGGCGGTTATGGAGATCAGGTACGGGGTCGAAGCCCAGGCCACCGCTTGCAAGGCCCAACGCCGCGTGATGCCTTCCGCCATGGACGCGCCCTACCCGCCGGTCGGCTGTTGCACCGTCGCCGACCTGGTTCCGGTCCGCTTCCATCATGACACTGGCACAGAATTTGTCTACATTCGGAATCGCATGAACTCTCCGAACGGCACGCCGGCCGAGGCCTTGGCGGCCGCCTTCGCGCATCACCAGGCAGGCCGCCTCGCCGAGGCGGAGGGCGGATACCGTCGGTTCCTCGCCGAGGAGCCGGGCAACGTGATGGTGATGCAGTTGCTCGCGATACTGTCGCACCAGATCGGCCACAGCGACGCCGCCATGGCGTTGTTGCGTCAAGCGATCGCCGTCGATCCGGCGTTCGTGTCCGCGCATGCCAACCTCGGGATCGTCCTAGAAGAACGCGGCGATATCGAAACAGCTTGTGCGTGCTATCGCCGGGCGGCGGTGCTGCAACCGCTCGACGCCAAAGCGCATATACACCTAGCGCGGGTGCTGGTGGCGCTAGGCGAAGCCGTGCAAGCCGCTGCTTGCCTGCGCCGCGCGTCGGAGTTGCAACCCGAGGCGCCGCCGGACCCGGGCGTTCACATCGGTCTGGGCAATCTGCTGCTCCAGCAAGGCGATGTTGCCGGCGCCGTGGCCTGCTACGAGCAGGCGGTCGCCGGAGCGCCGGATCTCGCCATCGCGCACAGCAATCTCGGCAACGCGCTGCGGCACCTGCACAGGCCGGCACAAGCGGTGGCCTGCCTGGAGCGTGCGCTCGCCCTCGATCCCGAGCTTGCCGAGGCGCACAACAATCTCGGCATCGTCCATCTCGAAGCGGGACTGCTGCCGCAAGCTGTGGCCTGCTTCGAGCGCAGCCTGGCGTTGCGGTCCGATTTTGTCGAGGCCCACAGTAACCTTGGCAACGCATTACAGACACAAGGGCGGCTCGACGATGCGATCGCCCGTTATGATTATGCGCTGACGCTCGCTCCCGACTACCACGACGCGCTGCTCAATTGTGGGAACGCCCTCTGGTTACGCGGCCGGCTGGCCGAGGCGATCGCGTGCTACGAACGGGCGGTCGCCCTGCGGCCGGATGATCCCGTGACGCGCGCACACTTGGCACACCCCAGAGCACTGGCTTGTGCCTGGGATGAACGGGACGCGGACGAGTCGGCCGCGCTCTCCGCCATGCGGCAGCAACCGGGCTCAGTGCCGCCATTCAACCTGTTATCCCAACGGTCCACGCCGGCCGAGCAGCTACGCTGCGCGCAGGGCTGGGCGAGGCGGCTGACGGCCGGGTGCCGCCCTGCACTCCCGCGTTATCGCGCCCGCACGCCGGGGCGGATTCGGCTTGGCTACATCTCGGCGGACTTTCGCGAGCACCCGGTTGCGTGGGCGATGGTCGGGCTGTTCGAAGCGCATGACCGCGCTGGCTTCGAAGTACACACCTACTCCTACGGCCCCGACGACGGCAGCGCATTGCGCACGCGGATCGCCGCCGGGTCCGACAGCTTCACCGACCTGCGCGCGCTCAGCGACGCGGCGGCGGCGCAGCGTATCCACGATGATGGCATCGATATCCTGGTCGATTTGACAGGGTACACGCTGCACGCGCGACCCCGCATCCTGACCTTCCGCCTGGCCCCCGTGCAGGTCAACTTCCTCGGCTATTGCGGGACGATGGGGGCCGAGTTCGTCGACGCGATCGTCGTCGACCCGCTCGTCGTGCCGCCGGAACAGCAGCCCTTCTTCACCGAGCGGCTGTTGCCGGTGCAGCGATGCTGGTGGCCAGCGGCGATGCCTCGCGCCATCAGCGAGCGGACGCCGTCACGCCAGGAATGCGGGCTGCCGGCGGAGGGCTTCGTCTTCGCCTGCTTCAACAACAGCTACAAGATCACGCCCGAGATGTTCGGCATCTGGATGCGCCTGCTGGCGGCGACGCCGGGCAGCGTCCTCTGGCTCGCCGAACCCAATCGCCTCGTTCCCGGCAATCTGCGGCGCGAGGCCGCTCGGCGCGGCGTTGCGCCCGAGCGGCTGGTCTTCAGCACCTACGTCCCCACGGAGGATCACTTCGCGCGCCACCGCCTCGCAGACCTGTTCCTGGACACGCTGCCCTACAATGCCTGCACGACCGCTTATGACGCGCTGTGGGCGGGGTTGCCGGTGCTTACCTGCGCTGGAGCCACATTCGCAGGGCGCATGGCCGCAACGATGCTGCACGTCGTCGGGCTGCCGGAACTGGTCGCAACCTCGTTGCCTGACTACGAGGCTCGCGGGCGGCACCTTGCGCGCGAGCCGGCATTGCTCGCCCGACTACGCGAGAGACTGGCGGAGCAGCGTACCGGATCGCCGCTGTTCGACAGCGCCCGTGCCGCTCGCGACCTCGAAGCGGGGTTCGGCGCGCTATGGCACGCGTGGTGCACGGGCGAGGGGCCGTTGGTAGGAGCCATCAATGCTCCGTTGAGTGCAGTTCCGCTGTGATACCAACCATCATCGCGGAGGACTGTTCTCATCAGCATGGTGGGCGCTGGCACGGCATGCACGCCTGTCCCATGCTCATCGGAGCCGAGCCTAGGGCCTAACGCGATTTGCGCGACTTCGCCGGCACTGGCCACGGCTACCAACAAGCAGTGTGAAACCGTCTCACCCGGATTCCTCGGCGAACGCCGTCAGGACTAGGTCCGGCAGCAGGGGATGATTCGGTCGGTCGAGGCGGCCGGGAATCGCTTCGCCCGACGCGGTGTTGCTGACGCCCAGGTCTCGGCGGAGCAAGCTGATTTCCAGCAGGTTCAGAACCGGCACGCCGCCCACCAGCGTCATGCCGCCGTAGTTGTTCGCGTGCAAATGTACCGGCGCATGATGGCGGGTGAGGGTCCGCACGGCGCGCAGCGCGCTAGCATAAAACCACGGGTCGCCGAGTCCTGACAGGCCGTGCAGAGCCCGGTTCCGTACCTCATCAAACAATATGGCGATCAATGCACTGCCGTCCGCCACGGTGGATCTACGATTTGTAAAAGTCTCCATGCCTCGCGACCCCTTCGATTTGGCTGCGGTGGATGCCAATGTCCTTCAGTGTTCGATCGTCGAGTGTCTTTAGCATGGCGACCATTCGCGTCACCTCCCGCTCGCGGAGCAACCGCGACCAGAGCCCGCGAACAGGGGACAGGATCGAAACCCGAGCGGGGGTTCGGGCTCCCGCCGGCCTCGCCGAGTCCTCTTGAGCATACATCTCCACTGCCGATGACGACCCCAGCCCCATGCCAGAGGACCCACCCACGATCAGGCTCACGTGCTCAGTCATCGTCATTTCTCCTGTCTAACTATCGATCGGTTGACACATAACTCTTCGCGGTGCGGAGCCGAGTCGGCGAGGATGCCGCCCCGTTCCGCAATCGATCAGTTCACCCCAGGGCGGGCGGCAAGGGCATCGGCGGTTATGGTGCGCAGCGTCGTGTGGCCGGCGACATCGGCGAAGTCGGCGGCCGGCACCGCCACCAGATGGCGGCCGGGCGTCAGATACGAGCCGTACTGAACGATCACCGTGCGGCCGCCGTCAGCGACGGCGTAGACGCTGCCGAACAGCTCGCCGTTGGCGTCATACAGCCAGTGGCCGACCGCGGCCCGCGGGTTGAACTCGGCCGCCGGCTGGGCAAATGCCGGGGCGGCGGCGCCGAGGCCGGTGGCGAGGACGAGTGTGGCGGTTCTGCGAGCGAACGTCGTCATGGTCGTTCTCCTGCTTCTGTCGGCGGCCGGCGGGGACGATCCCGGCCGCTACCATCCGGTTGGTGCTAGGCGGCCCGTTTACGCGACCCTGCGTCGTCGCGTTGATTGGGAAGTGCGTCGATTACGAACGACAACAGGTGACCGGTTCCGATTATTCGGCCGATATGCGGAATTTTTTGGGAATGCGCGAATGGCTCGGTGCATCGCGATGTTGGTCGCATCCGCGCGCAGCGTTTGTACGCCGTCGTCTCGTAAGCGTAGTGGAAACAGGATCGGCCGCTTCGGATTGATCAATCAAGGTGCCCCGGACCGCCACGACCTCGCGCCTCGCGACAACGCAGCCAGGACCAGCAGCAGCCGAAGCTGGCACGATGACGGAACGATGGCGAGCGGCGACACGCGCCGCCGGCAGGTCAGGCGCTGCGTTGCAGCTCGTCGGCCAGCTTGCGTATCTCGTCGGGGTTGTGGCCGCCGATCACCATGAAGCCATAGCCGTCGCGGCTCCAGTGCGCCTCGGTCAGCCCGCGCAACGTCGTCGTCTGCACCGGGCGGTCGGGCTCGCCCGTTCGCGTCGCGCAGAACGCGATCGGGGCGCCGGCGGCATCAAGATAGGCGTATTGCGCCAGCGGCTGCCCGTTGAAGGTGAGGATCTGCGCACGCTTGAAGTCGAGGCCGCCCGAGGCGAGAACCGCGAAGCTGATCGGCCGGCCGAGTGAAGCGCTGACTTCGGCGGCATTGCCGTTCAACGCGGCGGTACTTTGGTGCAGGCTTGCGAGCGTCGCCGTGGTGTAGAGCACCTGATAGTCAGCAACCGCCGTGCGCCAGTCCGGCGCATGCTCTCGCGGGAACAGGTACGACGGCGCCTGGCCGAGCGCGACGCCGATGACGAGGCTGGCCGCTATCGCGAGCCAGCTGCCCGGCATCCGGCTGCGGCGCGGTTCGGGTGCCTCGGCCAGCACGCGCTGGAGCCGATCGAGCGGGGCCGTGGCAGCGTGCGCGTCGAAGGCGGTGCGGATCGCGGGAACGTCGATCCGCAACGCAGCCAGCTGTTCGCGCATCGCAGGATCGTGGGCGAGCGCCGCATCGACGGCCTCTCGGCGTGCGGGCAGCAGTGCCCCGTCAAGATAGGCGACCAGGTCTTCGTCGGTGATCGGTGTTGCGCTCGTCATGGTCAGGCACTCTTTGCCACGCCGGCAGACCTCCCGCCATCACGCAGGCACGAGAGGCGGCCGCGGGCTGCGGCCAGCCGGCTCATCACGGTGCCGATCGGAATGTCCAGCATGTCGGCCGCTTCCTGGTAGGAAAAGCCCTCCACATAGACCAGCAGAACCGTCACCCGCTGCGCTTCCGGCAGCCCCATCACCGACGACAACACCTGAGCGAGATAAATATTCGCCTCGGCGTCGGCGGCGCCGGTGGCAAGCCCGGCCTCCTCGGCGGGGACGATGCCGAAGCCCCGGCGGACCTTTTCCGCCCGCCGTTGGTTGAACCAGACGCTTTGTGCGATCCGGAAGACCCACTGGTCCAGGCGGGTGCCCGGCTGGAACTGGCCGGCCCGCTCCAGCGCGCGCAGGCACGCGGACTGGGCAAGGTCGTCGGCGGTGCTGCGATCGCCGGTCAGCACATGACAGAAGCGCCATAGCCGCGGCAGCAGCTCGCTCAGGCCATTCCTGACGCCAGCGTGGTCGGACATGACACCTGCCAGACCGGAACGCACGATCGGCAACGGTCATAGCGCTTTCCGGCGACGTTGCCAGTGTGGCCTCACCGTTGCAGGCCGACCTCACGCAGTCGCGATCAGCACGAGACGACGACGCGGCAGGTCGGCGGATCCCTGGCGGCGTTGCGACCAGGGAGGGGCGACGGCGCCCTCGGCGACAGCGGTGCGGTCGGACAGCACCTCGGTCGCGTGCTCGCTGCAGCCGATCGCGAGGCCAACGCTGCAGTTGCTGCTCGCCGCACCCGTCCACGAGACGATCAGGTCGCCGAGGCTGGACCGGCCCAACGCCGTGTCCGCGTGCCGAGCGGATGGCCACGCTGCTTGGCCTGGCCGAGGCGCATTGGCCCAGGACGTCTACGGCTTCATATGAATCGCGACCGGAAGGACGGCGAGAAACCGGGTCTCGCCGAGAACCTGCAGCGCACCTGACCGGCTGCGCGGCGGCGTTCTCCCGGAAAAAACATCGCAGCCGCACGAATAAGTTGCCGCCCCCCTCCTGTTGTCATCCGAAATCGTCGTCTCGGCAAATGCTGATGGCCTCTTCGCTCATCCGCGGGCGTGGTCGGTCAACTGGATATCGACGCACAGGAGAGGGGATCGCCAATCATGGACGGTTACAACTACAACGCCAAACAGCTCACGACCTGCGCGCTACCGGCCGAGGACGTGCAGGGCGACAATGAGCCACGTCCCAGTCTCGTCGCGCAATGGCACGTCGCACCTGACGGCCGGCTGGTCTGCCTGTGGCGGACGGACGGTCGGAAAGAGCCGGAACGACCGAGCTGACCCCGGGTGCCTGACGCATGACGGATTTCAGCGCATGCTGACGATTATGACGGTCTGCGACTGCCGACTACGACTGAATCAGAGCAATGAGGCAGTCGCGCGCTTTCATCTTCTTGATCCGTGAAGCCAACGATCTTCTCCAGCCGGCGCGGCAGGTCCTGATCGTAGTTGGGATCTGTGTCACCTGCGTTGCTCTGGGATTCGCGACTGGCGAGTTCGGGCCATCCCCCTGACCTCTGGCTGAAACCGCGGGTCTCGCGGGCCGCCGCTCAGGACCGGCGGCCGATAGGTGCGGGCACGATCCCGTAGTCTTCGATTGGCGTTGGCACTGAAAACACGCGACGCGGCGGTTCTATTCAGCACAATCGAAAAAAGTTCTCCTCGCGAAAGCGCATCGAGCGACGAACCGTACACGAATAAAGCTGTCGGTCGCCGTGTTCTCACACGAAGCCGAACCAGACACCAATCCGGTTTCCCAGTCGACGTTTCACGCGGCGCTTAAGCCGCAACCAGCAAGGATCCAAAGTCATGAAAGCCATCACCGCTCTCTTCACCGTCGCCGCCCTCCTGAGCAGCGCTGCTGCGTTCGCCGCCGCCCCTGGCCCGCTGATTAATCTGAGTGAAGATGGCGCGATCGTGAAAGTCGCCGAAGGGTGCGGCATCGGCTATTTCCGCGATGGAAACGGCAATTGTCGTTATTACGGGTATGGCGCTCCTCCGGCTCCCCCCGGCGAGGCGTGCCCACCGGATAGACATTTCGAGCCGTGGATTAATCACCGCGGCGGACGTTGCGTGTTGAACGGGTAAGGTCACCGCGGCACAGGGCGCGTCCCTGCCAGATTCGGTAGGGACGCATCTTGGCTCCGGGTTCTGCGATCCGGCCGCCATCGTCAGACTTGGGCCGCTATCTGCAGTCGAAGCTTGTCAGATCACGACCGTCTGCTTCTTTCCGTTAGATTTTCACAGCGGCCAATCCGCTTCGGCCAGATCCCGTCAAAAGCTGTCCGGCGACGAAGCGCCCATGCGAGTCACACGGAGCGACCAGCCCGAACCGGACATTCAGCCTGACGGCTGATGAAGCAGGCATGACCAAAAAGGCGCGCGCGTGCGAGGGCCGCCGCGGCGCTGGCGGGAGGTCGCCGGCCCTTCGATGCGATCTTGTCGGAGCTGCGTAATTGCCGTGCCGCGCTCGCGCGATGTGTAGATCGTTGCCGAGGCGGAAATCACGACACTGCCGCGCCATCGTCGTTACACAACGATCGCAAACGACCCTGTAGTTCGCGCGGAAAGGGCGGATGCGGCGGAACCAAGGCCGCGCACGCCGTCTATCAAGCGCGCCTTGTCGGGATAACCAAAGCTAAGCCGGAACGTTCGTCTATCGGCTTCGTCCGCAAACAAGTGTTCCCCCACCAGAATACCGACATTTCGTTGGAGGGCCGCGAGGTAGAAGTCGATCGCGTCCACCCCGCGCGGTAGTCGAACCCAGATGTTGAGTCCCCCGTCTGGCTTTTCGAACTCGCAACCGTCAGGCATCACGTTGGTCAACTCACGATGAACGGTGTCGAGCAAGCGCCTGTAGACGGTTCTTGCCGCAGTAATGTTTTTTTGAACAGACGGTAGCGTTGCGTAGGCAGCGAAGGCCTCCTGGCACAACGGTGACGTATGGAGGTCGAGCACGGATTTTCGCTTGATGATGTCACCCACGGCGGGCTTCGGCGGGACAAGCAAACCAAGGCGTATGCCCGGCACATAAACTTTTCCCATGCCCGTCAAGTAGTACACGAGGTCTCGATCATCGGCTATCGACTTGATGCTGGGGATGACCTCTCCGCGATAGCGCAGTTCAGGGCAGCAATCGTCTTCAACGATCGCAATGCCGTACCGCCTGCTGAATTCGAGGATCGCCCGCCGCTTCTCCGGCGACGTCGTGATGCCGGTCGGATTCTGGAACGTCGGATTGATGAACAGCAGCTTCGGCTTGGAGTCGGCCGCCAGTCTTCCCAGGGCCTCGATGTCCAGGCCGTCGGGATGCATGGGCACCCCGACCGGCAACACACCGAGGCTTCGAAACAGATCGAGTGCTCCGAAATAGGTCGGGCGTTCGACCAGCACAACGTCCCCGGGCTTGAGTAGGGAATGCGCGATCAGCGCCAAGCCCTGTTGACCGCCGCCCGTCACGACGATGTCGTCTTCATCGACGTCGAGATCGCGCCATTGCCGCATCATCGTCGAAAACGCCGAGCGCAAGGACGGCAGGCCAGACGGCGAGATGTATGCGTAAGTATGCGGATGACGGCGCGCGAGCGTTTCCCTGATGACCTGTTCGAAGGCCTTCATGTCGACCACACTGGTGTCCGGATAGGCGCGGGTCAGCGGGACAACGCCTGGCACCTCGTTGACCTGCAGCATGCGGCGGAACGTATCCACGTCGCGTCGCGCGTAATCTTCTTTGGTCACGCCTAGCTGGGCGACGGGCTCCGCCGGCTTCGGCCGAAGGGGAGGCGACGAAGCGCGCCCTATGACGAACGTCCCGAGCGCACCTCGTCCGCGGATCACGCCCAGCTCCGCGAGCTCCTTGTATGCTTTCGCGATGGTCATGACATTGACCGCGAGCATCTGGGCCAATTGACGTACCGGGGGCAGACGATCGCCTTTCGCCAGACGGCCCTCGTCGACATGCGACAGCAGAAGCTCCTTGACCTGCACGTAAAGGGCCAGATCCTTGCTCTTGTCCAAGCGGAGCGAGCCCGCAAGTTCTGTTAGTTCCATTGGATATTCTGGGGCTGTTCAGTGGCGTTTGGTTTATAGTCGGTTTGACGTCAACACATATTAGCGGTGGGCCTGCTTCGCTCAGTTAGCGAGCGAGATCAGCAGCCGGCATGAGATTAAACGACCGGTCCGCCATTCGGCGGTTTGTCGGGCTTGACTCACCATACAACCAACACATAGCGTGACAAGTGCGCGAAGACGGCAGATTCCCCCGAAGCTCGCCATCGTTCGCTTTCTGACGACAGAATGCTCACCACGCTTGTCAGCGCCGGAGAGGACAAAATGGCGATGCAACGGAAACCCGTTCCGGCCAGCCCGCTAGCCCGCTTGCGAGCACTGGCCGTCGCCATCGTCTCCCTGTTCTTCGCGATCGCGTTTGGCCCGGTCGTCGCGGCGGCGGCTGGTCCGCGTTCCCTGGAAGGCCAGCAAATCGTTCTCTACACGTTCGGAGGCACCCAGCTCGAAACGACGCGGGAACTCGTCATCAAGCCGTTCGAGGAAGAGACCGGCGCGAACGTCATCGTGGACGACACGTGCTGCCAGCGGCTGCAGGCCGCGTTGGAAGCCGGACAATTCATCGGTGACGTGGTCGTGGGTCTCGACCGCGGAGGCATGCTGGCACGCGACGCGCGAGGGTGGTTCGTTCACGACCCGCGGCTGGAGCAGGTAGCGCGCGATCGTGGTTCTCCGGATCCTTACCCCTCGCCCGCGATGCTGATCCTGCACAGCTACTCGTATGTGATCGCCGCGAAGGACGCGTCCGTTCCGCTGCCGACGACTTGGGCTGAATTCTGGGACACCAAGAGATTTCCCGGATCCCGCGGCATCAATCGAATCACGCCGGCCGTCCAGCTCGACGCCGCACTGCTGGCGGACGGCGTGCCGGCGGACAAGCTCTACCCGCTGGACGTGGACCGTGCCTTCAAGAAGATGACCGAGCTGCGGGACGCGACGAGGGTCGTTGTCCTCAATTCCGGTGCCGATCAGATCAACAGCCTTGGCACAGGAGAAGCGACGTATGCGATTGTTTACAGCAATCGTGCATACATGGCGAAACGAGGCGGCATACCGATCAACTTCACCTACTCCGACGGATTCATGACTGGAAACGGCGGTGCGATCCTGAAAGGCGCAAAGAATGTCGACGGCGCGGTCGCATTCCTTGAGTATCATTTTCGGCCCGACGTACTCGCGCGATTTGCCGAGCGCACCGGCATGTCGCCCGCATACCCTGCGGCAGCCGACTTGATTCGGCCGGAGTACAGGCCGCTGATGGCGACCGCGCCGGAGAACGCAAAGCTGCAGCACGTGCTGAACGACGAGTACTGGCAGAAGAACCTGGCGGCGATCATGGAACGCTGGGTCGCCTGGCTCTCGCAGTAGCGGCCCGCACGCCGCGCACGAGGGAACCCCAGGGAGGTCGCGTGCCCGACTTCTACTCGTTCATGAGATCACCTTCTGCGCTTGGGAGGGTCGGCGTAGCCGGCGCGTGGCTGGCGGTCGGCACGTTCACCGCGGTGACATTCCTGATCCCGCTCGCCCTCGTCATCTCGCAAAGCCTCTCGCACCCGATCGCGGCGAACTATGTCGCGGTACTGCGCTCGTCAGCAACTCGGGTCGTGGAGTTGCGGACCCTGCAACTCGGGGTCATCGTGACCGCGATCTGCGTGATCATCGGCTATCCGGCGGCTTACGCATTGACGCGACTTCGTCCGTTCTGGCGGTCGGCCGCAATCGCCGCGATCGTCCTGCCGTTCCTGACATCGTATCTCGTCCGGACCTATGGCTGGATCGCCATCCTTGGCGTCAATGGGCCGCTCGCGAGGCTCGGCTCGCTACTCGGGTCGCCGTCAGGAAGCCTCAACGGCACGCTTCCTGGCCTGATCGTGGCGATGACGCACATGCTCCTGCCGCTGATGATTCTGCCGGTCTTCGCGGCGATGAACACAATCGACAAGCGGCAGCTACAGGCCTGCAGCTCGCTTGGTGCGAAGCCAAGCGAGGCCTTTCTCTGTGTCTACTTCCCGCAGACAGTGCCTGGCCTCGCGACCGGCGTCGTCCTTGTCTTCGTGGCATCCCTTGGGTTCTTCGTCACGCCGGCGCTGATCGGTGGTTTCAGCGGCACGACGATCGCGCAGATCATCTTCAGCTTCGTCAATGAACTCTTCGACTTCGGTCGAGCCTCGAGTCTAGGTGTGCTGTTGCTGCTCGTGGTCGGCGCCCTGTTCCTGATCGCCAGCCGTTTCGTCGACCTGGCTGCCGTATTCGGGATCAAAGAGCGGCTGGCGTCAGCACGTCGGCAACGCTCCAGGCGGAAGCTGCGCAGCAGCGCCGCAGTGATGCTCCTGGCGAGAGTGACGTCACGCACGCCGCTCGCCGATCGGATCGGACTTCTGGCCGGGAGCTTCCTCGCTGCCGCCCTGTTCATACTGATCCTGCCGCTGGTGTATGTGGTTCTGGTCTCGTTTCAGCCGCTCCGATTGCTGGAGCTTCCGACCGCGTCGTTCTCGCTCACCTGGTATCGGCAGGTGCTCAGCAGGCCGGAGTGGTTCGATGCCGCCCGCAACAGCCTCGTCGTGGCGCTTAGCGCGACGACGATCTCCGTCGTGGTCGGGTTCTTTCTCGCCTCGCGGGCGATGGCATCCGCCGGCATCGCTCGTGTTGCTATCTTCGCCGTCGCAATCGGCCCGCTTGCGATACCGCACATCGTGCTTGCGCTCGGGATTTACGGGACCTTTCTGCGGCTGGACTTGACCGGTCGGCTTTGGTCGCTGGCGCTCGCACACGCGATCGTGGCGCTACCGTATGCGTTCGTGAACATTGCGAATGGCCTTGCGACTTACGACCGACAACTGGATCGTGCGGCCTCGAGCCTCGGCGCGCGACCGTTTGCAAGCTTCCGGCGGGTGAAGCTGCCGGTACTCAGGACGTCGTTGCTGACCGCGTGTGCGCTCGCCTTCCTGGTGTCGCTGGACGAGCTCCTTATTACGTTGCTCATCGCAGGGCCAGCCTTGCCGACCTTGCCCGTGCGGATGTGGGCGTCGGCCACCTCGAATATCAGTCCCGAATTGGCGGTCGTCGGAACACTGCTGGTGATGGTCGCCTCGACGGTCTTCGTCCTCACCAAACTCGCCGGACTCGGCCGGTCCGGGAAGGCGATTGCCAGGGGGTCCGTCCTGCAGCTGACGATGTCGGAGGCGCGATGACAGCATTGTCGCTGCCACGACCGGGCCCTGAAGTTCAGTTCGGATCACATTCGGGCGGGGCGGAGGCGGACGCTGCCCGACAGGGTGGCCGACTTAGCCTTCGATCCATATGCAAGAACTACGGCCCTGTTCGCGCCCTCGATGGTGTGTCGCTGGAGGTAGAGGGCGGCGAATTCGTGGCGCTTCTCGGACCATCGGGATGCGGGAAAACGACGCTGTTGAATACGATCGCCGGGTTCGTTGAGGCCGACAGCGGAAGCGTCGAGATCAATGGGCAAGTCGTCTCGCGCTCCACGCCGCCGTACCTACGCAACCTTGGCGTCGTCTTTCAGAACTACGCGCTGTTCCCGAACATGACGGTTGGCCGGAACATCGCCTTTCCGCTGGAAGTGCGCCGGCTGCCGCCGACGCAACTCGACGGCCTCGTGGAACGAGCGCTGGCGATGGTCGACCTCAGCCATTTGCGGGGGCGTTTCCCGCATGAGCTGTCCGGTGGCCAGCAGCAGCGTGTCGCATTGGCGCGCGCGCTGGTCTACTCGCCGCCGGTCCTACTGCTCGATGAACCGCTCGGCGCACTGGATCGCCGGTTGCGTGATGCGATGCAGGCTGAACTGAAGGACCTGCATCGCCGGGTGGGCACGACGTTCGTCTATGTGACGCACGACCAGGACGAGGCGCTTGCAATGGCCGACCGTGTGGTGGTCATGCGAAACGGTGCGGTCGAGCAGCACGGCACGCCGCTCGAGCTGTACGAGAAGCCGGTCAACCGGTTCGTGGCCAAGTTCGTCGGCGAGTGCAACGTGCTGTCGGGCACCTGGATTACCAACGGTGGGACCCGGATCCTGATGAATTACGCATCCTCGGCGGTTCTGCATCAGAGATCCGCAGACTCATCCGTTGCGAGCAGTTCAGTCGCGATACGGCCGGAATGGCTGCACGTTGCCGGCTTGGACGAGCCTTCCGTCAATGGCCGTCAGCACCTGACGTGCCATGTCTTGCAGACGCGCTTCCATGGCAGCGAGACTCTGCTGACGCTTGCCTCGCCCGCAGGGGACCTTCTCGCCCGCGTGCCGCACCGCAGGCGGTCGGAACTCGATCTGTCCGCCCACCTCGTCAACGTCTGGTGGGATCCGGGCGAGACTGTGCTGCTGTCAGACGAACCAGCGCCGGAAGCAGCGTCATGACGGGAGGATCCGGCGCGCAGTCGGTATGGTTGCACGAGAAATCCGAGGCCCGATCCGATAACGGGATGGTCGTCGCGCGCCATCCTCTTGCAGCGGAAGCCGGCCGGCAGATCCTCCAGGACGGGGGCAATGCGGTCGATGCCGCTGTCGCGGCGTCGCTCGTCGGGAGCGTCGTCCAACCGGTTGCCAACACGATCGGAGGCGGCGGGCTCCTGCTGTTGAGTGATCCGGTGTGCGGCCGCCACGCGATCAACTACCTGTATCAGGCGCCACAGGGCGCGACTGCGGAGATGTTCCCGTTGGGCCCGAATGCCGCGCCGGGCCTGTTTGGCTGGAGCGGCGTCAGGGATCAGCTCAACGAGATCGGAGGACGGGCGGTCGGCGTGCCGGGCTCGATCGCCGGGTTGCACGCAGCGTCCAAACGCTTCGGTCGCCTTCGGTGGGCCAGGGTCGTCGCGCCCGCCATCGCCTACGCCTCGAACGGCTACGCGGTCGACTGGTACGGCGCGCTCATGCTGGCCGTCAGTGCCGAAGACATGCAGCGTTATCCGATCACCGCCCAGATGTTCCTGCGGCATGGTCGATACGCCTATCGGCCGGCGGTTCTTGGTCCGGCCGACATCCACCGACAGGCCAGCCTCGGACTGGCGCTGGAAGACGTGGCTGCGGACGGGCACGCGGCTTTCTACGACGGCGCCATCGCAACCGACGTGGCGGCAACGGTTCAGCGAGCGGATGGAGTGCTGACGCTGGGCGATCTGCAAGCCTATGCGGTGCGGACCTACGAGGCTGCGACGTTTCGCTACAGGGGCGTCGACGTGCTGTACGTTCCCTATGGCTTTCCGACCCTGGCCGTCTTCTTCCACATCCTGTCTGCTTTCGAGATGGGCGATCTCGCTCCTTCTGATCCAGGTCGCCTTCACCTGATCATCGAGGCGCTGCGCAGGTGTTGGCATTTTCGGGACGCGTATAACGGCGACAGCGACCAGATCGAGGGACCTTGGAATGGTCTTGCGAGCGCCGCCTTTGGACAGGCTCTCTCACGCACCATACGGCCCGACAGGGCGAGTGTGCTCGAGGCCGTGATCGATCCGTATGACTACTCGGACGATGACCGAGGCTTGCCTTCAGCAGGTCAGCCGGGGGGGCACGAAGGCACGACGCACGTCTCGGCCGCGGACAAAGACGGCGGCGTGGTGGCGCTGACAGAGACGATCGTCGGGAACTTCGGGTCGCTGGTGACGACGCCTTCCGGAATTTTGCTGAACAACGGGATGATCGCCTTCACCCCGGTCGCGGGCCAGCGCAACTCCGTGGCACCCGGCCGACGTCCCACAACGAATATGAGCCCCGTGATCGTCTTGAATGGGGACGGCATTCCGATCCTGACACTCGGGGCAAGCGGTGGAAGAAAGATCCTGCCGGCCGCGGCTCAGATCCTGAGCCTCGTCATCGACTGTGGCATTCCGCTGCAGCGCGCGATTTCGCATCCTCGCCTCGACATCGAGGGCGGCACAACCATCATCGACTCCCGGTTTCCCGCCACTGTGCCCGCGCGGCTCCAGGAGCTGGGCCACAACGTGGAGATGCGCGACGAGGGATTGTCCACGTTCGAATACGGCAATCCGTGCGGCATCCAGCGTCACGACGGCAGGTTCCGTTCCGGTGTCAATCCTTTCCAAATGACCGCCGCGTCCGGGTACTGACGGCTTCACAGCGAGCCGGCCCGATCGGGTTGGCCGTGACCGATCGCTCGCAGGAGAGTTGGAATGAAACTGAAATTCAGTCACGTCGATATCCTGGTCAAGGACCTCGACGCAGCGGTTTCGTATTACAAGGCGGTGCTGGGCTGCACTTCATCCGAGCGGAAAGTCTGGAATCGCGATGGGTTCCATGTCGAATACATCATCATGTTCAACGGCGATGAACGATTCTTCCTCGTTCAACCTTACGCCGGGAATTTGAAGACGCTGCTGGAGGAGAAGGGCGAGGGGACAATCTATCGCCTCTGCTACACGGTGCCTGACATGGCGGCCGCCTACGACGAGCTGATCGCGGCCGGCGTCCAACCCGAAAACGAGAATGGGGTGCCCGTCGGGAAGGACAATCTCGAATCGCCGTCGGGCACGCGAATCATCTGGTTGCCCAAGGCGTTCGGGAACCTGTCGATCGAGCTGTTGGAAGAGGCATCGCTGGAAGGCCGGATGAAGGCGACCCGACTTGCGTCGAGCTGAGCCGCCATCCGGAGGACGTACGACATCATCGGCTTGTATGTCATAAGTACATCGTCTAACAAGACGGTACATGCACTTGCGAGCCCTGTTGGAGGCCACCGCCGACATGCCGCTTGAGTCCACGAGAACGCACTGGCTCCACGACAAGACGGAAGCGTGCGCGTCGCGCGGTATGGTTTCTTCGCGGCATCCGCTGTCGGCCGAAGCCGGATTGGAGATCCTTCGCGCTGGCGGCAACGCTGTCGACGCGGCGATAGCGGCCTCCTTCGCCGAGAGCGTGGTGCAGCCCGCGGCGAGCACCATCGGTGGCGGCGGCCTGATGATCGTCCGCACGCCAAGTGGCCAGTCCCACAGCATCGACTACCTCTGGCAGACTCCCGGCGCCGCTGCCGCCACGATGTTTCCGACGGTCGGCACGCCGTCGCGCGGCTTGTTCGGATGGAGCGGCGTGAAGGACGCGTTGAACGAGATCGGCGGACTGGCGGCGGCCGTGCCGGGTTCCGTCGCCGGTCTGGCGGCAGCTTCCGAGCAATTCGGTCGGCTGAAGCTAGCCGATGTGTTGGAGCCGGCGATCCGGCTGGCTCGTGACGGGTTCGATATGGACTGGTACGGCAGCCTGATGGCTTCCATCCATCTCGACGTTCTCAAGCGGTTTCCGACAACGGCCAGAATGCTGCTTCGCGACGGCCTGTTTCCGCCGCGTCCAAAAATGATCGGCCAACCCGACCGGCATCGGCAGCCCGAGCTGGCCGCGACATTGTCCGCCATCGCCGAAGGCGGTCCGCGGGCGCTCTACACGGGACACATCGCACGCAGCATCGTCGATGCGATGAGAGCGCACGGCGGGATCATGACGCTCGAGGACCTGGCAGGCTACGAAGCCAAACTGGGCCGAACCCGCGCATTCTCCTATCGCGAGCACCAGATTTCGGGCCATCCGATCAGCACGATCTATGAACAGGTGCTCAACGTGCTCTCGCGGTTCGACCTCACACGCTACGCCCCTGACTCGGCCGGGCGGCTGCACATCTTCATTGAGGTATTTCGGCACTGCTGGAAGGACCGAATGAAGGTCGAGCCAGATCTGGACCAGCCGGACGGAATCTGGACGCGTTTGCTATCCGCAAGCTATGCGGACCGCCTGGCCCGAAGTATCGATCGCAACCATCGCTCGGACATTCCCTCGCAGCTGGACGGTTTGCCGGCGGACGACAGCGCCGGGCACGGCCGCACCGTCCACGTCGCTGCCATCGACGGCGACGGCGGGATGGCCAGCCTGACGGAGACGGTCATCGGCAACTATGGGTGCTGCGTGATGTCGGAGACCGGCGTCCTGCTGAACAACGGCATGATCTCGTTCGCCCCGGTTCCGGGGTATCCGAATGCGATCAAGCCGGGTCGTCGTCCCGCCTCGTTTATGAGCCCGCTGCACGTGATCGGGCGTGACGGCGCGCCAGTGATCACGATCGGGTCTTCGGGCGGCGTGAAGATCATGACGTCGGTGCTGCAAATCATCCTCTACATTCTCGATCACGGGATGTCGCCCCAGAAGGCAGTTTCGTTTCCGCGCATCGATTTTGAAGGCGACAAGGTGATCCTGGATGCTCGCTACGACGGGGACGTTCTGCGTGCGATGCGCGCCGCGGGCCACGACGTCGAGGTCCGGTCGGAGGGACTGTCGACGTTCGAGTTCGGCAACCCAAGTGTGCTCGCGCGTGGCGGCGACGGACTGATCCGTGGCGGTGTCAATCCTTACCAGGCGACAACCGCCGTCGGGTTCGACTAGGCCCCGAGCGGCGGCGCGCCCGGTGGCGCGCTCAACGGGAGACGACGATGAACAATTTCGCGCCGATCAGTGCGCACCAGATGCAAAGGATCAAGCGTGCCGGCGATCTCATTCCCGGGCGCTCGACCAATTCTCTGTCGCCTCCTGCAGGGCTGGAGTTCCTGATCGATCACGCGCAGGGCCCGTACGTGTACGACATCGACGGGCGGCGCTACCTGGACTTCATGCTGGGCGCAGGCCCTCTCGTGCTCGGGCACGCCAATCCCCGCATCACGCAAGCGATTACCCGGCAAGCCGCGCAAGGCACCCAGTATTTCGGCCTGGCCGATCAAGCCGTCAGCCTCGCCGAGCGCCTGGTGCAGTACCTCCCTTCGGCGGAGATGGTCCGGTTCGCCTCGAGCGGCTCGGAAGCGACATTTCATTGCCTGCGCCTCGCGCGAGCGGCCACCGGACGGCGGCGGTTCATTAAGTTCGACGGCGCGTGGCACGGGCACCATGACCTGGCAGTCTGGTCGATGGAACTGTCGCCGACGCAAATTCCTGATCCTTATCCGGTCAGTGCCGGCGTGCAGAATGGCGTCAGAGAGGATCTCATCGTACTGCCGTTCAACGACATCGACGCGTTCCGCGCCGCGATGGCCAGTCATCCGCACGAGTTCGCCGCCGTCATTTGCGAGCCAGTGCAGCGCACCCTCAAACCGCTCCCCGGTTTTCTCGAGGCGCTACGAGATGAGTGCGATCGCTGGGGGACGTTGCTGATTTTTGACGAGGTCGTCACTGGCTTCCGGGTGGCGCCCGGCGGTGCGCAGGCGAAGTATAGCGTGATGCCGGACCTGACGGCGCTGGGGAAGGCGCTTGGCGGAGGGCTGCCACTGTCCGCGTTTGTCGGACGCCGTCACCTCATGGAGCACCTCGATCCGGCCAGTGCGCCGGAGCGCTACAGCTTTCATTGTGGAACCTTCAACGGAAACCCGCTCGGGATCGCGTGCGCCCACGTCGCATTGGATATCCTCGTCGAGGAAGGCGGCATCGGTCGGGTCTCTGCGCTGGGCCAGTACGCGCGGGACCGGCTCGATCGGTTGTTCCGCGACCTCGGCGTTGCCGCGCAGATCACGGGAGAAGGGTCCGTCTTCCACTTCTATTTCTCGAGCGAGCCTGTTCACGACCACGCCGCGGTTCGGCGGTCGAATATTGCGCTATCGGACGAGATTCACCGCCGCATATACGGGGCCGGCATATACAAGAATTTTTCGAAGGCTTATCTCAGCATCGCCCACGAACAGGACCATGTTGATGAGCTGTGCGACGCCCTGGGCTGGGCGTACAGGGACGTTGCAGGCCGATGAAGACGGATGTCGGCCCGTCTCCGCACGTCCGCTACGTGTCGGATTTGCCCGCTCTCCCGCGCCGCGTGCTCAATATGTCCACTGGACCGGTGGAGGTATCAAGGCGGGTTCTGGACGCACAGCTTGTGCCGCTGCTGACGCCGCATACCGACGACTTTTGGATGCTTCACGACGAGACAATCGGCTTGCTCGGCAAGGTGCTCCGTACAACGGGCAAGGTCTTGATGATGCACGGGTCCATCCGCACCGGCATCGACGTGGCTCTGGGGAACCTGGTCGTGCCCGGGACGCGGGTGCTCAGCGTCCAGAACGGCTTCTGGGGCTCGTTGATCGCCGATTGGTCGGAGCGACGCGGCGCGGTCGTTACGAGAATAGACCACGGCGCGCTGGAGCCGGTCAGTGTGCCACGCGTAGCCGATGCGTTGGCGACAGGATCATACGACCTCGTCACGGTTGTCCATGTCGAGACAAGCTCCGGCATCGTCAATCCCGTCGCAGAGATCGGGAAGCTCGTTGCATCGACCGACGCAATCTTTTTCGTGGATACGGCCTGTTCTGCAGGCGCCATGAAAGTCGACAGCGATGCCTGGGGGATTGATGTCCAGGTTACGGGTTCACACAAGTGCCTGTCAGCGGTGCCGGGGCTGGCGATCGTCACCATTTCAGAAAAAGCTTGGCGGAGGCTCGCGCGCCCGCGCGCCATGGGCACTTACTTCGAGTTCACGCAGTGGTGGGACAGCGCCGTCGTGCGGCCAGTCACTCCCCCCTTCACTCAGCCGACTACCCTCGTCCTCGCTCTCAGGGCGGCATTGATTGAGATCACATCCCAAGGGATGGAGAGCTGGTGGAGTACGCACACAACTGTCGCCGACGAGTTCATGCGAGCGATGAGGAGCGCCGGCTTCTCATTCCTTGTTGACGGAAGCGCAACCTCTTCAGACCGCGCATCTTACTCCGACACGGTGATGGCCATCAGGTATCCCGATCATGTATCGGAAGTGAAATTTCGCCGAGTGCTGCTCGACGACTTCGGGATCTTCGTGATCGGCAACGTGGGCGAGTTTGCAGGCTCGTCCTTCCGGGTCGGCTTGATGAGCCCCCCGCAAATGCAGGCTGTGAACCTGTATGGAGCGGTGGCCGTCTTCAGTCAGGCCGCTGGCGCCCGAGCTTGCCGTATATGACGAGTGCGCGCGCAGCCTGAGCACCTCGTGCCCGCTACACAAGAATCGCAAGCCCGGACCTGTGCGTTCTCGCGCGTTAACGGGCCCTGGCTGATCACCGTCCCCGGCATCATCGTGCTGCGCGCCTCGGGGATGGGCGCGTTGGCATTCGAATTCCTCAAAAGCACGCTATTCGTGTGGTTCGCGGGCGCGCTGCTCTTGTTCTGGTCGGCTGCGGTCGAGAGCCGATGCGCGCTGTGGCTGCGCCAGCGGACCTTCAGGCATGACTCGCCGATGGCCGTTTCGCGCCGATTGTGTTGAAAAAGTCGGCGCGTGACTGAGGGCGATGGTGCTGCTGGGCGGCGTGATCGGACCGAAGCCCGTTATACGGGCGCCGTTTGAGGCGGAGCGGGGATTAGTTTGGCCAGCTTGCGGAGGTTCTGGGCGGCGGCGGCCAGGAGGAACTCGTCTTTGGCGCCGTTGGGACCTCGCAGGCGCAGGCGGTCAAGCTTCAGGATTCGCTTGAGATGCGCGAACAGCATCTCGATCTTCTTCCGCTCGCGCCGTGAGGTGGCGTAGGCGTCGGTCAGCGCCAGATCACGAGCCATATCCCGGGCGCCTTCGTGAATGGATCGCGGGATCTTGCGGGCAGGTTGACCGGGGCAGCATCGCGATTTGAGCGAGCAGGCATCGCAGTCATGTTTGCTCGCGCGGTAGCGTATGAAGCCATCCTGATCGACACCCGACCGCGGGATTGCGAAGTTGCGGTGAGACCTCTTCAGCTCCCGGCCACCGGGGCAGATGTATAGGTCGCGCTTGTGATAGTAGGTGAAGTCGGACCGTGCGAAGCTGCCGTCGGTGCGAGCGGATTTATCGAACACCGGGATATGCGGTTCGATGCCGCGCTCGTGCACCAGCCAGGCAAGGTTCTCGCCGACCCGTAGCTGGCATCCGCCACGAGCCGTTCTGGCCAGAGATCAAAGTGCTCGCTCACCCGGTCGAGCATGCGATGCTGTGCTGTGACCTCGGCCTGTCGGACGGCCGTTGTCGCCTCGACATCCATGATGACGGCGTGCTTCAGATCGATCAGATAGTTGGTGCAGTAGGCAAAGAAGGCGAGCCCGCCATTGGCTCCGGTCCAGCATGACTGACGGCCTGGAGAGTGCGAGCCTGCGCATTTCCGAGGCCTCCGCGCCATGGAGTTGTCCTGCGTCGCGCATCTCGATCAAGCGCGCAATGCGCGGATCGCCCTCGGACAAGGTCTTGCATCGCATCGATGCCGGCGCGCTGCCGGCATACTGCGGCGGCCCGGGCAACAACAACCCCGCAACGCCGCCGACCATCATCGAGGTCACGTCGCCATGCACGCGCCACGGGACCGAGCGCTGGCCGAACAGCCCGTCGTCGCGCCGCGCAATCGGAAGCGCAATGGATAATGGCGCCAGACGGCGATCCGACACTCCCTCGGCTTCACTCCTGTGGTGGGTCAGTGTCCGGCACGGGGTCAATGCCAAGTTCCTGGCGGATATGGGCGAATTTTGCCGGGTCGGCGAGCCGGCGATCCGCCATCATCGCGCGGAGTGCCGTTAGGCCTGCCTCCGTAAAGAACAGCCTTGGTAGGCGCTGTCCGGTGTCGAGCCGCATCAACCCGCGGTCCAGCAAACATCTGGCGGTCGGCGAGAGCTTTGGCTTGCCGGCCTCCGGCCCACCGCGCCAGGTTTTGAGCTGGAAGCCCTCCGCAACGCTCGGAAGCGTCGAGAAGAAACCGTCCAGTTC
>Ga0074045_10001401_pt1 | contig 23187 bp, 20 predicted proteins | sample BogForMeECP23OM2_FD_94442 | JGI IMG/M metagenome (GOLD analysis project Ga0074045, IMG submission 94442) | Bog forest soil microbial communities from Calvert Island, British Columbia, Canada - Bog Forest MetaG ECP23OM2 | ecosystem: Environmental > Terrestrial > Soil > Wetlands ... | reverse complement strand
TCGGCCGCCACCCGCGCCATCAGCCCGAGCGCGGTCAGGTCGCCGGGTTCCTTGACCGGTTTGAGTTCGCCAATTCCAATCGCCGCGGCTTTTCCCTTCAGGCTCAATTCGCATCGACCTCCCGCATTTTCGTTTCCTGCCTCGCGCGTGCGCGCATCTCGATCACGATTACCACAAATTGCGTCTTGCGAGCGCGCCGCCGCGCGGTTCAAATCGGTGAAAAAATCTTATAGCTTTGTTTGTTCGAGGTGCTTTTAACGAAATGGCATTTATCATCTGTGACGACCATAACCTTGACGTCGAGGCCGACGGAATCGACAACGCCGTCGCGAAGCAGTTGATGCTGACCGACGCAAAACCAGGCGCAACCCCGATCGAAAAAGAAATCATCGAGTTCGGGATTAAACATCGCCACTGCAGCATCCGGATTCTCGCCGGCTAGTTTTAGATCGGAATCGAGTCCGCGACGCAATCGACGCCTCGATTCCGAGAGCATCGCTTCCGCACGCCCGCGCGCATTCTAACGCGTTCGATGTTGACCGGCTGACCGACCGGCAGATACACTGCCGAGGCGGGGTGGAGCAGTCTGGTAGCTCGCCGGGCTCATAACCCGGAGGTCGAAGGTTCAAATCCTTCCCCCGCAACCATTCGAATTTGCAATCCAGGGCATGAACATCTTGTGTGACGCGCGCAACGCGACGCGCACTTCAGATCTGGGCCTCGCTTCAGCGTACTCCACCTGCTACCATCACTCCTACCAATGGTAGGAACAATTCGCCGATGAATGCCGCAAAACTTTCGGTATCGCTTCCTCGCTCACTAGCTGGATTCGTTGAGAACTATCGAAAAAGGCGGGGTTTGAAGAGCCGATCCCAGGTCTTCGAGGAAGCGGTCAAGCTGCTCCGCAGCCGCGAGTTGGAATCTGCTTACCGCGAGGCAAACTCGGAATTCGACAAGGCCTGGGACACCGCGACTTCAGATGGGCTGTCCGATGAGACGTGGTGAAATCTACTTCGCCGACTTAAGCCCAACTATCGGCACGGAGAAAAACAAGCGCCGCCCGGTGCTCATCGTGAGTAATGAAGCGAATAACCGAGCCGCAAACACGGTGACCGTCCTACCCATCACTTCCAACGTCAGCAAAATATATCCTTTTGAAATTGCACTGTCCCCTAAAGATAGTGGCCTGCCGAGGCCCTCGAAGGCTCAAGCGCAGCAGATCCGAACTATCTCCAAGGAACGAATCCGAGGCGGAGCGTTGGGCCGTCTCAATGCAACCATTATGAGCAAAGCTGCAGACGCAATGCGTCTTCACCTTGACCTCTAAATCACTTCGACCTGCGTCTTCTCAAAATCCCAGGAGCATGAGCACGCCGGCGACACTACGGCGCTGAATCTCAAAACTCTGGACTTTTCGCCGCTTTTGGAGTTTTTAGTAGCCACAGCCGCGCAACTGCGGCCTTCAGGGAGAGAAAAAATGGGACGGAAGGTATACGTCGTAGGCGTCGGCATGACCAAGTTCGAGAAACCGGGTTCGCGGGCGTGGGACTATCCCGACATGGCCAAGGAGTCCGGCACCAAGGCTCTGCAGGACGCCGGGATCGCCTACGAAAACATCGAGCAGGCGATGGTCGGCTACTGCTACGGAGAATCGACCTGCGGCGAGCGCGCGCTCTACGGACTCGGGATGACCGGCATCCCGATCTACAACGTCAACAACAACTGCTCGACCGGATCGACCGCGCTGTTCATGGCCAGGCAATTCATCGAGGGCGGCATCGCGGACTGCGTGATGGCGCTCGGCTTCGAGAAGATGGAGAAGGGCTCGCTCGGCGCCAAGTACACGGACCGCACCAATCCGATGGACAAGCACATCGCGCTAATGGCCGACCTGCGCGGCTTCGCGCCGGCGCCGCCGGCGGCGCAGATGTTCGGCAACGCCGGACGCGAGCACATGGAGCGCTACGGCACGACCGCGTTGCAGTTCGCAAAAATCGGATGGAAGAACCATAAGCATTCGGTGAACAACCCTTACTCGCAATTCCAGGATGAGTATTCACTGGAAGGAATCCTCAGCGCGCCGATGGTGTACGAGCCGCTCACCAAGCTTCAGTGCTGCCCGACCTCCGACGGCTCGGGCGCGGCAATTCTGGCCAGCGCCGACTTCGTCAAGAAGCATGGCCTCGAGCACAAGGCCGTCGAGATCCTCGGGATGGCGATGGCGACCGACTTTGCCAGCACGTTTTCCGAGCGTAGTTGCATCAAGATGGTCGGCGCTGACCTGTCGAAAGCTGCCGCGCATAAGGTCTATGAGCAAAGCGGTCTAGGACCCGAGAACGTCGACGTGGTCGAACTCCACGACTGCTTCTCGTGCAACGAACTGATCACTTATGAGGCGCTAGGACTATGCCCCGAGGGCAAGGGCGGTGAATTTGTCGACGCGGGCGCCAACACCTATGGTGGCAAAGTGGTCGTGAATCCATCGGGCGGGCTGATTTCGAAGGGCCATCCCCTGGGCGCAACCGGCCTGGCGCAGTGCGCGGAACTCAACTGGCAATTGCGGGGCGAAGCGGACAAGCGGCAGGTATCGGGCGCCAAGATCGCGCTCCAGCACAATCTCGGGCTTGGTGGAGCCGCGGTCGTCACGATGTATCGCCGCGCAAATTTGGCCTGAGTTTCGCGGCCCGCGCTCAACGCACCAGCCTGCCGCAGGCTGCTGCGAAATGCCTCGGGGAAGGTCGATTCAAACCGCCGCTCTGCTTTCGTGAGCGCGCGCGTTCATCCCGCGCCGAGATGAGACCGCAACACTCCGATCGCTGCCAACGCGAACAGCGCGACGTCCATCGACGCGTGCGCGAGCATCGAGGCTTCCAGTCCGCGACGCAGGTATAGGCGCCCGAACACGACACCCTCCCACGTCTGCGGCATCACCAATCCGCCGATCAGAAATCTCGACGTGCTATGGAACAGCGCCCCGCCCAGCGGCGCCAGATGAATTATTCCGAACAGGTAGCCCTGGGCTATCGTCACTATCCAAAGCGCGCGGCGTCCGGGATAGCCGCTCGAGTCGCGCGATATCAGCCGCGCGATCCATCCGAAGATCGCATAGAGCACCAGGCGAAACTGGATCTCCTCGCTAACCGCAGCCGCGATTGCGACCGACGCTCCGACGATCGCGATACGGCCCGGCGCCACCGTCAACATCGGCGGCTTCGGGAGGCTGATGCCGGCGCCGCCGCGCGCAATGAAAACCAGCGGCACGATCACAATGACCAGCACGCCCGCGCCTACCGCCGCGGCCAGTACCGCGTAGCCGATAGAGACTCTCGCCAGGCTGCGAATCGAGAAATGGATTTTCTCGCCCGCGATCTTTGCCGCGATCAGCGGCGCACCGGGCAACCCGAGTTGTCCGTTGATTCGAAGCGCCAGCGGTACCATCGATGCGAGCACGAAAGTGACGCCGAGGAACGGGAGCGCGCGCCCGATTTCCGATCGGTCGAGCGACTTAATCGCCATCGCCAGCGGATACTCGACCACCGCGCCGGCGATCGCCAGCGCGATCAGCAGCGCCGCCTCGCGCCGCCACGCCGCGCGAGGCGCCCGCGCGCCGCCGGCGCCATCGACGGCCGGCTCGATCACTTGATCGCCGGGATAAATTCGGGGATGTCCTTCGACGGCTTCATCTTCCACTTGGGCTTGCGCTTCTCGACGAACGCGCTGACGCCTTCGTACGCGTCCGGCTGCTTGCCGGACCACACGAACGCCTTCGTGTCGACCGCCTGCGCCTTTTCCGCCTCGGGCTCCGCGAGCAGTGCGTAGATCAGCCGCTTGGTTATCGCGACCGACACCGGCGCCGTGTTATGCGCGATATCGAGCGCCAGCTCGCGCACCTTCGCCATGAACTCCGCGTCGGGCCATACGTGGCTCACGATTCCGAATTCGAGCGCCTCGCGCGCGCTGATAATCCGCCCGGTCATCAGCAGTTCGTTGGCCCTGGCCAGGCCGATCATTCGCGGGACGGTCCACAGGCTGAGCGCCTCCGGAATTACTCCGCGGCGCACTAACACGAATCCGATTCGCGCGCTCTCGGCGGCGACGCGGATGTCCCATTGCATCGGCAGCGTGATTCCCATTCCGACCGCCGGCCCGTTGATCGCCGCGATGATCGGTTTGCGCACGTTCCACGGCCGAATCGCAGGCGCCGGCCGTTGGCGGCGCTCCGCACGCGCGTCGGCGTCGAACGTGTTGCCGCCGCCCGACAGGTCCGCGCCCGCGCTGAACGCGCGGCCCGCGCCAGTGACGACGATCACGCGGACCTCGTCATCCTTGTCGTATTCGGCAAACGCCCCGTAAAGTTCCGCGGCCATCGTGCCCGAGAATGCGTTGAGTTTCTCGGGGCGATTGAGGGTGATAGTCGCGACGCGGTCTTTGACTTCCTTCAAAACGTGTCCGCTGGCCATGTGATTTGCTCCGTGTGCGGGCGATTCTCGATTCACCCATCGGCGTTTATAGCCCGCCCCGCCGCAATCGCAAAACCCTGGGATGGTGTTGAGAAACCCTGAAAGCATCGAACGTTGTTTGGCCGCTGTAATCTCCCGCTTATCGCCGCGGTATGATATATTCGCCGTAACGGGAGAATCGCAATGAAAGCGACGAAATTACTTGCCGCCGCGATATTTGCAACTATGGCGCTTGCGATCGCTGGCCCCGCTGGCGCCGGCGGCGGACATGGCGGCGGCGGACATGGCGCCGCGCACGCCGCAAGCCACGGCGCCTTTCACGCTGGCATGGGGCATCGGGCGGGTATGAGACAGGGCAGCCGCGTGTTCTCGGGCCGCTTCCAGAACTTCCCCTATTACGGGTACTACGGGAACCCCTACTACGGGAATACGATCATCGAGAATTCCGACGAGGCTGACTGGGGCGAACAATGGACGTCGCTGCGCGAGGATAACGATGGCCCTTACGCGAGATCCACCCGGGAAAACCCGCCCGGCGAGGCGCGCATGTGGGAGTTTAAGGATAAGTAAGGGAGCACGCGCACTGAAGCCTTGGAAAATAGCGGCGGCGCGATTCTCGATTCACTTATCGGCGTTTGTAACCCGAGTCGGCGCAATCGCAAAACCCTATGCTCGCCCGGAGTTGGAGTTGCGGTCTTGAAGGAAGTGCCGGGTCGAAGGATAGTCAAAATATGAGTGTGAAGGAAAAGAAACGGACGACAAAGATTCCAGCGGACCTGAGCAGCCGTGAAGCGGTTAAGCGTTTCCGCGAATCAGCGGCGGAGTTCACGAAGGAGGGGACGCGGTCCAAGGAATCGGCGATGAAGGTACTGGTTGAGTCGGGGATCTACACGGAATCCGGCAAGCTCAGCAAGAACTACCAGCCCTAACCACTCGTTGCCCGCCCTCCCTTGCATCAGCTGGCTGCGAGTTTCATTCTCGGCTACCACGGATGCGATAAGGCCGTTGGTGAACGAATCCTGGAAGGCGAGCCCTTCAAGCAAAGCAACAACGATTACGACTGGCTCGGTCCGGGAATCTATTTCTGGGAAGCCAACCCACTTCGCGGTCTCGACTTCGCTCGCGAGGCCAAAAAGCGTCGCATCACGAACATCAAGAAACCGTTCGTCATCGGCGCGGTCATCTCTCTGGGCCTATGCCTGGACCTGACGACCGCTGCTGGGATCGAGCAAGTTCGAGCTGCCCATAACAGCTTGGTAGACTTCGCGGCTGCAGCCGGTCGCAAATTACCCGAAAATGCGCCCGAGGGCTTGTTGCGCCGTCTGGATTGCGCCGTGATTCAAATGGTCCACACTATCCGTCGCGAGCGGGGCGATCAGCCGATCGATTCGGTGAAGCGCGTCTTCATCGAAGGCCGCCCGGTTTACGAGGGCTCCGGCTTCTACGAAAAGACTCACATCCAGATTGCGGTCGGGAACTCCGACTGCATCAAGGGTGTGTTCCGCGTTCCGCAGGCTCAACTTCGGTCGGTCAACCAACCTTAAACTGCCCAGACACCGAAGATACGCAATACCCGGCCTAGTCCAGCCTGCATCACGTGCGCTCGTGTCATTCTGAGCGAAAGCTGCTGTAGCGAAGAATCCCGGATCAAGGAAGTGTGAAACCCACGGAGGGTTTCACATAAAATAAAGCGATTTCCCCTTCCCCACTGCACGCGCGCGTTGCGCGGCGCGCCGGCGGGGGTGCGCGCCTCGGCGCGATCGCAAACCTCACCCCGCCCGCGCGCCCGCGCGCGAGGCTATCCTTGAGAACTATTTTATTTCCTGCTCAGATGCGCGTTGAGGTCTGGCATCGGCGGTGCCACACGGCCCGCGGGAGGAATTTTTTCTGATGAAAGAGTTACCGGGGCGATATCGGGATTTCAGGCGGCAATTTCCCTCAATCAGCGGTGCCTACGACAACCTCGGACGCATGATCGCCGAGGCCGGCCCGCTCGACGAAAAGCAGACCCAGCTAATCAAGCTCGGGATGGCGGTCGCCTCCGGACAGGAGGGCGCGGTCCATTCCCATGCCCGGCGCGCGCTGGAGGCCGGCGCCAAGCCCGAAGAGCTCCGGCAGGTCGCGCTGCTCGGCATGACCACGGTCGGGTTTCCGCGGATGATGGCGGGTATGTCGTGGATCGACGACGTGCTGAAGGCCGGACTCGGAGGCAAACGCAAGGCGCGCCGGCAGGGGTGACCCCTGCACCCGATATTAAAACAAAGATGCGGGCGGAGTTTACCCTTGAGTACTCGAAGGGCCCTGTGAGAACAGGGTAAAGGGGGAAAGAGAGACAGCAGATCTCTGGCGAGGTAATTCATGGACTTCGAATTGAACGAAGAGCAGCGGATGTTCCGCGACAGCTTGCGGAAATTCCTCGACGCGGAGGTCCGCCCGCTCGACGATCGGTGGGGCGACCTCGAGATGACCGCGGAGCGCGCCAAGGGGCTGCTCAAGATGCTCGTACCGTGGGGCTACGTGGGTATCGAAGGAATCATGGCCGGCGGCTCCGAACCGATCATCAGATGCGTCCAGAGCGAGGAACTGTCGGCCACTTTCCCGGGCCTGGCCGGGATGTCGGGGATTACGTCCGGCGCGGCCTCGCTGATCGCCGCCAGTGCGCATCCGGACTTGGCGCGGCAGCTGGTCGCGCCGCTCTCGCAAGGCGATCTGATCGGATGTATCGCGACCACCGAGCCGGAAGCCGGTTCCGATCCGTCGGGGATCCGCAGCCGAGCCGAGCGCAAGGGCGACCATTGGGTAATCAACGGCGCGAAGACCTGGATCAGCAACGGGAGCGTCGCCGACATCGCGGTGGTGCTGGCGCAGACCAATGCTGCCAAAGGGCCCGCGGGATTCCGCCATTTCGTGATTGACCGGCGGGAGACTGTGTTCGACAGCCGCGAGATCCAGACGATCGGGCTGCGCTCCTTTCCCACCTCGGAACTGTTCTTCAACGATGTCGAAGTGCCGGAAACGAACGTGCTCGGCGGGTGGGACAGCGAACGGGTGTCGCCGGAACGCGCGTTCCAGCGCACCCTTGCGTTGTTTTCGCATGCGCGCGCGGGCACCGGGATGATGGCGGTCGGGATCGCGCGGCGCGCCTACGAGATCGCGCTCAAGTACGTGCAGATACGCAAACAGTTCGGCAAGGAAATCATCCGCCATCAGTTGGTCGCCGCGATGATTGCGGAGATGGCGACCGAGATCGACGCGGCGCGCCTGCTATGCCATCGCGCCTATCTTGCGCTTAGGCGCGGACGCGCGGACGTGGAAGCCTCGATGGCGAAATGGTATGCGACGGAAGCGGCGGTCAAAGTCGCGTCGACCGCAATCCAGTGCATGGGCGCCAACGGACTCGCGACCGAAAACCGGGTCGAGCGATGCCTGCGCGACGCACGGATGCTGACGATGCCGGACGGAACGACCCAGATTCAAAAGCTGATCATCGGCCGCGCGTTGACCGGGAGATCGGCGATTCGATGAAGGAGCATACCATGGCGGGCGGAATACTCGATCTGAAGGGGCGTATCGGTCTCGTGACCGGCGCGGGACAGGGCGTCGGAAGGCAAATCGCGCTGCATCTGGCCGCCAGCGGCGCGGGCGGCGTGGTGGTGAATGACTATTACGAGGAACGCGCGAAGGCGGTCGCCGCGGAAGTGGAAAAGCTCGGGTGCAAGGGGCTAGCCGCCAGTTGCGACGTGACCGATTTCGCGGGCGTGATGGGCGCGTTCGAGCAGGCGGCGCGCGCGTTCGGACGGGTCGATATCCTGGTCAACAACGCCGGGAATTACGGACCCGATCCGCGCAACATTTCTCGCAAGCCGTTCTGGGAGCAGTCGCCCGCCGATTGGCAGCCTGCCCTCCAGACCAATCTCTTCGGCGTGCTCAACTGCACCCGCGCGGCGCTGCCGGGGATGATCGAGCGCGCTTATGGACGGATCGTCACCGTGATTTCCGACGCGGGCCGGGTCGGCGAGCCGAATCTCGAAATATATTCCGGCGCCAAGGCGGGGGCGGCCGGATTCATCCGCGCGATCGCCAAGGACGTCGGCCGCTATTCAGTGACCGCCAACTGCGTCGCGCTTGGCACCACGCGCACGCCGGCGACCGTGCGGATGCTGGAGGTGGCAGAGTACGCGAAAAAGATGCTGCGCCATTACCCGATTCGGCGCCTGGGCGAGCCGGAGGACGCGGCCAACATGGTCCTGTTCCTCGCCTCCGATGCGTCGAGCTGGATGACGGGACAGACGATTCCCGTCAACGGAGGCTACTCATTCGCGGTTTAGATAGATCGTGGAGGCGCGCGGAGGTTTCAGGTTAGTCCACAGTTTGTGTGAAGCCGCCGAGAAACCTATCCTCTACTGCGTGGACTTCAGACTGCGAGATTCTGCAGTCTATGCAGGGAGGGGGGACGATGATTGGGGTAACTCCTAATATGCATCGAGTTCTGGCGGCGGTGGCAGCGGCGACCGCCGTGGCCGGCTTCGGGTGCCAAACCGGCAGCAGCCCTGTCACATCAGGACCAGGCGGCCGCCAAGAGCCTGCCGCAGTGGTCGTCATCAGCGACGCACCGGCCGAGTTCATGCCGACCGCACTGACGATAAGGGCGGGAGACACGGTGGAATGGAGAAACACCGGGGGCATCGCGCACAGCGTCGAGTTCGTCGGCGAGGCTGCTCCGGAGGGCACCGCATCTCCGCAGTCGGGAATCATGGCGCCTAATGACACCTACAGTTACACGTTCAAGGCGCCCGGCACTTACACCTACGTCTGCCGGTTCCATGTAATTAACGGAATGATCGGTAAAATCGTTGTGCTTGCCGACGAGCCGGCCTCTGGAACCACGGCCGGCACTCGCTAGACGGCGCTCACGAACCCGCGATCACTCTGGCAGATTCAGCTGCTTTGCGAGGCGACGGAGTTCCTCCTTGCGGCCCGGAAGCGGCGCCGGCGCTTGCAGCAGCTTGGTTTTCTTCAGTTCCTCGACGACTTTAGGATCGCGCGGAAACGGATTTCCGTACTTGCCGAGGAAGTATTGCTCCTCGAACGGAGGCCGCGGCCGCTGCCCGCCCGCTTCGCGAGACTCGAGCGAGTAGCCGATGTTGAGCTGGTAGAGCGGGAACCAATCCGCGGGCGGCTTGGTGATCGCGCCGATGATGGGTGCGGCGAACGCGGTAAGACACGCGCCGAGCCCTTGTTCGTACGCCATCAGCAGGCCCTGGCACGCTGCGATGCCGCAATCGAAAGCAGCCATGGCCGGATAGTGCGGCGATTCGGTCATCGGCTTCAGGATCATCGGATACACCACGTCGTCGACGAACTTGAGACTCCAGCCGTGGGTCGAAGCGATGACATTTGCATTGACTAACTCTTTGAGACGGGCGCCCTTAACCCGATTGACGACGCCGAGGTCGGCATAGAAGTAGATATGCACCGGGGCGAGTTCGATAACGATGGCCTGCACGGGGTTCTTCAGCTTCTCGAGTTCGGCCTTGGGTATGTCGTCGCGCTTGACGACGATTGCGCGAAGCCAGTGCGCATTGACGGCGCATGAAGCGACCAGGCAAGCCTCCAGAATTTTCTGAATCTTGTCCTGTTCGACGGGTCGCTTGGGATCGAAGAAGCGAATCGAACGTCGCGTGCCGATTAATTCCTGATATTCCATTGTCCCTCCTCGGGTCGCGGAAGCTTTTTTGTACCGCCATTGCGCCGCCTCGGCGGCGGCTGGTTCATGCCGGCGTGCGTGTTCGTTCGACCTTGATGCCTGCCTGCTCGCGATCCCACGCGCCTGCGACGCCGCGCGCCTTGAGGGCCGCATATTGGATGCGCTGAGTGCCGGTCTTTGGAAGCTCGTCGATAAATTCGATGAAACGCGGCACCGCGTAGTAGGCCATCCGGTCGCGGCAAAACTCGATGAGATCTTCGGGGCGAAGTTTCGCGCCGGGCGCCAGCACGACCGCGATCTTGACTTCATCTTCCCCGAGTTCCGACGGCACCGCATAGGCCGCCGACTCCAACACTGCGGGATGCTGATTGACGACGGTCTCGATCTCCCAGGCGGAAATGTTCTCGCCGCGGCGCCGGATCGACGCCTTCTTGCGTCCGCAGAAATAGTAGAAACCGTCGTCGTCGGTCCTGGCGAGATCGCCCGAATGGAACCATCCGTTGCGGTATGCCTCCGCAGTCGCATCGGGAAGCTTGTGATAATGACTTAGCTGCCCCTTGGGATGACGGAAGACGAGTTCGCCGATCTTGCCCGCCAGGAGCGGATTGTCGTTGTCGTCGACCACGCGGAACTCTACCTCGCCGACCGGCTTACCCATCGACCCGACGCGGTCAACGTCGTTCATGAGGAACCCGGGCGAATCGACCATTCCATAAACTTCGATGATTTTGACGCCAAAACGATCCTCGAATTCCTTCCACACCGATGGCGGACATGCGGCCGACAGCACCACCCGCACTTCGTGCTGGCGATCGTCGGGACGCGGCGGCTGCTTGAGCAGAATCGGAATCATGCCGCCCAGGGTGTTGAACTCGACGGCGTGGTACTTGCGGCATTCGTCCCAGAATCGCGACGCGCTGAAGCGCTCGGCGATCGCGAATTTGGCATCCAGAAGCATCGAGCCGAATCCCGAGATCATCAGCGCGTTGCCGTGAAACAGCGGCAGCGCGGTGTAGATGGTCTCTCCGGGGCGCAGCTTGATCGCGCCCAGCACCGCAGTGAGCGCAGTGCTATCCCCGCCGCTGGCGATGACGCCTTTGGGAGGCCCGGTGGTGCCCGAGGTGTACATCATGCTTGCGCCACCGGCGGATGAGCCGACATCGACGTCGGGCTCCCGATCGGGATGCGCCATCAGGGCATCCAGAGTCGCATCCACTCCCTTGCCGGTCTTGCCGTCGGCTACCACGGTAGCTTTCAGGCTCGGGAGCGAGTCCTTTACCGCCATCACCGAATCGCGCAGCAGCTCTTCGAAGATCACCGCCGCCGAGTCGGAGTCCGCGAGCACGTGATGCAATGTCACACCGCGCTGCGAGGTGTTGACGGGAACGCTCACCGCGCCGATGAAGCCGATCGCAAAGTGTATCCACAAAAATTCGGGGCGATTCCCCATCATGATCGCCACGCGATCGCCGGGCGTGATGCCAAGCGCAAGCAAGCCGTTGGCGGCGCGATGAATGTTGCTCAACACTTGCTCCCACGAAAATTCCTGGTCTTTGAACTTGAGCCAGGTTTCGCGTGGATGCTGCTTCACGCGCAGTCTGATCAGCTGCTCAATCGCTCCCTGTACACGCGCCATCTGCTGCCTCCATCGCGATCGGCGAAATGCGGCCGTAGCTGCTAGACGTGCGCGTGGCCATCGGCTTCGGCCAGGATGTGTCGCGCGCCGGCCAGGCTCAAAACCTCGTTGGTGCCGTCCTCGATTAGCGAGGCGCGCGCATCGCGGAACAACTTCTCGATCGGATATTCCTTGCTCAGCCCGTTGCCGCCGAAAATCTGCAAGGCGTCGTTGGCCACCTCGAATGAGGCCTGCGTGCAGAAGGTCTTCGCGGCGATCGCATGTTGCAGCGAAGGCGCCCCTGATGAGCTGTTGTAAACGGTGACCGCTCGCGAAAGCGCGCGGCATGCCTCGACCTTGGTGAACATTTCGAACAGGCGCTTCTGCACCAGCTGATGCTCACAGATGGGGCGCCCGCCCTGCACGCGTTCCCTCGAATAGTCCAGTGCGACCTCATATGCGGCCCGGGCAACCCCGGTAAATGCGGTGGACATGCCGCCGTTGGCCATGGTCAGCGTCGCCATCGTCTGCTGCTCATAGGTATCGGAGTTCACGACCATGTAATGGCGCGGGATGCGCACGTTTTCGAAAAAAATCTCGCCCTGGTTGAGCGCGCGCTGCCCCATTTTGTTGAGCGGCTTGCCCTTCGACACTCCCGGCAGATTCAGTGGAACCACTGCGACGCCGCCGCCGGACATTCCGGTTGCTGAATTTGGCGATCCGGATTCGATCCTGAGATAGAGCGCCGCGTGTGTCGCGATCGTGCCGTTGGAAACCCATGCCGCCTTCTGGCCGCTGATGACGTAGGAGTCGCCTTCGGTACGCGCGACGACTTCGCCCTTCACCTTCGGATCGTGAAACTCGGGCGTGCCTACCATCAACTGATCGGATCCATGGCTGGGCTCGGTGATCGCCCAGCATCCGATGAACTTGGCGTCGCGATCCTCGATGAACGGCTTGACGAAGGTTTCGTACAGATCGGAATTGCCGCTCATGGCGGCGATCATGGCCGGAAAACCCGAAACACCGATAGCTATCGACAGGTCAACCGATCCCCACGCCAGTTCCTCATGCAGGATGTGACTGCCGAGCGGATCGAGTCCCAGCCCACCCAGCGCGACCGGCATTCCCGCCACATGATAGCCAAGGCCGTACGCCTTCTTCAGAACCTGTCTTAGCGGGGAATTCGGCGCGATGACATCCTGGGGATCGGCCATCCGATCGAGTTCGATCGCGGCCGGACGCATCACTTCTTTCGCGAAGCGATGAGCGGCCGCGCGGATCGATTCGTACTCCTTCGGGACCCCGATACAGAGTTCACGGTAAGTATCCATCGGCCTGTTTTCTCCTCGCTATGCGGCTCGCGAGAGTCGCCATTGCATAATTGATCGGTTTTGACTTTCTACGGCTGAGCATCGAACGTGCCACGCGTGCGCGCACCAGACTTCGCGCAAACGCGCTAGATGCTTTATCGCGCAATGCAATCGGCAAGTCCAGACGGAATGGAGCGAAAAGACTCACGATGGGTGCTTTCGATACAAATGTGTCCAATGTTGTGTGCGATTTCCTAATCGCATCCACGCCACGTCGTCTGCGGCTGTGATTACTGAAAACTTTGAAAGCGGCGAAAAGCGAGAAGCCTGGAGTTTCGCGAGTGATCGCATGGCAGTCTCGGCACCTTGACGCCGGCCCATGAACCCGGATTTTCACTCTCCGACTGGATGAAGAATTTGGGAGCACACCACAGACTTTCAACCTCGCCCTCGGAAAACGGGTTGACCTCGTCTTCGTTCTCCTCGTTCTTGAAGAGGCGGCGGATACCGCCAGAGAAAGTTTCGGAGTATAAGGAAAGCTATGGAATTTACGGCCGTTTTCCGCAAGGTACCCGAGGGTTACATCGCCTTTGTCGAGGAACTGCCAGGCGCGAACACGCAGGCCGCAACGCTCGACGAAGCACGGCAACACCTCAAAGAGGCCGTCGCGCTCCTACTCGACGCCAACCGCACACTGGCCGAGGAATCGCTCAAGGGCGAAAAAGTGATAAGAGAGCCGCTCCTACTTCAGGAGCGATGAAGCGCCGCGACCTGGTCCGTCATCTGGAGCGTCATGGCTGCGTCCTCTTGCGCGAGGGAAGCAGTCACACGGTCTATGTGAATCGCGCTAGAGGCAAATCCTCGACGATTCCCCGGCATCGCGAAATCAACGACTTTCTGGCGCGCAAGATTTGCCGCGACCTTGAAGTGCCGGAAGCTGAGTAAGCCGCCGGACATCAGGAAACCGTAAATCGGTTCGATATTCCGGTCACCGGCCCGGAGCACCCAGCGCATCTCACTGAAAAGCGACTCGTCGAATGGAATATGTTCGATGACCTGCTGACTGATCACGCAATCGGACGATTCGCCCTTGAACGGCAGCGCGAGGGCGGAGACGTTGACCAGCGGAATTTCGCAACGGCGCAGAAAGCGGAGCTTGGCGTACTGGTAATCCATGCCGAACCCGACGGCGGTCGCTATCGCAGATGCCGGTGCACGACCAATTTGGAGGTCGATCATCTGGTAGCCGTCAGCAAGGGTGGGAGTTCCGGCGAGTCCAATTTAAAGCTTCGCGGCAGTGCTGGATCGCCGCATGGCAGCAAGCCAGCGGCGACATCTGTCGCGGGTTGCGGTCGGTGTGTTCGTTGGTTCGTTGTGACAATATGAACCTGACCGAAGTCGGATGAAGGTGCAATCGAATCGATGAGCGGACTGGAGGCGAGCCGTCAATTCTGGGATGAGAAAGCCCGGGAAAATCCCTACTGGTATGTATCGTCGGCGGGTCCGTACGAGGGGCGCAACCTTGCCGAATTCTGGGCGTCGGGCCCGAAGATCTGGAACGATCTGAAGTCGGCGTCCGGCTATGAGCCCAAGCGGATCGACACCATCGTGGAAATCGGCTGCGGCGTAGGACGCCTGACGCGCGCGATCGCGCCCGAGGTGGGGATGGTATTCGCATTCGACCTGTCGGCGGAGATGCTGACGATCGCGCGCCGCTCGGTCGAGGCTGCCAACGCGTCGTTTCATCGCGCGGAGACACCGGCACTGGCGGAAATCGCGGATGGCTCGGTCGATGCGTTCGTTGCGTACTGCGTCTTTCAGCATTTGCCCGATCTTGGGGTGCTGCGGGAGTATCTGAAGACCGCGGCGCGGGTGCTCAAACCGGGTGGAACGCTGATCTTCACGATGACGCCACGGACGTGGCGGGACTCGATTGCGTTCGCGTTGCGCGCGCGTCGCTGGCTCGTCGAGCGGCGCTCCTCGCAAGGTCCGCGCGGGCTGTATCGCAATGAGTGGTACGGAATTCGTCCGACGATTCAGGAGATCGAGGACCTCTGTCCAATCAAAACGAAAAATCTCCTCCTGCATGGAGACAAATTGCTCTTCTTCGGAACGCGATGAGCTGCTGAGCTCGGTGCGGCCAGCAGTGTCTCAAATGAACGCGTTGCGCCGTCCAGCGAGTGAAGATTTGCATTGTAATCATCTGTGATTTGGTTTAGCTTCCGTTCGCCATTATTCGTAGTCGATGTTTCGAGTGTAGTGTCCACACGAGAATCAGGTCCGCACCGCTTTCAGATCAATTCTCCCAGTTGTGAGCGCGCTTGGCGCGAGTACTCCCGATGTTGATGCAGACGCTGTGCAATGTAGCGCCCCGGCGCTTTCGGGTTTACCGCCTGCTTTCGCGGCTGGCCGCCGATCGCTACGAGATTTACCGGATCGAGGGAGGGCTGATTTATCTGAACCTCCACGAACATTCCATGATGGTCCAGATGGCGATGGGGACCTACGAGCCGGCCAAGCACGCGATGATTCGGCGACACCTTCGGCCCGGCATGACTTTCATGGACGCCGGCGCCAACATGGGCTACTTCACGCTCCAGGCAGCGCGGTTGGTCGGCAGCGCGGGCACGGTGATCTCGATCGAGCCGGCGCCGGCGAACTATTCGGTGCTGCAGCGGAGTATCGAGCTCAACGGCTACACCAACACGCGCGCCTTGCCCATCGCGCTGAGCGACCGCAACGGCTACGCAGATCTCCAGATTCTAGGGCGCAGTACGGAGCATACTCTGGCCCCTCTTGCCCATCCGTTGAAAGACCAGCCCAAGGTCACGGTCCCGACCGCGACGCTCGATTCCGTCGTCGCGGAGCAGCAGTTGCAACGCGTCGATATGGTCAAGATCGACGTGCAGGAGCTTGAGATCGAGGTGCTGCGCGGAGCGCAGCAGACTCTGCGCGCCAATCCTCAGCTCGTCATGTTTCTCGACCTGCCCAAGCGGATCGAAATGCGGCGCGCGATTGCCGAATTTCTTGCGCCATTCGGTTTCACGTATTTCCCGGATTGCGATGAGCAGGCGCCGACTCGCGACATTCCCCCCGCGGGTCTCGAGGTTGCCGCTATGAGGATTTGACCATGAAGGTAGGCGGTTTTCCCCTGACGCCTCGCTTCCTTGTGACGGCAGCACTCCTAACGCTGGCCGGCGCGCTCGCGGTAGTGGCAATCGCGGCGACGTTATCGGCGCCGAACGGGTTTGTCGGCCAGGGTAATCTCACCCAAGGACTCCCCAACTTCATCAATAAGGATGGCTTCGACTCGCCAGTCGCCGTCGCGATCGATCTCAGCGTCACGCCCAATCACGTGTATGCCGCTGATTGGAATAACAGTCGAGTCCTGGGATGGGAAAGCGCCTCCGGCTTCGCCAACAGATCTTTAGCAGCACTGGAATTCGGCGAGCCCAATCCCGGTGCGAACGACGGATGTAAGATCGGGCCCACAAATAGGACGCTCTGTCATCCAGGCGGCGTCGCCGTGGATTCCAAGGGCAATCTGTTTGTCGCCGACAGCGGCAACAACCGGGTTGTGGAGTACAACGCACCGTTCAACACGGACACCGTTGCCGACGAAGTGTTCGGCACCTGCGGAGACTTCACCGGCGAAGGCGCCGGTTGTACCGGCGGCGGCGCCAGCGCGGCGACGTTGAACAACCCGACCGCGGTTGCGATCGATCCGAGCAACAACCTGTGGGTCGTCGATGCGGGCAACAATCGCGTCGTCGAGTTCGCCAATCCGATCGCCGGCGGAAGCAAAATCACCGCGAGCATCGTACTTGGACAATTGGCCAGTTTCACCACTAGCGCTTGCAACCTGGGCGTTGCTGCCCCAACCGCCGACAGCCTTTGCTTTGTTGGATTCGATTCGGGATTGACCTTTGATTCGAGCGGGAACCTGTTCCTGTCCGACTCCGGGAACAATCGCGTGCTCGAGTATTTTACTCCGGCACAGGCCGGAACATCGCCCGGCACGCCCGGGTCGCCGGGAGACACAACTGCCGACGAGGTATTCGGCCAGAACGGATCGTTCACCGCGACCACCTTTCAGGCCACCAATGGCGAAAGCGCCACCACCCTTTTGGCGCCGGGCGGAATCGCTCTGGACGGATCGGGGAATCTCTACATCGCCGATGAGGGCAATCAGCGCGTTCTCGAATACGCGTCCACCGCGTTAAACCCGCCGGGGACCGCCAGCCTGGTGCTGGGCAAGTGCGGTTCGTTCGATTCAACCTCCTGTCCGGCCCCGGCGAACATCCAGACCGGCCTGGAGGAGACATTCAATTTCGAGCTGCTTCCGGCCGGCCCGTCGAATCTCGCCGGTGGGCTGGCATTCGATGCAAACGCCAATCTGTACATTGCGGATCCAGCGAACAACCGCGTGCTCGCGCTCACACCGCCACTGACATCTTCCATCCCGAAATTTTCCGGCCGAGTCCTGGGTCAGGCCAGTTCCGCTCACAACGGCCTCAACCTGATCGACGGCACGGGCTACTCGACGCCGTGGGGAGTTGCGCTGGATCCCAGCGTGACCCCCAACCGCCTCTATGTTGTGGACTCGCAGAACAACCGCGTGCTCGGGTACGGCAGCGTTGCCGCGATTGATAACCTCGAGCCCGCCAATGCGGTTTTTGGCCAGCCCGATTTCGTCTCTTACTATCCAAATCAATTCGACAGCACCGCTACCTATGACCCGACTGCCGGCACGTTGGCATTTCCCACCGCGGCCGTGGTCGATTCAACCGGGAATCTGTATGTCGCCGACACCGGCAACAGCCGCGTGCTGGTCTTCCTGAATCCATTTGGCCTCGGTCAAGCCGATGGATTCCTCGCGAATCTCGTGATCGGCCAAAACGGCAGCTTCACGATCGGCCAGGATGGAAATTTCACCGCGGCCGGATGCCCCGCGACGCCGAGCGCTGCCACCCTATGCGTACCCAACGGCCTTGCGCTCGACACGGTGGGCAACTTGTACATCGTCGATGCGGGATACAATCGAGTACTCGAGTTCAGCACTCCATCCACCGCTCCCACGCTGGTCAAGGTGTTCGGTCAGCCGGACGCGACCACTCTCAATACCTGTTCGGGAGCCGATCCGACCGCAATATGCGCGCCTGATGGCGGCATCGCGGTGGACGCTTTGGGCAAGCTGTACGTTGACGGCGCCGGCGCCGGTACCGGAATCGGGATCTACAATTCTCCCGCCACCGAAACCAGTCCCGACGTGGTAATCCCGGCGCGCGCCTTCGGCATCGCGCTGACTTCGTTCGGCACCATGTTCATCAGCCAGGGGCAGGCATTCGCGGCCGGCAGCTCGACACTCGTCGAATACACGCCGCCATTCACCAATGAGTCGGTTCCGTCGGAAGTTTTCGGACCCGCTTTCACCCTGCCGCAGATTCTGCCGCTGACCTATTCGTATGGACTCGGACTCGATTCCAGCCAGTTTCTATACCTTGCCGACACCGGGAATAACCGCGTGCTCATCTTTCAGCATGCGGTTGCATCGGCCACGCCGACTGCGACCCCAAGCCCAAAACCGACCAAAACTCCGACGCCGACCTCAACCGCGACTCCGACAGCCACCGCGACTGCCAGTCAGACCGCAACCGCGACTCCAACGGCGACCGCAACGCCGACATCGACGCCAACGCCGGGACTCGGACATATCTCGGTGGTCCCGAAGAAGTTGAACTTGAATGCGGCTCCGGACGCGACCGCGTCGGGGAGTATCACGATCAGCAACACGGGCACGGGCCCGCTGACCGCCACCGTCACCGAACCGAAGCATAGCCCGCCCTTCACGGAGACCGGCGGAGGAAGCGGGATTATAATCGGCCCGGGCGGAACCGACGAGGTGACAATCGTGTACGCGCCGACGAAGAAGGGATCGACGAGCGATCAGATCCTGATCACGAGTACCGGAGCCGATCAGAAGAAGGCGATCAAGGTGAAGATCAAGGGCAAGTCGAAATAGGCGGATCGGTCGGATTCAGCAACGCTGGCAACGAAGCGGTGGGCCGGATGGTCCGCCGCTTTATATTTGACGATCGGCGAGTAAGACAGCCGCGCTCCGTTGCCGAGCGCGACCGCCTAATCCGTTACTGTCCAGTACCGTACAAGGTCCCCTTCTGAGTCCCGTTCCCCGCGTTGTCACTGATGTTCAGCGTTCCGGAGACCGTGCCCGTCGCCGTGGGTGAGAAGTTGACGTTGATCGTGCACGTGCCCGACGGCGCCAATGAGCTGCCGCAGGTGGTGCTATCTATGCCGAACACGGCGTTGCTGGTGCCGATGCTGTTGATCGTCACGGTGGCGCCCAGAGCGGTGTTGGGGTTGGTCACCGTTACGGTTTTGTCCGCGCTGGTCGTACCGTTAGGCACAACGCCGAATGAGAGCGATGCTGGCGAAAGCGTCAACGCGGAGAGCGTGCCGGTGCCCATCAGCGTGGTCGTCGCCGGGACGTTTTTGGCGTTGCTGTAGATGACCAGGCTTCCTCCCGAGCTCGCGCCTGGCGCCGTCGGGATAAAATCGACTCCGATCTTGCAGGAGGTCCCCGGCGCCAACGAAGCGCCGCTATAGGGGGGCGTGCTGCCGCAGGGGTTGTTCAAGGGGTTGCTCATGTACGTGCTATCGATAACAAACTCGCCCGTCGTCGTGATGCTGCTAACCGTCAGCCCGACCGGGTTGGTGCCGGGATTCGTCAGCGTCGCTACTCTGGCTGCGCTGGTCTGGCCCACCACCGTGCTGCCAAACGTGAGACCTGACGGGGGGGTGATATTTTCGCCAATGCCGCTGCCGCTAAGCGTCACGATGTTAGGGGTGTTGAGCGCATCCGATGGAATGTTCAGGTTGCCCGCATAGCTGCCCACGCCGGCAGTGGCGGTGAAAGTTACCCCGAGCGTGCATGTAGCGCCGCCCGCCAAGCCCGGCGCGGGGTAGTTAGAGCAAGTATCCGCCGTTAGCTGGAAATCCGTGGAGGGTGAAATGCTAACCGGTCCGCTGGGGTTTGAAGTCGTGGTAGCGACGATTTGGCCGATGGTTATCGGGGCCCCGGTATTATTTGTCAGCGTGACGGGCCTGGACGCCGTGGTCGTGCTGGTATTCCCGACGGTCGAGTAACCGAACACTATCCCGTACGGCGATTCCGACAGGTATTGGTACACGTTCTGCGACAATACACTCGACGTGCTGGGGACGTAACCGCAGGCGCCGGGAACGTAGACGGCGGCGATGGAGTGGATGCCCACCGTAAGCGTCGAGGTTGTGGTAGCCGCCTGGTCGGAGCTTGGGCTGCCCAGAGGTACGTTGGTGGCTATCGGGTTGACCCCGTCATTAAACGTAACCGTGCCGCAGGTGACCGGGTTTACGCCGCTCGTCACCGTCGCTGTGAAGGTCACCGCTTGACCAGAAGTTGAGGGATTTGAATTTGACGTCAGCGTAGTACTGGAAGTCGGCGTCGCCGTTGGGGTCGCGGTCGTGGTCGGTGTTGCCGTGGCGGTCGAGGTTGCCGTGGCGGTATCGGTCGCGGTCGCAGTTGCGGTCGCCGTTGCTGTCTGAGTTGCAGTGGCCGTCGCAGTGGCCGTATCGGTCGCCGTCGCCGTTGGCGTTGCCGTCGCAGTGGCCGTATCGGTTGCCGTCGCCGTGGCCGTGGCGGTCGGCGTGGCTGTAGCCGTTGCTGTTGCCGTTGCCGTGGCGGTCGAGGTTGCCGTCGCAGTATCGGTCGCGGTTGGAGTTGCGGTCGCTGTCTGAGTTGCAGTCGCCGTCGCAGTGGCCGTATCGGTTGCCGTCGCAGTTGGCGTTGCCGTCGCCGTATTTGTCGCGGTTGCAGTCGGCGTCGCCGTTGCCGTAGCTGTCGCCGTATTTGTCGCGGTCGCAGTTGGCGTATTCGTTGCCGTGGCAGTCGCCGTAGCGGTCGGCGTCGCTGTGGCGGTTGCAGTCGCCGTATTCGTCGCGGTGGCTGTGGCCGTTGCCGTCGCCGTATTCGTCGCGGTGGCTGTGGCCGTTGCCGTCGCCGTATTCGTCGCGGTCGCAGTTGGCGTATTCGTTGCCGTGGCAGTCGCCGTAGCTGTCGGCGTCGCCGTTGCCGTCGCCGTATTTGTCGCGGTCGCAGTTGCCGTGGCGGTATTCGTTGCCGTCGCGGTGGCTGTCGGCGTCGCTGTAGCGGTCGGCGTCGCCGTTAAGGTAGTCGTCGCTGTTGGCGTTGCGGTCAAAGTCGCCGTTGCGGTTGCAGTTGGCGTTGCGGTCAAAGTCGCGGTTGCAGTTGCGGTGGGCGAAGCGGTCGCCGTCGCAGTTGCCGTCTTCGTCGCCGTTGCCGTCGCCGTAGCTGTCGGCGTCGCTGTTGCAGTCGCCGTTGCCGTCGGCGTCGCCGTTGCCGTCGCCGTAGGTGTCGCCACTATATAATTACAGGTGATGACGATGAGGCCGCCTGCGCCGGCACCACCCCCGAAGCCAGCGCCACCGCCACCAGCGCCGTAAGTGCCGCCGGCTCCACCAGTGATGCTGAGAGACCCCCCGCTACCGCCGCCCCCACTGCCATACGCAGGTGAGGCTTGCCATTCTGTACCGTTTCCGCCATCGACCCCAAAGAAGGGAGCGACGCCACTGCCGCCGGCGCCACCAAAGCCCGCATCACCTGAGCCACCAGGCCCAGCGCTCGTTCCTGTCCCGCCCGCTCCAGCATTGCCAGCCCCGTTGGGCCCCGCCACTCCGCCGCCGCCCCCAGAACCGGTGCTGGGAGTGGTAGTGCCACCGGCGCCGCCTGAGTACTGGGTCGTGCCGGCACCGCTGCCAGCTGCACCACCGGCGCCGCCCGTCTGACCCGATCCCGTTGATCCGCCGGCGGCGCCGCACGAGGAACCAGCTAAGCTCGTGCCGTTGAAATAAGTGTTTCCGCCGTTGTTGGCCGCGCTGCCCGCAGCTCCGATCGCGTAGGTAATGTTATTGCCAGTAGTCAGCGAGAGATTGCTGACCTTGCTGTAGGCGCCCCCGCCGCCGCCGCCGGATGAAGGACCGGATGCACCGCCAGCACCGCCGCCGATGCACTCGATGGTGTTATTGGAGCCGTTACAGACGCTCGGAACGGTCCAGCTGGTGCCGGAGGTAAGGAAGACGACCGTTGAAGTCGGCGTCGGCGTCGCGGTTACGGTAGCCGTCGCAGTTGGCGTCGCAGTTAAGGTTGCTGTCGCTGTCGGGGTGGCCACGGCGGTGGCGGTTGCAGTTGCGGTCGCCGTCTTCGTCGCGGTTGCAGTGGGCGAAGCGGTCGCCGTCGCAGTTGCCGTCTTCGTCGCCGTCGCGGTAGCTGTCGGCGTCGCCGTTACGGTTGCAGTTGGCGTCTTTGTCGGCGTCGGCGTGGCGCATGCATTCACGACCAGGCTCTGTACGGTGCTCGTGGTATAGTTACCGTTGTTCCCCAGTCCGGCCACGTAAAAGCTATACGTATTCGCTGGGGTGGTTCCGCACGTGGTGGTGATCGTCAGCGTCGTATTTTGGCCGGTGCCGCAACCGGTGGTCGGGTTTATAGAGAACGCATCACCCGCACCAGCCGGTATGGTCCATGGAATCGGTGTCGGGGGGGGAGCGGAATTCGAAAACCCCCCGTTATTGGAAAGGCTGTAATTAACGCTAGTGACGGAGCCTCCGGTCCCCGTACAATTGACCGTATAGGATGCCGTGCCTCCGGCCGTAACCGTGCCGGTTACCACCGCTACGGTGACGGTAGCGATATGGTCCGTGAACCGATCCTGCGCCGTCAGTCCCGAGGTTCCCCCGGTCGCCGTCATCACGAACGTCACGCCGCCGTCGGCGTCGGCAATCTCGAAATTGTAGTCGCTGAACGATCCGGTGGAATCCGCCGTGTCGGTCTCTACGTCGTTCTCGCCGTTGGACCCCTCAATAACGGTCGTGACCGTCTCGCCGGGTGCGAACCCGGCGCCGTAAATGATCACCGGCGAGCCGGGCGGATAGTCGTTCTTGTCGGTGCGGATGGTCGGATAGGAAAACGTTTCGGTCAGCGCGAGCGGAGTGCCCGTGCTGTCCGTTCCGCCGCTC
>Ga0074045_10001400_pt1 | contig 23194 bp, 16 predicted proteins | sample BogForMeECP23OM2_FD_94442 | JGI IMG/M metagenome (GOLD analysis project Ga0074045, IMG submission 94442) | Bog forest soil microbial communities from Calvert Island, British Columbia, Canada - Bog Forest MetaG ECP23OM2 | ecosystem: Environmental > Terrestrial > Soil > Wetlands ... | reverse complement strand
GCCAGGCCTTCTGCCGCGGGCAAATTACAACATAGGAATCGGCCATACCTTCGCCTTCCTGAAGAAGGACCCGCTGGGGGACGAGCTCACCTTTGGCTATATGTACGAAAATGCCGGGAGCCACGGCTTCCTGCATACCAACTATGGCGAACACACGGAGAGCCTTGGGATCATGAAGAGCTTCTCGCTCCCCAAGACCAAGGCGTGGTCTGGATACACGATGATTCAGTCGGGCATCACCAGCTACACCGGCAACGCTCACATCCAGAACAGGCTGGATAGCGGCGTATCGCTTGGTGCAATTGTGCACTGCAATAACAACAGTTCAATATGGATTCAGGAGAGCTACGGCAAGGCCGTTACTGTTCCCTGGTTCACCACGGCAAGCATTGGGTATACCTACAGTTGGTAATCAGTGTAGAGCGAAGTAAAGTCAGGAAACCTGCAAGAGCAGGCTTTCAGCAGCATCCGCATAGCATGGCGTTGCCAGGCTGATCTGCCCTCCTGGATGAGAAAGGGAATCACTGCCAATGCGGCCATCGAATCGAACCACGGAAGATGGAATACCGCGTTGACCGCGAAGCTAGCCAGTGTAATCAAAGCAGCGACGGTGATTCTGACCTGCCTCATGCCTGGCAAACTCTTCAAGCTACTCAACGGAAGTTAATTACAGACTCTAGAAGAAGACAGGCCCTTTCCCGGCCGAATCAAATATTGGCCAGGGACAATGGACTCCCGCTTAAATTCGAGTCTCCATTTCGCTCGGATGCAGTTTTGGCGAGGTGCTGGAATGCGGCAGAGGACTCTCGAAGGGCCCAGCCGGCGATCAGCAGACTCGGCGCGTCAACCGGCTCGACGTTGCCGAGTGCGGCGAGCGTAGTGCAGCGAAGCTGCTGGCCGGGCTGAGAGGCTTGCGAGACGACGGCGCAGGGAAAATCGGGGGGCAGGCCTTCGTTGAGCCATTGTTCCGCCAGCAAACGCAGATCGCGGCCGGGCATATAAACCACGCGGGTTGCGTCTTCCAGTTGCGGCAGCGGCGCGCAATTGTGAGACTGGGCGTGATGGCCGGTGGAGAAGATCACATTCGATGCGCTGTTGCGGCTGGAGAGCGGGCAGCCGATGGCCGCGGCTGCGGCAAAAGCGGCAGAGAGGCCGGGGACGATCTCAAAGGGCACGCCGGATTCCGTGAGCGCGGCGATCTCCTCGCTGGCACGACTGAAGATAAGCGGATCGCCGCTCTTGAGGCGCAGCACAGTGCGATGAGCGCGGGCGCTCTCCACCATCAGCGCGTTGATCTCCTCCTGCGAGATGCTCTTCACGCCGCAGCGCTTGCCCACATTCATGATTTCGGCGTCCGACGGCGCGAGGTGAAGAATCGCCTGCGGAACAAGGTCGTCGTGGAGGATGAGGTCGGCTGACTGAATGAGGCGCAGCGCCTTGACGGTGAGCAAATCTGGATCTCCCGGACCGGCTCCCACCAGATAGACCATTCCTGCTGAATTGGTGTTCTCGTTTGTTAACGGCGCGAGAGCCAATTGGCGCGAGGGGCAGGACGCCGCTTCGCATACCGGACGCTGCGCCAATTGATGCAGGATCCGCCTGCGCGACTCGCCGCGCGGTTGCTTTGCCAACACTTCGCGGCGCAACCTTCCCATATCTTCAAGCCAGCGGCAGAGGTCTTCCGGCAACTGCTCGTCGATCTCGCGGCGCAGGCGCTGCGCGACGGCAGGACTCTCTCCGGCCGTCGAGATGGCAATTTGCAATTCGCCGCGGCTGACCACGGAGCCGAAATAAAAATCGCAGTGGGGAGGGTCGTCCACGCTGTTGGCCAGGATGCCGCGCGCGCGCGCGCCCTGGTAGACGGCTGCATTGACCGCGGCAGAATCGGTGGCGGCGATGACCAGGAAGTTGCCATCGAGGTCGGAGAGTTCGAAAGGGCGCTCGATCCATTCGAGACGGCCTTCGATTGCGAGGTCGCGAATTGCAGGCTTTGCATGCGGCGCGACGACGCGCAGCCGCAATCCTGTTTTCAGCAGGCTGCCGATTTTTTCCAAAGCGACAGCTCCCGCGCCCACCAGCAGGCCGGGGCGACCATCGAGTTTGAGAAAGACCGGCAACAGGCTCATGACTTGGTCCTCAATCAGCGACGCCGTGGGGCACGCGGCCCGCGGGCAGGTCGCGCTCGACCGGCGGCAAAACCTCACCCGCCAAATCGGCGCGCAGCTCATCGTTCGTGTGGCGCAAGAACCAGGCGCGCAGGTTCTCTTCCGGCAGGCGGCTGGCGAGGTAGTGGCGGAGCAGACGCTCGATCGCTTCAGGCACCAGCGGCGCGGGGCAGCGATAGCCTACCGGGCGTGCGATGGAAGCGTGCTGGCCCACCGCTCCGCCGAGGCAGAAGTAATACGCGTCGGTGAGCTTGCCCTCGTGCTTGATTTTTTTGCCCTCGATGCCGATGTCGGCGATCCAGTGCTGTCCGCAGCTATTGGGGCAGCCGGTGACGTGCAGCCTGAGCTGCTGGTCAAACGCGGGCAGCCGCTCTTCGAGCTCATCCACGATCCAGCGTGTAAAGCCCTTGGTTTCCGTGATGGCCAGCTTGCAAAACTCCGTGCCGGTGCAGGCGACCGCGCCGCGCCAGAAAGACGAACCATCGACATGAAGGCCGATCTGCCCAAGTTCCCGCGCCAGTTCTGCTGTCTTGTGGTTGGGAATGTCGATCAAGAGCAGGTTTTGCGAGACAGTGGCGCGCAACGCTCCGCTTCCGAAGCGCTGGGCAAGTTCGGCGGTGGCTTGCAACTGCTCGCCGCTCATCCGGCCGCGCAGGACCGATGCACCAACGTAGCTCAAGTCGGGCTGGCGCTGCGGATGAATGCCCGTGTGGTCGCGGAAGATGTCCTCGGGAACCTGCTCGGGCACGCCGGGCAACAGCGTGAAGTCGAGTCGCGACTGTAGTTCTGCAAGAAAACTCTCGGCGGTCCAGCCTTCTTTCAGAAAGAGATACTTCATGCGGGCTTGGCTGCGGTTTTCCCGTAGACCCTGCTGATCGCGAAAGATTTCAGTTACGGCGCGCGCCACGCGAACCGCCTGATCGGGGAGAATGAAGGCATTGAGACGAACGGCAAGATGCGGTTCCTTGGAGAGGCCTCCGCCGACGCGCAGTGAGTAACCGATCTGGCCGTTGTCTTCAGTCGCCGTGAGGGCAATGTCGTTGATCTCCGGGTGTGTACACCAGGAGGGGCAGCCGGTGACGGAGATTTTGAATTTGCGCGGCAGATTGTAGAATTCCGGATTCGCCGTCAGCAGGCGTGCGATCTCCAGGGCAAGCGGGGAGGCGTCGATCAACTCATCGGCGGCGACTCCGGCCAGCGGGCAGCCGGTCACATTGCGCACCACATCGCCGCAGGCCCCCTTGGGCGAAAGCCCGATGGCGTCCAGCGCATCCACAACCTCGGGGAGTGACTCGATGGTAAGCCAGTGAAGCTGAATATTCTGGCGCACGGTGATGTCGGCCAGGTTGCGTGCGTATTTGCGCGCCAATCCGCCGATGACGCGAAGCTGGCCGGCGGTGACGATGCCGTTGGGAATGCCGATGCGCATCATGAAGTATTCGGAGGCCAGGCCCTCGCCGCCTTTGCCGCCGGTAGCTCCCACGCCGTCGCCCTGGGTGTAGACGCCCCACCATTTGAAATAACTGGAGGCCCAGTCGGGCAGTACGCTGGCGCGGCCCTGGCGCGCAAACTCGCGCACCTCATCGAAGGCGTTCCACGGGTTCTTCTCGCGCTTCAAGCGCTCCGCCTGTTGCGCCTTGGTCTCTTTCTTCTGGATTGCTTCCGTCATATTTTCCCTCGCCTGGAACAGAAAACCCGCGACAGCAACGGCTGCTTCGCGGGTATCGGGAAACCGGGATTTCGATCTGAACTTTAGACCCAGGTCATCTGTCCGCGCGAGGCTGTGTACAGCGGCGACAACAGAGCTGACCTTCCATATGTAGACAGTAGGTGCAGCCCGGGCGAAAGTCAAGTTGCCCGCAGCGCGCAAAAAATAATCGGTGGGTCGCTGGACAGGAATTCCAATCTTCGCTAGACTGTGCCGGTCGGGAAGTTTTTTTCAGATGCAAAACTTCTTCATCCAATTCGCGTGTTGTTGCTGTCTCCGCTAGCGCCCGCTGGCCTGTCCGCGATTTTGTCTTTCCCGATACAAACGCACTCCGTAGATCCGCCGAGTACAGGATGCCCGTGTATACCCCGATCTCCGCACCCTTGTTTGCAAGCTTCGCCCGCGCGCTGAGCCAGCCGGGAAGAGCGCATTGTTGTGCCTGTCGATCTCTCGCGCCAGTCCTTCGCGGTTGAATTCTCACGCGGTAAACAAAACAAAAATCAAACGGAATGCTGCATCCGGTTTGGCGTCATCCCTATGGACGGCGAACGCGGATGGACTGCATTCAGGAGACTGCCATGGTACGCAAATTGATTGGAATGATTCTGGTCTTCGGCCTGGCTGTGCAACTCGCTCCCGCGCAGAGCGCAAGCAACGCACCGGCGGCGGATTCCGCGCAAGCCGCAGCCAGCGACACGCGAGACGTTCTGACGCAGGTCCAGGCGTTGATCCGCGCGCAGGTGCAGCAACTGGAGAGCCAGCGCCTGCAGCTTGAACGCCAACAGGCCGCCATCGAGGAGTTGCGGCGCGAAGTGGCTGCCCAGCGGCAGGCCGGCGCCTCAGCCGCCGAGCAGGAGCAGTCGGCTGCTTCCACGGCGTCGCGGTTGAACGCCGAGGTCCATGCGCTCAGCGCCGCGTCAACTCCCGCTCCGTCAGCGCCCACGGCCGCGGCGGCGGCGGCGAGCGCACAGCAGACCCCGGCCTCCCAAGCGCCGGATTCTCCGCTCTCCATCCGCTCCGGCAGTACGTCCATCACGCCCGGCGGCTGGGTGGACTTCACGGCCTACTATCGCTCGACCAATGTGGGCAGCGGCCTGGGCACATCCTTTGCCTCCATTCCCTTCAACAACACCGTGCAAGGCGGCTTGAGCGAGGTCCGCCTCACCGCGCAAAGCTCGCGCATCAGCCTGCGCGCCGACGAGAGCTTCGGAGCCACCAAGGTCTTCGGCTACGGGGAGGCCGACTTCAACGGCTATCTTCCCTCCAACGCGTACGTCAGCACCAACTCCGGCACCCTCCGGCTGCGCGTATATTTCAGCGATCTGACGCGCAAGCGATGGGAGCTGCTGGGCGGCCAGAGCTGGTCGCTGCTTACGCCCAACCGCGTCGGCGTATCGCCGTTTCTCTCCGAGATCTACAACACCCTCCACCTGGACACCAACTATCAGGTCGGTCTCACCTACGCGCGCCAGGCGCAGTTGCGCGCGGTCTATCACTTCACTCCCAGCCTTGCGCTCGGCCTGTCGGTGGAAAATCCCGAGCAGTTCAGCGGCAGCGCTGCCACCTTCCCCACACTCTTCAGCAACACCGAGACCGACGTGAGCTCCGGTACAGGCTCCGGCGGCGGAACAGCCACGCCCACCTTTCATCCGGACGTGATTGCCAAGCTCTCCGTCGATCCCGGATGGGGCCATCGCAAGTGGCACTTTGAGACCGCGGGATTGCTGACCTCGGTGGCCATTCTGACTCCCGCCTCGGTCACCAAAACCACCAGCTTCAAAGACACGCGCGAAGGCGGCGGCATCTCCTCGTCCGCCAACCTCGAGGTCGTGAAGAATCTTCACCTCATCCTTACCGGCTTCTGGAGCGATGGAGGCGGACGTTATATCGGCGGCCTGGGGCCGGGCTTTGTGGTCGCACAGAATGGAACGAAGACCGCGCCGTTCACAGCGCAACTGGTCCACTCCGGGTCGGGGATCGCTGCCGCGGAGTGGCAGGCAACCAAATCGACGGTGCTCTCCGCGACCTATAGCCGCGCCTACTTCGACCGGGTCTTCTCTACCGATCCCAGCACCGGGACGCCGGTTGGGTATGGATTTGCAGGCAGCGCGAACAGCAACAATCGCGCCATCCAGGAGGGGACCTTCGCCACCCAGAGCACGCTATGGAAGCGGGCGGGCTACGGATCTGTGCAGATGATTACGCAAAGCTCTTATATCATCAGGGCCCCATGGTCTGTTGCTTCCGGTACGCCGAAGAATGCGCACGTCTTCGCCGGCTACGCCAACCTCCGCTACGTCCTTCCATAAACCCGGAGGCAGATTGCGAACCAACCCCAGGACCCAGCGATGCGACCTGGGCATCCACCAAAAGTTTCCAATGGCGCCGGTGGCGAAGCGGCTAACGCGCAGGTCTGCAAAACCTGTATTCGCGGGTTCAATTCCCGCCCGGCGCTCCAACTTTATTGAATCGATCCTGGCTTCATGCGCATCCATTGTCGATAAGAACTTCCAGCTCCGATTGTCCCGGCGAAATGCTACAATGAACGTACCCATGGTCCGCGCGTCCCAACGCCGCTCTTGTTGTCGCCTGTCGAACATCTTCGACGGGTGTATGAACTAGTCTCTGATTCCCCAATCGCACTTCATCAGAAGACGCACCCCTCGCTGATCAGCCGGGTGCGCATTCATTGCACTGGCCTTCAGCGGAATCCCCCCACACTGAACGAGGTCGTGCATGGCAATCTCCGTAAGCGATTCATCGATCGCATCGCCGCCAGCCAGCGCATCCGCTGCGCGGCGCTTGAGCCATCTGCGCCTGCTGGAAGCGGAGAGCATTCACATCCTGCGCGAAGTGGCCTCGGAGTTTGAGCGTCCCGTCATGCTCTACTCCATCGGCAAGGATTCCTCCGTGATGTTACGGCTGGCGCAGAAGGCCTTCTACCCCGCGCCGATTCCCTTTCCCTTGCTCCACGTCGACACCGGATTCAAATTCGCCGAGATGCTCGCCTTCCGCGATGAAATGGCCCGCTCCGTGGGCGCCGAGCTGCTGGTCTGGCGCAATGAGGCCGCTATCGCCGCGGGTACGAATCCCATCGCGCTGGACACCAAGCGCTGCTGCGGACTGCTGAAGACGCAGGCCCTGCTCGACGCCCTGCGCCACTACAACTTCGATGCGGCCTTCGGCGGCGCGCGGCGCGATGAAGAAAAATCCCGCGCCAAGGAACGCATCTACTCCTTCCGCGACAGCGCCGGGCAATGGGACCCGAAGAACCAGCGCCCCGAGCTGTGGAACCTCTACAACGCCCGCGTCCATCCCGGCGAAAGCATTCGCGTCTTTCCGCTCTCGAACTGGACGGAGATGGATGTCTGGCAGTACATCCATGAGGAAAAGATTCCGGTCGTCGATCTCTACTTTGCCAAGGAGCGCCCCATGTATGTGCGCGGCGATGCGCTGCTTCCCATTGAGCAGAGTTTTGTCGCGCTACCCGGCGAACAGCCGCAAATGGTCAAGTCGCGGCTGCGTTCGCTCGGTTGCAGTCCATGCACCGGAGCGATTCGGTCTGACGCGGATACGATTCCCGCCATCATTGCGGAGATGCTCTCCTTCCGCACGTCAGAGCGTGCCAACCGCGTCATCGATCACGACCAGGAGGGATCGATGGAGATCAAGAAGCGGGAGGGCTACTTCTAAATGGCCCCGATCGTGGCACTCCCATTCTCTGTCGGAGCTTTCCTCGCCGAAGAGTGCGAAAAGGAGTTGCTGCGCTTCTCGACGGCGGGAAGCGTGGACGACGGTAAGTCCACGCTCATCGGCCGACTGCTCTACGACACGCAGTCGGTCTACGAAGATCAGGTGCACTCCATCGAAGGCAAGGGAACGACGGCTCCAGGGCAGATTGATTTTGCATTGCTCACCGACGGCCTGCGCGCGGAGCGCGAACAGCGCATCACCATCGATGTGGCCTATCGCTACTTCTCCACGCCACGCCGCAAGTTCATCATCGCCGACACGCCCGGCCATGAGCAGTACACGCGCAACATGGCGACTGGCGCGTCAACGGCCGATGCGGCGGTGGTGCTGATCGACGCCAGCAAGGGCGTTCTGATTCAATCGCGCCGTCACGCTTACATTGCATCGTTGCTGCTCGTGCGCCACATGATTGTCGCGGTCAACAAGATGGATTTGATTGGCTACGACGAGGCGGCCTTCCGCGCCATCAAGCGGGACTTCACAACAGTCCTCAATCAGATTGCAGCCGATACCGGCAGCCCAGTCGAGTCGATCTTTGTCCCGGTCAGCGCTCTCGCCGGCGACAACATCGTTCACAGCTCGAAAGCGATGAAGTGGTACAACGGCCCATCACTGCTTGAGCTTCTTGAGTCGCTGCCATCGTCACTTGATACGCGCACTGCGCCTTTCCGCTTTCCCGTGCAGCGGGTTCTTCGTCCCAATCACGCCTTTCGCGGATTTGCCGGTCAGGTTGCATCAGGAATTGTTCGCCCCGGCGATAGGATCACGGTGCTTCCCTCCGGCAGAAGCGCAGAGGTGGCGCGCATCGTAACCTTCGATGGAGATCTCGATGAGGCCGCGGCGCCGCAATCGGTCACGCTGGTCCTGGACCGTGAACTCGACATCAGCCGCGGCGACCTGATCGCTTCCACGCACGCTCAAGCCACCGTTGCCCGGCGCCTACAGGCCGCGCTCGTCTGGATGGATGCGCGTCCGTTGCAACGCGATCGCCGCTATCTGCTGAAGCACACCAGCCAGACCGTGCCCGCATTCGTCTCCGCAATCGAACATCGCACCAATATCGCCAGCCTGACGCATGAACCCGCCGACACGCTGGAGATGAACGACATTGGCGTGGTCACGCTGCATCTGCTGCGTCCCATCGCAGTGGACCTCTACGGCGTGAATCGCTGCACCGGCGCATTCATCCTAGTCGACGCCGAAACCAACAGCACCGCTGCAGCGGGCATGATTACGGCGGCGTCCGGAGGTACGACGGCCGGCGGCCTCCATGCGGACGCGTGGGGCCCTGTGACCATCGGCGAAAGAGAAGCGCGCTGGGGACACCGTGGCGGGGTGCTCGAATTGAGCGGACCTGCCGAACTGATCGACTCGATCGAGCGTTCCTTGTTTTCAGTCGGGGTCGTATCCAATCGCATCGAAGCGGACGATGAAGCCTTCCTTTTTCATCCAAGTCTGCTGGAGATCGTCATCCGACTGCAGGTCCAATCCGGACTGCTTGCGCTGGTCGTGAACGCGAACGAAGGCGGAACGCTCCTGGTGCGCGCAGAAGACCGGCAGCTTACTCTCGACGCGAACGATCCAAACCATGCGGTCTCTGCCGTCCATCAACTGTTGCACGGCGCAGGGTTCTTCATTCCTTCGGAAAAGGCAGGTTTGTGATGAGCACAGTGGGAGTCCATGCGCGGATGGAGACCGGACTGGACGAAGTGCGCGCCGCGCTGGCGCGCGAAATCACCGGCAATCAGGATGTATGCCTGACGTGCAGCTTTCAGGCCGAAGATGTACTGCTGGCGAAGCTGGCGATCGAGTTGGATGCAAAGATGCCCATTCTTTTTCTCGACACCGGCTATCACTTTCCCGAAACCTATGCCTATCGGGACCGCATTGCCGGCGAATGGCAACTCAATTTGATCAATCTGCTGCCCGAAACGACGGTTGCCGAGCAGGAGGCCGAGCACGGCCTGCTGTATCAATCCGCGCCCGACCAGTGCTGCAGGCTGCGCAAGGTTGAGCCGCTGTTCAAGGCGATTGCCGCATACCGCGTGTGGATCACGGGCCTGCGGCGGGAGCAGGCAACGAGCCGCACGGCCCTCGAAGAGTCGGCGCTGTTCACGCTTCCCGGAGGCAAGCAGTTGCTGAAACTCGCTCCCCTGGCGGCGTGGACGACGCGCGATGTCTGGTCCGCCTGCGAAGAACTGTCGATTCCACTGCTGCCACTCTATCTGCGCGGCTACTCCTCCATCGGATGCGAGCCTTGTACGACGCTTCCACTGGACCCGAACGATCCGCGCTCCGGGCGCTGGGCCGGCCGCAAGGTTGAATGCGGCATTCACATCGAAGCAGCGCAGCCGAAATAATACGGGGGCGCCGGAATTGAGGAAACGATAATGCAATATCTCATTGGATTCATCATCGCTCTGTTTATTGCGTTCACCGGAGTTGGCGCTGGCACCGTCACCGTGCCGGTGCTGGTTTTGTTTCTCGGAGTGCCGGCGCCAGTTGCCGTCGGCATCGGCTTGATGTTCGCCACAGCGGTCAAACTGATTCTAGTGCCGTCGCAAATCCTTCGCCGCAACGTGGCTTGGCGGACGCTTGGGTTCATGCTTCTGGGTGGTGTGCCCGGCGTGATTGTTGGGTCGCTGTTCCTGAAGCATCTGGTGAACGCCGGTTCGCAGAACCTGCTCAACGCGATCCTTGGATTGATTCTGGTGAGTGCGGCAGGATGGCAGATTTTCTTTTCCTTCCGTCCAATGAGGAAGAATCCTCGCGCTCAAGACCGCAGGTCCCTGCTTTCATGGCTGATGCTCCCGGTAGGGGCCGAGGTCGGCTTTTCCTCCGCAGGAGCCGGCGCTCTGGGCTCGGCGGCGCTGCTCAGCCTCACTGCTTTGGAACCCGCGCAAGTAGTCGGTACAGATATTGCCTTTGGCTTTATCGTCTCGCTCATTGGCAGCGGCGCACATTGGTTCTCGCACGCCTCTAACCCGGAGTTGCTGATGCACCTGATTGTTGGCGGCGTCGCCGGAGCCATCGCCGGAACCATCTTCAGCACCCGCGTTCCGCGCCATCAGTTGCGTTTTGTCCTCTGGGTCTGGCTGCTCGTCCTTGGCGTCCAGCTCCTCTTCAACAGCTATAAGGCACGGGCAACCCCATATAAGCTGACAGTCAGCCAGTCTCGACCATTTCATCAAAGCTAGGATGCACCGCGGTGGCTCGCCCTGATTGTAATTTGCTGATTCTGACTGATTGTTCTGTATTGGGTTAAGACAGCTTCAGCATGACGGGAGAGCATCTGCCTTGGAAACAGATGGTTCCCCCTGGAACGCTGTACCAGAACAATCGAAAAATCAAGAGCATAGCGGTTCACGAAGATCTTAGAAATCTTCATCTGTAGTCGATGTCTATAGCTGTAGAATCCCCAGAGAACCGCAGGGTTCCATAGGGGGCCATTTCTGAGGCGAATAGAAACTATAGTAAATACAGTGGAAATTGGTCGGGGCGGTCAGATTCGAACTGACGACCCTCTGCTCCCAAAGCAGATGCGCTACCAGGCTGCGCTACGCCCCGACTTCCTTCAATCTTACCCCACTAAACCGCATGATTCACGAAGGCGGCGGCGGTCAGCCGCTCGTCCCACAGATGCACGGTGAGGCCGAAGTGGGAGCGCAGCTCCTCGGCGAACTGTTGCGCCTTGGCCGAGTGTAGAGCAAGCTGCCGAGTGTAGAGCAAGCGAAGAGAAAATTCCTGAAGCTTTACCGCTGCGCGGTCTCGATGGAGAGCGCGACGCGGAGCATAGTCTCTTCGTTGAAGTGGCGGCCCATGATCTGCACGCCGATGGGCAGGCCGCTGGCGGTCTCGCCGCAGGGAACGCTCATGCCGCAGATGCCCGCGAGGCTGGCCGCGACCGAGTAGATGTCTTCCAGGTACATCTGCAGTGGGTCGGCGGTCTTCTCGCCCAGCCTCCACGGCGGGGTTGGGGTGATGGGCGCGACGATGGCGTCAACATCGGCGAAGGCCGCGAGGAAGTCGCGGGTCAGCAGCGTTCGCACCTGCTGCGCCTTGCGGTAGTACGCGTCGTAGTAGCCGGCCGAGAGCGCGTAGGTGCCGAGCAGGATGCGGCGCTTGACCTCCGCGCCGAAGCCCTGGTCGCGCGTCTCGCGGTACATCGCAGAGAGCGTCTGCGCGCCCGCGTTTTCAGCCGCCGCCCTCAGCCCGAAGCGCACGCCGTCGAAGCGCGAGAGGTTGGCCGAGGCCTCCGCCGTCGCAATCACGTAGTAGGTCGGGATGGCGTACCTGGTGTGCGGCAGCGCGATCGGCTTCACCTCGCAGCCTGCGGTGCGCAGCCCGTCCAGCGCGCGCTCGATGGCGGCGCGAATCTCCGGGTCGAGCCCCTCGCCGAAGTACTCCGCGGGAACTCCGATGCGCAGGCCTTTGACGGGCTTTGCCAGCGCGCCGACATAATCTCCAACGGGCTGATCGGAGCTGGTCGCGTCCTTCGCATCCTGACCTGCGAGAACGCCGAGCATCGTAGCCGCGTCGCGCACGTTGGTCGCGAACGGCCCGACGCGGTCCAGCGACGAGGCGAAGGCGATGAGGCCAAAGCGCGAGACGCGCCCATAGGTGGGCAGCACGCCGACCACGCCGCAGAACGCTGCCGGCTGACGAATGGATCCGCCGGTGTCCGAACCCAGCGACGCCACCGCAAAGCCCGCCGCAACCGCCGCAGCCGAGCCGCCGCTCGACCCGCCCGGCACGCGGTCTAGCGCACGCGGATTGTGCACCGGCCCATAGGCTGAGTTCTCGTTGGAGGAGCCCATGGCGAACTCATCGCAGTTCAGCTTGCCCAGCAGCACCGCACCGGCCGTCTCCAGCCGGGTCACCGCGGTGGCATCATAAGGAGGTTTGTAGCCTTGCAGAATCTTCGAGCCCGCGGTCGCGGGCGAGCCCATCATCGTGAGCACGTCCTTGATCCCCACCGGGACCCCGGCCAGCGGCGGCAGCGCCTCGCCTTTGGCGGCCATCGCGTCAATCTTCGCCGCCTGCGCCATCGCGCGTTCGCGGCTCAGCGCCAGAAAGCTGTTGATCCCCTTGCCGTCCGGCCCATCCTCCGCCGCGATCCGCGCATAGTGCTTCTCGGCCACAGCAGTCGCCGTCGCCTTCCCACTCGCAATCCCCGCTCTCACTTCTTGAATCGTCGCGCTTCCCAATCCCATCTCCTGTCGCCAACCAACAACCAGCAACCAACAACCTGCAACTTAGAAACTATCTTTCAATCACCTTTGGCACCTTGAAGAAGCGGCCATCGCTCTCCGGCGCAGAGGCCATCACCGCCGCGCGCTTGAGCGACGGAAGCTCCGCGTCGGCGCGCAGGCTTGCGCCGGTCGATTCCACCTCCGCGCCCAGCATCTCGCCGACCTGGGCCATCGCGGGCACGCCCGCCGTGTCCAGCTCATTCAACTGCGCGATGTGGCCCAAAATCGCGTTCAGGTCGCGCTGCATGCGTGGCACCTCCTCGGCGGTCAGGTCCAGGTTCGCCAGCTCGGCCACACGCAACACCTCGTCCATGGTTACGCCCGCAACGTCAGCCATCCGCACCGTCCTTTGTTTGTCATTCCCGAAGGGGATCTGCTTTCGCTTATACGACCTACGCTCAGTCTTTCTTCAATTCAAAGTGTATCGCGGTGACCGGCAGGCCACTGATGCGCGCCAACTCGCGCTCCAGCACGCCACCGAGCGAGATCATCTGCCGCATCCACTCCGCGCCGGCGACCTCGACCCGCAACACGCCCGCCTCGTAGCCAACCACCGCGCCGTGCTCCGCCATCGCGTGTCCGCAGGCCACCGTCCATGCCGCCGCCAGCCGGTCTTGCTCGCGAATGCCGCCGAGACTCGACTTCAAGCTGCCGCGCAACAACTCCCTCATCGCCTCCATGCTGCCCTGCCTCGGCGCGCGTCGCGCCTGCTGCAATTTTCTGCAAATCCTGCTTACTTCTTTTTCTTCACGGGAAAGCGGTAGACGACTCCGCCGGAGATGGCAAAGAACTCGCGCGTCCCCGAGCCGAACTCGTCCAGGATCAGATCGGGCGAGAGCCGCACCGCCCAGTTCTTGGAGCGGTTCATGTCCACGCTCCCTCCCAGCGCGAAGATCGGAGCGGTGTGATTGGCGTAGAGTCCGACAAGACGCGCGTTGGAAGCCGCGCTGATGCCCGGCGTAGGCCCGGCGCCGGAGGTCCCTGCGTCGAAGACGCCGAACGACGGCCCGCCATACGCGTGCAGGTCGAGCGCCGCGTGCTGGTTCTGCATCCAGCGAAACTGCGCGCCGAAGAGCACCATGTTCATGTACACCAGCGGACGGTGAATTCCATAGATGCCTGCATTCGGCAGCACAGGCGTGGTGCCCGCCTCGCCGCGATACTCCGCCGCCAGACCCCACTTGCCGGTCAGCCAGTAGGTGCCTTCCATCTCGCCGCCGCCGAAGTCCATGCGCCGGGTCAGGTCCTGGCCGGCCATGAAGTTCATGAAGTTCAGCCCGCCGTACAGCTCGTATTTATTGTCGTAGGTAACGGGCGCGGCCGGGCCGAGCTTGGTCTGCGCCTGCGCGCAGACAGTTGTCAGCAGGCCGGCCAGCATCGCTGCCATCGCAATCTTCTTCGTCATCATCCTGACCATTGATCTCCAAATCTGGGCCACCCGCGAGCGTTCTTGCTCGCTGGGGCAGAAATCCTGTGCGGCCCGATCGCGCGCCGTGCGCGCCGGCCCTGACACTGGCACGAGCGCAGGACCCAGACACCTGGTCCGGAGATCTGCCTCGCAATGCTTCCTCATCCAAGATATAACGTCCGGGCACATCCGGTCTGCCAGAGACCGGCCGGGCGGCTTGAATCAGTGGTTGCTACGGGCCCGGTAGTCGCAAGTAATAAGTGGAAGTACCGCACGCGCTCCCGCCCGTCTCACCCGGTCAATTCCTTGCTTGGTGTGAAAAGAATCACTTCTTGATTGTCACCTCCGCCGTCGGCGCAATCTTCATCGCCTCGCCCGTCTGCGGCGTCACCACCACGTCGTCCATGGTCACCGTCGCGTAGGCAATCGACAATCCTGTCTTCGCCGCGATGTGCACGTTCTTCAACGTCAGCCCCAGCACCGGCGACTCCGGCAGGCCCACAATCGTCCCCGCCGAACCGCTTCCCGTCGCCGTCACGTTCTCGATCGAGATGTCGTGAAACTTCGGCGTCAGCCGCCCCACCGGCTCGGCCGGAACGTCGCCTTCGGGCGCAGGGTGCGGGTAGTACTCCGTGATGAGAATCGCGGTCTTCACGTCCTCCATCGTGAGGTCCTTGAAGGAGAGATTGGAGACATCGTTGCCGCGGTCGCGCCCGGACTTGATGCGAATTCCCTGGTCCGTCCCCTTGAAGTGGATGCGCTCGGCGCGGACGTTTTGCACGCCGCCGGCAATCTCGCTGCCGATCGAGAGCCCATGGCCATTCTCAAAGGTGCAGTCGGTAATCGTAATATTTTTGCTCGGCGCGTCCGGCCCGGGCGAGTTGATGGCGCCCGACTTGATCGCGATGTTGTCGTCCCCCGTGCTGGAGTAGACGTGGTCGATGACGACATTGGTGGAGCTGAAGGGATCGATCGCATCGGTGTTGGGCGACTTGGGCGCAAGGATGCGAACGTTGCGGATCAGCACATCGTTCGAGTAGTAGGGCACGATCTGCCACATGCCCGAGTTCTGCACGGTGACGCCCTCCATGCGCACGTGACTTGAGTGGTCGAAGAGCACGCCAAACGGCCGCGGATGGTCGTTGCCCAGCACGCCGGCATCCCGCGCGCCGACGATATAGTCCCACCAGACCTTGCCGTTGCCGTCGATCACGCCCTCGCCGGTGATTGCCACATTCTCCGCGTTCACGGCGCTCACCAGCGGCTGCACCGTCTGGTGACCGGCAAAGGGCACCATCGGATAATCCGCTCGGTCGGGCGAGCCAAGTAGCACTGCGTCCTTGGCAATCTCCAGCGTGATATTGCTCTTCAACACGACGGGGCCGGTCAGAAACGTCCCGCCGCTCAGCCGCACCATACCGCCGCCCGCGCTCGCGCAGGCATCCACCGCCGCCTGAATGGCCTTGGTGTCCTTGGTCACGCCGTCCGCCTTCGCGCCATACGTCCGCGCATCGCAGAGCTTCGCGGCTGCAACGCTAACAACAGCCGCAGACGCGCTCTGCGTCATCATTCCCAGAGCCAACGCCGCCACCAAGCCCACTGAACAAGCAATCCTCATCGAATCTCCTCGCGCACGCGTGCTCAAAAGTTCTGCTCAAAGATAGTACAGCGAAGATTCGAGAGCTGGCCTGAGCCCTGAAACGTGCACGGTACAACCTTCGCGAAGGCTAGGGCAGACTCGCCTCGAAGGCCGTGAATCGCCGCTCCAGCTCCCACTGCTCGGCCGCTTTCTCGCTTGATCCCAGCAGCGACCTGCACTTCGCCGTTGGTAACGCCGCACCCACAGCCTGCCCCGCGCACGCCGCATTGACTTGCGTAAACGCGTCCGGCTTCGCCCACAGGCTCTCGCCGGGCAGGAAGCTGTGCTCCAGCGAGGTCCGCGCCATCGCCTTCAGATCGAGATAGCCCAGCCCGTACTCCATCGCCGCGCGCACATATTCATGCGTCAGGTCGATGCGCGAGACGCCCTCGTCGTCGGTGGAGAGAGCCACGGGAACATGCACCGCGCGGTACTCCGGCAGCGGATGGTGCGGCGGCACAACGCCGAGGATCACATCGTTCGAGGTGAGGTTGATCTCCACCATCACATGGCGGGCGGCCATCTCCCGCAGCAGGGCGCGCGGATTCGTCTCCTGCATCACATCCACGCCGTGCCCGATGCGCTCTGCGTGTCCCAGCTCGACCGCCTCGCGGATGTGGAACTTCAACCCGTCGGGCGGCACTAGCCCCGGCGCCAGCTCGCCCGCGTGCAGTGAGATGTGCACCTGCGGATAGACGCTGTGCAGATAATTCAGCATGTGCATCTGGCGGTTGTACTCGCTCATGGAGAGGGGCGAGTCCTCGGGCTGTACGAAGTTCAGCCCAACGACATTCGGGTCCGCGCTGGCCACCTCGAAGGCCAGCAGCGTCTGCGCGAAGACCTGCTGCGGAGGAAAGGCGCGCAGCACCTGATAAAGAAAACGTATCTTCACCGAACAGGCCGGTGCGGCACTCGGCCCGCCGCAGCGCTCGATGCGTTTGCGCGCGGCAAGCGCGTCGTCAAATTCCTTCACATCGAGCGCAACCTCATTGCGCAGACCGCCCGCCAGCAGCTTCGTCCGCAGCGCGTCGAGCTCGGCGCGCGAGGTTCCGGTGGCATCGCCCTCAGGATCGGGCTTCGCGCCCGCAGGCGTCGCCGGCCAGCCCAGCGAGTTCCACAGCGGGGCCAGATCGAAGAAGCTCGGCGTCAGCATCACCTCCAGGTACTGCTCGTTCTGCGAGGCCGCGCGCGCGGCCACCTCGTCCAGCCACAGGCCAGCATGAGAGTTGTCTAGCGCGTTGAAGCGGTCAAAGGTGGCGAAGAACTGGTCGTGCCCGCTTACGCCCGCCGACGGCACAAAGCCGCGCATCGAGAAGGCATCCACCAGCGCGTCGTAGAGCTTTTGATTCTGGAAGACGCTGGCTGCCGGCACATCTCCCTCCGGACAGACCGGCCCAGCATTGGTCACCCCCGCATTCTTCACCAAACTCAGCGTCTTCGGATTCGGATTGACGCATAAATTGTCAGCCGCGGCTTCTTTCAGAAACGTCTCCGCGTAGACCGCGCCGGAGAGATGCATGTGCAGGTCGCCGCCCTTGGGCATTCTGGCCAGAAATGCTTCCAGTGCCAAAGCATTCGCCTTGTCCGCCCGCGCCGCCTCGAAGGCCCGCACTGCGCGCTGCTCGCCCGTTGTAGATCCCTGTGCATGCAGCACGGCCGGCATCAGTGCCAGAGTCGAAAGCAGCAGCAGCGATGCAGATGTCAATGCTCGTCTTCGCAGGCGTTGCGAAACTTGGCAGATGCGGGACATTGAGGCTCACCTCTTGGTGCAACGTGGATGCAGACCCCCAGCATATCGCGCCTGCTCACTTGCCGACGCGCGCACGGTTTGGCGCAGGCAGCCGAGGTTGTATACTTTAGCCGGATGCTTGAACCCGCCGCAGTTCACCGCGCGGCCCCATTCTTGCTCTCGCCCGGGCGCTCTTGGCTGTCCCGAATCAGGCGTTTCGCATCGCCAAGGCCAGATAGCTCAGTGGTAGAGCGCGGCCCTGAAAAGGCCGGCGTCGGCGGTTCAATCCCGTCTCTGGCCACCATTTTCCATTTACTTCAGAACTTCCGGCCGCGCTCTAGCCGAGCCCTGGCTCAGTGGTTGCCCGCGGCCCCGGAAAGGCCCTTGCGGCGGCGGTTCAATCCCGTCTCTGGCCACCCATTCGATATACTTAGGGGCAATACAAAATTCTTTTCAGCCGCTACTCCGAGACGATCCAATCGGAGAAGAGATCCACCCCAACACGGATCGCTTTTCTGTTTTGAGAGAATCGAGAAACCCGCTGGAACCTATTGCATCGCCGGACCCCCATCCCTCCATGGAAGTCTCCCATCATCGTCTTATCCGAGAGAACAGGACGAGACTGAAGTCGTTCTCCCTGGCGCTCCTGCTACTGTTCGGCCTGGTGCGCATGGCGTCAGGACAGGCAGACCAGGGCACGATTACAGGTGTGGTCCAGGACGCGTCCGGCGCCGCGATCGGCAATGCCAGCGTCACGCTGACCAATGACGATACGGGGCTGGTGCTGAAGAGCAACTCGAACGGCTCCGGCGTCTTTTTCTTCTCGCCGATCAAAATCGGCAACTACAGGGTGACCGCCAGTTCGCCGGGCTTCGGAACCACCACGCTGACCGGCTTGAAGCTCAGTATGCAGCAACAGCTTAGCGTGGTTGTCACGCTGAAGCATGGAGCGGCGTCCGACACCACGACCACAACCACCGTTGCGCCGATGATACAGACGCAGGAGAGTTCGACCAGCCAGACGACCGGCGCGCAATCCATCAACAAGGTCCCGCTCAGCGGCGGAAACTGGGTGTACATCGCCCAACTGGCGGCGGGCGCGGCCCCTCCGCAGGGCTCGCACGGCGCGGGCACCGGCGACTTCAACTCCAACGGACAGCGCGCGGAGCAGAACAACTACATGCTCAACGGCGTGGACAACAACAATCATCTGGTCGATTTCCCCACTGGAGCCAGCTTTGTGGCCCAGCCTCCGTCCGAGGGCCTTGCGGAGTTCAGGGTGCAGAGCGGCGACTATTCGGCCGAGTTCGGTCACTCCGCGGGTGCAATCATCAACACCAGCCTGAAGTCGGGCACAAACAGTGCGCATGGCAGCTTGTGGGAGTTTGTGCGCAACACGGCCTTGGACGCACGCGACTGGAATGCGTCGTCCGTTCCTGCGTACCACGAGAACCAGTTTGGCGCGGCCGCGGGCCTGCCCCTCTTGCGCAACAAGCTGTTCTTCTTTGCGGACGTGCAAGCCAATCGCATTGCCTATACCGGCGTAACCATCACGACAGTTCCCTCGCTGCTGGAGCGCAGCGGCGACTTCTCCGAGTTGTACAACCCAGCGCTGACCGGAGCGTCTGGGCCAATCCAGCTGTATCACCAGAGTTCCAGCGCGGCGCCCCAGCCATTCGCGAACAACAACCTGGTTTCAGGCATCTCCGGAGTAGCGCCGAACACGACCGCGCTATCGATCCTCAACCTGCTTCCGCTACCCAACACCAACAACGGACTGCTCTACAACAACTACCGCTTCAACTCGGCGGCGTACGACGATACCACCCAGTGGGACACGCGCCTGGATTGGAACATCGACGCCAAGGACACGGCGTACTCCAGCTTCAGCTACTGGCATGAGCCGTCTTACCAGCCCCCTTTATTTGGCATTCTGGCTGGAGGCGGCAACATCAGCGGCAACCTGAGCGGAAGCTTCATGTTCAGCGAGACCCACATCTTTACCCACACGCTGACCAATGAATTTCGCGTGGGTTTCAACAACATCCGCTCGCACAGGACGCAGTTCAATGCCGCGAACGCAGGCTTTGCGGCCAGTCTTGGGTTTGGCGGTATCCCTGTCGGGTATATGAACGGCGGAATACCGCAGATCTGGTTCAGCGGCGGCGCATACAACATCGCCAACTTCGGCAGCGGCGGTTACACGCCGGGAACCGAAAAAGAGAATGTATACCAGATCATCGACAACGTAACAAAGATCGTCGGCAACCACGCCCTGAAGGCCGGGGTCAACTTTCTGAGCGTACGTTTCTCCAGTCAGGAGCCACCCTCCTCTCGCGGCAACTACTACTACACCGGTGAGTACACCAGCAACTTGAACGCGCCCAACACTGGATTTGCCGCGGCCGATTTTCTACTGGACAGCCAGAACAGCGCGGTCCTCTCCAGCGAGTTTGTCAGCGGCCAGGCCCGCTGGTACGACGGCGCCTACGTGCAGGACGACTGGCGCGCCACCAAACAGATCACCATCAACGCGGGCCTGCGCTGGGAGTACTTCCAGCCCTATCAGGACGTGGGCGGCTACCAGGCCTCCTACAGCATGAGTGGGCCCTCCACGCTGAATACGGCAACCGGATTCGGCAGCAGCTCGGCTGTTCTCCAGTTCCCCGCGGAGATCAAGAGCGATGTGCAGTCCATCTTTGCCCAGACCTCCAATGCATTCCCCAACCTGCTGGTTAAGGACAATATCGCCTTGCAGTTCAACCCCAATCCGCATCTGATTGCGGTGCAGAAGGCCAACTTCGGGCCGCGTCTGGGCATTTCGTATTCGCCGGACAACAAGATCTCCATCCACGCCGGCTACGGGTTGTTTTACGGCGGATTGGAGAACGCCGGTTACATGCCGAACCTGGGGCAGAACTACCCCTTCCAGTTCGATTCGAACTTCCCCTCCGGCAACTGTTCCGCAACCTCCTGCCCCACCGACGGGATCACCATTGGCAACGGCTTCTCCGCCATCCTGGCCCACGGGCTGACCGGCAATGTGACCGACCTCTCCCTGCGCGGCACCCCTCCTGCGCTTACCACGCCCTACACGGAGGACTATAACCTCGCCATCCAGCGCAGCGTTGCCAAGGGCATCGTTGCCACCATCAGCTATGTGGGCGACGCATCGCACCACCTGGGCTCTATCACCGATCCGAATAGCCCCCTGGCATTGGAGAATCCCAGCAACAGCACGCAGAACGCGCGTCCGCTGCCGGACTTCGGCAGCACGGATTTTATCGACCATGTTGGCAACAGTAACTACAACGGGATGCAGGCCAAGCTGGAGAAGAAGTACTCCAACGGAAAGAGCCTTCTGGCCACCTACACCTGGTCACACTCCCTGGACGATGCGCCCGCTCTGATGCTCTCGAACGCGGACGCTGGATTCCGGCAGACAAACCTGGTCCCCGTCAAGGCCGAGTACTCCAACTCCACGTTCGATACGCGCCAGCGCTTCACCTTCAACGCCTTGTTCGATCTGCCCTTCGGCGAGGGACGCAGGTTTCTTAACAAGAATGGTTTGCTGAACCCTGCGGTAGATGGATGGTCGATCAACCTAACCTTCGCGGTCCAGACCGGCAACCCCTTCTCGGTGGCTCCGACCGCCATCAGCACGGCGAGCGGAGGCAAGGCGGAGGCGGTCAAAATTAAAGACCCCTACGCGAGCGGCGGCACATTCTCCAGCCCCAACCCAACCATCCAGGTGGCCTGTGCCGCGAGGACCCGCACCCGCAGCAACTGGTACAACCCCTGCTCGTTCCAGAACCCATGGAACCCCAACGACTGGCAGAATGAACCAAGCCATTACATTCCGACCGGCAGCTCCGACTCGCACTATGCTGCAGCGACGCAGCCTGTTTATGTGACCAACCCCGCCTCGGCACTCGGGTTTCTGGGCGGCAGGCGAAACGATGTCTTCGGTCCCGGTTTCGAGCGCATCAACATGTCCGTCTTCAAGGTCCTTCCAGTCTTCCGCGAACAGGCCCTGCAGTTTCGCGCCGACATCTTCAACCTGTTCAACACTCCCTCGCTGGGCCAGCCCAGCGACATGACAATCGACAGCACCGGAGGGGTCATCACCGGCCCGCGCAGCTTCCAGAAACTGACTCCGGACGCGCGCTTTATCCAACTGTCGCTGAAGTACTTGTTCTAAGGCTGCTCAGCGAAGTTGAGAGAGAAGGGAGTGCCATGCAGTCAATCCGATGCAGCGGGAAGCCACAAAAGTCCCCACAGTTGCCTGTGGGGATTATTGTGTTGATCCATCTAAGTTATTGAAATGATTGGAGGCGCGGGCCGGGATCGAACCGGCGCATAAAGGTTTTGCAGACCTCTCCCTTACCACTTGGGTACCGCGCCTCGCAGGATCTGCGCTTTCGCGCACACCCGGTTGAATGAGGAAGAGTGTATCGCAGAAGGGCTGGTTTTGGAGCGGGAGACCGGGGTCGAACCGGCGACATCTTCCTTGGCAAGGAAGCACTCTACCACTGAGCTACTCCCGCTCTCACAAGCTGAAGTATAGCGGCCCGTGTAGTCACGGTCAACGCGGGCGCAGCAATCGGCCGGATGCAGGACCCCGCTCTGCGTGTCTTGTCCCTAATTGGCCGCCTGCGTCCGATACGCAATCCGCGGGCTGGCCAACAGATCGGAGCGCCGCCGCACCACATGCGGCGTCACCACAACAACAAGCTGGTTGGTGTCCTTCTGTATGTCCTGCGTAACGGGCATCTGGAAGCCCGGCAATTCACTCAATCCAGGGATCCCCGACATCGCAGCCGACTCGGTTTTGCTCACATAGCTCACCATCAGCACGCTCTCGCCCTCCCTCACTGTGATGTCCGATTTAAACTCCCGGCTCCCCAGGATGGGGTTGCCGTCACTTGTGCTGCCTGTGAGCGACTCGAGCTTCAGGTCCAGTTTCATGTGTATCTGTCCCGACTTCATGATCACCGGGGTCGCATTCAGGGTCACGCCGAGGTCCTCATAGGTCACCTGGGGAATCGTCATGCTGCTTCCGCCCGCGTACTGCGAGAGCAGGCTGGCGACGTTGACGCCGTTGATGGTTTTATTGCTCAGCGCGGAGGCCGCCGCCGACAACCCCGAGCTGTAGGTGGATGTCACGATCGGGTAGCGCGTTCCCTCGCGGAAGAGTGCTTCCTGGCGGTCTCCCACCCGCATCTGCACATCGTCGAGCGCCCTTGTCTCGGTCGAATTCAAGCCCAAGTTGAACGCAATATTCCCCGTCTCCGTGATGCCCGTCATCATGGTGCCGCCGCCGATGACCCCGATCGTGCTCGAGAGCAAGCTACTCTGCACCAGTCCCGACGCAATCAGCTCGCCGGCAATCGTAATCGCGCTGGCCGTCGGGCTCACCAGGCCCTGCGCAATCGCCTGCTGCACCAGCGTCTGGTTTGCATTCACCAGCGCCGTGGCTGCCTGGTCTACGTTGTAGATGCCGGCCGCCGTGGGAATGTTCGCCCCGGCGTTGGCCGTGC
>Ga0074045_10001399_pt1 | contig 23204 bp, 22 predicted proteins | sample BogForMeECP23OM2_FD_94442 | JGI IMG/M metagenome (GOLD analysis project Ga0074045, IMG submission 94442) | Bog forest soil microbial communities from Calvert Island, British Columbia, Canada - Bog Forest MetaG ECP23OM2 | ecosystem: Environmental > Terrestrial > Soil > Wetlands ... | reverse complement strand
ATTTCATCTACGGGTCTTGCGTTGAGGAGTAATGCGGCGGTCAAGCAGATTTCTATCGCCTCCTTTTCGAGAGTTCCTGGTGGTTCTTCGTCGCAGTCTACTAGACAGGCCGTTTGGTGATCGTATTCGTAATCGATTGCTTTTCCTCGATTGAATTCGAAGAGTGCTGCTCGATCAACTTGTCCAAGTTCGCTTTGTGTTGGTCTGAGTCTACGCAAGAATTTCAGTTCAGGTTCTAACTCACCAAGAGATGTGGGGCAGGTGCAGAAAAGTTTGTGCTTCGTATCTAACTGTCGGTGGACCTCGAGTCCGGCTTTGATTGATTCTTTATCGTCAACCATTACGTTTCTCCTCAATTATTCGTCGTTCTGAAAATTCTTGTGCGAGGTTAGTGTGCATGATCTGCTTCACGTTTTCAGGTTCACGCTCATTACCGAAGGCCCACATCATTTTGACAAGCGCGGTTTCGCTGAGCATGTCATAGAGTGGTATTACTCCAATTCGCAGCAGGTCTCTTCCTGTGGAGTAGACGTTCAGTTGTACTCTTCCCCAGATGCACTGGGAACACATTCCTATAACTAGCCCATTCTTTATGGCCCTCTCTAAGGAGCTGAAGAGACTCTCGCTAATGTGGCCTAGTCCGCTGCCTTCCAATACGAGTCCTTTGTATCCAGTCGCGGTTGCCCAGTCAATTATTCCTGCTGAGAGCCCAGGATGGAGTTTGATCAGTAAGACGTTCGGATCGAATTTCGATTTGATAGACCAACCGTTCGGTTTTCGCCTTCTATCGTAGTCTTCGGTGTTCATGTTTAGCGAACGGTGAGTCAGGTCGTAGTAAGCTAACGGTGAGGTGTTGATACTTCGGAATGCGTCGCGCCTACTCGTGTGGCATTTGCGCACCTTAGTACCTCGGTGAACAGCTATGGTTTCGTCGGATATCCAATCGTGCATAGCGATCACAACTCCGGCGAACGGTGCTTGTCCAGCAATGGCTGAGGAGGCGAGAAGGTTTGTGGCAGCATCTGAACTTGGGCGGTCGGAAGATCGTTGGGCGCCAACTAGTACTATTGGAATTGGTGGTTTGTTTAATGCGAAACTTAACGCAGCTGAGGTATAGGCTAACGTGTCGGTTCCGTGAGCTACGACTATTCCGTCCGTGCCTTTCCGTATCTCTCTTTCGATGGACTCGGCAATTTTTGACCAAAAGGGTGGCCCTATGTTCTCGCTGAATATGTTGGAGATAATGCTCGCGTCTACGTTTGCGATCTGTGCAAGTTCCGGCACAACACTATGAAGGTCGTCTGCGTCCAAAGCAGGTTTGACTGCGCCTGTTCTGTAGTCTACGCGACTGGCTATTGTGCCACCAGTGCTCATGATGCAGACTTTAGGCAGGCCTTGTTGTCGTAGCGGTAGTTCTGGGCGGCTGAAATGTGGCTCTGTACCTTTTCCTATGATTTCGATTTTGGTCCCTGAATCAATTCTTACTCCCACATTGTATCCTGTTTTGAGCTTGACCACGACGCAGTCTTCGTCGTCTCTGGTTGCGAATCGTGGCATGAGTAGACCTTCAACAACCTCCTGAAAATTGGCTCGCGTCATGATCAGCCGTATTTTGTCACCTACGTGGGCATCCGCTTTTTCCAAAACTTCTTTACACTGGCCTGTGTACTGAAAATCGGTTGCCAAAATCATACCTCATTTGAAACTTGAATCTGATGTCGATACTTCCTGAGGTGTCATGACAGAATCTTGCTCATGTACGGACCGTCGTATCCGTATCCAAACTTCTTGTAGTATGCTTTAGTTCCAAGCGCGCTTATGATGACCATCTTCTTTGCGCCTTCGGATTTGGCACAAGATTCAGCCTCGCTCAAGAGCATGCGACCGAACCCTCTATGTTGCCATGCATTGTCGAGCCTCTGTCCCACCGGCACTTCAGGTCCGTAAATGTGTAATTCCCTAACTATTGCTGAGTCGTAATCAATTTCATGTCTGTGGGCTCTTGTTGATGGAAAGCGAACTCGAAGATAGCCGATCAAAATGTCCAACTCTGGATCTTCGATTGAAATGAAAAGTTCCGATCCTGATGATGCACGATAGGTTCGTTTCACGGTACGAATACGTTCGATGTCTACTGATACTTTTTCTTTGAGCATTCGATGCCCCACTTCACGGCATCTTATGCATCTGCATCTCTTTCCGTCCAGTTTGAGTTTCTTAATGGCCAGTTCCCTTATGTTTCCGCTTTTTGGGCCTCCGGCTATTTTCTGCACCGGAAATTCTCGTTGAACACGCATTATTCGGACCCAGGGAGGCACGATTGCTTTTACTTTGGCGATCAGGTCTACGGCTTCATCTGTATCGTAAGGTGTGTATTTGCCCTCTTGCCACCATTCATAGAGGGTTGTGCCTTCTACAACAAGACATGGATAGATCTTCACCATATCAGGCCGGAATCGTTCGTCTTCGAAGAGTGTTCGAAATGATTCAAAGTCCTTTTCGGGGTTCGAGTCTGGCAGACCCGGCATCATGTGGGCGACAATTTTTAGTCCAGCGTCTTTGGCGATCTGGAATGACTCGACAACATCTTGTACCGTATGTCCACGGTTCGTCAATTGGTACACGTGATCATCCAGTATCTGTACCCCTATCTCTACTCTTGTCGCACCGAATCGTAGTAGCTGATCAACATGAGGCTTCTTGCACCAATCTGGTTTTGTCTCAACTGTCAATCCGACGTTCCGTATCGTAGCCGTCTCCGCCATTGACTTTGCTTCATCCAATGATCGTGTAACCTTTCCATTGACCGCGTCGAGTGATCGTTTAACAAAGTGTTCTTGGTAATCCAAGGGTGCCGCTAAGAAAGTCCCTCCCTGAATAACAAGCTCGACCTTCGAGGGCGTATGACCGATGGCTTTGAGCTGGTTCAAGCGAGAAGTAATCTGAATGAACGGATCGTATCCAGACTGAAAGCCTCTCATCACTGCGGGTTCGCCGGATACGTAACTCATCGGAAAACCATTTTCCATCGGGCAGAAAACGCAACGACCGTGCGGACAGCCACGAGGCGAACTCATGACTCCGATAACGTTTACGCCAGAGACACTTCGCACCTTCTTGAGTTGTAGGCTGGCAACAAGTCGTTCTTTATCAGCCGTCGGAAGAGCATTGAGTATGTCAGAGTTGCGCGGCATTCGATCAAGATCATGTTGCTTGCAGAAATCTAATTTCATCTTGTTCAGAATGGTTGGATCGTGTATTTCAAGTTCCTGAAGTCTTGAGGCAAATTCCACTAGAAGATCTAATTCCGCTTGCGACGCGGTGTGTTGATCACTCAACTGTGCTGTCACTGCTGGCGTAATCGCTAGATCTGCTTGCCAGCGTCCACACAAATGTAGAGTATGTTGCTGCCTCGCAGAATCACATTACCATAGTTTGCCGTCAGCGAATTTCCACGGTACTCGCTTGCACCTTCCAAGATAATATTCATGTGGCCGTCGGCGTCGATCATACGTCCGCGATATTCAACATCGTTCTTGAGCCTAATGCTTACTTCACCGTTCAATTTCTTTACGAGGAGATTGAGAGGCTTTCTGGAAGGCTCCAATAGGAATCACTGAGATGTTGCCAGTTTCCTTTTGGCGCTAAATAACCTTGCTGCCAAACGTAGTTTCCCTGAAGAAGCTGATCCTAGCCCATGAACTGGCTGAGTTTCATATCTTTCATTGTCTTAAGCACAGCAAAGCATCTTTCCGGAGAGAGTTGGACGAATTCAACCTTAGAGTTTTCCAGAGTTGATTGCGCGCTCTTACGGAGTTCGGGTGCAGCGATAATTCCGCGCAAGGGCTTGTCCACTCTTCCTCGAAGCGTTTCGAGATATCGTTGGAGCTGGAGCACGGCATCCTTAGAAGCTGCGCTCCGCTTGATTTCAACGACTACGATCCTTCCGCTCTTATCTTCCGCATAGATGTCGGTAAATCCAGCTTCACCGAGGCTTTTCTCTGCTTCAAGCGGTTTCAAGCCCTTCTCAACTAGCTCTGGAGAAATCAGAATCGCTTGTTTCATCTGCTCTTCGGTCACGTGTAGGAAAAATTGTGCGGTATCTTTGAGGTCAGTAGTTATGGTGAACTCAATGCTCCTGTACTCGATTGAAACGGTCTCTCTTGGTTGTGAACGCGACGCGATTAACATAAGACTCCCCGTATCGAGAAGCGTGACACGAACTAGACATTTAGGCGGTTGCCAGTTAATCGGTTCATAACCAGTGGGCCGATGAACAAGCACTGATCCGTCCTGCTTTATGATAGTCAGCCTTTCACCCCAGTCGAGTGTTGATGAGGCTCTTCCGTCGTAGTCAACTTTGCATTCACCAATTAGAAGAACGAGCTTTCGTGCTCGAAGCGCTCCATCGAGTGAGTCCACCGCTTCATTCATAGTAGGGTTGATTCTCATAGCCAACGAGTGCCACCCAGTGTGGGATTTACTCTGACCGCCTCATAAAACCACTTTCAGCCAGCTCTCTCCATTATTATTGCGAATTGGATAGAGACCAGCCAATGTTGAAATAAGTAGTGTGCGATTGTTGGCAATAGATCAGGTCTTGGAAGAATCATCCGGTTCACGTGCCGAAGAGAATAACGAACCGACGAGTGAAAAACGAAGACGATACGAAATAATAGAGGATATTCCAGGTGTAGGTCCTGCAACTGCTGAGAAACTCAAAGAGATGGGGTTTCATACAGTCGAATCATTGGCCACGGCTACAATCAAAGAACTTTCTCAAGTTGGCGTAAGCGAAAAACAGGCTGCGAAGATAGTCGCTGAGGCGAGAGAGACCCTGGCGCTCAGTTTCATACGTGCTGATGAACTCATTAAAATGAGACAAAACGTTAGACGCCTCACAACTGGAAGTAGACAGATTGATGAATTGCTTGGCGGGGGCCTAGAGACTCAGACGATCACAGAGTTTTACGGAGAATACGGAGTTGGTAAGAGCATACTCTGTCATCAACTTGCCGTCAACGTCCAACTTCCCGAAGAGAAGGGCGGATTAAATGGGTCAGCTCTCTACATTGACACAGAAAATACATTTCGACCTGAATGGATCGTCAGGATCGCTACTACCTTAAAGATAGACCCTGTTCAAGCAGCCAGGAATATCATCTACTCTGAGGCGTTCAACTCCGACCATCAAACTTTGCTGCTGGAGAAAGCTGATAAAGTGATTCAAGACAATAAAATCAAACTCATCATAATCGACTCATTGACTTCGCACTTCAGAAGTGAATATTTAGGACGTGAAATGCTGGCAGAGCGGCAACAGAAATTAAACAGTCACATGCATCGCCTAGTTAGATTGGCCCGCGCATTCAACGCATGCGCGGTTGTCACGAATCAAGTCATGTCGAAACCAGATCAATTCTTTGCAATGGCTATTGAACCAGTTGGAGGACACATAGTTTCACACACTAGCCACACAAGAGTCTTTCTTAGACGAACAGCGAACGGACCGGTCAGGATATGTAGACTCATCTCAAGTCCGTACCTACCAGAAGGGGAACGAATCTTCAAAATAACAGAGGAAGGGATCAAAGATATCTCCGAAGAAGACGAAATCAAGCGTAGGCTCTAAACGAAGGAAAACCTCTACTCCAGGGACTGACGATGGATTAGATAGATTCTATCAGGCAGTGATTGAGAGAAGAATCGCTGACGCAGAAAAGGAGCTTGATTTGATTCGGGCTAATGTCCAGCCCACAGAGAGCGCCAAGGGCTACCTGAAAGCATGCGAAGGGCTCATCTTAACGGCAAAGGCGAACAACGATAAGTATCTTTACTTGTCGAAAATTGAAAAAAACCCGAAGCAGCTTGATGAATTACGCAAAGGGTTTGTTAGGCAAGCAGCGAATCCGCTGCATGCTGACTATGACCGGGCCTACTTCAAGGTTCTCGAAGGGTATACTATACGCCTAGAGCGAGAAGAGAAAACTCAACCTAAATCTACAGCCCGGACGAAAAAGGACTAGGGTCATCCAGCAAGGGTGTTGAGAGCTACTGATACCATCACCCACACCACTATGAATGTTCCGCCGCCAATCGTCACGTACTTGTTTTTCCCACGCAATTGCGTCTCATTGTATTTCAAACCATAACGAACTATTATGACTGATAACGCATAGAAGACTGCCCCCAGACCTATCCCGACAAACAACGCGAAATCGCCGAACGTCGCTGTACCGATGTGAAGATAATTGTTCGTAACCCCGGCGCCGATAGCTAAGAAGAATCGTAACCAGTAAACAACGGAAGTTGGTCTGATCTTGCCCTTAGGGCTTTTGTCAGTGATCGAAACCTTACTCGAATTGGTTTGTTCACTCAATCTGAACCACACATCAGGTACCGTCTAGGCACGATTACGCAACTCTCTAGATAACCCTTGCCTGCGCTCGATCGGTACAGACTACGCCCCCGTAAAGTCCATAAGGCGTGAGTTGGAAGATCTCGTCGAGTATAATGTCAGCTCGCAACGCGGTTCCGGACGTAATAGTTGAGGATGTAATGTCCAGTCCAGTCATAACTATCAAGGATAGTGACACCGTCCTCACTGCAGCTAAGCTAATGAAGAAACACAAGATTGGTTGCGTCGTTGTTGTAGACAAATCTGGAAAGCCCCATGGATTGATCACTGAACGTGACATCGTAAGGCGAGTAACTGCCCTAGACTTGGTTGCGAGTAAAATACAGGCAAGCAAGTCTATGACAAAACCTCCAGTGACTGTGGATGCATCTGCCAGTATCACGGACGCAGCAAAGAAGATGCGTGAACTTAAGGTTCGGAGACTAATCGTACTTGCAAACAACAAGGTGAAGGGAATTGTCACTAGTAACGACGTTGTAGATATCACGCCGGCGCTGATTGATGTTATCGCCGAGAAATCACAAATATCTCCAGTTGAAAAGATTAAGGATGCAGAACCGCCATCCGGGTACTGCGATCGATGCGGATCTTGGGCTGATGAAATGAAGTCGCGTGACGGCCAGTTTGTGTGCGACGAGTGCGCATCTGATACAGAAGAGACGAGCACTGAAGAAGAAAGTTAACCCTAGCAACTCATATGTCCAATCCATGGGAAATCGGCGCTGTCAACGCTTATCGAATCAGCTCGAATCCTTATCGGCGAACAATTGGCCACAGTACATATTCTGCTCGAAAATGGCAAAATCAGGAAGATCAGTAGAACCCGAACAATCCAAGCAGACAATAAAATTAACGCAAAGGGCCTAATCGTCATCCCCGGCCTGATTGACGCACATGTCCATCTTCGCGATATGGAATTGAGTTACAAGGAAACCTTTGAGACAGGAACCAAGGCTGCAGCAGCAGGTGGCTTTACCACCGTCATCGACATGCCAAACACCAAGCCACCTACCACTAGTAGTGTTAGGCTGGATGAAAAGAAGGCGAAAGCTGAGGGCAGATTATTCGCGAATATTGCCTTCCAGGGAGCCTTGATTCAGGATTCGAAGGAACTACAGCGGATGAAGGAGCACGGAGCGATCGCGTTTAAACTATACCTGAATAAGGCGCTTGAAACTTTCGATTCCGCAAATGATACAGAGCTTAGGAACGCGTTTTTGTCGGCCAAGAACGCAGACGTCCTCGTGACCGTGCATGCAGAAGACGGTGATGCCATAAGAAATCATCAGCGAGCAAGCATACGAGCAGGTAAAACATCAATCAACGCCTTTCTCAGAGCACACCCCCCAAAATACGAGGTCAAGGAAGTACGGAGAATCTTGAAACTTAGTAAAGAATTAGCAGTACGAGTTCACATATGTCACACGAGCGTTCCCGAAGCAGTCCAGTTTATTCGTCACGTACGCGGCGCGACATGCGAAGCCACGCCCCACCATTTGTTCTTAAACCACTCTATTTTCAAGAAGCAGGGTACTCTCGCACTATGCGTACCTCCCATAAGGAGCGAACAAGACCGCTCAGGCTTATGGCGTTGTTTCAAGAAAGGGCAAATCGATATTCTTGCAAGTGATCACGCTCCGCACACAATAGAAGAAAAAGCACTAGAAGTTTGGAAAGCTGCCTCCGGGGTTCCTGGTCTAGAAACCTCTTTGCCCTTGCTACTCACTCAATTCTCAAGAGGCACACTGAGTCTACGCAGGTTAATCGACGCAACCTCCACTCTTCCAGCAAAGATATTTCGACTAGCCAATAAGGGCCGGTTAGAAGAAGGATTTGATGCAGACATTGTAATTATAGATCCTAAGGCAGAGACGCGCATTAATTCGGCAAACTTTCTCAGCAAAGCCAAGTACAGCCCGTTTGACGGAATGAAATGTAAGGGTGCCGTCGCCTACACGATTCTGAACGGCGAAGTGGTTGCCCAGAACGGCAACATAGTAGGTTCGTCAAATGGCAGGATCGTCATGAGCTAATGCGTTTCCTCATAGACGGCATGTTAGGAAAACTGAACCGTTGGATGCGAATGATAGGATATGAAACAGAGTACGCAAAGGATAGTGGAGATGATGAATTAGTTAATTCAGCCAGACGCTCCTCGTCCATCCTATTGACCTCGGATGAAGAACTCTACAGACGTGCGATAACTCACGGAGTCGATTCATTCTTAATCAGTGGCAAAAACGAAACCGAGAGACTTGCTACTTTAGCACATCGCTACAACCTTCGATTAAGCATTGATCCTAATCTCTCTAAATGCCCACTTTGCGGTTCCTCAATCAAACAAGTCTCAAAGGCAGATATCGAGGCACTTGTTCCGCCAACAACCTTTAAAGTCTATCGAAGTTTTTGGAAGTGCACCAATCCTACTTGCGCCAAGATATACTGGCATGGAAGTCACTGGAAGAGAATCGAACAAACACTTGAAGCCGCGAGGGAACTGTATGACTTCGAAAAGAAGTGAACAGAAATCAGCTCAAACTCAGAACTTAACACTTCGAGAAGGCACTATTTTAGTAAAGCTAGCAAGAGACGCAATCAAATGCTATCTTGAGAAAAAGATCACGATGAAAGCTCCTTCGCCCAACGGAAACTTAGCAAGAAAATCAGGGGTATTTGTGACGCTGAATACATTCAAGCCTCATGCATTGCGAGGCTGCATAGGTTTTCCCTATCCTGATCAGCCGCTAATCGAAGCAACCGTGAAGACAGCGATTTACGCCGCGACGGAAGACCCTCGATTCGAACCAGTATCAATTGAAGAATTCAGGCATTCAATTACCATCGAATTGACTGCTCTAACAGCCCCCAAACCACTCACAACTTCAAATCGAACAGCCTTACCCGAACTGATAGAGATTGGGAGACATGGGCTGATAGTTGAAGGAATGAGATCCTCCGGCCTATTACTCCCACAGGTTGCAGTCGAATGGAAATGGGATGGAGCGGATTTCCTAACGAATTGCTGCTTGAAAGCAGGGCTTCCACCAGACTCATGGCTGCTCAACGAGGTCACAGTAAAGGTCTTTGAAGGAGAGATCTTTGAGGAAATCAAACCTGCAGGAGAAGTTAGGAAAAATAGTTTCGGTGGATAATCACCTTGCGTGTGTACTTAGCGCCTTGCGGAATAGGCCTCGGACATATCACCCGTGCAGATCCAATAGCAAAGGAATTGAATAGACGCGGAGTTGAAACAATATTCTCCACGTATCTTGATGGACTTGAGTACGCGAAGCACAATCACTTGCGAACATTAGAAGCGGTACCAATCAATTTCAAAGTCACGAGCGACGGCGCGATAGATTTCAAGATGACAGCGGCAACCAGCGGCTTTTCCCTGGGAATAAGACGGTTTCTACGTCAAGTAATATGCGAAATCCAGTTCATGAAACGCTTCAAACCGGACGTTGTCATGTCGGACTCTAGAGCTTCGTCGCTCATCGCCGCCTGGCTTCTGAAGATACCAGTAGTTCTAATGCTTAATCAGTTCCGCGTCGAAATCATAAAGCGACCGTCATCGAAAAAATTGTCATTGTTCGACAAGATCTTCTTCATAATAGCCAACCTTGGCTGGGTTTTCATCCGTACCGGTATTCAACTCGTATGGGTAAGATGCAGAGTCATACTCATACCTGATCTACCGGCACCTTACACGATCTCAGTAGGCAATCTTGCCATTCCCAAAGGTTACACCGACAAAGTTAAGCTAATAGGCCCTATTGTTTCAGCATCAAACGGAATTCACGTCGATAAGAACAAGCTTGGGTTCGATCTTCGAACTCCTCTAATTTATGCCGCTGTCAGCGGACCAAAGATTGAACGACAAGCATTAAACAAGGCTCTGATGGAGCCATTATTCGATCTCTCCAAGAAATACAACGTGGTCATGTCCAGAGGACAACCAAATGGCGATTTCGCCAAAGAAATTTCTGAGCGATTTCAAATCTACGATTGGATAGAGAAGCAGGACGAGTTCATTCGAGGGTGCGATATCGTCGTTTCACGCGCCGGGCACGGCATCATAATGAAATCAATGGTGTACGGCAAGCCAATGATCCTAGTCCCAATCCCAGACCATACAGAGCAGTACGGTAACGCAAAACGCGCTGTCTCAATTAATTTGGCTGAGTTAATCTACCAATCCGAACTGAACACTAAAACATTGAATGAAGCAGTAGAGAAGATATTGAACTCTCCAGAATACGCTCTAACCGCTCAACGCGTAAAAGAGGTCGCTGCTTCCACGGATGCCGTGGAATTAGCCTGTGATGTGATCATGAACCTCGGTGGCAAGTCCTAGCGGTATTTTGTCAATAATGATATCCCCAACGGGATCGTCAACCAGCTCAGTTGATTCATCCAAATCCTCCTGTTCAGCAGCAAGCCGTGAACTGAAATCCTGTTTCGAGATTCCCACTAAGTCACATAACGAATTGAGCTCTTCAAATTCTAGCCCCAAAAGTGGATAGAATGTCGGCATTTGATGATGATTCTTGGAAAATTGAGAAATGTCGCCACAAATATCAGAAAATATGATCCCACGGAATTTGGTAATTGCGAATTGTGTAGCCATCCTCCTCACGTGCTTGAACGAGATTCCTGGGATGTCGACAGTTTTCTGCACAGCATCTAGGTCAACCACATAACCAGAATATTGTGGTCTAGGCACCAATTCACCGAGCATGTTCGCGAGGGTAAGTTGTGTTTCTTTTGCAAATTTGGAAACGTGCTGAGAAGTTGGAATGAACGGTTCAACCAAGCATCCACGGCGCATCATGGCAACGGCCGCCAAAATAGAGAAAACTCCGGAGTCAAGTACAACAATCATTTTCCATCGCGATGAAAGAGGTAATCCACCTGGGCCAGATATTCGGTTTCGATAAATCAATGCCAAGTCCTCGGCCGTGTCCACTGAAATCAAAACGTCAGGTTCTTTCAAATTCACAACTACTTCTCTATCTGCCAGTTGGTGTAGAATCTCTGCACCGCCCTTTGTTTCAATCTCCCTTCGTGGGAGTTGACTGATCTTGGAATGTCTGGAGCGGATCGCAAATGATTCTCCGCGAGTAAGGCTTTCATCGGCGTTCTTGACTACCGCTTGCAATACGTCATCCATTCTTCCGGGAACGATGTCTACTGGGGCAGCGTACGCAACTCCAAAGACCTTTCCGAGGATTGAGGCGGCTCTATCTGGGTCTGAAACGGCTCTCACAAGGATTCTCGCTGCTCGTCTTTCAATTTTGAAATCTCGAAAGCCGGCTCTCGTCAATGACGACCGTAAATCATCCACTAATCGGTGCTCCAGAGATCGCCGCACCGGCGAACTCTTTAGAACAAATTCCGATGAAGCGATCAATACTCCTTGTTCATAACCCAAGCATATCCCAACGGGCAGGTTTCACATTCCCGTTACGGACGCGCTTGGATAAAAGTAAGAGAAAAGGTCGAGTGGAATTTAGTAGTCCTCGGGGCCACCCATTCCACCTGGTGGGCCAGGAGGTTTCATGTCTTTCGTTCCCTTCGATGCAATCACGTCGTCGATTCTCAGAAGCATCGAAGCGGCTTCAGTTGCTGACTTTAAAACTTGGGATTTGACGCGGAGTGGCTCGATCACGTTTAGAGCCTTCATATCCTTGATTTTTCCAGAGAAGACATCGACCCCATACCATTTGTTGGCGGAGTCTTCATGTTTCGAACGCAGCTCAACCATGATGTCAATTGGATCCAGGCCAGCGTTTTCCGCGAGCGATAGCGGTATGCTTTCAAGGGCGTCTGCGAAAGCTTCGATTGCCAGTTGTTCCCGTCCACCCACCTTTACTGCATAATCGCGTAGTTGCTTAGACACTTCTGCCTCTGCCGCGCCTCCACCTGCTACAATCTTTCCATCTTCGATAGCGTCGCGGATAACGCACAGCGCGTCATGGAGAGATCTCTCTGCCTCGTCGACGACATGCTCAGTTCCACCACGAAGAACAATCGTAACGGCCAGCGGGTTCTTTCCTTCGCGAATGTAGACAAGTTTGTCATCTCCGATTTTGCTCTCTTCAATAATTCTCGCTTCTCCCAGTGATGTCGAAGTGAGGTCCTTGACGCTTCCGACGATCTTGCCTCCAGTGGCCTTGGCTAGCTTTTCCATATCTCCACTGCTGACATTTTTTACGGCGGCAATCCCGTTCTTTGAGAGGAAGTGGAGAGCGATGTCGTCGATTGACTTCTCACAGAAGACGAAGTTGGTTGCACTTTCCGCCACTTTATCAACCATCTCCTTCAGCATTTGCTCTTCTTCGTCAAGGAACATTTTCATTTGATCCGGGCTGTTGATATTGATCTTTGCATCGAACTCGGTTTTCTCAACCTCTAACTTTGCGTTCAGGAGGGCGATCTTTGCCTTCTCGATTCTCTTGGGCATTTGAGGACCGGCAATTTCCTTGTCGATCACGATTCCTTTGACGAGTTCTGTTTCCTCAAGACTCTTACCGTGTTTCTTCAGCACCTTCACTAAGTCGACATCTACTTTCGTTTTGCCTTCCCGAGTCTCCTTCACTTGAAGGGCCGCGTCAACTGCGATGGTTGCTAAGTAGTCTTTTGCACCGAACACATTTTTTGTTCCCATAGAAGTCATTGCAATCTTTCTTAGAGTTTCGGAATCGGTTGCGGCTATCGGCTCGCTGAGTCCGTCGATGATCTCCCTGGCCTTGTCGGCCGCTTTCTTGTATCCTTCCACTATTACGGTGGGGTGAAGATCTTTTTCGAGTAACTTTTCGGCCTTATCAAGTAGCTCGCCGGTCAAAATGACGACTGAAGTGGTACCGTCTCCGACTTCGTTATCTTGTGTCTTGGCAACTTCGACTAGCATCTTTGCTGCGGGGTGCTGAACATCAAGTTCCTTCATAATAGTAGCGCCGTCATTTGTGATTACGACATCTCCGATACCGCTTACAAGCATCTTGTCCATCCCTCGTGGACCGAGGGTGGTCTTGACAGTTGCAGCAACTACTTTTGCTGCAAGTATGTTGTTTCGCTGTGCATCTCGGCCAGTAGAGCGCTCAGTTCCTTCCTTCAGAATTACAACGGAAATATTTTGATTAGACATCGATTCATTATCACCAATATTTTGTTACTAGTGGTAAAATTCAAATATATAAAAGTTACTAGAGGTAAATCATTGGCTGAAATCGAACAGCTTGCGATCGGTGATTTGAGAGTCGCTTTTCCGTGCATCACCGACCTTGACAGTGTCTTTCTTCTCGTCTGCTATCTCAGTAAGGATGACGATCGCCTCACCGAGCGTGATGTTGATTATTACAGCCAGCTCTTTTGAAGAGATGTCGGATTTCTCTTTCAGCATAACTTCCGACACGTAGCGCTTGTGAGTAATGTACATTGGCATCGCATGAACTGTCTCTACAAGGATCCGCCATAATTCGTTTCTATCGGGAAGTGATCTGTCAATGGAGACTTTATTCATCTGCTGATCACGGACTCATGTAACTAACAGGTTATTGATGTGCGAAGCATGCCGTCACATGTTTTGAAGAAGTACTGTCTATTCGACAGAATCCGAACCGTACGAATTGGATGATAGAGTCAGCTCCTTCCTTTCGTAAGTCGGCTTCAGCAAAACCGTCAACCTGAGTCCCATCCGGCATAAGAACTTGAACCGACACATTGCCGTTATCAGCTGACGGGACCCACTGCAAAACAGGTGCCTTAGAGTGGTGGCCATTGTCTTCGACGATTTCTCCCCCAACATTCTTGTCACTCTCAGTGCCTACTGGTTTGAAGTTGAAGAGATTCATGAATCGAACTTCCGGTTGAGATTTTAGGAGACTGAAATCGTTCCCTGACACTAGAAGTGTTGCTTTTCCGTCCTTTGGCTCAATGTGGATGGTTCGATTACCGAGGTTAGGTTGTTCTGGATGTAGAGGCGGGTGAACCTCAATTATTCCTTCCAATCCCGTTAGGGTAACTTCGATAGGATTTGCGACAAAGTAGTAGCGATGAGCGATTGGATCAATAATTTTTCGGTTCATCGCGTTCAGGTTGTCCCAACTGATCGTGACGTCTACTGGTTTGGGCCCGATGTCCCATATGAGATCCCGGATCGTTTTCGGGCTATAACCTCGCCTGCGAAGCGCGGCAAGGGTTCCGAGTCTAGGGTCGTCTACTCTCGAAACTTTTCCTTGCTCTACCTCTTTCATCATCTTTGATTTGCTGAGGTCCATTCCCTGTATTTTGAGGCGTCCGTAGTGTATAGCTTCTGGATATTCCCAGCCCAAGTGATTGTACATGAATAGTTGGCGGTCCATATTGGTCAGGTGCTCTTTTCCTCTAATAATGTGCGTAATTCCGAGGAGATGATCATCTACTCCAGATGCGAGATTGTAGAGAGGCCAAACATCGAACTTTGATCCGATTCTAGGGTGTGGAGTTTTGGTAGTATCAATGATGCGAAACGCAGGCCAATCTCTCACTGCTGGATTCGGATTCGTAAGATCCGTCTTGACGCGCACGACGGCTTCGCCTTCTTTGTACCCGCGATCGAGCATCTTGCTCCAACGTTGTTCGTTAGTCTCAACCGTGAGACTTCTATCAGGACATGGCAAGTTTGCGTTTATTTTGTCGCGAAATTGGTCTGGCTTGCACTGACAGACGTACGCCGCTGCTTTCCGGATGAGAGTCGTTCCGACTTCGTAGTAGATCGGAAGCCGATCGCTCTGTATGAATTCTTCATCCCATTTGCAACTTAACCAAAGGAGGTCTTGACGGATCTTTTCGTAGTACTCCAGCTGAGCTTTCTTCAACCTTGGATCTGTGTCTTCGAACCTAACGATGAATTTACCGTTGTACATCCTGGCGTAATCGTGACTTAGAATAGCAGCTCGCGCGTTACCCAGGTGCAGTACAAAATCCGGATTTGGGGCGACTCGAGTCACTATTTTTTTGTGCTTCTCAGCGTTTGTTAGCGGCGGGAGTGTCCGCTCTTTATCCTGTCGTTGTTTTGATAGTTGTTCAGGCCATTTCTGGTTAACCAGCTCGCGCAATATTTGAAGGGAAGTGGAGTTCACTTCTTGCACAATTAACTGAACCATCGGCATTAATTCATTGGCCTGGCCACGTAATTCTTGATGCTCTCCGAGTAATGTAGCAAGGACTGCCTGCTGGTTCGCCTTGCCTTCGTGCCGAACAGCGTTCAGAATTGCTGCCTTTCGTATTTCTTCGTTTATATTTTCGTACATGTGATCGATGCTCTTCACGTATGTTTGATTAGTATAAGTGCTCGTTTAGAAGGCGAGCTGGGCCACCCACTCCGCTTCTGAGAACCTTCGTGCCAACATTCGTTTCGATATCTTTACACACCGCCTCAAGTTGCTCCGGATACGTATTTACGTACACTGAAGGCCCAGTGTCAAGCGAGTACCATACAGGAAAGTGTTGCTGTTCACGAAGGGCTACAACTCGTCTGATTATGCGAATCGTTTCAGGGCTCATTAGTACAAGTTCATCTTTTCCAGTCATGGTCACGGCGTGCAGACTAAGCGAATCGACCTCCGCGAGTCTGCAGATCTGATCTATATCTGCAGATTCGATGGCATGCAACATTTTTGGCAAATTAGCTCGCACTTCTGAAAGTCGTGCTTTGAAGAACGGCGATGAAATGGATCCTTCGTGGGCGCGGTCAGTTTTGATGTCCGAAGGTATAGGAATGATTCCCATAGCTAAGCGAAGTTGTTTTTCTGAGGCCAGTTGTCGCGCATATGATCTGCCATTTCTCATGGCGTACCATATTGAGAAACCTCCGACCAAACTCCTGCTTGCTGAACCAGCTCCGAGGCGAGCAAATTCGCTGAGGCGTTCAGGTGGCAAATTCAAGTCCAAAGCGGTTGCGGTAGCCAGGGATATCGCTGCGAATGCTGCTGCTGAGAAACCCAACCCTTTGCCTTCTCGGAGTGAGTTTTGGCTTTCCAACTTGTAATGCATCTTAGTTTTGGCGATTTTACGTAGAGGATTTACAACGGCAAGTATCCGTGCCGTTTCGTTAGCATTTGCTTCGGCGCCATTTATTCTTGCTATGTCACTATCGAATTGACTGTCAAATTCCACGGTAGCGCTAGTCGTAAGTTTCCCCACGCAAACTGAGATGCTGTCGTGATAAGGCAGTCGTCGTTTCTTATCTTTCAGTCCGTGATATTTGACTAGGCCCTGGATAGCGTGCGCGATGGCAGTGGACTTCAATGGTGTCGCCTTCTAATTGATTACTCCTGTTATAGTGGCAACGCGTACTGCGGCTTCTAGGGTAAGACCACTTTCTCCAAAAATGGTGTATCGATCTGGTCGAATTGAATGCGCTTTCGTTAATGCTTCAACAACGTATTCGGCGTCTATGTTTAGTTCCCTTGCGGTTGTCGGGGCCCCAATTTTTCTAAGGACGTCTCGTATGAGCTCCCAATTCGCTCCGTGTAAGTATGCGCATAAAATGGTGCCGACACCACACATTTCTCCGTGCAGAGCGGGTGTTGGCGCGATCGTAGTCAACGCGTGGCTGAAGAGGTGTTCGGAACCGCTGCACGGCCTACTAGTACCTGCGATGCTCATGGCGACTCCGCAACTGATTAACGCTTCAACGAGAGTCCTGACTCCTGACTCAGAAATTGTTCTGATAGTACTCGCATTCTTAATAACTAAACGTGAACTCATCAGTGCAAGCTCTGCAGCATAATCACCGTAATATTCACTTTTTATTCGGTGTGCAAGTTTCCAATCTCTAACCGCTGTGTATTTGGCCAGCACGTCGCCGCAGCCGCTTGCTATCAGTCGGTAAGGAGACTTAGCGATTATTGAGGTGTCTGCGACGATGGCAACTGGAGAATGGGCGACGTAAGAGTAGGGACGGTTCAATCCTTTCATTGAGACAAGGGGGCTGGCTATACCGTCGTGCGATGCGGCTGTAGGAACACTAAGAAAGGTTTTTTGTTCTTTCATGCTGCTTAACTTAGCCACATCGATGTCTTTGCCGCCTCCAACTCCCATGACGATGTCCGCCCTGCGCAGCTTTATCTCATGTTGGACCTTTGATACTTCGTCCGTGGTGGCGGTCTCTGCGATGACGATCGATGATTTGAATCCTGCTTGATCGAGCGATTGAACCACTATTTCAGCCGCTATAGATCTGACTCTTGGGCCAGTCACGATAAGAGCAGTTCCCGAGTATCCTAAGCGTTTGAGAGTTTCGCCAACATGCGGCGCAACGTCTTTTCCGATAAGAACTTCGCGCGGCAATTGCATATAGTGAGAGTCGGTAGGGATCTGGGGCATCAGCGTCAATCTCAGACCAGCATCAATAATGAGATGGTTGCCACACTTATTATAGCCACGAACATCGCTAGAGCCGTCATTCGCGAGATCTTGTATACGACACTCATCAAATGTTTCAGGGACTTCGAGCCCAACGTGGTTAGTGTGACTTGATCTGATACGACAGCGACTTCTGATGGTTCTAGATCTCTGAGTGCGGTTTCGCACGCGACTTCGATCTCCGTAAGCAAGGATTCTTCAGAAACGGCTTCTCCCACTGGATGATACCCTAGTCTAGCTGATACGAGACCGTTTACCATGTGAGTGTCACTGGTCAGGACCTCGCAATCTTCGAAGCCAAGCTTCTTCACTTTCTCGATTATGATCTCGCGCAGCCCTGTGATCATGTTATTGCCGTCTATGTTTATGTACGCAAATCGATGGCCGGCTACTTCCACAACAATGACGGAGATTCCGCCCGCGCCTACTCCATCTCTGAGCGTGAACTGACTCGGGTGTCTCGTTGATCCTCCTACGCTGAAGGAAACTCCTTGTTGTTGAGCTGAAATCTGAAGGCTTGCCAACGCCGCGTCTTCTAAACCCCCGACCTTTTCTGAGCTCATCGTTGTGGGTCCAGTTAAACAATTGTGTGCATCAATTAAGCCGACGTGACGGAATCTCCCCCTCGTTAATCCAGTAATCCGATTCATGACTTCAGAAGGTACGTCTTCCATGTCGTGCGGCGAAGTTGTCATTGTTACCAGAGCGCATCCATCGAAGATCTGTGAAGTTGCAGTGGCAATTTCGTTGTTGACTCTGATGACTGGAGTAGCGTGATCGGAGTACGATAGGTCGGGTATCGACTCGATTACCCATTCGATAATTTTGGCGTTCTGTTCTTGCGAGACGAGGTTAAGTTCATGTCCTGATACGCCGTGTGGAACAATGCCGACAGCGTCTAAGCGTTTTCTTATTGCCGATTGAAAAAGGAACGGAAGGACACTACTGCCGACGTTGAGAAATGGTCCTGGATGAAAGTTTGAGACGAGCATGATGCTCTTGATCTGGTTCGTGGATTTACGTCGAAACACGTAAGCAGCGACGTCGATCTCGGTTTGAATGCCGAGCTCGCTCAGGTAGGATTCAAGTTCATCGTTTTTCCCTTCCAGCCAGTCGATCAGGAATGACCGAAACATTCGAATCGGTGAGAAACCAATTATTTTACGGCCATAGGTCTCGACAAATGTTATCAGAGCAAAGGCAAAGGTTAGTCCAAATAGACTTGATAAAATCAATGCCGTTGCTACGATATTCCATGGAATTTTGAATAACACTGAAACTAGCACTGCTGTCATTGCGGGTTCTATCAGTGTGAAAAGTGTTCTTTTCGGGAAAGATATTCTTGACATTGAAAAAACGGTTACTGCTCGCAGCGGAATAACTATGAATAGCCCTACAATGAACGCGAAATTTGGGAAAATGAGCGCATGTATTGTCAGCGAGATGATACTGCAAACGACGAATACGACCACCCACATGATATTCGTAAAGAGTGAGAAAGCCAGACATCGTCGGAAGTAGAATAGAGGATCTTCGCCCACTATAGCGTAGTTAACGATCGTAGACGCAAACGAGGCGAGAATGAATAAGGTTACTCCCCATATTGCTCCAGTGAGGAGAGAACTGAGGCTTTGCTCTGCGATCAGGAAGGCTATACCGATTCCAGCAGTCGTGTATATGAGACTTGAAGCGAGAATGACTCTGGTTGAGGGAAACGCGACCTTCCTGATGAAATTGTAATAGGGAGTCGTACCGCTAATTCTTTTTGAAAACGAATGTGCCAACCAGTCTCCCTCAGCACTGGTTTAGTGAATCGCCTGAATGATCTTTCGAATTTTCTGCGAAGAACCTGCTCTCTCCGATATTGTTCCAGTCACGATTATCTTTGCTCCACTTTTCACCAGCGACCTCGCTTGGGCCGGGGTCTTGATACCCCCTCCTACTATGACAGTGATCTTCGAAGTTCTTGTTACAACCTCAACCAGCTTTGGCGAAACTATATCCCGGGCTCCTGATCCTGCTTCAAGGTAGACGTATCGCATCCCAAGGTACTCTGCCGCGAGAGCATACATGGCGGCTAGTTCCGGTTTGTCGTTTGGAATCGGGTTCGCGTTCCCTACGAAACCAGCAGCGCCCGAGTGATCTCCAATTATTAGGTACGCTAGAGGAATCGGTTCGAGTCGATATCGTTTGACTAATGGTGCACCTAGAGCTTGAGCGCCAGACAGATAATATGGATTAAGTGAATTCAATAAGGACATGAAGAATACGGCGTCGGCATACTGACTGAGACCGGCTACATCGTTGGGAAATAGGATAACCGGAAGTTTCGTCGATTTTATTGCGTTCACAATTGCATCTAGTTCGTATACTGAAGTCGCCGTCGAACCTCCAACCATTGCTGCAGTTGTACCGGCTTTCTTGGCTTCTGCTGCCAGTAGGCGTGCAACCGGTGGTGCCAGTTTCTCTGGATCAAACAGGGTGAGATGAGCGACGCCATAGTTCTCGATGGCCTCTTCCAATTCAGTTTCGACTTTTCCGATTTTTGTGTCGCCCAATAGACCGGACCTTGGCAAATTTGCAAATTAGCTAGAGTAGGTTTCACAAACTGCCCGTGATACTATTAAAACCAACGGGTTTGCGCCAGTAATACGATGCGACGGGTAAGTTTGGTTCGGTGATTAAACTCGTGAAATAAGATTAAAGCTGTAGGTGCCGGATTACAAAGTTCCTTGGTTGGAGACGCGTGATGAACTTAATCCGCGGACTGATTTCGATGATGCATCTGCCTAATTGTATTATGATCGGTTTTTCGGTCATAGTTGGGGAGATAATTGCTACCCCCACTTTTTTTAGCGGTCAAGCGGCTCTTTACGGATTCTTAACGGGGTTCCTTCTGCTCGCTGCTTCTATGGTGCTAAATGATTATTCCGATAGTGACGTAGATGCAATTAATGAACCACAACGACTCGTTCCGTCGGGTAACGTGAAACCCAGTCAGGCGATGTCATTTGCAGTTGTCTTATGTGCATTAGGTTTCTTGTCGGCTGCGCAAACGGGTGTCTGGACATTACTTCTTGCGGCTTTTAGTATGGTCGTAGCTGTAGCTTACAACTTCAAGTTCAAGAAAACTGGGCTACCAGGAAACGCTTTGGTGAGCGCGAACGTCGCTCTGCCGTTTATTTACGGCGGACTGGTGGTCGGTGGACTGATAGTCGGGAGATCTACATGGGCGCTTTTGATGTTCGCATCTCTTGCATTCATTGCAAGCATGGGGCGTGAGGTTGTGAAGGGAATTGTGGATATGACCGGCGATGCGGCTAAAGGGATTCAATCAGTCGCAGTGAAAATGGGAAATGCGTACGCAGCGAAACAGGGGGCTTCATTATTCCTGTTGGCTGTAGCGTTCAGCGTTTTGCCTATCGCTTTAGGCGTAGTTTCAATTTACTACATACCATTGGTAATAATCTCCGACATCGGTTTTGCGTTGACTTCATATTCAATTGTAACAAACCCCTCGGCTCGAAATGCGAAGAGGAACAAGAAGTATGTTCTTATGTGGATGCTCTTCGGATTGTTGGCGTTCGTTTTTGGTGCATTGTAATCAATTTACCGAATTAATGTTCTTTATGGGTCTGCTTTGTTGCGGGCAACATTTTTATGAGATCAAGTTGTAGCCGTACTCGAGGGACCTCCAATTGCGAATAAATAAGTTGCGTTCAGAGTCACGTGGTAAGAGGAAACTATCGAAAGAAGTTTTAACGGCTTTTCCGAAGGAAATTGTGGGAACCTTTGCACGTCTTCCTCGAGTGTTCAAGAAGGTTGACATAGACCGGTTGATGGGCGATAAGATCTCCAGAAGCATGAAATGGCGCTATGTCCGCAGAATGGAGAATCTTGGAATTGTTCGACATGCCACGAAGAAATATTATCGGAAGGTGTACGACACGATTTCTGACTGGATGGAGAAGGATGCAATACCTAAGATAAGGTTGATGGAGTCTCTGGTCGAAGTGGAGACTCCTTCTTAGTGTTTAGTGTATTCAGTTACAAGTTCCTTTGCTCTGTCGAGCCGAACCATTCTCTCCGCAACCATTTGGGCAGAGATCTTGTCGATGAGGTCTCCCGATGCGCCTGCGCTTATCGCGATGTTTCTGGCGTGCAGACTCATATGGCCACGCTGAATGCCTTCAGCAGCCAACGCACGTAGTGCGGCCAAGTTTTGCGCTAATCCAACAGAAACTATTACTTCCGCAAGCTCCCTGGCACTTTTTATTCCCATAATCTTGAGCGCCAATTTGGCCATTGGATTGGAAGCGGTAGCCCCTCCGACGATTCCTACCGCCATTGGCATCTCGAGCGTGCCAACGAGGTCTCCGCTCTTAGTCTTCTCCCAAGTACTTAGCGGGGTGTAGTGTCCGGATCTTGCTGCGTATGCATGAGCTCCAGCTTCTATTGCACGCGTGTCATTGCCGCTAGCCAGTACAACGGCAGTTACTCCGTTCATGATCCCTTTGTTGTGTGTTGCACAACGGAATGGGTCAGCGTTGGCGAAGGCATAGGCGTTGATTATGCCATCGACGACTTCTTCTCCTCCAAGCAATTCTTTGTCGAAGACTGCTTTAGCGTAAGTCAAGCGCCTTACCGCCAAGTTTGAGATGATTCTTAGGTAAACTCGACCGCCCGATATTTGCTCAATGAGAGGAGCGACAGCTTCTGCCATAGTATTAACTGCGTTCGCGCCCATCGCATCGCGGCAATCTACCATTAGTTCAGCTATCACCATCTTTCCCAGCATGGTTTCTATAACTCGTACCTCTAAGTCGCGAGCTCCGCCACCAAGGGATACGAGTACGGGGTCTTGATTATTGGCATGTTTGAGGATCGCGTCTTTTTGGACGAGTATTTCGAATCTGGCTCGGTGCACATCATGGATTCCAACTATCTGAATCTGGCCGATCATAATGGGATCAGTTGAAACTGTTCGGAATCCCCCTTTTCCTCTAGCCATCCTAGCAGCATTGCTTGCTGCGGCGACGACAGATGGTTCCTCAATGGCCATTGGGACAAGTCGGTCTTTATCGTTCACTAGGAAGTTGACTGCGACACCCATTGGGACAGGCATTATTCCGATTACATTCTCTATCATACGATTCGCAGTGTCTAATTGTAAAGCTCCGGATTGACGTAGGAGATCAGTTTCTTGGTCGGTTAGTCCGGCGTACTCCTTGATGGTTTTGATTCGCTCTTGGACAGGGAGTTTGTAGAATCCTGATAATTCTGAGGATTTGGTCATATTGTGATCACCCTACAGTCAAGAGAACAGATCATCGACCTCTATGGGCGTATCGTTCTGGGCTGAAGCCTCTCTGCT
>Ga0074045_10001398_pt1 | contig 23229 bp, 10 predicted proteins | sample BogForMeECP23OM2_FD_94442 | JGI IMG/M metagenome (GOLD analysis project Ga0074045, IMG submission 94442) | Bog forest soil microbial communities from Calvert Island, British Columbia, Canada - Bog Forest MetaG ECP23OM2 | ecosystem: Environmental > Terrestrial > Soil > Wetlands ... | reverse complement strand
CTCCGGCTCCCACAATCCCCAGGTGGATTCCCCGATGCGGACCACGCTGATGCCTGCTTTCTTCATCAGCGCGATGTCCTCGTCCGTGCGCTCGTAAGGCATGTATTCGGGGTAGTACGCCGCACCATACAGGACCGTGTCCATCTGGTCCGGGCGGAAGGATTCCTTCGCTGCGGGCTTGGATTGTGCGGCAAGGTTACCCGCAGCCGCCAGTAACAGGATGAACAGGGCAATCCACAACTTGAGGTTATTCCGGTTCAACCGCTTCGCACCCTTGTATTTCATTCGCTCGAGACTCCTCGCTGATCCTAACTCCCCGGCGGCAGAGAACCAACTTGTGCTCAATGACATCCACTCCCTCGGCACCCATTTCGTGTTCCATACGCACACCGCTCCCCGAGGATTGGGGTTCTCCTTCGTTAGCGGGCGGAAAAACGGTAGATCGTTTCCGATTGGAAGGATTGTCCCGGGCGCAACACGGTCGAGGGAAATTCCGGGTGATTGGGAGAATCGGGATAGTGCTGCGTCTCCAGGCAGAATGCCTCCCGTTTGCCGTAGGTGACGCCGTTCTTGCCCTTGAAGGTGCCATCCAGAAAATTGCCCGTGTAGAACTGGATCGCCGGCTCGGTGGTCCAGACCTCCATCACACGCCCAGCAATCGGCTCGTACATTTCCGCGGCGAGCTTAAGTCCGTCGCCGTGCCCGTCGATGATGAAGTTGTGGTCGTAACCGTGAGCCAGGCGAAGCAACTCGTCGTCAGAGTTAATCCGGTCGCCAACAACCGTGATTTTGCGGAAGTCGATGGGCGTCCCGGCAACGGACCGTATCTCGCCGGTGGGAATCAGGTGAGAGTCGCACGGCGTGAAGCGCGAAGCAAACAACCTCAGTTGGTGAGCGAGAATCGTGCCGTGCCCCGCTCCGGCCATATTGAAGTAGGCATGATTGGTCAGATTCAGGACCGTGGGCTTGTCCGTAGTGGCTTGATACTCGATCCTCAGATCCGCACCGATCACTGTGTAGCTCACTGTCACTGAGAGATTCCCTGGATATCCTTCCTCGCTATCCTTGCTTAAATAGTGAAAGGCAACTCCGTTCGTGATGGGCTCCGACTGCCAAACAACGTTGTGGAACCCGCCCGGGCCTCCGTGGAGCGAATTGTCGCCATCATTTTTCGGCAGGGTGTAGCTCTTTCCCTCGAGCGAAAATTTTCCCTGCGCGATTCGATTCGCGTAGCGCCCAATCAGCGCGCCAAGGAAAATGGGCCCCTTGGAGCGCTGGTTCGCGACATGGCTGGAAAGATCTTGCGGTCCAATGACGATGTCTTCCCAGTTCCCACTACGATCCGGGGTGCGCAGCACAATGATTGCGGCGCCGTAAGAGCTGATTTGGGCCTCCAACTTCTCGGATTTCAGCGTGAAAAGATCGACTTCCTGGCCTTCTGGCATCCTGCCAAAACTCTGTTTGCTCACGTTTTTCGTCCTATGGGTGGCCGCCGCAAGAGCGAATAAACGTCGCGGAGTCACAGGGTATGGGTCTCGTGTGCGCTTCCAGCACACGGGGTGATTGTATGACCTTGCCGCGACAGAGACAACCCACGCAGGCTCAGGCAAGCACGGGACGCAATCTGGAGTAGAATCCGAGTGACCATCGACACCACAGTGCAAGCCCCGGCCAAACGCTCGTTTGCAGTGAATTGCCGCCAGGAAATCACCGGCGAGGAGGTACTGCCTTGCGTACTATCTTTCTTGCATTTGTTGTTTGCTGTGTAGTGGCAACGCCAATCCGTCCCCAGGAGTCGTCCGTGTCCGACATCGCTAAGATCCAAGGAGCGCCCGAGTGGATGAAAGGCTCCGCCACAAAGCTGGAAGCAGAGCTCACCGCGAAATATGGCCAGCCGGAGCAACCGCGAATCCAGCGGGGACTTCTCCAGATGTCCGAATACTGGCGCGCGCAGGATGGCAATGCCGCCGCGTTCGAGGAGTTTGTGCGTACGAATTTCGCCGGCGATCCGGCAACGCTCGATGCCATGTTCAATCGCTACCAGCGGCTCCTTGAGCAGTTGTCAGGTCACATGCACGAGATTAACCGGGAATTTCGCCAGCAAGCCGATCTGGACGTTGGTCCCATGCTCCCGTTCGACGGCATCTTCGCGGCCTACGATCCTGCGGCGCATGTGCTCGACGACTTTTTCGCGAGCAAGGGCGCCTTTGTGGTGCTTTTGAATTTCCCTCTGACCACCCTCGAGGAGCGCCTGACGCAAGGCCCAAAGTGGACGCGGCGCCAGTGGGCGGAAGCGCGGCTCGCGCTGGCATTCTCCAAGCGCATTCCGGCTGACGTCAACCTCGCAATTGCGCAAGCGAGCAGCGATACCGCCGAGTACATCGCGCAATATAACATCTGGATGCACCATGTGCTGGATCAGAATGGTGAGCGGCCATTTCCGCCAAAGCTTCGTCTTTTGAGCCACTGGAATCTGCGCGACGAGATTAAGGCCGATTACGCGGATACCCAGAATGGCCTGCGCAAGCAGCGCATGATCCAGCAGGTGATGGAACACATTGTCCGCCAGACGATTCCGCAGGTGGTCGTCAACAATCCCAATGTGGACTGGAATCCGCGCACGAATGAAGTCAAGCCCGCCGCGGTGAAGGACTCTGACTTTCCCGCGCCCGCAGGATTACCCCTGACCAATGCTCCCGAACCGAACACGCGTTATGCCATGCTCCTGGAGGCTTTCACTGCCGAAAGGAAGGCAGATCCCTATTCGCCGACGGCTCGCACATTCATTGCGCGGCGTTTTGACGAGGAACGCGAGATCCCGGAAAAGCGCGTCCAAGCAATGTTTGAGCAGGTCCTGACGTCGCCGCTGGTGCCAAAAGTAGCAAAGCTCATCGAGTCGCGCCTGGGCCGCCCCCTGGAGCCATTCGACATCTGGTATGACGGTTTCCGCCCGCGCGGCGCTTACACCGAGGCGCAGCTTGATGCCATCGTGGCGAATAAATATCCGACAGCGGAGGCCTACCAAAAGGACATTCCCAATCTGCTGATCAAGCTGGGTTTCACTCCCGAAAAAGCCCAGTTCTTGGCGAACAACATCATCGTGGACCCGGCCCGAGGTTCGGGCCACGCCATGGGCGCGGAGATGCGCAGTGAAAAAGCGCACCTGCGCACCCGCGTGGAGAAGAGCGGGATGAATTACAAGGGCTATAATATCGCCATCCACGAGATGGGCCACAATGTCGAACAGACCTTCTCTCTGAACGAGATTGATTACACTCTGCTCAAAGGCGTGCCCAACAACGCCTTCACGGAAGCGTTGGCCATGGTCCTTCAAGGACGCGATCTGGAGCTCCTCGGCCTTGCCGCACCCGATGGTAAAAGTGACGCCCTGAAGACGCTGAACGATTTTTGGGGCACCTACGAAATCAGCGGCGTCGGCCTGGTGGACATGGGCGTGTGGCACTGGATGTACGATCATCCGAAGGCCACGCCTGCGCAACTCCAGGCGGCCACCGTGGAAATCGCCCAGAACATCTGGAACCGCTACTATGCCCCGGTATTCGGCAAAAAAGATGCCGTGCTGTTGGGCATCTACTCGCACATGATCGATTCGTTCCTCTATCTGCCGGATTATTCCATGGGGCACATGATTGCCTACCAGATCGAAGAGCAGATGAAGAAGGCGGGAAGTACCGGCCCCGAATTCGAGCGTATGGCAAAAATGGGCGATGTCACGCCCGACCTCTGGATGGAGAATGCCACCGGAAAGCCTGTCGGACCGGAGCCGCTATTGTCGGCCACGGAAAAAGCCCTGGCACTCGCAAGTTCGCAGCCTTAGCCGCAGGCGTTCCGGGAAAGTCGGCTGAAGTTGCTCAGCGTGTGATGCCCATCTGGTAGGCCAGCACAATCTGGGTGACGACATATTGATAGTGGGCGTCGGTGTCCTGCAACTCGGCATCGGTCTCCTGCAACTCAGCCTGGCTGAATTCCACGATGGAACTCAAGCCTAGTTTGTATCGCGCGGTGGCCAGTTCCAGCGCCAAGTCCGCTTGTTCCCGGAGTTGCTTTGTCACCGACAAGCGTTCGTAGGCCTTTTGCGAATCGAGCCAGCTATTGCGGACGTCGCGGGCCACATTGTCCTGTAAATCCTGCAGCTTTTTGCGCTGCATTTCCGTTTCCAGGTCGGCGCTTTTGGCGCGAGCGTTGAATAGAAATCCGTTGAACACGGGAATGTTGATGTTCACGCCCACGGCGCCGTACCAGTTGGAAATGTGGTCGTCACGAACCGGCGCTGAGCCAACAACGCCGTTGGCGCTTATCGTCGGCCACCATAGGTCGTGTTCAGCTTTGTCGAACTTGCTCGCAGCTGTCACTTCATTCTGCAGCGCCCTCACTTCTGGGCGCTGATTCAATGCCTCCTGAATCAGGGGAGCAGGATCGGCTGCGGGCGGCTCCACTTGAGTTGGGGGCTCCACGGCGGCGAAATCCTGGCGATCGGGAAACGCCAGAATTGCGGAGAGCGTCGAGAGTGACGCCTCATAGTTGTTCTGCGATTCCAGCAGCAGGAGTTTTGCGCGTGCGAGATCCACCTTGCTGAAACTCAAGTCGATTTCCGACCGCAATTTGGCGTCCGTCAACGCCTGGATTTGATCGACCAGATTCTGCCGGGCCTTGACCGTTTCCTCCGCCACTTGGAGCAGTGCCTTCGTCTCCAGCGTGTTGTAAAACGCTTCGTCCACGGCCAGAACAATCTGCTGCTGTGTTGCAACAGCGTTCTCATCCTGCGCCTTTGCTGCGAACACCGAACCCGACACCAGGTTTTGCGTCCTTCCGAAATCGGTAATCAATTGACTCACCGAAGCCCCTACCGCCGCTCTTGGATACACTGTTGGGTTTGTCAGATACCCCGCGGAAATCCGGCTGCCAGGATCCGAATCCACCGCCGTCACACTGAGATTCGCTTGTGGCAGCATCGCCGAGCGCGCCTCGCGCACGAATTCGCGCGCTTCCAGGGCCTGCAGCCTTCCCACCGTGATTTGCGGGTTGTTCTTGATGGCGATGGCTTCCGCTTCTTGTATTGAAAGTGGCCGACCGCTCGTGGAAGTTGGCCTCGACGTCGTCCCCGTCATGGGTGTAGTCGTCGGAGGTGCGGGCGCCTGCTGGGCTGCTCCACCCGGTGCCAGCGCCAGTGTTCCCAAGAGTGCCAGGGTCGTTACCATGCTCTGCCTCACGACGCCACCTCCGAAACCGTTTCCCGCTTCCTTCCGTGAATCACCAGGTAGACCGCCGGCACCAGAAACACCGTCACGACTACGGACACTCCGAGCCCTCCAATTACGGCGCGTGCCAACGGCGCATACTGCTCGCTGCCTTCTTCAATCCCCAGGGCCATCGGCAGCAATCCCAATAATGTCGCCAGCGAAGTCATCAGAATCGGGCGCAGCCTGATTTTGCACGATTCCACCACGGCCTCCTGCAACGTCATCCCCCGCAGGTGCAAAACACCAGCAAACTCCACGATCAAAATGCTATTCGACACCACGATCCCGGTCATCATGATCACGCCCATCAGCGACATGATGTTTAGTGATGTGTGCGTCAGCCAGAGGAATACGACGACTCCCGCGAGCCCCGGAGGTATGGCTGTCAGAATGATGAACGGATCAACGAACGACCGGAATTGCGCCATCAGGATCAGGTAGACCAAGATCACCGAAAGCAGCAGGCCCACTCCGAAGCGGAAAAACGACTCTCTCATTCCCACCACCGCCCCGCGAACGCGCACAATCGCGTTTTTGGGCAACGCCAGCCTCTTTAGCTGTAGATTCACTTCACTGGTGACCCCGCTCAAGTCTTCGCTGGCGGGCATCACGTACACGTCGATGACCCGCCGGATCTGGTAGTGGTCCACTTCCGTGGGCGTGTTGATCGGCAGGATCCTCGCCACGGACTGCAGCGGTGTATACGACGCGGAGGTGGCGGCGCGCAGAGGAATATTGCGGAAGTCTGACATCGTCATGGTGCCCACTTTTTCGTTGGAGTACTGCACGGTGAGCATGTAGTTGTTTCCGCTCTTGGGATCGATCCAGTAACTTGGCGCGATCATGCCGTCGGAGGTCAGCGCTGTGATTACGTTGTCGACCACATCCTTTGGCGTCAGTCCGAGCAGGCTGGCCTGTTTACGATCGATATTCAATTCCAAGCCGGGATAATCGATGTCCTGCGGGATAAGCACATCACTCACGCGCTTGGAGCCTTTCAGTTGCAGCGCGAGTTTTCTCGCGATGCTGTATCCCTCCGCCAGGTTGTTGTCGCTCACCTGAATGTCAAGAGGTGCGGGTAACCCCTGATTGACCACGGAATCCACAAGCCCGCCGGCCTGAAAGTACGCGCTCAATTCCGGCAGGTCTGTTGCGAGCCTTCGCCGCATGCGTTCCATGTATTCGTAACTTCCCACGGCGTGGTCTTCTCTCAGATTTACCTGCACAAAGGACGTGTGCATGGCCGAGTTGCTGGTGTAAATCGCGGAAAGGTCGGGGGTAATTCCAATATTCGACACGATCATATGCAGGTCGCGCTTCGGTATAACCGCTCGGATATCGTTTTCCACTTGCGCGATGTATTTGTCCGAGACCTCCAAGCGTGTCCCTGTCGGCGCCTTTATATTGATGACAAATTGCCCTGGGTCGGTTCGCGGAAAGTACGCTCGCCCGACGAACGGAAAGATCCCTCCGATCAGCAGTACAATGCCGCCCAGTATGTACAGGGCCGTCCGGCCGGGTGTTTGCAGCGCTCGCACCACTTGCTTCCCGTAGAGATCCAACAATCGCTGGAATATTTCGTTGAATTTGTGCACTACCCTGGTCAGTGCACTCTTCGGCTTTTCGTGGAGCTCTTCTCCATGTGCATCCAGGCGGATAAACTGAGCGCAGTACAAAGGCACCACTGTCATGGCGAAGAAATAGGATGCAAAAATGGAGAGCACCACACCTAAGGCCAGGTCCGTAAACAGGTACTTGCTTACTCCGTAGAAAAAGGTCACCGGGAAAAACACGATGGACGTAGTGGAGGTAGCGGCCAGCACCGCCAACGCCACTTCCATTCCTCCTTTTTCTGCCGCTTCGCGCGGCGCCACTCCTTGTTCCATAAACCGGAAAATGTTTTCCAGCACGACGACGGAATCGTCGATCAACCGAGAGAAGGCCAAGGCTAGCCCCCCAAGCAGCATGGTGTTGACCGAACCACCCATTCCATTCATCACCAGGAAGCAGGTCAGGGCGGAAAGCGGGATAGACAACAACACTGCGAAAGTGGCACGCGGGCTTCCCAGGAACAGCAGGATCATGAGCCCCGTTAGCACGAGGCCGATGCCGCCTTCCTTCAAGAGATTTTTGAGCGCTGTTTTGACGAAAATGGACTGGTCAAATACCACCGCTGTCCTGAGCGCATCAGGGACGTCCACCAAATGTCTTATGGCTGCTTTTACTCCATTGACTATCGCGATGGTGTTACTGTCCCCGCCCTGTTTCAAAATCGGAATGTAGACGGATTTCTGCCCGTCAATCCTCACGATATTCGTTTGAATCGCTCCGGCGTCCTCTGCCTTGCCCACATCCGCAACCAGGACAGATCCAAGCCCCATGCTCTTCAGCGGAATCTTGTTGATCTCCTCCGCCTTGGACACCTGGCTGTTTGCATAAATGTTGTAATCACGGCCCCCGGTTCGTACATCACCCGCCGGTAGAATCAAGTTCGAGTCGTTGATGGCGCTAACCACATCCATAAGGCTCAGCTGGTGCGCTTCCAGCTTCACCGGATCCACGAACACCTGAATCTGCCGGTACGTTCCCCCAAACGGCTGCGGCACCGAAGCGCCTGGCACGTTTGCGATTTGGTTCCGTACTTCAAACTGTGCCAGGTCCTTGAGTTGCGTTTCGCTCAGACCCTGCCCCTTCAAGGTGACTAAGCAGACCGGAAGGCTCGAGGCGTCGAATTTCAACACCACCGGCGGCAACGTCCCCGGTGGCAATCGCCTGAGGTCCGCCATCGCCAGGTTTGCGATATTGCTCAGCGCCGCATTCGCGTCCGTTCCCGGCGTGAAATAAACCTTGATGAGGCTCACTCCTGTCAGCGAGCGCGATTCAATGTGATCGTAGTTGCTCGCCAGGGTGAAAAACCGCTCGAACGTGTTGGTGATGTCTGCTTCGATTTGCTGCGGCGGCATACCCGCATAAAACGTCGCCACCACCACCACCGGAATGTTGATCTGGGGAAACAAGTCCACCGGCATGCGGACCACGGTTGTCACGCCCACGACCGCCACCACCAGACACAACATGATGATGAAATAGGGATATGCGAGTGCGAACTTCGGCACTATTTCCCTCCAAAGGCTTGGGGCTCGCTTGAAGGAATCGCTTTGAAATGCAATTCCGTCCCGCTGCGAAATTGACTTCTTTTTCCTACGATCACGCGGTCACCTTCGCCTCATCATGCTTCCTGCCGTGGATCACCAGATAAACCGCCGGCACCAGGAACACCGTCAGTACAACGGAGGCCCCCAGCCCCCCGATCATGGAGCGTGCGAGTGGCGCATACTGTTCGCTGCCAGCCTCGACGCCCAGCGCCATCGGCAGCAACGCCAGCAGCGTTGCCAGGGAAGTCATCAAGATCGGCCGTAACCTGACTTTGCACGCTTCCACCACGGCTTGCTTCAACTCCATTCCGCGTTCCTGCAGAATCCCCGAAAACTCCACGATCAGGATGCTGTTCGACACCACGATCCCGGTCATCATGATCACCCCCATGAGGGACATGATGTTCAGTGTCGTGTGCGTTATCCACAAGAAGACCAACGCACCCGCAAGCCCGGGAGGGATCGCCGTCAAAATGATGAATGGATCGATGAACGACCGGAATTGCGCCATGAGGATGAGGTACACAAGAATGATGGACAGCATTAGTCCCAGACCGAAGCGAGTGAACGATTGGCTCATGCCTACCACCGCTCCCTGCACTCTCACACCGGCGTTCTTCGGCAACCCCAGATTCTTCAGCAGTTGTTGAACCTCACTGCTCGTGCCGCTCAGGTCCTCGCTGTTTGGCATCACAAAAACATCGATCACGCGGCGAATCTGGTAGTGGTCCACTTCCGTGGGCGTGTTGATGGGCTGGATCTCGGCCACGGACTGCAGGGGTGTATACGATTTGGAGGCGGGGGCGCGCAGTGGAATATTGCGGAAGTCCGACATCGTCATGGAACCCACCTTCTCGTTGGAGTACTGCACGGTGAGCATGTAGTTGTTCCCACTCTGCGGATCGATCCAGTAACTCGGGGCGATCATGCCGTTGGAAGTCAGCGCGGTAATCACGTTGTCCACTACATCCTTCGGTGTGAGCCCCAGCAGGCTGGCTTGTTCGCGGTCGATATTCAATTCCAGCCCCGGATAGTCAATGTCTTGCGGGATCAGGACGTCGCTAACGCGTTTCGACCCTTTCAGTTGCAAAGCTATTTTCCGGGCGATCCCATAGCCCTCCGCCAAATCGTTATCGCTCACCTGAATGTCCAGTGGCGCGGGCAAGCCCTGGTTCACCACCGAGTCCACCAGGCCGCCCGCCTGAAAGTACGCGCTTAACTCGGGCAGGTCGCTAGCCAACTTTCGCCGCAAGCGCTCCATGTATTCGTAGCTTCCCACGCGGTGCCCTTCTTTCAGGTTTACCTGCACAAAGGCCGTGTGCATCGCGGAATTGCTGGTATAGATTGCGGAAAGATCAGGCGTTATGCCGATGTTGGATACGATCATCTCCAAATCGCTTCGCGGGATGACAGAGCGAATATCCGACTCCACGCGGGCAATGTACTTGTCGGTCACTTCCAGCCGCGTTCCTGACGGAGCCTTTATGTTGATCACAAATTGCCCTGGATCCGTCCGGGGGAAATAGGCACGGCCCACAAAGGGAAAAATTAGTCCGACAGCCAGCGCGATTCCGCCCAGAATATACACCGTAGTCCTTCCGGGTCTTGCCAGAGCGCGCGTCACATGTTTTTCGTAGTAAGCCAGCAGCTTTTGGAATTGGGCGTTGAATTGATCAACCACTTTGGAGAGCGTGCCCCATCGGCCCTCTTGACTTCTTTCGCTGTGCGGCTTCATGCGGATGAACTGTGCGCAATACAAAGGCACCACAGTCAGCGCAAATATATAAGAGGCGAAGATCGACAACACAACTCCCAGCGCTAGATCGGTGAACAGATAGCGGCTCACACCGTAAAAAAGGGTCACTGGGAAAAACACGATCGACGTCGTACAGGTTGCCGCCAACACCGCCAGTGCTATCTCCGTCCCTCCTTTCTCCGCCGCCTCCCGCGGTGCTGCTCCCTGTTCCATGAAGCGGAAAATGTTCTCCAGCACCACTACCGAATTGTCGATTAACCGCGAGAACGCGAGAGCTAGACCGCCGAGAAGCATGGTATTGATCGACCCGCCCATCCCGTTGACCACCAGAAAACATGCCAGCGCCGAAAGAGGAATCGAGAGCAGCACCGCAAACGTCGCACGCGGGCTTCCCAGAAACAGCAAAATCATTAATCCTGTCAGAACCAGTCCAATGCCGCCTTCCTTCAACAGATTCTTGAGTGCTGTCTTGACGAAAATGGACTGGTCGAACACCACCCCTGTCTTCAAAACGTCTGGAACGTCTACCAGATGCTTCGTGGCTGCCCGCACTCCATTCACAATCGAGATGGTGTTGCTGCCTCCGCCCTGTTTGAGGATCGGAATGTAGACCGATTTTTGCCCGTCAATCCTCACGATGTTCGTTTGAATCGCTCCGGCATCTTCTGCTTTGCCGACGTCGGCCACCAGCACGGTGCCGAGACCCACGGTTTTCAGGGGAATTTGGTTGGCGTCATTGGGTTCTGGCACCTGGCTGTTTGCGTAGATGTTGTAATCCCGGTTCCCGATGCGCACATCGCCTGCAGGTAAGATCAAGTTTGAGTCGTTGACGGCACGCACCACATCCATCAAACTTAACTGGTACGCTTCCAGTTTCATCGGATCCACGAACACCTGTATCTGCCGGTACGTGCCCCCAAACGGCTGCGGCACCGAGGCCCCCTGCACATTGGCCACTTGGTTCCGCACTTGAAACTGCGCCAAGTCCTTCAACTGCGTCTCATTCAACCCTTGCCCCTTCAAAGTCAGCAAGCACACCGGCAGGCTCGATGCGTCAAACTTCAACACCACCGGCGGCAGCGTCCCCGGCGGCAAGCGCCGCAAATCCGCCATCGCCAGATTGGCGATGTTGCTCAACGCCGCGTTGGCATCCGTCCCCGGCTGAAAATAAACCTTGATCAGACTCACGCCCGTCAACGAACGCGATTCAATATGATCGTAGTTGCTCGCCAGAGTGAAAAACCGCTCGAAAGTGTTCGTGATATCGGCTTCGATTTGCTGCGGCGGCATACCGGAATAGAAGGTCGCGACTACCACCACTGGAATATTGATCTGCGGAAACAAATCCACCGGCATGCGCACTACAGTCGTTACACCCACGACGGCGACGACTAAACACAGCATGATGATGAAATAGGGATGCGCGAGGGCAAACTTTGGCATTACTTGGCTCCTGTCGCCCCGGGTTGCCCGACTTCAATTTCCTTGGGAGTTACCTTCATGCCAGCGCGAAACTCGTTGCGGCTCCCAATCACGACTCGGTCCCCCTCGCTCAGTCCGGAGAGCGCTTCGATGTGCGTGCTTCCCTGCAGCCCCAGGTGGACCTTGCGTTCCTCGAGCACGTTTTGTGCGTTGACCACGAGTACCGTGCCTTCCGCCCCATTCATCTCCACCGCCTCCAGCGGCACCGTCAGCATCTGTTTCCCTTGCGCCTGCGCCAGCGTCGCCTCCACGTACATTCCCGGCAGCAGCTTCTCATCGGCGTTCTGAAAGTCGATTTCCGTTTCCATCGTCCGCGTCTGCGGATTCAAAGAGTCCGCGAAGCGCGAAACCTTGCCAACGGAATCCTGATTCAGCGCTTGCACGTGCACTTTCACTGCGTCTCTCAGCCTGATTTGGCCGGCAATAGATTCTGGAATCGGCAGCACCAGCCGTAACACCGAAATCTGCGCAAGCCGCACCACCGGCTCCGACTGGGTGCTCGAGGACGTTCCTGCGGCAATCAGCGAGCCGGTATCCGCATACCTTACGGTCACGACCCCCGAGAACGGCGCAGTGATCTTTGTGTAGGCTGATAAGGCGGTGTACTGCACTTGAGTTGCCTGCGCCACTTCCAATGATTGCTGCGCCGCGTCAAGCGCCGCCTCCGCGCTCGCCACCTGTGCTTCTCCCCCAAGATCCTTTGCCTGCGCGTCATCAACATCCTGCTGCGCCACCAGCCCCGGCCTTTGCTGCGCCGCCTGGCTCAAACGGTCATACATGGCATGCGCCGCGGAGTATGAGGACTTGGCCCGTGTCAAATCCCCCTGCGCCCGGCGAATCTCTTCTTTCGCCCGCCGCACCGCGGCATCCGCGCCGGCCAACTCTGCCGCGAGTTCCGGCACTTCCAGAATCGCCAGAGTCTGCCCTTCCCTCACATGAGATCCGACGTCGACGTAAATCGCTTTGATGTAGCCGGCCACCTTCGCATGGAGGTCCACGTCCTGAAACGGCTTGAAGGCGCCGGCGAGAGTCAGTGGAATCCCCAGACTGTGGCGTTCCACACGAACTACGCCGGCTACGGGTACCGCGGCGCCCGCTTCATCGCGGCTGGAATCATCCGCTTCAGTCCGCGAATGACCAAGCCATCGCCATCCCGCGGCCAACGCCAGAACCAAGACAATCCCTAGAATGATTTTTGTTTTTCGCGTCATGCCTCTTCCTTGGTTTTCCGGGGAGTCACCAGTCCACCTGGCCCCTCTGCATCCGGAAGAATTGAGATCCATCCAAGCTTGGGTACGCTTCCAGCAACTTACCTGGCCTACGATTTGTCGGGAATAAATCGGGAGAAACTACGCCGACGGCGGCGGACGGAACCACAAACTCGAGGAGAAATCGGGCGCGATGACACGATCCCGAGCGAGATCGGCTGTCAGTAGAATTGTCTGGCCACCCGCTGGTGCAATAAGCGCACCGACATGTTCCGGCGGCAGGAAACCAGCCGCCACATCTTTTGAGACTGGCGAGAAATGCTGCAACTCGGCTGAGCCGATTGTAGCGCGGTTCCGCGACAAGTGGTGCACCGATAGTCCGGTTGAGGAATGAATAAGTGACAGAAACGGATTGTAAAGAAGCAGCCCTGCAAGCAGTAGGCAAACTACTCCCTGCAAACGAGTCAAACGAACTCGCGGCCCAGGTGTCCTCGGTCCAGCTCTCATTACGCCCACCGCATTAGATTAGTAGGAGGCTCGTTTTTGGTCAAGGGATGCCCCGCCAACTCTTGCTTCCCCCAGGAGATCATTCAGAACGTAACCTTTGAGCGCTACGCGACAGGCGCAGCGGCGGTTTCCTGGGAATCACCGTCAGGCGTAAATCCTATCGCCGCAAGCGCGGCTGCCGATAGTTCATGGATCAAGCTGACGTTTCACCCGGGTTTCCGCTGGCAGATGCGGCCCAACATGGCCAAGACTCGTGTTTGGAAAATAGTGGTCGATGATTTCGTGAAAGCCGGCGCCTTCCTCCGCCATGGCCCTAGCCCCACGCTGGCACAACCCCACTCCATGCCCCTGGCCAACTCCCTCCAAAACAAATTCGGTTCCGCTTTTCTGCGCCTTGAAATTGTTGCTTGGCACCGCGTTCCACCCCAGCCGTCTCCCCACTGCTAGCCGTTCGGCTTCATGATGATCCGATAGTAGAGCGGCATCCTCCGCGGTCACGCGCCGGCTCCAGCGCACGGGATTTTTGTGGCAATAATCGCAGACGACGGAGAAATACGGATACCCGCCAGAGGGGATGCCAATATCGGCGGGTGTGAGAGTGTGGCCCCCGCAGCTTGGCGTAAACATCGTGGCTACGGGCCTATCGCCAAAAGTAATAATCAAACCTCGCGTGGCCTCCGCAGCGCGCGCAGCAGGACTCCCGGGGCGGGGTGCTTCCCGCAAAAACTGGCAATGCGTGAGATCGCAGAAATCAAACTCCGCGTGACGCCCTGCTCCAGCCGCAAAATAGGAGCGCGTGACCACCGCTTGCGCTTTCAATGCCTCGAAAGGGGTGCCGGGCAGGGATTCGGCTTGGACCACGGAAGCCACCGCCGTTTCCAGATCCATCGTGATGACAGGCACCAGCACGCCCTCCACTATTTTGACGTCGAGCGTGCCCCGGTACCTTCTTTGCATCTTGCCGGGCACGCCGAGTACGAGATTAGCCGCGTCCTGATTGCGCCCGGCCGCATGGAGCTTGCTGGTGCGAATCTCCTTACCGGCGAGGCTCAGGAGCAAAATGTCTCCCGAAGCGCGAATCTGAAGCTTTTCGGTGGGTGATCCAGGTTGTAGAAAAAACGTTTGCCCGGAAGCGGTCACCACGATGGCCGCCGCGTCGCAAGCGCTAAGAGTGAGCTGATGGGGATGGAAAATCCCCAGAACTCCGATTCGGACGCTTTGTGCGCTTGCCGGCGAACTGCCCAGTAAAACAGTTAGAAGGAGCGGCATCCACTTGCAGCGCACCCGGCTATTCCTCCATCCGTCTAAGCATGCGGCCCACCGTTTCCGCGGCTTTGGCTCCGGGGACACCGTGGACGCGGACCATCAGAACAATCTCCGGCGCTTGCGCAGGCACCAGCGCCACAACAAATCCGTCGCCAGGCGCCCGAACTGCGTGAGTACAAGGAGCGGTCCCCGTCTTGACGAAAGCTTCGGAATGCTTCAACGCGCGGCCCACGGCGGCTCCCGTTCCATGCTGCGCTGACCGCAGCATCCCATCCAATATTTCCCGAACTCCAGGCTGGTCGCGCCGGCGATAGAGCTCGAGGTACGCGCGCGCCATACGCACCGGCGAAACCCTCCACTTTTCACCTATGCCGATGAGGCTCGGTCCCGTGAAATTCGATTCGGGAGATTCCAGATCATATGCCCTGATGACAGGAAGAAGTTGTTCCGAGGTGACACTCTCAGCCAGAGAACGAAAATAGGAGTTACACGAAACGGCAATCGCGGAGACGATGTCGAGTTTCCCGTGAGGGCGCACTTGCCAGCAACCGCTCGCTTGGCCTCTGCACTCATAAATGGGATATCGAAAATCATGCGCGCCGGCATACGCAAGAGCCGTAAACGGTTTGACCAGAGATCCGAGCGGAATGGGCTTGCCGGAATTCTCCCAGTGGCTGGTGAGCAGCACTCCTGAATTCGCGTCCAGCAGCAGGTAGGAGACGCCGCTGCCTGAGAATTCGCGCTCCAATACTTGCACGGCCGATTGCGAAAAAAGAGTAGGCGGGGGAGTGGCCAAAGGGAACTGGGCTGCGTTGCGGCGGGGCAAGCAAGGCAAAAGTGCAAGAATCAGGAACGCGGATATTCCGAGCCTCGTTAACGGGCCCATTCGTATGTAACCGTCTGACTTACCTTGTTACCCGCATTGCGAACAACAGTTCTCTCTGAGGATAAGCTACCCAGAGCAGAACTCAAGCTGCCGACATTATCCGAAAAGAAACTCGGAGTGCTGCCGGCCGCAGAGCCTCCCGCGGGCCTGTCCAGCAGACCGCTCAGCCGCGCAAAATTGCCTTTCTCCCTTTGATGATCGAACCCTGCCACAAAATCCGCAGGCTTCTGTGTCATTTTTTGATTGGCATTGGCCAGCATGCCTGTCAGCAAACCCTCATGATCGGAAATGAGCAAATACTTTCCGCGCACGGCCACGCTCAGTGTCCATAGCCCGTTGAGTTCGATGTGTTCTCCGTTCTTCTGCCACTCCGTTCCCAAATCTCCGGTCGTCAAACTTGGACGCACAAAATCGACGAGCGCGAAACGCACGGCAGATTCATTCCACTCCGACTGGCCCAGCAATGCCACGCCAGAATGCATCCGGACAAAGACCCCGTCGTTGTCCTGTTCCGTGGTTTCGACCTGCAACATGGCGGAAACCGGATTCTTCGCGAGCAGATCTTTAAGAGAAGCTTCGGTATTCTCAGCAACAGCAGCCTTCACCGGCTGTTGATCGATGCGGGTCTCCAAGTCGGTGCTGCTGCCAGTCTCGCCATTGGTAAGTTCCACTTGCGGAGCGAGCTTTTCCGCGACTCCGGGCCCCAGGTGCGGAGCGAGAATCTTGGTTTCAAGTAGGGCAAGGCAATCAAGCGGCGCCGGGTTTGCCTTGGCCTCGTAAAGGCCTGCTTGTGTGGGAACGAGGCGCACGATATCCGCAACGCCAATTGGCCCCGCTCCCTCGGAAGTGTCCCCGGTCGCGGCTGTTTTTGGCAGAAGAACCCGCTCTTCCCGGAATTCTTTCCCGGAAAGAGTCAAATCAGAAATGGCCGCAGAGTACTGCTTCATGTCCGTGATATTCTGCTGAACCCAGTAGGAGCGGAAATACGGACTCGGCACGATTTTTTCCAAGTTCAACACCATCCGCAAATCGCCTTCCGGTCCCGCGGCTGCAACGCATTGTGACCACCAGGGTTCCGCTTCGATCGAACGCGCGTCGCCCCTCGCCATGAGTTGGAGCGCCCCTGCCAGCAAGTCTTCTCGCGTGGAGAGGAGCAGGTAGTCGCCGGCGACGGCGAAGGCGACCTCTCTTTCCGATTCCGGATCGCGCCGCAGGAAAAATGTGACTCCTCCGGCATTGCGCGTTTCAAATGTCGCGCGCGTCTGCCACAGTGCCGATTGCATGGAACTTGCCGACGACAGCCGTGTGATGTAGAGGAACTCAAGTTTTCCAATGTCGAAGATGGCCAGCGCGCTCTGTTTGCCTGCCACCTGCCGCAGCAGATTCGCATCTGTCGGGACTCCCGCAGCTTTTGAGAATTCCGTGTTGGCGTCCTTCAGCCGCAAGAGGAGCCGGGAACGGGAGAAAACCTCATAGTTGTTGCTCTTCAGCCAAAGGCGATTTTCATCGGAGCTGTCCCAAGCCGATAGAAGCGCGGAGAAATCCTTCGCCTGGAGATAGAGCAAAGCTCCTGAAGGGAAATAGCGAGACAGTGCAGGTCCCGTCGATGTTGTCGCCCGGTAGGCTCCCCAGCTCCCGCCGAGGCAGGCTATCGCGATAAGAACGACAATGATTGCGCGTTTCATGGTCTTTCTCCTGGCATTGCGGCTGGCTTGACTGGCGGCGCCGAACGCGCCTCAAGCCGCGGCCTCACCAAACGGTCCTGTTCCAAATCCGCGTGAAGGATCGGCTGCCTTGCTGTGTTGCGCTGCTGGCGTCGCAAGAGCGCTTTAACGTCGTTAATTTCTCCTGCAATTTCCTTTCGCCGGGCCGGATTTTTTTCGAGCTCCAGGGCCGTCCGGAAGTACGCAAGGGCCTCGGGGAGATTGTGAAGGCGCAACAGAACAACGCCGATTGAGTGAGCGAGTTGTGCTTGTTGTGCCACCTGGGAGGTCACCGCGGCGTATTGAGGCGGCGCTTCTTGTTCCTCGGTATCCTCCTCGGAACTCAGCATCTCCGCCTCGCTGCCGGTGTCGCGGGAGGCAACTTGGCGAACGCGCTGGTGGCGCAAGATTTGGCCGAGGGAGGCGAGAGCGAACTCGTCGGAATGCAGGGAAGCCGCGGCGTGGAACAACGGAATACGGGCATCGTCCCGCGCCGGCGTGTCGGCCAGCGCATTCGACAGGATCTGGACTATCTGGCGCGCATCACTGGAGTTCTGCGCGGCAATTACGCGCGCTTGATAGAAAAAGGGTTGATCCGCGGTGGCGAGAGTAATGTTCTTCGCATCCCCGGCGAGAAGTTTCAATTCCGCGCTGCCAAACTCCGTGGCCCGCGGCGAGCCGGAAAGAGCTAACGCGGCTGCGACACGCTGACTGTAAGGATTCTGCCCGGCGGCAGCGATTTTTGCCAGGGAGTCTTGCGCGCTACTCGTATTCGTGCCTGCTGCGATCTGCGCTTTGGCCAGCCGTACGCGGTAAGCGGGTTCCCACGGCGTGGATTTGACGAGCGGATCGAGAAACGCAATGGCTTCCCCGTTGTGCCCGGTTTTTTCGAGCAGCGCCGCGGCCGAATCCATGTCCTCATACGGATCGCCGACGACCGTCACCAGGCGGCGAAGCAGTTCGACGGCCCCCGGCGTATCGCCGGCAGCGATACGAATCTCCGCAAGGCCCAGGAAGTTCGCGGCGACCAGCTTGTGCTCGTCGAGTTCGCGAGCGAATACATACTCCAGAATCTTGCGGGCAGACTGTTTGTCCCCGGCCTCGAAGAGCTGACCCGCGGAGAAACGCAGAATTTCCGCGCTGGGCGCGCGGTCGGGGTCGGAACGATAGGAGGCAATTTTGGCATCCAGCGTGCCGAGATGCGCCGCCACTTGCATTTCAAGTGGAACCAAATCGGAGGAGTCCGGATTCTGCGGGTCACGCGGCAAGGCAACAAGGAAGTCGTTGGCCTGCGCGAATTGTTTTGTGTCCAGCAAATATCCAAGCCAGCGGATTTGCCAGGAGCGGAGTTCGCTTTGCGCATTCTCTTTTTCCAGGCCTTCGGCTTTTGCGAGAGCGATCTGCTTCCCCTCCAAAATGCGCTGGAAAATCGGCCCGCGTTGCTCCAGCGGAATCCACTCGGCATCCACAACGTCCGACAAAATCACGACGGGGTCCGGAGCGGAGGAAGAAACGTCCAGAAGCCAGGCCGTTGCCGCCGCGGGATCGCCCGTAGCTGCGTAAACACTGTGCAGCAGCGCGTTCGAGCGGTAATTACCATTGCGATGGAGATAGGCCCGAACGAGCGCATCCACATCCGTCTTCGTCGACGCAAACAGGCGTCTGGAATGAAGGTGATCGCAAGCGCGTCCGAAATCGGACCAGAAGCTTTCCGGAGTGCGCCCACTATTTAATTGCTTCAGCAAACTTGAAAAAACGAGTTTCCATTCGGCGAGGGCTTCCGCGCGCTTGCCTTCCTTGTAATAAGCCAGGGCGAGGCGATCGTGGATGACGGCTTGGCCCGGCGACAATTCCAGGGCGTGCTGGTAATCCTCAATCGCAGAGCGCGCGTCGCCGCTCTCCGCATAGTAGTCCGCCAACCCTTCATAGCCGGACCAGGAGGCCGGACTTTGTTCCAACCCCGCGGGAAGGTAATCTTCGGGAGTGCCCCGCTTGAGGTCACCCAAGTACTCCCCATAGCGCGATCCGTAGTAGAACCAGACGTCTCCCGCCAACTGGTTGTTGCGGTCAACAGGTCTGCCCAGGCGTTCTCCAATGGGCTGATCGCCGAGAGCGCTGAGGAAGGAAGAGTTGACCTCCAGCGACGCCTCCGCGAAGTAGAGTCCCACGAGCGCCGTGTAGGCTTTTCCCCAGATAGGCGGCCGCGAACGTCCTCGCGCGGCGACAACCGCATGAGCCAGTTCTGCGCCGCCGTTTCTTACGGAAAAATCAGCGGCTGATTCGCCAACTGGATCCCAGGAAGTCGCAAGCTGCACAAGGCGTTGCGGCTGCTTTTCGAGAAGCAGATCAAAAAACCGCGTCTGCACATCGCCCCCGAGGTATTCCGGCGGCACACTGGCTAGCAGGCGCAATTCGTTGTCGGAATCGCCTGCCGCGCGATAGGCCTCCGCGGCAGCCAGCAAAACGCCCGTGCGCTGCATAGGGGCAACGTGAGGAGCAAAGCGTTCGAGTTGCGGTCCGAGTTCCGCAAACTGCAGGCGTTGCCGCTGGAGTTCCACGAAACTGGACATCTGGCGCAGCAGTTCCGGCGAGTACGCGGGGAGCGTCATCATCAGTTCGTAACGGCATTTAGCTTCTTCCTGAGCCAGCCCGGCACTGTGCATCAGCGGCAGAGCCATGAAATTAACCTCCAGGAAATTCATGGGTGTGCGAAGCGCCTGCGCGAACGCCGCAAAGGAAACCTTCTCTTCGGGCGTGAAATAACGCGCCACGGCCGAGCCCATTTCCGTCATGGCCCCTTGCATCCCGTTTCTGGCGTTGTCCTTCCGGACTTGCAGCGTATGTTCGCGCCATTCCTTGTCGGAGATTCCCGCGATTCCCTCTTTGGCAACTTGTTCCTTGACGACCGGAAGGGAGGAGGACGCGGCGGTGAGCGCTGTTCGCAGCGTCGTGTAAGCCTTCTCCTGCTGGCGAAGGCGGGTCATGATGCGCGTATAAAGTCTTGCCCCTTCCTGATATTGGGTTTCCGCCAGCAGTTCGCCACCGGCAGTGTTGACTCCTTGCTCCGCGAATGCCCGCGCTTGCTCCAGGATTCCCCACGATTCCAGCCGGCGGGCCACCTCAAAGTAATTTTCAGCGCGCTCAGGGCCGACGTCGATCAAGGCCGTCTTGAGCGCCGTGGCGGCATCCTCGTTCCTGCCCTGGCGAGCGCGCACCTCCGCAATCTTCTCCATCCATTTCGGATCCTTGTAAGCCAACAAATAGATTCGCTCGTAATCGCTCACGGCATCGTCGAATTTCAGCAATCGCTCTGAAAGGGTAGCGCGGGCAATGCGCAGATCCGCGCGATCGGGCCGAACCGTGATGGCTTTTCCGTAGGCATCAATCGCCGAAGGAAAATCCTCCAGACTCGTCTGAATGCGGGCCAACACCATGGGCCAGCGGAAATCGCGCGGGGACTGCACGACCGTCTTCTCATAGAAGTCCAGGAGTTGCGCCTGGCGTTTGTAACGGAGGGAATAGAGGGCCGCTTCGGCCACAAGCGCCTCGTCTTCCGGAAAATTGTTGACAATCTCGATGTACTGGTCCACCGCGCCCGAGTAGTCGTTCAGCTTGGTCAACGCAGGAATCAGACCGCGCCGGAGCGTGGCGATACGAGCCTTTCGGTCATCGGAAGACAGTGGCGCATTGCGGAACAGCGCGATCTTATCCAGGTAAAACTGCTTTAACCCCTGCTGGTCACCAGCTTGTGCATAGGTGTCGGCCATCGCCGCAAGGTACTGGCTATCGTACGGCGACTCCTTTAATAGAGGTTCAAGAAGAGCGCGAGCCTGCGCGTACTGGCGTGCTTCCGTGGATTTGCGCGCCGCCTCAAACGTGAACTGCTTGCCGAGTTCGGGATACGCGTCCTTGGCCGCCTGCTGCAGAACCGTAACGGCTTGCGGGTAGAGCTTCACGCGCCAGTAGAAATCAACGGTGGCCCGCACCACTCCCAGAATCTTTGGATTATCCCGGTACAGGGCCTCAATGTTTCTCTGCGCAGAAGCTAAATCCTTGCGGGCTTCATACAGACGAACCAGCGCATAACGCAACTGCAATCGCGTCACCGGGTCCGTCGCCAAGGCAGCCTGTTTTTCCAGCGCGCTTTGCCGGACGTTTTCCAGTGATTTTTGTTGCGCCAGCGATTCGAGTTCTGACGCTTGCTCAATGGTCGCCGCGTTAGCGATTGCCGCGTCCAGAAATCCTGCTAACTCCGGCTTGCGATTTTCCGTCTCCAGAACGCGCACACGCAGGTTGACGCCGGACAGGCTGTATTTTGAAACGCTGGCCAGCCTTTCGCTTTCCTGATCCACTAGATCGCGGAATTTGGGGCGGCGCGCCAGTTCCAGAAGCCTGTTCAGGGCAGGCGATTCGCCGTTAGCCGCCAGCGCGGCGTTGGCATATTCGCGGATCGCGTGCGGATAGTCGCGTTTGCCCTCGTAAATTGCACCTTCCTCGTAGCCATAGAGGCTGTCATCGCCGAGCTTCTTCCGGCCCTCCCCGAGCAACCGCAGCGCATTGTCAAAATCATAGTAGTCCCAATAGATTGCAGCGGCTTCCAGGTAGCCGCCCGATTCTCCCGGGGCAACCTTGGGGATGCGTTCCCAATATGACGCCGCCTGCGAGAACAATTCACGGTCCGAATAGATATCGCCAATTCGCGCGAGGATCTCGCGACTTCCGGGATTCGCTGCCAGCAGGTTCTCCTCGATTTTCACGGCCACGCCCGTTTTGCTGGGATCGGAATAGGCGAGAGAGCGAAACACGGAGGAAGCCGTGCGACCCAGTTCGGGCTCTGCCGGATATACATCGGCCAATGCTTTCAGCACAGGCGCGCTGTCTTCAAAGTGCGAGCGCCAAAGACCCGCCTGCGCGATGTATTGCCCGGCAGCGGGGTTTTTCTGGACATAGTCTTCCCAGGTGCCCTTCTCCTGCGGGGGCCCCGCTTGCCGTAATACACTCAATTCAGATTCCAGCTTCCCGTGGGAACTCAGGTACTCGAAGAATTCGTTGCGCAAGTCAGTTTCTTCAAACCAGTGTTGGCGCAGCAGGGCCTCCCACGCCGCTTCATTGAAAGTGGGATTCGAGTGGTATGCGCGCAGCAGGTTGTGGACAAAAAAAGGACTGTGCGGAAACCGCGCGTTTGCGTACTGGTTCAGCCGCAGATACATCTGCGGGGTGTCCCCCCCGCCGACGGATTGAAAGTAGTTTTGCAGGTCGCTGCCGTCGAATTGCTTGACGGCTTCCTGCGTGAGCTTTTCAAACTCCACGTTTTTCTGGTATCTCAGGTAATACCGCGCCAGCTTGTGGTACCAGGAACGGTCCGGAAAACGTGCGATGGCGCGCCGGTAGACTTCTTCCTGTTCCGTGCCGATTCTGTTTTGTTCCAGAAAAACTGCCAGGCGCTCGTAGAGACCGGGATCATCGGGATTGTGGTCGATTTCGCGCCGCAGCACTGCCAGTGCCTGCGGAATCTGCTTCAATTCGACCAGACGGGCCAGGTAACGCTCCAGAACTCGAGAGTATTCGGGTGAGCGAGGTCCAGTCTCTGCCGCGCTGCGCTCGGTTTTCACCTGGAACGCGGCATTCGGCGCGGCCCGTTGCGGCCTTGCGTTGCCCGTTTCGGCCGCATCCGATTCCTCGGAGCTTTCTTCTTCAGCGTTCTCGTTTCCTTGCGGCGTGAAACCCTCCGCTCCGGCAACGCGCAGACCGAGCGGGACTTTGTCTGCCTTGGTGGCAAGCTCTTGCAGGACGGATTCGTAGATGGCAAATTCGTCCTGTGTTCTGTCGAGTCGCGCGTCCGCATCCGCCATGAGCAGCGCAACATGCGTGCGCTCCGTTGCTTTCGGAAATGTCGCCAGGAATTCCTTGCCGCCCTTCAGGACGGCCTCACTCTTGGCGCTGCTCGCATAGAAATCCAGCAGCTTGGCGTGGAGTTCGGGACGGCTCGGCGCATCGGGGAAGTT
>Ga0074045_10001397_pt1 | contig 23236 bp, 17 predicted proteins | sample BogForMeECP23OM2_FD_94442 | JGI IMG/M metagenome (GOLD analysis project Ga0074045, IMG submission 94442) | Bog forest soil microbial communities from Calvert Island, British Columbia, Canada - Bog Forest MetaG ECP23OM2 | ecosystem: Environmental > Terrestrial > Soil > Wetlands ... | reverse complement strand
GCCTCGAACCTCTCAAAAAGCGTAAAGGCATCTGCGGTCGCACCGGCAAACCCGGCCAGAATTTTATCATTATACATCTTTCTTATTTTTCTGGCATTGTGTTTCAAAACTGTGCTGCCCATCGTCACCTGCCCGTCACTTGCGATAGCAACGTTATTGTTTCTTCTTACACATAAAATCGTTGTTCCGTGAAACATGAAGCCTCCTTTATAAAACAGCCCGTATTGTCAAAAATTAACCACAGGGAACACAGAGACAACCTAACCACGGAGGACACAGAGAAAGACTCTGTGCACTCTTAAAGACTTTATGGAGCTTTTTATATATGAGGAGTCCTCTGTGCTCTCTGTGGTTTGATTTTCTTTTCATCTTTTTTATCAAACTTTTTCATTTCCGAATGGATGTGCTTTATCATAGACATCTATTATATGACCGATATCGAGATGCGTGTACTTTTGAGTTGTTGAGAGTGATGAATGTCCGAGCATTTCCTGGATTGAGCGGAGATCGGCCCCGCCTATCAGCAGGTGAGTAGCAAAGGTATGCCGCAGAGTGTGAGGACCTATCTGTCCGTCAATCCCCATTGCACGGGCATGTTTTACTACTATACGCCGTATCTGCCGGTCGGTGAGCCGTCCGCCGATCCGGTTAACGAAAAAAGCCGCGTCACTCTGTGCAGCGGACCTCTTTTTTTTTAAAAGCATCCGTTCTACAAAATAAGATTTCAGCGCATCTACGGCTTTATCTCCGACCGGCACGATCCGTTCTTTTTTCCCTTTACCGCGTGCTTTGACAAGGCCCTCTCTCAGGTTTATGTCATCGACAGTCAGGCCGGACACTTCGCTGACACGCAGGCCGCTTGAGTAGAGCAATTCAAGGATGGCCCTGTCCCTGACAGGAAGGAGTCCGATGCCCTTGGGGGCTTGCACAAGGTTGAATGCGTCGTCGACAGACAGGAAGTTGGGCAGTGGCCTGGGCAGCTTCGGCGTGGGCACAAGTTTGGCCTGATTGATCTTGATATGCCCTTCCTGGTAAAGATAGTTGAAAAACGACCTGAGTGTCGCCAGTTTCCTTGCAACAGTGGATTTTTCTTTGCCGCCGATAATACGTTCTGAAATGAAGCCCCTTATGTCGATCATATCTACTTGAACCGGGTCAGCTGCGCAGTATTGGCTGAACTCCATCAAATCGTGCTCATACGCTCTAAGTGTATGCCCGGACGCTCCGCGTTCCAACTTGAGGTATTTGAGGAATTTATTTATATACGGTACCAATCCTTCGGAGGCCATTACCTATTACCTATTGCCTATTAGGTTAATATACTCTGACCATTCTTTTAATGCAACTTCAGCCGCCATTTGCCGCCGGAGTTTTTTATCTTTTATCTCGGGCTTATGAATAACCGCCGGAACAAGTCCGAAATTGATGTTGCTGGGCTGAAAGCCGGCAGGACGGGGGTCCCCCAATGTCGCAGACTTTTGGGGGTGAGGCCCGCAACCGGTAATATGTGCTATCAGCGAGCCGTGAGCGGAGACTCTCGGAGGTTGTGTCGTTTCTTTGCCGAGCAGCTTCCCCGAAGCATTGATGCCTGCGATCAGGCCCATTGCCGTTGATTCGATGTAGCCCTCAACACCCGTTATTTGTCCTGCCAGGTAAAGGCTGCCTTTCTCTTTAAGCGACAGGTCGGAGTTGAGGTGCAGCGGAGAATTAATAAACGTGTTCCGATGTATGCTCCCCAACCGCAGGAAATCAGCATGTTCAAGACCCGGGACCATTGCGAACACTTCTTTCTGGTCCTGCCACTTCAGGCGTGTTTGAAAGCCGACCATGTTATATGCCGACCTCTCTATGTTTTCAGCCCTCAGTTGTACAACCGCGTATGGGATCCTGCCGGTTTTCGGGTCCGGCAGTCCTACCGGTTTGAGAGGCCCGAACCTGAGAGTGTCCCTTCCCCTTTCCGCCATGACCTCAACCGGCATGCACCCCTCAAAGACCTTTGAGTCTTCAAAATCCATTTTGTGCACCTTGTCCGCATTTTGCAGGGCCTCGAAAAACCTGCTGTATTCGTGTTCCGACATAGGGCAGTTCACATAATCATCTCCGCCTTTTCCGTAACGTGACGCAAGATATACTTTTGAATAGTCGATGCTGTCGGCATCAACAATAGGTGCGATAGCATCATAAAAAAAGAGGTGGTCTCCCCCGATGAGTTCCTTGAGGGCATCGGCCATTGCGCCCGAAGTGAGCGGGCCTGTTGCCAAAATAGCTAACGAATCGGGAATACTTGTAACTTCCTCCCTTATGATGCGAATGTTCCTGTGATTTGTCATCGCTTCGGTGATATAACCGGCAAATAATGCTCTGTCTACAGCCAGTGCAGACCCTGCCGGGACCTCGGAGGCCAGTGCTGCACTCATTACAATCGAACCGGCAAGTTCCAACTCTTTTTTCAAAAGTCCTGGACCTGTATTGATTTCTTTTGATCTGAGAGAATTGGAACAGACAAGCTCCGCAAGAAGCGGCGTCTTATGCGCCTCTGTCATCTTTTCGGGCCGCATCTCGTAGAGCAGGACATGGACGCCTCTTTGTGCCGCCTGCCATGCAGCCTCACACCCCGCAAGCCCTCCGCCTATAATAATGAGTTCATCCATAGCAACCTGTATTTTACCTCATCGGCATTGATAATCAAAAGGAACTGGAGAAGTTATGAGGAAGGGAACTGCAGGGGCAGGAGTTTTTCACAATTGGAAGTTCTTTAAAAGCGCGGAAGGAGCCCTGCAACTGCAAGCGCCAATCAGGCACAGTGAAAACGGAAGAACACATATGGTGCGAGGGTAAGCCAAATAAGGAACACCGCCCACATCCGCCCTTTGAATACGTTGTAATCGCTAAGAAGCTGAGACCAAGGACGACGCATAACGAGCCGACCAAAGACGAACTCGAAGGCAACAGTAAGGGCCAGCCAGATAATGCCGATCAAAAGTGCTTGCCGGGTCGAGTCCAGAAAAAATAGGGACAGCGACCGTTTTTTGGATAGATACCGGTCGCTGTCCCTATTTTTCTCCCACCCTGAAGGCATTTAATATCCACCGATCAGTACTCCACTTTCCACAAGCAAAGCTCTGGAGGTGCTTTTTTATCATGCTTCAAAGATCCTCAGAATCGAGTAAGCAGACCTGATGTTAAATTCCTGTAATTGACGCCTCCGAGGTTCTGCGTAGTTTTGAGCAATACCTCTGATAATCCACAGGCAAATTTAATAGGGTATTACTTGCATAGTTCCTTTTAGTAATGTAAATTTAAAATAGGCTGTAAGCATGATTCAATGTTGCATAAAATAGTAAGGGTGATTATGAATCGTTCAGGCAATAGTTGGGGGAAACGGCTGTCAGGCATGACTTTTTGTGGAGTGCTGATCTCTATATGGACAGCTATTCTCGCAGGATCCACGGCATGGAATATACACGATGAACGTAGGGACACCCTGCGTATGGTATACACTGAGGCCCTTTCGAGTTTTAATAAAGATTTGATCTACCGGCGCTGGGTGGCCGGTCATGGCGGGGTGTATGTTCCGGCTACAGATAAAACTCCGCCGAACCCGTATCTTTCTCATATAAAAGAACGAGATATATCAACTCCATCGGGCCGGGCACTTACACTGGTTAATCCGGCCTATATGACCAGACAAATCTACGTAATGGCGGAAAAGCAATATGGTGTTAGGGGGCACATCACGAGCCTTAACCCGATTCGCCATGAAAACGCCCCTGATCCGTGGGAAGCAAAGGCCCTGCAGGCCTTCGTAAACGGCAGAACTGAAGTTACAGAGACCATTGACATGAATGGTGAACCATATTTTCGTTTTATGCGGCCAATGATTACTGAGGAAGGTTGCCTCAAATGTCACGCTATCCAAGGTTACAAGTTAGGGGACATACGCGGGGGCATCAGCGTCTCTCTCCCCATGAAAAAATACTATATAGATAGAAATCACCGTATAAGGAACGTTGGCGCCGGTCATTTTTTATTATGGATGCTGGGACTGCTTGGACTAGTTATGTCAGCCCGAACCATAAAAAAGAGTATTGAAGCTAGTGAGCATGCAGAAAAAGAATTAAAGATCTCACAGGAAAGACTTGTCACTGTTTTCAACAGTTTCGATGCGCTTGTTTATGTCGCCGACATGAAAACCTATGAGATTATATTTGTGAATAAGCATATGCAAAACATTTTCGGCAATATAGAGGGAAAGGTTTGCTGGCAGACTATACAGATTGACCAGACAGGCCCCTGCGGCTTCTGCACGAACAACAAAATAGTTGACTCAGAAGGAGTTCCCTTAGATCCATACACGTGGGAGTTCCAAAATACAAGGACTGGACGATGGTTTTATGCAGTTGATCGTGCTATCAGATGGGTGGACGGGCGGACTGTCAGGCTGGAGGTTGCGACTGATATCACCGAGCGCAAGAAGGCGGGAGAGGCCCTGAGGAAGTCCGAAGAACAATACCGTGGTCTTTTCGAGGAGTCCAAAGATGTTGTCTTCATCAGCACACCGGAGGGGCGATTCATCGATTTAAACCAAGCTGGAGTTGAACTGTTCGGGTACTCCTCAAAGGAGGAACTCTTCAAAGCTGCTATCGAAAGAGACCTGTATGTTCATCTTGGCTACAGAAAAGAGCTTATGAAGATACTGGATGAGCAGGGATATGTAAAGGACTATGAACTTCTGATGAAGAATAAAAATGGAGATGTCCTTATAATCCTTGAGACGGCAACAGCCTTCCGTGACGGAGAAGGCCGTGTCGCATCATACAGAGGGATACTGCGCGACATCACCCACCAGCGGAAGCTGGAGCAGCATCTCATGCAGTCACAAAAGATAGAGGCCATAGGACAACTTGCAGGGGGTATAGCCCATGACTTCAATAACATGCTGACAGCTATAATCGGATACGGAAGTCTCCTGAACACCAGGCTGGGGAAAGACAGCGAATTGAGGCCGTTTGTTGATCAGATACTAAGTTCAGCAGGAAAGTCAGCCAACCTTACGAGACAACTCCTTGCCTTCAGCAGAAAGCAGGAAATAGCCCCAAAGGAGACAGACCTGAATGAACTTATCAAAGGCATGGAAAAACTATCGTTAAGACTCATTGGTGAGGACATAGAGTTTAAGATACAACTTGCTGATAAAGCCTTAACCGTAATGGTAGATCCCGGCCAGATAGAGCAGGTACTGATGAACCTCTCCACCAATGCAAGGGATGCCATGCCCGATGGCGGATTACTGTCTGTATGCACAGACACCGTTGAACTGGATGCCCACTATGTAAAGGGTCATGACATGGAGAAACCAGGTATGTATGCCCTAATTTCAGTTGCAGATACAGGCAAAGGCATGGACGAAAAAACACAGCAAAAGATCTTTGAACCATTCTTCACAACAAAGGAAGTGGGCAAAGGGACAGGTCTTGGGCTTTCAATAGTATACGGAATAATCAAGCAGCATGGCGGCAACATCACTGTATATAGCGAACCTGGCAAAGGAACAACATTCAGGATATACCTGCCCCTGATTGAATCAAAGGTCGAAGAAACAAAAGTGACAGAGATTACCACGCCAAAGGGTGGTACGGAGACCATATTGATTGCAGAGGACAATGAAGAAGTAAGAGTGCTTTCAAAGAAGGTGCTGGAAGAATTCGGCTATAAGGTAATAGATGCAATGGATGGAGAGGATGCCATCAACAAATTTAAAGAGAATAAAGACAGCGTCTCGCTTGTTATGGTTGATCTAATAATGCCGAAAAAAAGCGGCAAAGAAGCGATTGATGAAATCAGGAAGATAAAGCCTGACGTTAAGGTGCTCTTAACCAGTGGTTATACATTCGACATAATCAGCAGGAAGGGGATTTTAGAAGAAGGGATGGATTTTATTTCAAAGCCGGTCACGCCCCGCGATCTGCTCGCCAAGATAAGGGGAATCCTGGATAAAGAAGCGCATCTCTGATTTTTCGGATGCGAAATGTTCCCTTGTTATGATGTTGAGCTTGGAGCTTTTAAGTCTCCACTATATATTACCCACACCTCACATATCGCACCCGGCACAATGATCATGATCGCCGGCACTGTTGACTTGCTAGAGAGGAAGTGCCGGCAGTTGAGCCCTCCTGTGTTTGAGGGGTGAAGTCTGCGTTTGGAAATTAGTCAGGCCGTGTGGTTACAGACATTGTCAACGCAATTACTGTCCAGCAAGGTGATTGTCGAGGAAACAAACTTAAATAAAAATTTATTGAGCTTTTGTGCTGTTTTTTATTAGTATATTTAATGTCTCTAAAACTTATCATATTCGATCTTGACGGTACCCTGATCGATTCAAGCGTTGATATTGCCAACGCGATCAATTACGCGGTTGAACCCTACAGCGTTCGGCCTTTGACGGTTCAGGAAGTCATAAGCCTTGTGGGCGAAGGCATCTCAAGGCTTATGGAGAAGATCATTTTGAAGGAAGGAATCCAGGCAGACAAGGATTTTCTGACTGAGCGGTTCGTCTATTATTATTCCGCCCACCTTATCGGCAACACGACTGTGTATCCCGGCGTAAGGGAGACGGTTACACAACTGGGAGCATACCGTAAGGCAGTCATTTCCAATAAGCGCGAGTCCCTGTCGGTAAAAATACTCGAACAGCTGGGGCTTTCGGAGTACATGGATATGATTGTAGGGAGCGATACTGTAAGGGAGAGAAAGCCTTCTCCCTTGCCTGTCTGCCATGTTCTCTCTGTGCTCGGAATATCGCCTGACGCGGCAATAATGGTAGGCGACAGCAATTATGATATCGAGGCAGGCAAAGCAGCAGGAATAAAAACCGTGGCGGTGACTTACGGCTACAGGCCTCTGGAATTGTTGCAGGGGGCTGATTTTATTATAAACAGTATGGACGAATTGGTGAAAATTCTCAAAAAAATGGGCTAAGGGCAAAAGGCTGAAGGCTAAAGGTAAAGGAACAGAGAATGAATTTTGTAACTTGTTTTTTTCACCCTTTGCCTTTCGCCATTAGCCATTATAAGGAGGTTATAATAAGATGGCGTTTACCATAGCTTTTGCAGGCAAAGGCGGCACAGGGAAAACAAGCCTTGCAGGATTAGTTGTGAAATACCTGCTTGGCAAAAGGAAGGGGCCTGTCCTTGCGGTTGACGCGGACAGCAATGCTTGCCTGAACGAGGCTCTTGGAGTCCCCGTTCACGCGACAATCGGCAGTCTCAGAGAAGAGTCTCTTCAGGCTGTGAGGGCAGGCGGCGACAGGCCCGGAGGAATGGCGATGGAGCAGCTCTTCGACTATCAGGTGCAGCAGTCGATTATCGAGTCTGAAGGGTTTGATCTCATGGTCATGGGCAGGCCCGAAGGTCCCGGCTGCTACTGCGCGGCAAATAATATAATAAGGAAGTACACCGATCTGCTGTCGGAGAAGTATCCGTACGTTGTGATTGACAACGAAGCCGGTATGGAGCATTTAAGCAGGAGGACCACTCACAAAGTCAATGTGCTTATCATTGTCAGCGACCCTACGGTGAAAGGCGTGATGACTGCGCAACGGATCAATAACCTTGTTGAGGAATTGCATCTCGAGGTTGACAGGATAGTGCTGATCATCAACAGAGTAATCGGATACGAGGGGAAAGAGCTTAAAACGATGGCCGAGAAGGCAGGTGTTGCGGTGGCGGGGCTGGTTCCACAGGATGAGGCAATTTTTAAATTTGACCTTGAAGGGAAGCCTGTATTTAAGCTTCCTGAAGAATCGAAGGCTGTTCAGGCACTGTTCGGTATTTTGACCTCACTAAATATACCCTGAAAAACAGTAGACTGTTTAAAATTAACGATTGTTATAAGGTTATAAATAAGAAATATATGACATCTTTTTTTTGCTGTGTTACTATTGGTAACATATTTTTAGAGCCCCATTTTTGAAAGGAGATAGTATGCTAATAATTGGTGAAAAGCTGAGCATCATAGCCAAAAGAGTACGTGAAGCAATGATGAACTTCGACAAAGGGCCTATTCAGGAAATTGCAACGAGGCAATGGAAAGAGGGTTCCGGTATGATTGATGCCAATATCGGCCCTGCTGAGGATGGCGGAGAAAAAATGATGGAATGGATGGTAACAACCATTCAGGCAGTAGTTCCCCTTCCTGTTTGCCTTGACACTACTAATTCCAAGGCTATCGAGGCCGGGCTGAAGGTCCACAACAACGAATGGGGCAGGCCGTTGATTAATTCTACTTCCAACGATCCTGAAAGATTTCCTATCATGGAGATTGCCGCAAAATACAATTCACTATTGATCGCACTTACTGTCGGCAAAGGCGGCCTTCCGGCTGATGCTGAGGAAAGGGCGGGTATTGCGGCAGAGATGATGGCGAGGGCCATGGAATACGGCATACCGGTTGAAGACCTGTATCTCGACCCGCTTGTTCTACAGGTCGCTACTACTCAGGACCAGGCGTTAAAAGTAATTAAAAGCGTCAAGATGTTTCAGGAATTGAACGATCCTCCAATGAAGACAGTGGTGGGACTAAGTAATATATCCAATGGCATGCCGAAAGCTCTCAGGCCGGTAATGAATAAATATTTGTTCGCGTTATTGATGTATGAAGGACTGAATGCTGCAATCGCGGATGCTCATGAGGTATCGGAAACTGCAAAGACGATAGATATAATAATGGGCAGGACCCTTTATGCCCATTCGTATTTGGAAATGTAAAGCAAATATGTTTGAGGGCCGAGGCCTGAGGCCTGAGGCGAAAAAACATTTTTTTTGCCTCTAACCTCCATCCTCTTTCCTCTAACATTAAAAAAATGGAGGTATATATGGCATTTACGGCGCCAAACGAGACTTATTCTGGTAAAGTTTATCAAGTTGAAGCGGGTAAGGATAAGACAATTGTAATCGGTGGAGAGAATGTGCTTCCTTTTCATTCATTTGAAGGGAATATTCCGAACAGACCCGTTATAGCTTATGAGATTCAGGATGTCCCTCCGGATGATTGGCCCGATACTCTGAAAAAAGTGTACGAAGGAGTATCAGGTGAGCCTGTTACCTGGGCAAAACATTGCCAGGACAAACTGAATGCAAAGGCGATAGCACTCAGGCTGATAGGGACCCATCCCGACAGGGAAAATCGCTCCGCCGAAGATGCTGCCAAGACAGTAAAGGATGTGCTTGCCGCAGTAACAGTTCCTTTATTAATTCTCGGCAGCAACAATATTGAGAAAGATACCGCGGTATTGGTCGCTGCGGCTGAAGCAGCCAAGGGCAGGAATTGTTTCATCGGGAAGGCTATGGAAGAAAACTATAAAACAATCGTTGCAGCCTGTATGGCCAACGATCATAAACTCATAGCCATGTCTCAGCTCGATATCAATCTTTCCAAGCAGCTCAACATACTGATAACCCAAATGGGCTTTGACAAGGAGAGAATGGTAACTGATCCTATGTGCTCGGCGCTTGGATATGGGCTGGACTATACTTATTCTGTTATGGAGAGAATCAGGCTTGCTGCCTTGACCCAGAATGACCTCACGATGCAGACGCCGATGCTTGGCGATATCGGCATGTATGCCTGGAAGGTCAAGGAGGCCAATGCTGCTGAGGCCGAACTTCCTTTCGGCGGCGCTCTTGAGCCGAGAGGAATTGCGTGGGAAACCATGACAGCCGGCGCACTTATGCTTGCCGGCGCAGAGCTTTTGATCATGAGGCATCCTGAAGCAGTTAAAGCGATAGAAAAATTAATAGATGAACTAATGTAAGGGAGGTTACAATGGCGTTATCCGGCGTTGAGATATTTAAGTTGCTGCCAAAAACCAATTGCAAGAAATGCGGACATCCGACATGTCTTGCTTTTGCTATGAAACTGGCCCAGAGGCAGGCTTCTCTGGATTTGTGCCCCGATGTCTCGGAAGAGGCTAAAAAGGTCCTCGGCGAGGCGTCCGCTCCTCCTATAAGACCCATTATACTTGGAGTCGGGGACAAGGCTGTAAAAATGGGCGAAGAAACTGTCCTGTTCAGGCATGACAAGAAGTTTGTTAACCCTTGTGCTATTGCTGTGGAAATAAAGGATTCGATGTCCGACAATGAGATAAACAGCATTGCAGATCAGGTCCTCAATTCTGAGATAGACAGAGTCGGCCAGAAGCTCAGGGTCGACGCCATATTTATTAATAATGTTTCAGGTGACGCAGGAAAATTTGAAGGTGTTGTAAAGGCCATTGCTGCCAAAGCTCCAGCAGTGCCCTTGATACTTTCGACGACACATCCGGCTGCAGCAGAGGCGGCTGTCAAGGCTGCAGCAGGCAAGAAGCCGCTCCTTTACGGAGCAAACGATTCCAATGCCGATCAGATGGCGAATATTGCAAAGACCCATAAGGTTTCTCTTGGAGTAGTTGCCAAAGGTCTCGACGCACTGTCGGCCCTTACCGAAAAGATCAAAGGGCTCGGTGTTGAGGACCTGGTAATTGACTCGGGCGCACGCACTGCCAAAGAAATGCTGCGGGACAATACTTATATCAGAAGGGCTGCGGTAAAGAAAGGCAATAAGTCGGTAGGATACCCTGTGATCAGCTTTGCACAAAGAGATGATGTTATGCTGGAGACTCTTGTTGCAGCCCTCGGAATTGCGAAATACGCGTCTATCGTGGTTGTGAGTTCCATAGACAAGTGGAAGAACCTTGTGCTGTTTACCCTGAGACAGAATATCTACACGGACCCGCAGGTCCCGCTGCAAGTCCCGCAGAACGTTTACAAAATCGGCGAACCGACTGCAGATGCCCCCTTGCTCATCACCTCAAACTTCTCACTTACGTACTTTATAGTCTCGGGTGAGATTGAGGGCAGCAAGGTCCCGGTGAGGCTTGCCGTGCTGGATACCGAGGGACTTTCAGTGCTTACCGGATGGGCCGCCGGTAAATTCAATGCCTCGAAGGTAGCTGCATTCATCAAGGAATGCGGAGTGGAGAATGAAATAAGCCATAAGGAGCTTATTATTCCAGGGTACGTGGCAATACTGAGTGGTTCGATTGAGGATAAGCTCCCGGGCTGGAAGATAACTGTCGGCCCAAGGGAAGCTAACGGGCTGCCTGTTTTTTTGAGGTCGCGTTAACAGAGTAAAAAAGCGGTTTTCAAATTTGAATAAATTAATGCCAGGAGGTTTGAGAGATGTCTAAGATAATTGCAACAGCCGTTATGAGAGGCGCACGTTCACTTGTGGAGCGCGCGGAAGAAATGCTTAAAAAAACAATAGCTGAAAAGGGAAAAGATTATGCCTTTGAGTTTCCGGACACCGCCTTTCAGCTCCCCATGATACTCGCAATGACCACTTTTAAGGTAAAAACGCTCGGAGATATGGAGGTGGGACTACGTTACGCCCAGGAACTGCTGCACGACGAACCGACAGATAAGCTCTGGCTTCCCTACCTCGGGGAGACGCTTGATTGCGGTATGGCTACACTTTTTGCGGAAGAAATAATTCTTGCGCTCAGATATGTAAACGGCCTTGAGCCGTGTAAGGACCCTGAAACGGGCTATGTGTACAATGGGTTTATAGGGGATACTATCCAAAGGAACCTGGGCATACAACTCGTGGACGGTACGATGCCGGGATTTGCATGTATCCTCGGGGCGGCCCCGACAGACGATATTGCTGTGATGATAGCAAGAGAGCTTCAGGAGAAGAACATACTAACTTTCCTTGCAGGTCAGTCAAATGGCGACAGCATGACTAAACAGCTTCTCAGAAAGAATATAGAACTTGGCTGGGATGCGAGAATTGTGCCATTGGGTCCTGATACGGAGCATATCCTTTATGCTGCAGACTGGGCGATAAGGGCCTCCCTCATATTCGGCGGCAAGAAACCCGGAGATTATAAAGGGCATCTTCTCTACCAGAAAGACAGGGTCTTTGCATTTGCAATAGCTCTCGGCCCAATGGATGACATAAAGTGGGCCACAGGGGCAGGAGCGATCAACATGGGCTTCCCTGCTGTCTGCGATACCGATGTCCCTACCATTCTCCCGACAGGCGTTTGCACATATGAGCACGTCGATAAGGAATTTGACCATGCCAAGATCGTCCAGAAGGCAATCGAGGTAAGGGGACTGAAGATTACTGTTGAGAAACCTCCGGTCCCGGTTGCTTTCGGGCCTGCATTCGAGGGCGAGAGGATAAGGAAGGAAGATACCTTTGCGGAAATGGGCGGCCAGAAAACCCCTGCATTCGAATTGGTCAGAATGAGGGAAATGGACGAGATAGAAGACAACAAAGTCATTATCAAGCCTGACAACTGGAAAGAAATATATGAAAAGGGCGGCAGGATGCCCCTTGGTATCGTCATCGAAGTTGCCGGCCGCAAGATGCAAAAGGATTTTGAGTCTGTTCTCGAGAGGAAGATCCATTCAGACCTCAATGAGGCCCAGGGAATATTCCACATGGGACAGAGAGACGTCAACTGGGTAAGAATAAGCAACGCGGCCAAGCAGGCGGGTTTCACTTTGGAGCATCTGGGTATTATTCATACCACAATGGCCCATCACAGGTTTAAATCCATTGTTGACAAGGCCCAGGTTACGTTATACCTGGATGCAAAGGATGTGAATGAAAAGCTGCAGGAGGCAAGGGCTGCATATGCAGAGCGCGATGCAAGGCTGGGAGGCCTGACTGACGAATCAGTGGAAGATTTTTATTCGTGCCTTCTCTGCCAGTCTTTTGCACCGAGTCATATTTGCGTAGTGTCTCCTGAAAGACTCGGACTTTGCGGCGCGTTCAACTGGCTTGACTGCAAGGCGGCAAAAGAAATCGACCCGACAGGGGGAAACCAGCCCATCAGGAAAGAAGAAGTCCTCGATGCTAAAATGGGGCGCTTTAAAGGTGTGGATGGTTATGTCAAACAGGCCACCGGCGGTGCGGTTGAAACCGTGAACATGTACACTATAATGGACAATCCGATGACCTCCTGCGGATGCTTCGAGTGCATAGTCGGAATCATCCCGGAAGCAAACGGAGTTATGATTGTGCACAGAGGCCATCAGGGAATGACGCCGGTAGGCATGAAGTTCTCGACATTCGCCGGCTCGGTCGGAGGGGGTGCTCAAACCCCGGGATTTATGGGCATCGGAGTGAACTTTATCCCGAGCAAGAAGTTCCTTTTCGGCGATGGTGGAATAAAGAGGATAGTCTGGATGCCGGCCTCGCTTAAGGAAAGGATCGGCGAGGCGTTCAAAAAGAGGGCTGCTGAAGAGGGTATCCCGGACCTGCTCGATAAGATAGCTGACGAGACCATCTGCGAGGACTCAGAAAAACTTGTGGAACATCTTACAAAAGTAGGGCATCCGGCGTTGGAAATGCCGTCAATGTTATAAAATAAAAATATGTTTTATCAGGAATAGATTAAAACCACGGAGGCAGAAAAAATGGAGAAGAAGGAAGAAAAAAAAGTAGTAGCGAAAATCAGACCTGCGAATCCTGATGCTGATAGAATACTGAAATTTGCTGAAGAAGAGGGCATTGAGACCTGCTTTGACAGAGCGGAAAAAATGAAGCCCTGTCCGATTGGCCATTCAGGCGCCTGCTGCAAGAACTGCAGCATGGGTCCCTGCAGGTTGACCGCCAAGGAAGACGCCAGGGGCATCTGCGGAGCAAATAACGACACTGTAGCCGCCAGGAACCTTGTAAGGATGATTGCTGCCGGAGCATCGGCGCACTCGGACCACGGCCTCGATATGGCGATGCTGCTGCTCGCTGTTGCCGAGGGGCATACCAGCGATTTTGCAGTCAAGGACACGAGGAAGCTTTACAAAGTGGCCGGCTTCCTCGGCGTAGAATTCGAAGGACGTCCGGTCAATGATGTGGCAAAAGATGTGGCGCATAAGATGATCGAAGACTTTACCCGCCAGGCCGGCGAGATGAATTACGTGGTCAGGGCCCCGAAAAAGACTGTCGAGAGATGGAGGAAGTGGGGTGTTGTTCCGAGGGGCTTCCAGAGAGAGGTCATCGAGGCGATGCACAGAACGAATACCGGCGTTGACCTTGATCCGGATAGTCTTTTAAAAACCGGAATAAGGACTGCACTTGCCGATGGGTGGATCGGTTCCATGATAGCAACGGATTGTACGGATATCCTTTACGGGACCCCTCAACCGATCAGAGCACGGGCGAGTTTCGGTGTTTTTGAAAAAGACATGGTCAATATGGTAGTTCACGGCCATGAGCCGAATCTCGCAGAAAAATTTGTCGAGGTCTCCAGTGAGCCTGAACTGGTGGCATACGCAAAATCCAAGGGTGCAAAAGGGATAAACCTTACAGGTATGTGCTGTACGGCAAATGAAATACTTGTAAGGCACGGGATTGCGACCATGGGCGGATATACCAACCAGGAACTTGCTATCCTGACCGGAATGGTTGACGCCATGACAGTTGACGTCCAGTGCATAATGCCGGCAATTGTGAATGTGGCCAAGAATTTCCATACGAAAGTCATTACTACCTCTCCCAAAGCATATATCCCTGGGGCTATTGCGATGCCGATGGTCGATGAAGCAAAGGCAAAACAACTTGCCCGCGACATTCTCAAGGTTGCGATAGACAATTTCCCGAACAGGACAAAGAAAGGCTTCCGTGAGAAGATGGAAATGTTCGATATGGTTACAGGTTTCTCGCATGAATATATCGAGTACATGCTCGGCGGAAAGTGGAGGCATTCCTTCAGGCCACTTAATGACGCCATTATGTCGGGAAGAATTCGCGGTATCGGAGCGGTTGTCGGATGCGACAACACGAGGTTCCCTGCAACCGGCAACCATAAATGGCTTATAACCGAACTTATCAAGAGAGACGTTCTTGTTGTTACCACAGGGTGCGGTTCTCACGCCTGCGGTCTGGGTGGATACCTTACGCCTGAGTTTGCCATGGAGCACGCCGGCCCCGGTTTGCGCCAGATCTGCGAAACAACCGGCATGCCTCCTATTCTGGCTCTTGGCTCCTGCGTAGACAATTCGAGGATACTTACTATAGCCAGTGCGATGGCGGCAGAGGGCGGGCTTTCCGATGAAATCGGCGGCATGCCTGCAGTCGGTATTGCGCCTGAGTGGATGTCGGAGAAGGCGGTCGCCATTGCAACTTATTGCGCGGCCTCGGGATGCCCGGTCATCTTCGGAGGCGATAATATCTTCGCTGCCGGCAAGGAAGTTACAGACATGATGACCAATCAGTGGATGGAAAGATTCAAAGGCTGCTTTGTCTTTGAGCCGTCCATTGAGAAGATCCTTGAAATGACACTTAACTTCATCGATAATGCAAGAGCTGAACTCAAGTTGAAGAAGTATGATCCGGGCAAGTTCGACACCGAGCGTGTACTGATGGATATGGCCGCACGCCGAGAAATTGAAAAGGGTGCAAAGCCTCATTTAGGGTTTTAAACTCAACAAATAAAACAAAAACCCCTGCCCGTTACCAGGCAGGGGTTTTTGTTTCTACTTTTGAAGAAGTCCCGGTGATTACCAGGGCGCTTCGTCTTTTAAAAATTTATGCATATCTGCTGCGGCACGTTTACCTGCGCCCATTGCGCTGATGACAGTTGCTGCTCCGCTAACTACGTCTCCCCCGGCCCATACACGCCGTTTTCTTGTTCTGCCGCTTTCGTCATCGGCAACTGCAGTGCCGTGCTTTGTTCTTTCGAGACCGTCAGCATCAACAAAGACGAGCGGGTTGGGGCTGGTGCCGAGTGCAAAGATTACGGTATCCATTTCCATCTCGAACTCTGAGCCCGCTATCGGGACCGGCTTGCGCCTGCCGCTCGTATCAGGCTCTCCGAGTTCCATCCGGATGCAACGTATCTTTGACACCTTGCCCGACTCATCACCTATTATCTCGACAGGGTTGGTCAGGAGATCGCAAATAATGCCTTCCTCTATTGCATGATGGAACTCTTCGGCACGGGCCGGCACCTCTTCTTTAGACCTGCGGTATATAATGTGCACTTCGCCGGGCCCGGCGCCGGTCTGCTTGGCCTGGACTGCCTGCATGCGTTGACTGCACCTGGCAGCATCCATAGCAACGTTGCCGCCGCCGACTACCGCTACTTTTTTCCCGAGTTTAACGGGCGTAGTGTAATCAGGAAAGAGGTATCCCTTCATAAGATTTACGCGCGTGAGAAACTCATTTGCGGACATAACGCCGTTAAGGTTTATGCCGGGGATGCGCATAAATGAAGGCAATCCGGCGCCGGTCCCCAGGAATACCGCGTCGTATTGTTCAAGCAGTTCATTCAGTGAAATAGAACGGCCGACAACATGATCGTTTCTGACGTCTATCCCAAGGCATTCAACAGCATAGTCGATCTCTCCGAAGACAACTTTCTTGGGGAGCCTGAACTCGGGGATGCCATAAACAAGGACTCCTCCCGGACCGTGGAGCGACTCGAACATCGTGACTTTATGACCCTCTCTTGCGAGGTCAACTGCACAGGTCAATCCCGCAGGTCCGGTCCCTACTACGGCGATTTTCTTGCCGGTCGCAGGCGCGGCAGTCAGCGGGCATGTGCGATGGGCAAGCTCGTAATCGCCTACAAAGCGCTCCAGGCGGCCTATGGCAACAGCCTCGCCTTTCTTGGTCAGAATGCACTTGCCCTCGCACTGCACTTCCTGCGGGCAGACCCTTCCGCAGATTGCAGGCAGGTTGTTTTTTACTTTCATTTCTTCAACAGCCTTGGGCATGTTGCCTTCGCGCACTGCAAGGATAAATTCTGGAATGCGCACGCCGACAGGGCATCCAACCGTGCAACCCGGCTTCTTGCACTGCAGGCAGCGCTCGGCTTCCTGGCGTGCAGTTGCTTCATCATAACCCAGGGCCACTTCCTCGAAATTTGCACTGCGTATTTTGGGATCCTGTTCAGGCATAGGCTGCCTGGGTATTTTCATCCTCTCTTTAGGCTGTAACTTAGCCATCTATCTTCCTCCCTCAGCTATTGCTTTATCGAGCTTGCATTTGTGTTCCTTCCAGTGTTCCAGCGCTGCTTTCTCTTCATCACGATAGTAAGACAGCCTGGACATAAGACTGCTCCAATCCACCTTGTGGCCGTCGAATTCAGGTCCGTCGACGCAGACGAACTTTGCCCCCTCATCGAGGAGCACCCTGCAGCCGCCGCACATTCCGGTGCCGTCAATCATTATAGTATTCAGGCTGACAATTGTGGGAACATTAAAAGGTTTTGTGGTCAGTGATACGAATTTCATCATGATCGCCGGGCCTATTGCCCATATTTTTGCTATATTTTCTTTTTTTGATTCAAGGATTTCCTTGAGCGGATCGGTAACTACACCCTTCCGTCCATGGGAGCCGTCATCAGTGCATACATGTATTTCATCGGACACAGCGCGCATCTTGTCTTCCCAGAACAACAAGTCTTTGTTCCTGGCGGCTATTATGGATATAACTTTATTGCCCGCCTGCTTGAGAGCCCGGGCAATTGGATAGATGGGAGCAATTCCCACGCCTCCGCCCGTGCAGATAACGGTGCCGAAATTTTCGATTTCAGTCGGATGGCCAAGAGGTCCGGCAAAGGAGGCAATAGAGTCACCAACATTGAGCGTGCCCAAATGCATTGTAGATTGCCCAACTTCTTGAAAAATAATAGTAATTGTTCCTGCCTTCGAGTCATAGTCTGCTATGGTCAGGGGAATGCGCTCTCCCTGTTCATCGATACGCACAATGGTAAATTGGCCTGCTTTCGCCCTTTGCGCAATATGGGGGGCCTCGATGACCATGAGTTTAACAACATCACTCAATACTTGCTTCTCCAGGATTTTATACATTGCTCCACTCCTCACAGATATTTTTATATCGATTTATGCAAAATTCTCATAATCCCAAAATAATATAACATAACATTTACAGCACAGTCTATATCGCTAATCGTCATTTAACAGAGCGGGGGGATGCATTCCGATACACCGGACTTCAGGCTTGAGCGTAATGCCAAACTTTTCCCGTACTTGCTCCTGTATCTGTCGCGCAAAGGCTATGACCTCACAGGATGTCGCATTCCCATAGTTCATGAGGGCAAGCGTATGCCAGGGAGATATGCCGACATGGCCCCTGCGATAGCCTCTTATAAATCCAGCTGTCTGAATCAGGCATGCAGCAGATATTTTTACGTCTCCCGAAGTCTGGGGCCAGGACCAGTTCGCACATCCGCCCATGTTGTTAACTGTTTTTTCAACGAGTTCAAAAAGATCATGAGAAACTATAGGGTTTTTAAAGAACGAACCTGCGCTGTTGATTCGTTCGTATCCGTCAAGTACCAGCAGGCCTTTTGTGTTTCTTATGTCGAGCACGGCATCCCTCACCTGCGCAAGGGTAGCGTTTGCTGTTGATGTAAAATACAGTTTCAGATCATGGTGGGTAACATGGGGACGCCCGGATGCGGCAAGCCTGAAGGTAACGCTGGTTATAATATATTGCCCAGCCGCAGTTGTATTAAAAATGCTTTTCCGGTACCCAAACCCGCATTCCCGGTTGCCCAATATGGCTGGAGCGCCCGTGCTTATATCAATGGCTCGGACCTCTTCGACCACGTTTTCCGCACTCTGGCCGTATGCGCCGATGTTCTGGACCGGTGCGGCTCCGACCGTGCCTGGAATGCCTGAAAGGCATTCGACACCCTGCCAGTTATGTTCAGTGCAGAATTTCGCAAATGTGTCCCAAGCATGCCCTGCACGGGCCGTTACCAGCACGCTGTCGCCATTCTTGCGGCTCGCAAGTCCCATTATCTTATTATGAATGACAAGGCCCGGGAAGCCCTCATCGCTTACAAGAAGGTTGCTGCCGCCTCCGAGAGTAAAGATATCAAGTTTGCGGCCCTTTGCAAATCCAAGCGCCTCGCCAACTTCATGCTCGCTGGTAACTTCTGCAAAATAGCGTGCAGGACCGCCGATCTTAAATGTGGTTAATTCCCTGAGCGGGTAATTTTCTTTAATAATTATTCCCAAAGTCATCATAATTGAAATAGTATAACATCGTACCCCTTCGCCTTGTCTTCGCTACACTCCGGCAGTTATTTCAGTGCCGCGTTATTTGAGCTTGTTTCTGAGGGTCAGCCGGTTTATTCCGAGGATGCGTGCGGCCTCCGATTGATTCTCGCGGGTGCGCGATAAGACATAATCGAAGATCGGTTTGTCGACTTCACGGTGTATCATTTCATAAATATTCTTATCATTGTGTTCGATGGCTTGCCTTAAAATAGGGACTATGACCGAGCCGATTGTTTCTCCGGACGTTCCGTTCTTGCATAGTGCCGGCTGATTGACTCCGAGTTCCCTGATCTCGTTCGTAGTAAGGAAATTTGTCTTGCTCAGGGCAATCGCGGCGCGTACGGTATTTTCAAGCTCACGGATGTTGCCGGGCCATCTATAGGCCTGCAGTTTTATCAGGAAGGCCTTTGTGACTCCCTTGATGGGCCTTGGCCCGGACTGCCGGTAACGGTCGACAAAAAAATTCAGGAGTGGAAGAATATCTTTCCTGCGTTCGCGCAGCGGCGGGATATGTATTGCAGCCACACGCACCCGGTGAAGCAAGTCTTCTCTGAAGCTGCCCTCTTTAACCATTGACGCAAGGTCCCTGTTTGTTGCAGAAATCACACGTACATTTACCTGCACTTCCCTGATACTGCCGATCGGATAAAACGTTTGGGTCTGCAAAAAGCGGAGCAGTTTACCCTGTAAAGAAAGCGGCAACTCGGCAATTTCATCAAAAAACACCGTGCCTTCATCAGCAATTCTCAGCATCCCAGCCTTTCCCGAAAGTGCGCCCGTAAATGCCCCCTTTTCAAAGCCGAAAAGCTCGGATTCAAGGAGCGGTTCCGGAACTGCGGCGCAGTTGACGACAACGAAGGGTTTCCCGAACCGTGTGGAAAGCTGTGCAATGGATTCAGCAATGAGCTCTTTCCCTGTACCTGTCTCTCCGGTGACCAGGACGGGGACCTCTGTCTGGGACAACCGTGCCAGTTTTTTGCAAACTTCCATAATAATCGGAGAGTTTCCCACTATTGCACAAGTCGGCGCAGGCGGCAGTTTTTTTATCGGGACGGACTGTTTCAGTTCTTCTCCGAGGTCATGGAGATCCTGAAGCAGTTGCAGCACAGTCTCCCGCTGCATCGGACGATGGATTATTTCATAGGCGCCGAATGTCACCGCCTCCATCACAGGCCCGGTCAGCTTCAACTTTGTCACAGCAATAATAATGTTGGCCTGGCTCAGTTCTTTAATAAGTCCGGTCTTTTCTGTGTCGATATCGAAAAAGACAAATGCGCCGCGTAGTCCAGGAGAATATGCCGTTATTAAGTAATCTTCCGGGAGTGCGACAGAGAGTTCTTCGCACAATGCCGCATCCCGGGTGAATAAAAACACTTCAATTTTTCTTTTCATGTATAAAAAATATACACCATGATTATTTATTAGTCAATTATAATTATTGGATATATCTCTAGTTCTTGTTATTTCAGTTGGTTTTATCTGGCATAAGTATTGCTTTATTAGATAAATGGCAGCAGCGCTCGAATGCAACCGTATTTATGAATTGAAACCCTATCTTAACGGAGGAGTGTGCAAGTATATGGAAACAGCTGGCATATGCGGGCTTTGTCTGGAACGATTGAAATATCAGATTAAAAATGCAAAAAAGAAGGCGGAAGACGGAAGGGTTTTGTTAGAGTCTTATTGTACGTCCGACCCGGGTGAAATCGTAGATATCCTTGAGATTTATCATGTTACAGACAGGACCCTTGAAGGAGTAACAGAGGCACTTGAGGAACTGTCCTGTTCGGCGTCGGTTCTTACCAGGGAATCACTATGTTTCGACTTTAATGAAGACGGGCATCTTGGTCTATATCTTTCTCTCAGTCCCGTGGTTACCTGACGCTTCAACAACGCTCTGACGGCTTTTAAAATATCGAACCATTCTATAATTTTCCAAGGAGGCATTAATCACTATGACATTGCGCAAGGCGGAATTTACCGAAGATCAATTACAGCGGTACAGTCGCCACATTCTGCTGCCGGAAGTAGGAGCAACAGGACAGAAAAAATTGCTCGCTGCAAAAGTATTTGTGGTTGGCGCCGGTGGGCTTGGAAGCCCTGTCGGTTATTATCTTGCTGCAGCGGGTATCGGGACTATCGGGATTATTGATGATGACAGGGTTGAAATCAGCAACCTGCAACGGCAGATAGCTCACAGCACAAAAACGCTGGGAGTGCTCAAAGTTGAATCTGCAAAGGCGGCTTTTGAGGCGCTGAACCCGGATGTGAAGGTCGTCGGCATTGCGGAAAGGCTTTCTAGTGATAAGATCAGAGATATAATCAGGTATTATGATATCGTTGTGGACTGCAGTGATAATTTTCCGACCCGCTACCTGGTCAATGATGCTTGCGTTATGATGAAAAAGCCGCTGGTAAGCGGCGCAATTCTCAAGTTCGAAGGTCATGTAACTACCATCTTGCCGGGAGAGGGCCACTGTTACCGATGCCTGTTTGAAGAAATGCCGCCGCCGGAATATGCTCCCTCCTGCCGGGAACTTGGCGTCATGGGGGCCATTCCGGGCGTAATCGGCTCCTTGCAGGCTGTCGAGGTTATCAAGCTGATTCTGGGGAAGGGAGAGGTGCTGAAAAACGCGTTTCTGATATACGATGCACTGAAAACAACTTTCAGGCGTATTACTGTCCACAGGAACAAAAAATGCTTGGCGTGCGGCGAAGAACCTGCCATTCCCGAACTGCAGGAATACGGGGCTGGATATTGCGAAAAGAGATGAGAACAAAGACAAACTTGTGGTTGTTATACTCCTAAGACAGTGACATCCAATGCCCCATTTCCCATATTATACCTCTATCCTGAATTCCGCCCCTTCCTTCCAGTTTTGGGCCGTAAGCTGTCCACCCATGTTTCTCTCAATCATGGTTTTAGATATGTACAATCCGATCCCTGTCCCCGTCCCTTCGTCTTTTGTGGTGAAATAAGGATCAAATATCTTGTCCATAATATCCTTCCGTATACCGCCTCCTGTATCCCGAATTTCGAGTATCACTCTATTAGCAGTTTCCGATATCTTAATCGTTATCCTGGCCTGGCAATTCTCTTTTTCTTTCCTCACTAAAATCGCATCTTTTGCATTATTAATGAGATTCAACAGGACATGTTTAAACTCATTGGGATACCCCTTGATGACCAGGCCTTCTTTTGCAGCTATGATTTCAACATCAATATAGTTGTTCTGAAGCTGGGCATTCATAAGGGAGATGGTTTCATCCACTACCTTTTTTACCTCAAAAAGCTCTTTTTCTTTGGAAGGCTTGAAGAAATTGCGGAAATCATCTATGGTCTTCGACATGAAATTGACCTGCCACATGGCTGTAGCGACAGCGTTTTTGAGCCCGTCCTTGTTCAGCTCGCTATATTCAAATGCCATCTGCAGGTTTTGTATGATGAGACCGATGACATTGAGAGGTTGGCGCCACTGGTGGGCAATTGCTCCTATCATCTCCCCCATGGCAGCCATCCTGGACTGCTGAATCAGCAGTTGTTCTTTCTCCTGGCGTGAAGCGGTTTCTTCCCGCACTCTTTGTTCCAGGGTTGCGTTTAGTTCTTCGAGCTGCTGCCGCTTGAGTCTTAGTTCCGCTTCTGTTTTTTTGCGATCTGTGATGTCAGTGAAGGTTCCGATCATACGCAGTGGATTGCCGTCCACATCACGTTCCATTATTTTACCGATAGATAGTATCCATTTCCACGTTCCGTCTTTTGTTTTCTGCCTAAACTCGACCTTGTATTCCGGTATTTCTCCATTGACATACGCTCTGTAAACGGCCGCCGCCTGTTCCTTGTCATCAGGGTGCAGTCTCTCAATCCATTTTGCATCGGTCTCGTGAAATTCAGCAGTGTCATATCCAAGCATAAGGGCATATTCTGGGCTTACTATAGTGTCGCCTGTTCTCAAATCCAAATCATAAATACCCTGTCCTGTTGCTTTCAATGCCAGACTCAGACGCTCTTCAGTTATCCGGAGCGCCTCTTCTTCCATTCCCAGCTGGTGAAAAAGGGTCGCATTTTCAATGGCAATGCTGACCTGGTTGGCAAACATGGTCAGCAGGTCAAGGTCGTGCAGGGAAAAACTGCCTCCCCCTTTTTTGCCAAGTGC
>Ga0074045_10001396_pt1 | contig 23250 bp, 18 predicted proteins | sample BogForMeECP23OM2_FD_94442 | JGI IMG/M metagenome (GOLD analysis project Ga0074045, IMG submission 94442) | Bog forest soil microbial communities from Calvert Island, British Columbia, Canada - Bog Forest MetaG ECP23OM2 | ecosystem: Environmental > Terrestrial > Soil > Wetlands ... | reverse complement strand
GATTGTGGCCGGGCTGGTGGCGCGCAGGAAGTACGTCTACCTGTGCACCAACGCGCTGCTGCTGAAAGAGAAGTTGCATCTGTTTACGCCGAGCAAGTACCTCTCGTTCTCGGTGCATCTGGATGGGCAGCGCGAACACCACGATTTTTCAGTGTGCCGCGAAGGTGGGTACGACATTGCGATGGAGGGCGTGCGGGCCGCGGTGGCGGCGGGGTTCCGCGTGACGACCAATACGACGCTGTTCGACGGGGCCGACCCGGCGAGCGTACGCGCACACTTCGACGAGATGATGGCGGCGGGCGTGGAAAGCATGATGGTGTCGCCCGGCTATACCTACGACAAGGCCCCCGACCAGAACCACTTTCTGGGCAAGGCGCGCTCGCGCAGGCTGTTTCGCGCCATCCTGTCGAACCGCAAGAAGACGTGGCACTTCAATACCCACCCATTATTTTCGGAGTATCTGATGGGGAAACGGAACTTCGAGTGCACGCCGTGGGGGATGCCGACGTTTTCGATCTTCGGCTGGCAGAAGCCGTGCTACCTGCTGCAGGACGGATACGCGGACACCTTCCAGGAGCTGCTGGACTCGGTGGAGTGGGAGAACTACGGCGCGAAGAGCGGGAACCCGAAGTGCGCCAACTGCATGGTGCACTCCGGACACGAGGCCTCGGCGGTGGACTATAACTTCAGCTCGCTGAAGGGATTTCTGGTGACGGCGAAGAAGTACATCTTCCCGCCGCAGTATGAGGACGAGGACGCGCTGAAGCTGCTGAACGAGTGGCCCAAGGCGCAGCACGGGCCACTGGTGCAGATTGCGGAGGCAGCGGAAGAAGCTGCGGAGTTGCAGGGGGTTTCCGGTGTGTAGCATGACGCAGGAGGCAGCGAAGACGGCGCAGGTGAACGCGGACGAGATGGAGATTGCGGCGGGACGCGAGCGCGCGCAGCTTGAGGGCTGGGTTCCCGAACTGGCCGGCGAGGACGAGGTGCGCGAGGCGCTGGAGAAGGCCTTCGACTATCGCGGCGACATTACGGTGACGCGCAAGGACGGCAGCCAGGTGCAGGGCTATCTCTTCGACCGGCGCACGGGCGCGTCGCTGGCCGATTCTTTTGTGCGAATTATTCCTACCAATGAGAAGACCCGGCTGAATATCGCCTACTCCGAGATTGCCGCGCTGGCCTTTACCGGGCGCGACAATGCCGCGGGCAAGACCTTCGATGCCTGGGTGAAGAAGTACTGGGAGAAGAAGGCGGCGGGCGAAAAGAATATCCAGATCGAGCCGGAGAAGCTGGACTAGGGAAGGCCTGAACAAGCGTCAGACTCCCCTCGGCGGCTAAAGCTGCGGCGCAATTGTGATACTCATGGCGGGACTAAAGTCCCGCCCTTTCAAAACATGACTTATGCAGACATTCACGTAAGATAGGCTTCATCGGCATGAAGGTCTTTCTTACGGGTTCCACGGGATTTGTCGGCAGTCATGTGGCGCGGGCCTACGCCGCGGCGGGGGCGGAGATGCGCCTGCTGACGCGCAAGACGAGCCGGCTGGCGGCGATCGAGGGAATTGCCGCGGATGTAATTGTCGGCGACCTGCGGCAGGCGGAGTCGCTGCGCACGGCGATGCGCGGATGCGATGCGCTGGTGCATGTGGCGGCGGACTACCGGCTATGGGTGCGCGATCCGAAGCAGATGTACGCAGCCAATGTGGATGGCACGCGCGAACTGCTGCGGCTGGCGCGAGAAGAGTGCGTGGCAAAGGTTGTGTACACATCGAGCGTGGCGACGATGGGATTCAAAGTGGACGGAACGATTGTGGATGAGACGACACCGGTCTCGCTGGACGAGATGATCGGGCCGTATAAGCGGTCGAAGTTCATGGCGGAGCAGGAGGCGATCCAGGCGGCGCGCGCGGGGCAGCATGTGATGATTCTGAACCCGACGACGCCGATCGGCGCGGGCGACGCCAAGCCGACACCGACCGGGCGGATTGTGGTGGACTTTCTGAATCGCAAGTTCCCCGCGTATGTGGACACGGGGCTGAACCTGGTGGATGTCGCGGAAGTGGCGCGGATGCACGTGGTCGCGCTGGAGCGCGGGAGGCCGGGCGAGCGAACCATCCTGGGCGGCGAGAACCTGACGCTGAAGCAGATTCTGGATCGCATGTCGGCGATCACGGGGCTGCCTTCGCCGACGATGAAGGTGCCGCACGCGGTGGCGCTGGCGTTTGCGTTCTTCGACGAGACGATTACAGGCAGGCTGCTGGGCAGGGAACCGCGCGCGACCGTCGAGGAGGTGCGGCTGTCGCGCAAGCAGATGTTTGCGTCGTCGGCGAAGGCGGAACGCGAACTGGGATTTCGCGTGCTGCCGGTCTATGAAGCGCTGCGCGCTGCGATTGAGTGGTTCCTGGCGAATGGCTACGCGCCTGCACCGGCGAGTATGACGTCGAGTGAGGCGCGATGAGGATTGGCATCATTGCCGCACTGCCCGGCGAGCTAAAGCCTCTGGTGAAGGGCTGGAAGCGCGTGCCGACACGGCAGCAATTTGTTTCCAAGTGGACGCGGGATGCTGGTTGCGACACATGGATTGCAGTATGCGCCGGGATGGGCGCCGAGGCTGCAACGCGGGCCTTTGCACAGGCAGAGATGGATGGCCCACTGGATATGGTGCTGTCGATTGGCTGGGCTGGTGCGTTGCGCGATGAAGGAACTCCGGGCGAGTTTCACATTCCAAATATTGTGGTGAATGCGCAGACCGGGGAGAGATTTATTCTGGCTGAGCGCGAGAAGCCGGTTGTGCTGGTGACGACGGCGCAGGTGGCGAATGTGGCGGAAAAGCGGCGGTTGGCGGAGACCTACGGCGGTATGCTGGTGGATATGGAATCTGCGACGATTGCGCGGCTGGCGCAGATGCGTGGAATTCCGGTCTGCTGCATGAAGATCATTACGGACGATGTGACCGCGAGGCTGCCCAATCTGAATCCGTTTATCAATGCGATGGGACAGATGGAGATGGCGAGATTGATAGGGCATGTGCTTTTGCGTCCCGGCTATTGGCCTGCGCTAATTCGGTTGGGCAGGGCAAGTGCGAGCGGGGCGAATTATTTAGCCTCTACAGTCCTTCACTTTCTCATTCATGACAAGCAACGCAATGTGTATGAAATTAATCGGACAGGTGCTATTTCAGATTGATGAGCGAAGCCAATAACAGAATTCCGTCGACGATGCGCGCTGCGGTCTATCGCGGGGTGAACGATGTGCGCGTGGAGACGGTCGCGGTGCCGGTGGATGCGGATGGAACGATTGGTCGGGGCGAGGTGCTGGTGCGCATCGACACCTGCGGGATCTGCGGGACGGACCTGAAGAAGATCCATTCGGGGTCGCACTCGGCGCCGCGAATCTTCGGGCACGAGATGGCGGGGACGATTGCGATGGTGGGCGCGGGCGTGACGGGCTTCGCGGCCGGCGACCGCGTGATGGCGTATCACCACATCCCGTGCGGCCATTGCTACTACTGCCGCAAGCGGACCTTCGCGCAGTGCGAGACCTACAAGAAGGTGGGCTGCACGGCGGGCTTCGCACCCGCGGGCGGTGGCTTTGCCGAGTACATTCGCGTGATGGAGTGGATCGTCGGCGGGGCGGGGAAGACGGCTGGGTTGATTCGGATTCCCGACGACATTCCGCTGGAGCAGGCGTCGTTTATCGAGCCGGTGAATACGTGTTACAAGGCGGTGCGGCTGCTCGGCCTGCAGCCGGATGAGACGGTGTTGGTGATGGGGCAGGGGCCGATTGGGATTCTGCTGGCGGCGCTGGCTCGGCGGACTGGGGCTACCGTGTTGACGAGCGATCTGTATGCCCAGCGGCACGCGATTGCAGCGGCGTTCGGGCTGGACCGGCCGCTGGACGCGCGGGGTGATGTGGTGGCCGCGGCGAAGGACGCGACGGAAGGGCGCGGCGCGGATGTGGCACTGGTTGCGGTGGGCGCGGACACGCTGATCCGCACGGCGATGGACGCGATTCGACCGGGCGGGCGCGTGATGCTGTTTGCGGCGACGCAGCACGGCGAGGTGCCCTTCGATCCGGCGGCGGTGTGCATGGACGAGAAGACTCTGATAGGGTCCTACTCGGCGTCGGTGACGATCAACGACGCGGTTGCGGAGCTTGTCTTCGAGGGCTATCGCGACGGCAGCTTCGACCTGACGCGGCTCGTCTCGCACCGGTTTTCGCTGGAGGATGCGGTCGCGGCGATCGATCTAGCGTCGCATCCGCAGGCCGGGTCGATGAAGATTGTGATCCAGCCGTAGCTGCGTTGGTCTGGTTCGCGTGATTGCAGTCCTGCCAAGCAGGCGGGGCTATACTATTTCCGGCAGTAAATAATTGAGTCTGTGCGTACTCCGGAGCATGGGGAGTGGGCGTTCGCCCGGTCGAAGACCGCGAACAACGCCAAGATGAGGACTCGCCAGGACCACGCACAGAGCTAACCAATACAGCACCAAAGTTAGAGGAGTGAAGGGACCCATGCTGGATGCAAAACGGCTATTTCCTGCCGAAGCCACCGCCCGCGCCGTTGCCGTGAAGTTGTATGAGACGGTCCGCGACCTGCCGATTATTTCTCCGCACGGGCACACCGATCCGCGCTGGTTCGCCGAGAACAAGCCCTTTCCCAATCCGGCGGCTCTCTTCATTCAGCCCGACCACTACATCTTCCGCATGCTCTACTCGCAGGGGATCCCGCTGGAATCGCTGGGAATCCCGCAGGAGGATGGCAAGCAGAGCGCCGATCCGCGCGAGGTTTGGCGCATCTTCGCCAGGCACTACTATCTGTATCGCGGCACGCCGACGCGGCTGTGGATGGACTTCGCGCTGGAGAATGTCTTTGGCCTGAGGGAGCGGCTGTCGGCGGCCAACGCGGACGAGTTCTATGAGGCGATTGAGAAAAAGCTGCAGACGCCGGAGTTTCTGCCGCGCGCTCTGTTCGAGCGATTCAATATCGAGGTGCTGGCGACCACGGACGGCGCGGTCGATTCGCTGGAGTTCCACCGGGCGATCAAGGCCTCGGGTTGGAAGGGCCGCGTGCTGCCTACGTTCCGCCCCGACGCCGTGGTGGATGCGGAGTTTCTCGGGTTCCAGGACAAGCTGAAGAAGCTGGGAGAAGTCTCCGGCGAGGACGTGTCGAACTGGAAGGGCTATCTTGCGGCGCTTCGTTCGCGACGGGCTTTCTTCAAAAAGAACGGAGCGACGGCCACCGACCACGGACACCTGACCGCACAGACCGCCGACCTGCCTTTGCAGGAAGCTGAGCGGCTCTACGAGCGCATCTTTACTGGTCGCCTGCAGCCGGGCGATGTGGAGTTGTTCCAGGCGCAGATGCTGACGGAGATGGCCGGGATGAGCGTGGAGGACGGACTTACGATGCAGCTTCACGCCGGCGCCATCCGCAACTACAACCCGGCGGTGTACGAGAAGTTTGGACGCGACAAGGGAGCGGACATTCCCTCGCCCACCGAGTATGTGCGCGCGCTGCGCCCTCTGCTGACGAAGTACGGCAACGAGCCGAACCTGACATTGATCCTCTTCACCCTCGACGAGACAACCTACTCGCGCGAGCTGGCGCCGCTGGCCGGCCACTACCCGTCGGTCAAGCTGGGCCCGCCGTGGTGGTTCCTCGACTCGCCCGAGGGCATGATGCGCTTCCGCGAGAGTGCAACCGAGACCGCGGGCTTCTACAACACGGTCGGCTTCAACGACGACACGCGCGCGTTTCTGTCGATCCCGGCGCGGCACGACGTCGCCCGCCGCGTCGACTGCGCGTTCCTGGCGCGGCTGGTCGCCGAACACCGTCTGGATGAGGCCGAGGCGTTCGAGTTGGTGAAGGACTTGACCGTGAACCTGGTGCGCAAGGCCTACAAGTTCTGAGGTTTGAGGCGGACTAGCTTCTGTCGCAGACGAGCAGAGTGTGAGACACGGGCCTTGACATAAGGTCCATGTATATTTATACATATAAAGTGCATGTTTATGCATCCCGTCAGTTTTGCGGAGCTGGCAACGGAAGACGGCCTCCGTAGGTTGGTCCCAGGAACAGAGGCAATTCAAACCGCAAGCCTTTCTTTGAATTGCTCCGCTTTGAGTTGCAACGGTATAGACGAGCACAGACAGACGGGCCACGATGAAGCAACAGCGCCATACCGCAATCCGCGATTTACTCAACCAGGCTCCAGTGCCGAGCCAGGACGAGCTGCGCCGCAGGCTGGCGCGGCGTGGGTTTCATGTGACGCAGGCGACGCTCTCGCGCGACATTCATGAGCTGCGGCTCTCCAAGGGACCTGCGGGCTATGCGCTGCCGGGCAATGGGACGGACGAGGACGAGGACAGCCTGCCGGGGATTCGCGAGGTGCTGAGCAGCTTTGGCATCGAGGTCCGCCAGGCGATGAACCAGTTGGTGCTGATTACGACCACCAGCGCCGCGCAGCCTGTGGCGGCCGCCATCGACTACGAGGACTGGCCGGAGGTGGTGGGCACCATCGCCGGCGACGATACGGTCTTGATTGTTTGCCCGGACGAGCGTCAGGCGCACATATTGAAGGTGCGCATCGAAGGATATATTGGCTGATTCGGTTGGCGTAGTACGGGATGGAAAGACAAATACTGAGATTCCGGCTGCGCCGGAATGACGGCTCGAAAAAAGAATGACGGCTCGAAAAAAGAATGACGATTTCAGAAATTGACTGGATGATATGCAAGCTTTAGGCAAGGAACTCGAAGTGGCAACGCGGTCGCGCGGCAAGCGGCCGCAGGCGACGGTGCGCACGGCTGTGGCCGGGGTTGGAGGATATGCGGGCGGAGAGCTGGCACGGCTGTTGCTGGCGCACCCGCGGCTGGCCGGGGCCAAACCGCTCTTTCTGGGGCGCGTGGCCGACGACGCTGCGGGAAGCAGCGTTCCGCTGGAGCAGTTGCACCCGCAGTTGGCGCTGGGCGAGGGCAAGCTGCAGCCGAAGGTCCGCGCGTTTAGCTGGGAGCTGATTCGTGACGCGGGCACGGAGATTGTGTTTCTGGCGCTGCCGCACGAGACCTCGCGCCAGCGGGCTCCGGAGTGGCTGGAGCATGGGGTGCGCGTGATCGACCTGAGCGGCGCGTGGCGGCTCGACGACGCGGCGAACCGCGCGGTCTACAAGCTGCACGATGCGGATGCGGCGCTGGCGGAGAAGTTGCAGGCGGAGGCTGTCTTTGGCGCGCCGGAGCTGCATCGCGAGGCGATTGCCGCGGCGCGGCTGGTGGCGAATCCCGGATGTTATGCCACATCAATTATTCTGGCGCTGGCCCCGCTGCTGCGCGCGGAGCTGGTGGACGTGGAGCACGGGATCGTGTGCGATGCGAAGAGCGGAGTGAGCGGCGCGGGGAAAGCCGCCACGGCGAAGACGCACTTCATGTACGCGGCGGACAATCTATCGGCGTACGCGGTCTTCGGGCATCGCCATGTGGGCGAGATGCTGGAGCAGCTTGGATTGACGGCGGAGCAGCTTCAGTTCACGCCGCACCTGCTGCCGATTCCGCGCGGCATTCTTTCGACAATCTATGTGCGGCTTGCGGAACGCATGGAGCCGGAGCAGATTGAGGCGTGCCTGCGCGCGTTCTACGCGGCGAGTCCGATGGTGCGCGTGCATGCCACGCCGGAGCTGCCGCAGATCCAGCATGTGGTGCGCACGAATTACATCGACCTGGGATTTGAGCTGAACAAGGACGGCCGGCGGCTGGTGGTGGTCTCCTGCCTGGACAATCTGCTGAAGGGCGCGGCGGGCCAGGCGGTGCAGAACATGAATGTGATGTGCGGCTGGGACGAAGCGGAGGGTCTGCGGTGAGATACGTGGTCAAGCTGGGCGGCGCCGCCATCGAGGACAAGGACCTGCTGCATGCCTGCGGCAAGGCGATCTTCGAGCTGGTGCGCGACGGCAACCAGGTGGCGGTGGTGCACGGCGGAGGCGTGCAGTTGACGCGCGTGTTGGCGCAGATGGGCAAAAAGAGCGAGTTCGTCAGCGGCCTGCGCGTCACCGATGCGGAGACGCGCGACGCCGCGCTGATGGTGCTGGCCGGGCGCGTGAACAAGTCGCTGGTGGCCGCGCTGCGCACGCATGGGCAATCGGCGATGGGGCTCGCCGGGGGCGATGGCAACGTCTTTCGCGCGCGCAAGAAGAAGACCGTGCCGGACCTGGGATTTGTGGGAGAGATCGCCGCGACCGATCCGCTGTGGCTGGAGGCGATCTGGAAGATGGACGCGGTGCCTGTGATCTCGTCGATCGCGCTGGGGTTTGACGGCGAGTACTACAACATCAACGCCGACGAGATGGCCGCGGCGTGCGCGATCTGCACCAAGGCCGACGCGCTGGTGTTTCTCACCGACGTTCCCGGCGTGAAGGGAGCGGACGGCGAGGTGATGCGCTGGCTCTCGCTGAAGGATGTGCCGGAGTTGGAGCGCCAGGGGGTTGTCACCGGCGGAATGCTGCCCAAGTTGAACGCCTGCCGCGAGGCGCTGACGCACGGCGTAAAGCGGGTGCGCATTCTGCCCGCGGAGTCGGTGCATCTATTGCCGGACCTGTGCTCGACCAAGGTCAGTGATGGAACGGAGGTCATGGTCGCATGAGTGATCTCATAAAGGATGGTGCGATGAATCTGGCGTCGATCCAGGCGGCTGAGCAGAAGCTGATGTTGAACACCTACCAGCGCACCCCTGTGCTGTTTGTGGGCGGCAGCGGCGTGACTCTGCGCGACGAGCAGGGCGACGAGTATCTCGATCTGCTGAGCGGGATCGGCGTCTCGGCGCTGGGCTACGCGCACCCCGCGGTGGAGGCGGCGATTGCGGCGCAGAGCAAGCGGCTGCTGCATACGTCGAACCTCTTCTATCACGAGCACACGGCGGAGCTGGCGCTGCGGCTGACCGGGATCAGCGGGCTGGACCGGGTGTTCTTCTGCAACTCCGGCTCGGAGGCGTGGGAGGCGGCGCTGAAGCTGGCGCGGGCCCACGCGGGGCTGCTGCGCGCGGAGGGGAAGAGGGTTGGAACGCGCTTTCTGGCGGTGGAACAGAGCTTCCACGGACGGACGATGGGCGCGGTGGCGACTACGCACAAGCAGAAGTACCGCGAGCCGTTTGCACCGGTGATGGGGGGCGTTGAGTTTGTTCGCTTCGACGACGTGGCGGACCTGCGCGCAAAGTTCAACGATCCGCAGTCCGAACCGGTCTGCGGGATTTGCATCGAGGCGGTGCAGGGCGAGGGCGGGGTGCGGCCGGTGGGCCGTGAGTTCTTCGCGGCGGCGCGCGAGCTGTGCGATTCCACCGGAGCGCTGCTGCTGGCCGACGAGATCCAGTCCGGCCTCGGGCGCACGGGCGAGTGGTTCGCCTATCAGCACTACGGGATTCTGCCGGACATCACGACTCTGGCCAAGCCGATGGCGAATGGGCTGCCGATGGGCGCGATGCTGTGCACGGAGGAGGCTGCGCGCGCCTTTGCGCCGGGGATGCATGGGTCGACGTTCGGCGGCGGGCCGCTGGTGTGCGCGGTCGCCATTGCGGTGATCGACACCATGAAGCAGACGGACCTGCTGGCGCACGTCCGCGACGTGGGCGGATACTTCAAGCAACAGCTTGAGTGGCTTCAATCGCAGCACGATTGCATTGTCGCGGTGCGCGGCATGGGGCTGATGCTGGGCATCGAGCTGGACTCGGAGGAGCTGGCGAAGAATGCGGCCTCGGAGATGATGAAGCAACACATTATTGTGAATCGCACCAGCGAGACCGTGCTTCGATTTTTGCCGCCGTACATCCTTGAGCGCGCGCATGTAGACCGGGCCATCGCGGCGCTCGATGGAATTCTCAGCAGACAACCGTTGAACAGCGAAGCAATGGCCGGCCGAGCGCCGGCAGGAGAAGAATCTTATGGGTAGCAAAGCCGATATGACGAACCCGAAGCCGGACGCCGCCGCAGAGCCGGCGCATTCCGCCAAGCAGCTCGGCATCCAGTCCGACAGCGCATTTGCCGAGGCGTCCAAGCGTCTATCTGGGCGCGACCTGTGCTCTATCGCCGATCTGTCGGTGGACGAGATGGCGGCGATCATGGACCTCTCGCACTCGGTCAAGAGCAGTCCCGAGGACTTTCGCCACTCGCTCGACGGGCGGCAGATGGTTTTGTTTTTCGAGAAGGCGTCGCTGCGCACGCGGCTGACCTTCGAGGCGGCGATCAACACACTGGGCGGCAACGCGATCTTCGTCGACCAGACGCAGTCGCCGCTGGGCGAGCGCGAGTCGCTGCCCGACATGGCGCACAACATCGAGCGATGGATGAGCGTGATCGTGCTGCGTACCTACTCGCACGAGACGATCACGGAGATGGCTGCCTGTTCGCGCATCCCGGTCATCAACGCGCTCTCCGATTTTGAGCATCCGTGCCAGGCGATTGCGGACTTCTTCACGCTGGAGGAGCGCTTCGGCTCGGCGGAGGGACTGCACTTCACCTACGTAGGCGATGGCAACAATGTGTGCCATTCGCTGATGCTGACGGCGGCGCAGCTTGGCGTACACTGTACGGTTGCCAGTCCCAAGGGGTTCGCGCCCAAGCTGGAGATTATCCACAAGGCGATCGAGATCAGCGAGCAGACCGGCGGCAGCATTACGTTGATGCAGGATCCGGTCAAAGCTGTGACTGGAGCGGATGCGGTCTACACGGATGTATGCACCAGCATGGGATTTGAGCACGAGGCGACCCGGCGCGCGCCGATCTTCAAGCCCTACCAGGTGAACGAGGCGCTGATGGCCCATGCGCGGCAGGACGCGGTCTTCATGCACTGCCTTCCGGCACATCGCAACGCGGAGGTGACCGATGCGGTGCTGGATGGGCCGCAGTCGATCGTCTTCGACCAGGCAGAGAACCGCATGCACGCACAGAAGGCGCTGTTGCTGGTGCTGCTGGGCGGAGCCAAAAGGATTTCCAATGCGCGCGACCGCGGCTTGCAGGCGCGCAAGCGAAGCTAGACGGTTTGAAAGATGAAGTTGTGTAGCGCGCTACGAACGAAATGCGGGGATTCTTCCCCTTCGACTACGCTCAGGGTCAGAATGAAAGTAATTTTCTTACGGATGGAAAGAAGGTAGTTGAGATGGCGGAAAAAGTTGTTCTTGCATACTCCGGCGGTCTGGACACGTCGATCATCATTCCCTGGCTGAATGAGAACTATGGCTACGACGTGATCGCGTTCATCGCCGATGTGGGACAGGGCGAAGAGCTGGAGGCGGTGGTCGCGAAGGCATACAAAACGGGCGCGAAGAAGGCGATTGTGAAGGACCTGCGCGAAGAGTTTTTGAATGAGTACGTCTTTCCGGCGGTGCGCGCGGGCGCGGTGTACGAGCACAAGTACATGCTGGGCACATCGATTGCGCGGCCCGTGATTGCCAAGCACCAAGTGGAGGTGGCACTGGCCGAGGGCGCGACGGCGCTGGCGCACGGATCGACGGGCAAGGGGAACGATCAGGTGCGCTTCGAGCATGCGTTTCAGGCGCTGGCGCCGCATCTCAAGGTGATTGTGCCGTGGCGCGAGTGGAAGCTGGTCTCGCGCGAGGACTGCCTGGACTACGCGGCGGCGCACGGTGTAGAGGTTGAGGCGTCTCGGACCAAGATCCACTCGCGCGACCGCAACCTGTGGCACGTCTCGCACGAGGGCGGGGAGCTGGAAGGGACGGACAAGCCGGTCGATGCGAGCACATGGCGGATGAGCCAGTCGCCGCAGGAGGCGCCCGACCGCGTGGAGCAGGTCGAGATCAGCTTCGAGCGCGGCACGCCGGTTGCGGTGAACGGGCAGAGGATGCCCGCGGTGCAACTGGTCGAGCTGCTGAACGAGATCGGCGGACGCAACGCGATCGGGCGCATCGACATTGTGGAGAACCGCTTCGTCGGGATGAAGTCGCGCGGCGCGTACGAGACGCCCGGCGGAACGCTGATCCTGGAGGCGATCCGGCAGATCGAGTCGCTGACGCTGGACCGCGAGACGGCTCACTTCAAGGAGACGCTGGCGCTGAAGTACGCCGAGCTGGTCTACTTCGGCCTGTGGTTCACGCCGCTGCGCGAGGCCCTGGACGCGTTCTTCACGAAGGCGGAGGAGAATGTGACCGGATCGGTGCAGATGGCGCTGTATAAGGGGAACATCTCGTACGTCAGCCGCAGCTCGCCGGTCTCGCTCTACAATGTCGATCTGTCGTCGTTCACCATGGGCGAGAGTTACGATCAGAAGGACGCGGCCGGATTCATCAAGATCCTTGGGCTGCCGGCCCGCGTACGCGCGCAGGTGATGGGCAAGCAGAAGGAAATGGAAAAGGAAGTCGCCAAGTGAGCGAGCAACAAGCCAAAACGAAGCAGGCGGCTGGCGGCAAGATGTGGTCTGGCCGCTTTCGCGAACCGCTGGACGCCGCATTTGAGCAGTGGCAGCGGTCGTTTCCGTTCGACGTGCGGCTGCTTGCACAGGAAGTGGCCGCGTCGAAGGCGCACGCGCAGATGATTGCGGCGGCCGGCATCCTGACGGATGCCGAGTTGGAGAGGATGATCGACGGGCTCGACCAGGTGGGGGACATCACGCCCGAGTTCGCGCCGGTTGAGCCGGGCATGGTCAACCCCAGGCTGCTGGGTGCGGAGTTGGGCACGACGCCCAGGTCCATCCGCCGCTGGCTCAGCAAACAGCCGGAGTTTTGCGACAACCACGTGAAGTTCGCGCGTATCGCCCTGGCGAAAGACGATCCTTTGCTGATCAGGATGAAAAACCACTTTGCCATCCAGGCAAATCTCGACCTGGACGGGGAAGGTGCGTGCGAGGAGTTCCCGGCCACGACAGAGGCCGATCTCGCCGCCTCCATGGCCCACGCCGAGGACATCCACCACTTCGTCGAGCTTCAGCTCACCCGGGTGATTGGCCCGCTGGCGCTGAAGCTGCACACGGGACGCAGCCGCAACGAGCAGATTGCGACCGACATGCGGCTGTATGTGCGCGAGGCCATCGACGCGACGGTGAAGGGGTTGCACAGGTGGGCGCTGGCGCTGGTCGAACTTGCGGAACAGGCGGGCGAGGCGGCGATGCCCTCCTACACGCACATGCAGCGGGCGGAGCCGGTTCTGGCGGCGCACTGGCTGCTAGCGTACGTGGCAATGATTGAACGCGACATTGCGCGGCTGGCGGACGCGCGCAGGCGGCTGAATCTGTGCCCGCTGGGATCCGGCGCGGTTGCAGGCGCAACGCTTGCGCTGGACCGCACGATCGCGGCGCGGGAGTTGGGGTTCGACGGGCCTACGCTCAACAGCATGGACGCGACCAGCGACCGCGACTTTCTGCTCGAGTTCACGCAAGCCCTGGCTACGCTGGGCGTTCATATCTCGCGGTTTGCGGAGGAGCTCACAATTTATTCGACGGCGGAGTTTGGCTTTCTCGATCTGCCGGAGGCGTTTTCGACGGGGTCGAGCGCGATGCCGCAGAAGAAGAACCCGGACTTTACGGAGCTGGTACGCGGCAAGAGCGCGCGGCTGATCGGTGCGGCAGCGACGCTTGCGGTGCTTATCAAAGGCCTGCCGCTGGCGTACAACAAGGACCTGCAGGAGGGGCAGGAGCCGGTCTTCGACGCGGCCGATACGGCCCGGGGGATTCTCGGGATTCTGCCTGCGTTTACGCTCTCGTTGAAGTTCAACTTCGAGCGGATGAAGAGTGCCGCGACGACGGGCTATCTGAACGCGATGGCTGCGGCGACGTATCTCTCGAACAAAGGCGTGCCGTTCCGCAGGGCGCACGAGATTGTGGGCAACGCGGTGCGGCTGGGGCTGGAGTCGGGGCGCGAACTGGATGCGATCCCGCTGGCGGAGTTGCAGGGATTGAGTCCGACGTTCGGCGAGGACTTCCATGCGGCGATTGCGCTGGAGGCCACGCTGGATTGCCACGATGTGGTTGGCGGGACTGCACGCGCGCGGGTTTGTACCGCGCTGGCCGAGGCCCGCCAGCGGCTGAGTTCGGATGGATTGGCGCAACTCTGAGAAGATAGAGAGAGGAGCTTCATCAATTGTCCACCTCGTCCCTGATGGCCGCCAGCGAATCCACCGCATCGACGCGCGTGCGCGCGGGTGGCGCCGTGGTGCGCAAGGCGCGGCTGCAGGACGCGGTCAACATCTTCGAGCTGGTCAACTCGCTCTCCGGCGATGGAACTCTGCTGCGGCGCAGCTACGCGGACATCTGCGAGAACGTGCGCGACTTCGCGGTGGCCGAGTCGGAGAGCGGAATCTTTCTGGGCTGCGGCGCGCTGCACCTGTATGGGCCGCACCTGGCCGAGGTGCGGTCGATCGTGGTGAAACCGGAGGCCAAGGGGCAGGGCGCGGGCGGGCGGATTCTGCTTGCGCTGCTGGAGGAGGCCGAGGAGCAGGGCGTCGCATCGGTGTGCATGTTCACGCGGATTCCCGACTACTTCTTCCACTTCGGTTTCCGGCTGGCCGACCGGACGACGCTGCCGGACAAGATATACAAGGACTGCCAGGCCTGTCCGCGGCTGTATGCGTGCGACGAGGTGGCGATGGTGCGCGGCCCGCTGCCCCGGATTGCAGTACTTGGGCCGACGCGCATCGCCCAGCCGGAGCTGGTGAAGCTGCAGGTGGGCCACATCGCTCATCTTGTTGAGGATGAGTCCGAAGGGGCTGGCGCGATCGTGCCCAAGGGTTCGACGGAACGCTGAGCTGCGGACTGGTTTTGGTCCCGGGTTCCCCGTGATTGCCTGTCTGTGGGCCCGTCTGGGCGCATAGCGACGCCTGGGTTCCACCAGCAAAACTATGTCTATCCATCCGGGTTTCTATCCAAGGCATCTTATTTTGCGGGAGTGTATCCTAGGGATGCACACGCAGGAGGTTTCCGGTGCTTCGTCCAATCCAGTCGCGTTGGTTTCAGGCAGTATTTGCATTTGCGCTCGCCACTGCGTTTCTTGCGTTCGGGATGCACGGGCAGACGGGACCTTCGACGCCTCCTGCCGCTCCAGCAGCAGCGCCGGCGGCGACGAATGGGACGCAGCCGCTGGCCACGAACGCGGTTGCCACGATCCATGCGCGCACCAACCTGGTGGTGGTGGATGTGGTGGTCACCGACTCGAAGAAGAACCCGATCCATGGGTTGCAGAAGTCGGATTTTACCCTGATGGAAGATGGAAAGCCGCAGGTGGTCCGGAGCTTCGAGGAGCACAGCTCCTCGCCCGCGGTGGAGCAGATTGAGCCGGCCCCGAAGCTGCCTGCCGGCCTGTTCACCAACAAGTCGGCAGCCCCGGCGAATGGGCCGGTGAACGTGCTTCTGCTGGATTATCTGAACACTCCGGTGGCCTCGCAGCCATACGCGCGCAAGCAGTTGCTCGAGTTTCTGGACAAGGCGCCGGCTGGAACGCGCATTGCCATCTTCGGCATAACAACGCACTTGTACATGCTGCAGGGGTTTACATCGGACATGGCGGTGTTGAAGGCCGCGCTGACGTCGAAGAAGGGGGCGCCGCAGGTCTCGGACATCCTGACGGACCCGGTCAACAGCGGGCCGATGGGCACAACCGCGTTCTCGGACGCTGCTGCGCAGTATCCCGATGTGACGCAAGAGATGCTCGACGATATGGCGCGAGTCGATGCTCAGATTACCTCGGAGGAGCAGAACAACCGGATGCTGTACACTCTGAGCTCGTTCGACCAACTGGCGCGGTACCTGGTGGGCATTCCCGGGCGGAAGAACGTGATCTGGTACTCCGCCAGCTTTCCTCTGGACGTCGAGCCCAATGTCAACGAGGCCGATCCGAACGACTCGGTGATCCGCAACGACGATGCGGTGCGCAAGACGGACAACCTGCTGACGCGCGCGCAGGTTGCGATGTATCCGGTGGACGCGCGGGGGGTGCAGACCGATCCGACCTTCAGCGTGACGAACACGGCGATGGATGGGATTCTCACCGGGGCCGCCGCCTCCACCGCATCGACGGATTTCCAGATTCAGAGGTCGCAGGAGCACGGGACGATGGAGGCCATGGCGGAGGACACCGGCGGCGAGGCGTTCTACAACACCAATGGACTGACGCAGGCGGTGTCGAAGGCGGTCGAGGAAGGCTCGAACTACTACACGCTGACGTACTCGCCGGCCAACCTGCAGTGGGATGAGAGGTTCCGCACGATCAAGGTCAAGGTAGCTGAGCCGAGCGTGCAGCTTACGTATCGCAATGGCTACTTTGCCATCGACCCCAGCGACCGGAACCGGGTGAACGCGCAGGGGGCGGCCACGGCCCTGGTCCAGACGAACACCATGTCGGCGGCCATGATGCACGGCGGGCCGGACCCGGCGGAGATCATGTTCAAGGTGAGGATTCGCCCCGCGAATACGCCACCGGAGGCGGCGATACTGGCGAGCAACGAGTCCAATCCCGATCCCAAGGTAAAGATCGAGGGGCCGTTCAAACAGTATGCAGTGGACCTGGTGCCGGACCCGCACGCAGTCAACTGCCGTCTTGGGGCCGACGGCAACCACCACTGCGCGCTCGAGGTCTGGACCTTCATCTACAACACCAATGGAGACAAGCTCATCACCGCGAGCAACCGCCTGCATAGGTTGCTGACTCCGGCGCAGTACAACCAGTTGCTGAGTGGGGTCATGGCGTTTCACCAGCAGATCAGCGTGCCGGTGAAGGGGCAGTACTATCTGCGCACCGCGATCCACGATATGGTTTCGGACAATGTCGGCGCGGTTGAGGTCCCGGTTGCGGCGGTTGCGCGGCTGGACCCGCTACAGCAGGTGGCGGCAGCGCCTGCCGCCGCACCGGATGCGACCGGTAAACCCTCGGCCCCGACGACGCAGGCCCCGGCTCCGGCGGGAGGGGTGACCACTCCGTAGTAAGCTCGGACTCAGCGTGTCTACCCCACTGATTGAGATCTTTGAGCAGGAATATCGCGAGCTTCGCCCGCGCGCGCCCATTCCTGCGCTGGAGGTCCGCTTCCGCCGGTTCACGTCGCTGAATACGACGATCCGACTGCGCGAGGGGCGGCTGCTGGTGCGGCTTTCAGACCTGCTGGAGTCTGCTCCGGAGTCCGTGCACCACGCGATCGCGCATATCCTGCTGGCCAAGCTCTACAAGAAACCCATTGCGCCTGCACAGGCAGCTCGCTATCGGCGGCATGTCTCTTCGCAGGCGGTGGCGCGACAGGCGGAACAAATTCGCCAGACGCGCGGGCGCAAGACGATCCTCTCGGCGCAGGGGCATTGCTACGATCTGGACGAGGTCTTCGAGAGCCTGAACACGAGGTTTTTTCACGGGCTGCTGGGGCGGCCCACGCTGACCTGGAGCGCGCACCACGCACGGCGGATGCTGGGCCACTACGATGCGGCGCACAACACGATCATGGTGAGCCGGGTCTTCGACCGGCCGGAGACGCCACGCTGCGCGGTGGAGTACCTGCTGTACCACGAGATGCTGCACCTGGTGCATCCGGTGCGTGTGAAGTCGGGACGGCGGTGCGTGCATTCGAAGGCGTTTCAGGCCGAGGAGCGGCTGTTTCCCGAGCTCGATGCGGCGAAGGCGTACCTGAAGCGGTTGTAGGTGGTTGGGCTGCGTCGGTCATTGTGTCCCCCCACGGGGTTGCTGGTTGATGATGCGCTGCATTTAAAGGATGATTTGATCCAAGATCTTCATAAATAAGAAGTTAGATCTGGATCAAATTTCCAAGATCTTCATTCCAGAGGGTTTAGATCTGTTGATCTCTGGAATCAATGACTTAAGGACAGTGGTCAGTGGACAGTGGCCAGTTAAATGCAGAAGCCCGGCTGGTTGGCCGGGCTTCTGTGGTTTTGCTTACTACTTTAATTATACGGGTTGGAGGGAAACTACTATGCCAAGTATTTTTCGGTGGGAAGTGGTTTGTTTGCTGGCGGTTGGAGGAATTTTGCGGCGTTGAGGGGCTTGACAGGAAAGGCAGGGGTGAGGGATGAGGGGTGAGGGGGAACCAGGGCTAAAGCCCTGCGCTCCCTTGGGTCGATTATTCGCAGGGCTAAAGCCCTGCGCTCCCTCCCAAAAGACAAAAAACCCACCCATGCGATGAGACCGCATGAATGGGGCACCCGCGGGTCAGGCGGAGTGGGAGTGTTTGGAGCCGCCGGTGGTGTGGCGGGTGGAAGGGTGGTCGCTGGCGATGGCGCCGTCGTGGAGGGTGACGATACGGTTGGCGTATTCGGCGATGTCGGGCTCGTGGGTGACGATGATGACGGTGTTTCCGATGGCGTGGAGATGGTCGAAGAGGGCCATGATCTCGTCGCCGGTCTTGGAGTCGAGGTTTCCGGTGGGCTCGTCGGCGAGGATGATGGAGGGGTGGTTGACGAGAGCGCGGGCGATGGCGACGCGTTGGCGCTGGCCTCCGGAGAGCTCGTTGGGTTTGTGCGTCATGCGCGAGCCGAGGCTGACGGACTCCAGCACGGACTTGGCGCGCGCGATGCGCTCAGCCGAGGGAGTGCCGTTGTATATGAGGGGCAGCTCGACGTTGTGCAGGGCGGTGGCGCGGGCCAGCAGGTTGAAGGTCTGAAAGACGAATCCGATCTCCTTGTTGCGGATGCGTGCCAGCTCGTCGTCGTTGAGGGAAGAGACGTCGTGACCGTTGAGCCAGTAGCGGCCCTGGGTGGGCGAGTCGAGGCATCCAATAAGGTTCATGAGGGTGGACTTGCCGGAGCCGGAGGGACCCATGATGGCGACGTACTCGTTGTGGCGGATACGCAGGTTGATGCCGCAGAGGGCGTTGACCTGCTGCTCGCCCATCTCGTATGTCTTCCAGAGATTGCTGGTGACGATGACCTCGCCGTCGTGGGGGCCGTCGGCGTTGAGGAGGGTGGGGTCGGGTGCTGTTTCAAGGGGCATCGTTTGCTCCGGGTGGTGCTGGTTCCAAGGATAGTTCCAATTCCGCCAATGAGCTATTTTGTGCCTGATGCAAAAGAACAAACAAAAAATGCAGAGATTCTGGCTACGCCAGAATGACGACTCCAAACGGTGTCATGAGCTGCTGTTGCTGTCGTCGGTGGTGGTGGGGGTGGAGTTGTCGCGCTTGACCAGGGTGCCGCTCTTGAGGGCGCGCAGGATTTGATAGCGGCCGATGACGATCTCATCGCCCTGCTTGAGGCCGGAGAGGACTTCGATGTCTGTTGCGCCGGTGACCCCGGTGGCGACGGGGACGAAGTTGGCGCGGAGTTTTCCGCCGTTGGTGGCGAGGACGTAGACGCCCTGGTCGAGATTGGGTTTGACGGGCGCGCCGGAGGTGGTGGCGGCGGCGGAGACGGTGGAGGTGGGTTTGCCGGCGTGATCGGCGAGCTCCTTTTCCGTGGCGATGTCGCGCTGGACGAGGGCCTGGATGGGGATGGTGAGGGCGTTGGGCTTCTCGGCGACGTTGATCTTGGCGGTGGTGGAGAGGCCGGGACGGAGCTCGGCGAGGTTTTCGGTGGGAAGCTGGTCGAGAGTGACGACGACCTTGAAGTCCTTTGCCTCTTCGGTGCCGGTGGTGGACTGGGAGGTGGCGATGCCGGTGGTTCGGAGGAGGGCCTGGTCGCCGACCTCGGTGACGTGACCCTTGAATGTGCGGCCGGGGAGGGCGTCGACGGTGACGTCGGCGGACTGGCCGAGGCGCATGTTGACGATGTCAGTCTCATCGACCTTGACCTCGGCGGTGATGACGGACATGTCGGCGAGGGTCATGAGGGTCGAGCCCTCGGCGTTTTGAATGCCGACGACGACGGTCTCTCCCTCGCGGACAGGGACGTTGGTGACGAGGCCGTCGAAGGGAGCGCGGGAGATGGTCTTGTCGAGGGCGTCGAAGTTGGCCCGCTGGCTGGCCATGGCCTGGTCGAGGTGGGCGCGCTGGGACGCGGTCTGGGCGCGGGCCTGGGCGAGGGCGGCGACACGCTGGTCGAGGGTGGCGGCGGAGACATCGTAGGCGGCCTTCTTGGCGTCGAAGTCCTGCTTGGCGATGAGCTGGGCGGTATAGAGGGCCTGGGCGCGGTCGAAGTCGAACTTCTTCTGCTCGAGGTCGGCCTTGGCCTCGGCGATGTTGGCCTGGGAGGTGTTCTCGGCTGCGACGTAGGAGGCGATGTCGGTCTTGGAGCTGGCGATGGCGGCCTGCTGGGCGTCGACGGTGGCTTCGGGCTGGACGCTCTCGACGCGGGCCAGGATGTCTCCCTTGTGGACGCGGTCTCCCTCCTTGACGTAGAGGTGGGTGATGCGGCCGAAGGAGGTGGCTCCGACGTTGACGTAGGTCTTGGGCTTGATCTGGCCGGTGCCGCTGACGGTGGAGACGAGATCCTGGCGAACGATCTTGGCGGTGGCGACCTTGGTGATTCCGGCCTGGCCGTGCAGGATGGTTCCGGCGGCGATGCCCGCAAGGGCAAGGACGATGACGACGACGATGACAATCTTCTTCGTGCTCATACGATCTTTCTATGCTCCTGACGGAGAGGGTGCGCTGAGAGCAGGTACGCGGTTACGGGTGCGATGGTTCCGTTGCGGGTTGTATGAAATAGCAACGATAGACGACTCAGAACAGACAACGGCAAGAACAGAAGCAGATTCTGCGGCTGATCGCGCAATTGCGCTTTCAGTTGATGATAGCAGGGCGGCGGTCGGCTTGAAACGCGGAGGAGGGAGCACTACAATGAGACATGGGTTTCGGTCCCTGCGCCATACGAAGGGGCTACGGGGCCAGACGCCGCGGCGTGAGACGGAACCATGCAGGTGAAGTTCCCGAAGCAGGAGTATTGCAGGCGATGAGAGCAGCGGGCGGATTGTTTCTGGGCGCGATGTTGTTTTGCATGGGGTGGGGCAGCGCGCAGGGGCAGCAGGCGACGGATCCGGCAGCCCAGGCTCCGGCCTCCGATGGCGTGACCCAGGCTGCGCCTACGGTGGAGAAGCCAAACCCGCTGAAGCGCCGGTTGACCGACAAGGAGCGGGTTGCTCAGCAGAAGGACCTGAAGCAGGAACTGCGGGGCGATTTCAAGACCTGGCTGGATGAGGATGTGCGCTGGATCATCACCGACACCGAGCACCAGGCGTTCATGCACCTGACCAACGATGAGGAGCGGGAGCAGTTCATCGAGAACTTCTGGCAGCGGCGCAACCCGAGCCCCGACTCTCCCGAGAATGAGTACCGGGACGAGATCTACGCGCGAATTGCGTACGCGGACGAGCACTTCGCGGCGGGCAAACCGGGTTGGATGACCGACCGCGGGCACGTCTACATTGCGTACGGCAAGCCGGACGACATCGATGCGCATCCCAGCGGCGGCTCGTACGACCGGCCGATGGACGAGGGCGGCGGCAACACGGTGACCTTCCCGTTCGAGATATGGCACTACCGGTATATCGAGGGGATCGGCGACAACATCGACCTGGAGTTTGTGGACACCTGCCAGTGCGGCGACTACCACTTCACCATCGACCGGTCGGAGAAGGACGCCCTGCTGCACGTTCCCAACGCCGGGTTGACCCAGGCCGAGGAGAACGGAGAGGCCAAGAAGGAGGACCGCTTCCAGGGTGGCGGGCTGGAGCGGCTTGGCTTGGGCCCGGGGCAGCAGCAGCAGTTGCAGAACAAGCAGTTCGACCGCATCGAGCTGATGGCGAAGATCATGTCGCCGCCACCGGTGAAGTACGCGGACATGGAAGAGTTTATGGCGAGCTCCAAGATCCTGACCGGGCCGCCGTTCCTCTTCGACGTGCGCACGGACTATTTGAAGGTGACCAACGACACGGTGATCGTGCCGATCACAATCCAGGTGAAGAACTCGGACATCACATTCGAGACCAAGGACGGGGTGTCAGTGGGGAAGGTCGACATCGAGGGGCGCGTCTCCAATATGACGCACAAAGTCGTTCCCGGGGGCTGGTTCGGGGACCCGGTGGAGGTGTCAACGCCGAGCGAGCTGCTGCCGGCCAAGCAGAAGGCCTCGTCGGTCTACTGGAAAGCGCTGCCGCTGAAGCCGGGGCTGTACAAGATCGATATCGTGATCAAGGATGTGAATAACCCGGACCACGTGGGACGATGGACGCGCAGCATCAACGTGCCGAAATTCGACGACGACACGCTGGGCCACTCGTCGCTGATACTGGCCGACCAGATGGAACGCGTCCCGTCGAAGGAGATTGGCGGCGGGAACTTCGTGATCGGCAATACGCGGATCCGGCCGCGCGTGGCGGCCAATGGGCCTGTGGCGGCGCCGGTCAGCTTCAGCCGCGCGCAGAACCTGAACTTCTGGATGCAGGTGTACAACCTCGGGATCGACGAGAAGAGCAAGCAGAACAATGCGACGATCAACTACCAGATACTGGACCTGGGGACGAACAAGCTGGTGCTGAATGCGCAGGAGCTGGCCTCGGCGCTGAGCCCCAATGCGGACCAGTTGACGCTGGAGAAGAGCCTTCCGCTGTCCAGCTTGCAGCCGGGGCAGTACCAGGTGAAGATCAAGGTGAACGATGCGGTGACCAAGCAGGAGACCGAGGAGTCGGCGAAGTTTACCGTGAACTGAGATAGGGTTTGCGTGGAGCGGGACCGGTTTCCGTGGATTGCGTTTGGGGCCGTGAGGACAGGTTCCGAGTTTGCACGGAGCGGGATTGCAGGAACGGGATTGCAGGAACGGGATTGCAGGAACGGGGCCGAAGCGCCGCAGTCGAAGAGCGCTGGGCGGAAGAGATTGAGGACGGAAGCGCGGTCAATACGGCGAGACGGTTACGCGGATGGTTCTTCGATGATCGGTTGCCGGCGCAGAGCGTCGTGACGGGCCAGTTGATTGCGGCCCGCTTTTGAGGAGAAGGCCGGCGACGCACAGGGGATGCGGACTGTGCAACGCTGCTGGATACGGTTCGGGTTTGCACTCGGCGCGCTGACGCTCTCAGTGGCGCCGGGGTTGATGGTTGCGGCTCCGGCTGCGACGGTCAGCGGGGTGGTGCGCGACAGCGAGGGCGTGGCGCAGATGGGAGCGCTGGTGGAGGCGGTCTCAGCCGCATCGGGCAGCGTGGGCACAGCGTACACGGACATATATGGGCGATACCGGATCGCCAACCTGGCTGCGGGCCGGTACCAGGTGCGGGCGACGGCGGCGTTGTTTGTGCCCGCGACACGGGGCAATCTGCGGCTTACGACGGGGATGCGGGCGACGGTGAACCTGACGCTGGGGATGCTGAGCGACCCGGCGGCGTGGCTGCCGGTCCAGCGGCGAAAGGCGGAT
>Ga0074045_10001394_pt1 | contig 23254 bp, 22 predicted proteins | sample BogForMeECP23OM2_FD_94442 | JGI IMG/M metagenome (GOLD analysis project Ga0074045, IMG submission 94442) | Bog forest soil microbial communities from Calvert Island, British Columbia, Canada - Bog Forest MetaG ECP23OM2 | ecosystem: Environmental > Terrestrial > Soil > Wetlands ... | reverse complement strand
GCAGGTGCTTGATTCGCTCCCATTGGTCATCGCGAAGTGCATATCGGTTCATGGGTCAGCCTTGTGCCAAGCCGACTCTCCATGAATCACATAAATTACTGTAGGTATAGACTCTTTTTACTACGCATCGGCTCAACGTTGACTCGTTTCACGTGCAGACCCGAAATAATCGACGACACGCCCTAGTGCAGGGCGTCGAGAAGAGCTTTTGCCCCCTTGAGAACGGCGGTGTCAAAGCCTTCAGTGAAGCGGTCGTAAACCGGCTGGAGAACTGCCATTGCGTCGGCGGAACGCCCCTGACCGCGCAAAAGCCGGGCAAGGCTGAGAGCGACCCGCAGCTCCCAAAACAAGGCGCCCTGCTCGCGCGCCATCTCAGCCGCTCGAGCAAAGCAATCTGCCGCTGCCTGAACCGCTTGATTCGAGGTTTGCCTCAGCAGCACCTCGCCCTTGATGCGGAGCAGTTCGGGGACATACCACTGTTGGCCGTCTTCCCCTCCCCCGGCCGCTTCGATCGCCTCGCACACGGCATCGTGTGCCTCGTCGAGCCGCCCGAATCCCGCGAGCGCAAGGGCGAACGATCCCATAAACTCAGGGTAGGAGAGCCGCCAGCCGGTCTGATTGCAGGTGTCGAAGGCTTCACGAAGGACGGCCAAGCCCTCCGCGAATTGGTGGCGTTCGACCAACAGCTTGCCGCGCAGGAACTGTCCGACCGTGGCCCAGAACGGCGCGGCCGCGCTCGTTGCCGACTCGATGATGCTGGAGATCGCGGTTTCGGCGGCGGCGAAATCGCCTGTCATCGGGGTGATCCGGCCCACCGTAAAAGAGCACCCGACACATCGTCAGCTGCTGATCGGCGCCCCGTACCTCGCCGAGGCTCGTTTGCGCGCCTCGTGGTGGGCCCTTTCAGGAAAGCCCCGGAGTGTTGGCACGCAGGAATTCGACATCGCGCCGCTCGACCGGCCGCAGCCGGCGGATCGGCCCGTGATGCGCGGTACCACGACGGTGCCGCCGGTGCGCCCGCGCCCGGTCGCCGGGTTGTCGAGATCGACCCCCGAGAGGGCGGTCGCAAAACGGTTCGAATAGCCTGCGCGACGTATTTTTGCCATCAAGACGCGACTCGCCTACCTGCCTTCCGGGTTACGTCAACTGCTCCAACAGCATTTTCGCCTGTTGCAGGTCAGCCGTCGCGAAACCTTCGGTGAAACGGCTGTAGATCGGGCTCAGCAGCGCGCGCGCCTCCTCGGCGCGACCCAGGTCTAGCCAAAGCCGCGCGAGACTCGTCGCCGTTCTCAGCTCCCAGAAGAGAGCATCCTGGCGGCGCGCCAAGTCGAGGGCGCGCCGGAAATGTTGTTCGGCGACAGCGGCAGCATCCGCCGTGCCCTCCAATAAAATCAATTCACCCCTGATGCGGAACAACTCTGCGATATACCAGCCTTCGTCGCGGGCTTCGCAGCGGGCGAGCATATCCTCGACGATTGCCAGTCCAGGTGCCACCTCACCAGCCTGGCCGAGACACGCCGCCAGTTCGCCCAGCAAAAGCAGAAAGCGCGGCAGATACCTTGCATCGCCCGCTTGTTCGAGCCCGCCGCGCAGCGCCTGGAGGCCGGCGCCGAGATCGTCGCGCTTCGCGATCACCAACCCGTTGAAGCAGCGGGCCCAGATGTGCCACAGACGTATCGGGTGGCGCTCGGTATGATCGAGCAGCATCGCTCCATAGCGTTCGGCGGCATCGAGATCGCCCGCCCAGAAGGCTATCGGGCACGCCCCCTGGCCAAGGACGCTGCAAAAGGACAAGGCTTGCCCGGCGGCCCCTTCCTCGATATTCCGGTCGACCACCCGCAGCGCTTGTTCGACAAATCCTTGAAGCCACAGGATGCGCGCCTGGAAATAATGCGTCGATATTCGCATATCGAACCGCACACGGACGATCTGAGGCTGCAGTGCCAGAGCCGCAAGCTGATCGAGCGCGCGGTCGATATGGTGGCGCGCCTCCCGTTGATCGCCGAAGTAGTGCTGGGCCGTGGCCAGAAGGCGATCGGCCATCATCAAGTCGATCGTGTCGTCGGATAGTGCCGCCAAATCGGCATGCCGTCGCGCAAACTCAAGGGCGGCGCGAAGATCGCCATTGTTGAATTGATCGATGCACAAGCTCCAGAGCGCGCTCAGCCGGTAGCGCCGGTCGTCGAGCCGCTCTGCGAGCTCGAGCGTGGTCGCCCACGCGGGGCCTGCCTCTCGCGCGCGGCCGACACCGTACATTAGCGACCAGCCGAGCGCCCTTGAAAGCTGCATACGTGGCCGTGCGGGTCGCCGCTTCATCGCCTTCGAGGACCGCCAGCGCCCGCTCGACCCGCTCTCGGCACTCACCTAGCAGCGACAACTGCTCCCATAGCGGCACAAGCGCGACGGTCAACCCAACGCCAATATGTGGGTCACCCTCCGGAGAAAATGCCCAATCGAGCGCTGCGCGCACGTTGTCGAGATGCCGGCCATAATTGGCCAGCCACTCGGCTTGCGGCCGCGACTCACTTTCGGCCTCGGCGTTTGCAAACACGGCTAGATAATATTCGGCATGGCTCCGGGCGACTCGCGGGAATTGGCCGGAGCTCTTTAGCTTCTCGAGCGCGTAGAGGCGTGTCGTGTCGAGGAGGCGATATTGGGGAACTTCGCCGCGAGGGTCGGCTGCGACCAGCGATTTGCCAACGAGGTTCGCGATCTCGTCGACGATCTCGAACGAACCAGGATCGGCGACGGCGGCCGCTGCTTCCAACGGGAAATTGCCGGCGAACACGCTGAGCCGACGCAGGGCTGCACGCTCCTCTTCAGGGAGGAGCTGATAGCTCCAATCGAGTACCGCGCCGAGCGTCTGGTGACGGGGCAGAGCCGTGCGCCGGCCGCTCGTCAGAACGTGGAAACGATCGTCGAGATGCGCCGCCAAGTCCCGCAGGCCAAAGACGCCAACCCGCGCCGCTGCCAGCTCGAGCGCCAGCGGGATACCGTCGAGCCGGCGACAGATCTCCAGAACTGCCGGCACGTCCGCATCAGCAACACCGAACCCATCCACTGCCGCCCTCGCACGCTCGCTGAACAGCTGGATGGCTGAATAGCCGAGCGCATCATCAGCGGTGAGATCGACCGAATTCACTGGTAGTTCTAATGCGGCCAGGCGATGCAACGTCTCGCCCTCCGCCCGCAGGGGCTCTCGGCTCGTAGTCAAAATGCTGACACCTGGTGCGGCCTTCAGCACCGCCTCGGCCAGTGTCGCCGCCGCGTCGACCACATGCTCACAGCTGTCGAGTACGATCAGCACGGTCTTATCGCGCAACCACGCGGACAACCCCTGCACGGGATTAGCGCCTGAAGCAGGCATTCCCAGCGCTGCGCCAAGGGCACTTGGCACCAGTTCAGGATCGGACAAAGAGGCGAGCCCGACGAACCGGGCGCCGTCCTTGTAAGAGGCTCGCACGGCACCGGCAACGGCGACCGCCACTGTAGTTTTGCCAATCCCGCCTGGGCCGACGATCGTCAAGAAACGGCGGCGAACGAGCTGTGTCGCCAGTGCAGCGATGACATCGTCGCGCCCGACGACGCGCGTGAGCAGCGCCGGCAGATTGCCGGCCTCGGCCGTCCCGTCCGGCGCGGCGGTTGCCGGAGGCGGGTGCTCCCGCGTCACCGGCGCGACAAAGGCGTAGCCTCGGCCGGGGTTGTTAGCGACATAGCGTCTGCCCGCTCGGCCATCTCCGAGCGCCTTGCGCAGCGCTGCGACATGGACCCGCAAGGCACCGTCATCGACGACCGTATCGGGCCATGCGTGGGCGATCAGCTGTTCCCTGGAGATCGTTTCGCCGGCCTGCTCGACCAAGGTGATCAGAATGTCGAGCGCACGACTTCCGAGCCGCAGCGGCTTCCCGTCGTCGAGCAGCACTCGCTGCGCCGGGATCAGCCGGAACGATCCGAAGATGAAGGTTTCGTCGTCCACGGCGGCACCGTTCTCGCAGCCCGCGGATTCATATAGTGACCGTTAAACTTTGCAAAGATCGACGGAAGGGTCCTCACCCAATCTCGATGACCGCGCGCGCAAGAGGCCGCAAACGGCTCTTCACACAATTTAGCAATGATTAACTTCTCCGGCGCACGGGGCGGGGCCAGATTGGGAGACACCGATCCGATGGAGGCCGAGATGACGATATGCGCGTTCGCATCGATCTTCATGCAAGCCAGGAACCCACACACGGTATCGAAAGCGCGGTTCCTGAAAGTCGCGGCTTTTGCCGCCGGGCTCGGCCTCGGCACGCTGTCTTGTGCGGTCCACGCCGCGCCGGCGAGCGGCGGTGACACCGTGCGGGGCCTCTATGATGCTCTGCTCAATACGATGAAAAACGGCCGTACCCTCGGCCAAAGTGGGCGCTTACCGAAACTCGACCCGGTTATTCGCCGCAGCTTCGACATCGCCGAGATGGCGCGGCTGTCGCTCGGCCGGTCTTGGACCGGTCTGAGCGACGCTCAGCGCCAGCAGATGACCGAGAGCTACGGACGGTACGTCTCGGCGATTTATGCTGATCGCTTCGACAGCTATGCCGGGCAGAAACTGGAGGTGACCGGCGAAGAGTCGGCTCCGTCCGGGGTCATGGTGCGCAGCCGGATCATCAAAGCCGATGGAGAGCCGGTCAAGGTCGACTACGCAATGCGCCGGGCCGGTGACGGCTGGTTGATCTCCGACATCTACCTCGACAGCGCGATCAGCGAAGTCGCGACGCGCCGCTCGGAATTCGCCACCGTCCTCAGGAACGAGGGCTTCGACGGTCTGATCGCGGCCCTCAACCGCAAGGCCGATATGCTCACCGGAACCATGGCGAAGGCCTTCTAACGAGCACGAGGCCTTAGGAGAACATTCATGACAATCGACGCAAACCGGCCGACGCTAGAGCTACACACCCAACAATTCATCGATGGGTTGGCTGGCGCGCCCCCGATATACAGCCTGTCACCTGGCGAGGCGCGTTCCGTCCTGGTGCAGGTACAGTCGATACAGGTTGGCAAGCCTGGCGCGCAAATCGAGGATACCGCCTTCCCGGTCGGCCCGACCGGATCGGTGCCAATACGGATCGTTCGACCCGCCGGCACCGTCGATGTCTTGCCGGCGATAATCTATATTCACGGCGGAGGGTGGATTCTGGGCGACCGAAACACGCACGATCGCTTGGTCAGGGAAATCGCGGTCGGCGCCGGGGCCGCTGTCGTGTTCGTTGATTTCGACCGTTCGCCGGAGGCCGGCTATCCGGTCGCGATCGAGCAAGCATACGCCGCTACCTGCTACGCGATTGATCATAGCGCAGACTTGCGCATCGATCCTTCGCGCCTGGCGGTCGCGGGCGACAGCGTCGGCGGGAACATGGCGGCGGCGCTAACCTTAATGGCAAGGCAACGCCGCGCTCCCAAGTTTAGCTTTCAGGTGCTGTTCTACCCGGTTACCGACGCCGATTTCGACACGCCTTCCTACACTCGCTTCGCGGATGGGCCGTGGCTGACGAAGCGGGCGATGCAATGGTTCTGGGACGCCTACCTGCCCGACCCCGCCGCGCGCAAACAACCCACCGCGACCCCGCTGAACGCTTCCCTCGATGAGCTCGCGGGCCTACCGGAGGCGCTTGTCATCGTCGACGAGAACGATGTGCTCCGCGATGAGGGCGAGGCATACGCCCGCCGGTTGTCGGATGCCGGCGTCCGGGTCACCTCGACTCGGTATAACGGTACGATCCACGATTTCGTTATGCTGAATGCGCTCGCCGACACCCCGGCGACACGCGGGGCCATAGCGCAAGCCGTCGGCGCCCTCAAAGGAGCGCTTGGCTGACGGCTCTGCCAAGTCGCGAATATTCGCCACTGTCTGATGAAGCACAAATTTAAATAGATCGGTGCCGTTCGGGGAGATGACTGATGCGCGAAAACCGGTTCGAAACAATCGAGAAATTGGAAAAGCTCGCAGCATGGCATCGCATTAATGCGGAACACGCGGGAGCTGACTGGGTGTGGGAGGCGAGGTTGCGAACCGCCGAGGATCTCGAGCGCCGAGCGGCCGAGATCCGCACGCGACTGCCCGATGACCGGGACACAGCGGAGAACGACCGCAAAGGAATACACGGGAGCGGGCATGACTCGACTTCGTCAGGCAGACGGCCTGAAGAAGAATTGCTCGCTGATTCACGGCGAGCCGGTGATCGAAGCAACCATGGACCTGCGGCGCCGCTACAACTTGGTCGAGGCCGAGGTCGAGCGCGTGCGCCGCGACACCTTCCAGGCGGGCTACGACTTCGCCGGCGGCGGCAACTATGGCTCGAAGGATCACCCCTGGCACAAGGAGCAGGGTGACTACAATCTGAAATACCTCATTTCTGCAGCATTGCTCGACGGACAAGTCGGCCCCGCTCAATTGACCGAGGAGCGGGTTCAGGCGCCGGATGCGCAGCCGATGGTCGCACGGATCGAGTGCCGTCCTGACGCGCAGCTCACAGCTCGTTTCCCGCAAGAGCTGAGTGCCCGCATCACCGTTCACACGAAAGATGGCCGGGAGCTGGTGGTGGAGCATATCGGCTACGAGGGCGGGCTGGATAAGCCGATGTCGTGGGATCGGGTCGTGGCGTCACTCTAGCCGCGGCCCGAAATACCGCCCGGCTTCCGAACGCTGAGGAGATCACAAATGAACATCGAAAAGACCGACACCGCGGTCGTGTTCATCGACCCGCAAAACGACGTGCTGAGCGAGAAAGGGGCAAATTGGACGGCCGTTGGGGCGAGCGTCACCGAAAACCACACCGTCGAGAACATGGAACGGATCTTTAAGGCCGCGAAGGCGAATGGGTATGAAGTGTTTATCTCGCCGCATTATTTCTATCCGACCGACAGCGGCTGGAAGTTCAACGGGCCGCTCGAGACTGAGGAATTCAGGACCCACACTTTTGCGCGACGTGGACCGCTGACTTTGGAGGGGTTCGCAAGTTCAGGCGCAGACTGGCCGGATCGCTTCAGGCCCTACATCGAGGACGGGAAGACGATCGTTGTCAGCCCGCATAAAGTGTGGGGGCCTCAGACCAACGATTTAGTCCTGCAGTTGCGAAAACGGGGGATCGGTAAAATCATCCTTGGCGGCATGCTGGCGAACATATGCGTCGAATCCCATCTGCGCGAGTTTCTCGAACAGGGCTTTGAGGTTGCAGTGGTCAAGGACGCGACTGCCAGACCTCGGCATCCGGTATGGGGTGACGGCTATCAAGCGGCGATGATCAATTATCAATTTCTCGCACACGCTGTGCTGTCGACCGATGAAGCTGTTGATCGCATGCGTTGACGGCTACCATGGAGTCTTTGCCATGACACCGAGCGGATTAGTGACCTGCATCAGCAGCTTCGGTCCAAAGGAAACGATGGACCGGCTCGCTGCCGCGGCAACAACCCGCGGGATTTCGATCATGGCGCGTATCGACCATGCTGCCGCGGCGGCCGCGATCGGTATGGAGTTGCGACCGACCGAAATTCTTATCTTTGGGAACCCGCGGGCGGGCACGCCGTTGATGCAGGCTGAGCAGACCGTCGGCATCGATCTCCCGCTCAAGGCGCTGGTTTGGCAGGACAAAGATGGGACGACCAGGCTTGCCTACAACGATCCGCAGTGGCTCGCCCAGCGTCACCGCGTCGACGCCGGGTTGGATCGGACCCTTCACGCTATGGCTGAAACCCTCACCGCGGTTGCGAAGGAGGCGACCGCGGCACCCGCAGAGCAAGGGTAGCGAAAAAGTTAATTAGGGCCCGACGTACAGCACCAAAGGAAGTGCCCCACGCAAAAGGAGGAGTTTATGAAGATCTTGATGGTTCTGACCTCGCACGACAAACTCGGCAACACTGGCCGTAAGACCGGCTTCTGGCTGGAGGAACTGGCGGCGCCTTACTATGTCTTCAAAGATGCCGGCGCCCAGATCACCCTCGCATCACCCAAAGGCGGGCGCCCGCCGCTCGATCCCAAGAGCAACGAGCCGAGTTTCCAGACCGACATCACCCGCCGGTTCGAGAAGGATGCCGACGCCAACGCCCAGCTCGACAGCACGGCGCGCCTCGACAGCGTTAAGCAGGAAGACTACGATACCGTCTTCTACCCCGGCGGTCATGGGCCGATGTGGGATCTCGCCGAAGACGAGAACTCGATCAAGCTGGTAGAATCCTTCCTGGCCGCCGGCAAGACCTTCGCGTTGGTCTGCCACGCGCCCGGCGCGCTGCGTCACGTGAAGAGCCCTGACGGCAAGCCGCTCGTAGAGGGCAAGACCGTGACCGGTTTCACCAATGGCGAGGAAGAAGAGGTAGGATTGACGAAGGTGGTACCCTTCCTTGTCGAGGACGAACTGATGAGCCTCGGTGCCACCTTTTCCAAGGTCAAGAACTGGGGCGTTCACACGGTCGCCGACGGCCAGCTGATCACCGGCCAGAATCCGGCCTCGTCGGGCCCGGCTGCCAAGCTTCTGATCGATACGCTGAACAAGAAGGCCAGGTAGCTCAAACAAGCTTCTGCAAGGGCGAGGCCCATCGCACTCTCCTGAACGGCAATTCTCAAAGGACCATCCTATGTCGAACCTCGATATGCTCAGCCCTCAAAATCATGCGATTGCGCTCATCGACTACCAGCCCGCGATGTACCAGGGCGTTCAGTCGCATGACCGGATCGTCACTTTCAACAATGTTCAGATCCTGGCGAAGACGGCCAAGCTGTTCGGCGTCCCGACCGTTATTTCGACGGTCGAGACCGACTCGTTTTCTGGCCTGTTCATGCCGGAAGTCACAGAACTGTTTCCCGAGCACGCAATCATCGACCGCACCTCGATGAATACATGGCTCGATAAGAATTTTCGCGACGCCATCCACAAAACCGCGCGCAAGAAGATCGTCGTCGCGGGTCTGTGGACGGAAGCCTGCGTGCTGTTTGGGACGCTCGACCTCCTGAAAGAGGGTTTCGAGGTCTACATCCCCGCCGACGCCTGTGGCGACGTTTCGCTGGAGGCGCACAATCGCGCCATGGACAGAGCCGTTCAAGCGGGTGCGGTCCCGATCACGTCGCTCCAATATGTCTTCGAGCTGCAGCAGGATTGGGCACGTACTGCGACTTACGAAGGTGTGATGGAGATCCTGAGGGCGCATTCGCCGTACGGCATCCAGGTTCGCTTCTCGAAATGGGCGCTCGGCGGGCACGCTTCTGAGGCCGGTCCAGCGCCAAAACGGTAATCCGCTGCCTCGAGTCCCTAGCCTCGCAATACGACCTGCGGGGGCTAGCAGCGGTCGCTCTGCCGAGAGAACTGAAGAGGCCGGCATGTCGAAATCCACCGCTACCATTGTGCTTGTGCATGGCGCTTGGGCCGATGGGTCAAGCTGGAATAAGGTTACCTCCCTACTACAGGCCAAGGACTTGTCGGTCATCGCCGTGCAAATCCCGCTGACGTCTATCGAGGAAGATGTCGTTGCGACGAATCGCATCATCGCGGACACGGAGGGGCCCATCATCCTTGTCGGTCACAGCTGGGGCGGAGTGGCCGTCACTCAGGCAGGCGTCGACCCGAAGGTGGCGGCTCTCGTTTATGTCTCCGCCTTTGCACCCGATGTAGGAGAAAGCGGCAGCAGTCTGATCAGCGCGCATCCGACACCGCCGGCGCTCTCTACCATGGTCACCGACAGCGCGGGATTTGTATATCAAACAATCGATGGCGTGTTGAAGAATATCGCGCCGGACATACCGGTAGCAGAAGCCCGGGTCCTGGCCGTGACCCAGAGGCGGCTCGCGGGGAAGGCGTTTGGACAGACCGTCACCGCGGCTGCCTGGAAGAGCAAACCTTCCTGGTTCATCGTTACGGCCGATGATCGTGTGGTCAGCGCCGAACTCCAAACGGCAGAAGCCAGGCGGATGGAAGCCAGGATAACTGTGCTTCAATCGAGCCATATGTCTTTGCTCTCGCATCCGGGGGAAGTCGCGGCGGTCATCGAAGAGGCCGCCGCATTGATCGTTGCTAGGCTGTGAAGGGCTCGATTGGCCAACCTCACTCGAGGAGAAGACCGATGACGAACGAGGCGAACCAAGCCCAACGGGGAGCGCCACTCCGCCTCAAAGGTCTCTCGACGATATGCTTCCGAGGCCGGTCCAGCACCGAAAGCAGTCTGATCCGGGGCGTGATTCAGGACAGACGGAGCACCCCATGACCCAGTCTCCAGAGTTGCGCTCATGAACAGCTCGAACACGACACCCGAACTTATCCTACATCGCGGCCTGTTCACGACGCTCGAACGCGCCAACTCGACCGCCACTGCGGTCGCGATCACAGACGGCAAATTCTCCGCGGTCGGGCACGACCATGACGTCATGAAGCTGGCCGGCGAAAAGACAATAATTATCGACCTCAAGGGCCGGCGCGTACTGCCAGGCCTGATCGACAATCACCTGCACATCATCCGCGGCGGGCTCAATTTCAATATGGAATTGCGCTGGGACGGGGTGCGCTCGCTGGCTGATGCGATGGCGATGCTGAAAAGGCAGGTAGCGGTGACACCGCCGCCGCAATGGGTGCGGGTGGTCGGCGGTTTCACCGAGCATCAGTTCGCCGAGAAGCGGCTGCCCACCATCGACGAGTTAAACGCCGTCGCGCCTGATACGCCGGTTTTTCTACTCCACCTCTACGATCGGGCGCTGCTCAATGGAGCGGCGCTGCGAGCGGTTGGTTACACCAAAGACACGCCGGATCCGCCAGCCGGCGAGATCGTCCGCGACGGCAGGGGCAACCCCACTGGCTTGCTGCTGGCGAAGCCCAATGCCGGCATCCTTTATGCGACGCTCGCCAAAGGGCCGAAGCTGCCCATTGAGTATCAGCTCAACTCCACGCGCCATTTCATGCGGGAGCTGAACCGGCTCGGGGTCACCGGCGCGATCGACGCCGGCGGAGGGTTCCAGAACTATCCGGACGATTATGCTGTCATCCAGAAGCTTGCCGACGAAGGCCAGCTCACCGTCCGGATCGCCTACAACCTGTTCACGCAGAAGCCCAAGGGCGAGAAGGACGATTTCCTAAACTGGACGAAGACCTCGAAATACCAGCAAGGCACAGACTATTTCCGCCACAACGGGGGCGGGGAAATGCTGGTCTTCTCCGCTGCCGATTTCGAGGATTTCCGCCAACCTCGGCCCGACATGCCGGCGGAAATGGAAAGCGAGCTCGAAGAGGTGGTACGAATTTTGGCCCAGAACCACTGGCCCTGGCGCCTGCACGCAACTTACGACGAAACGATCTCGCGCGCGCTCGACGCCTTCGAACGGGTCAACCAGGATATCCCGATCGACGGTCTCCACTGGTTCTTCGATCATGCCGAGACGATTTCCGATCGGTCGATCGATCGCATCGCGGCACTCGGCGGCGGCATCGCCGTGCAGCACCGCATGGCCTATCAGGGCGAGTATTTCGTCGAGCGCTACGGCATTGGCGCGGCCGAGGCGACGCCGCCCATCGCCCGGATGCTGGAGGCAGGCATCCCAGTCTCGGCTGGCACCGACGCCACCCGCGTCGCGTCCTACAATCCGTGGATCGCGCTGTCATGGCTCGTCACCGGCAAGACAGTCGATGGTCTGCGTCTTTATCCGGCCCGCAACCGCCTCGACCGCGAGACGGCGCTGCGGATGTGGACCGAAAACGTCACCTGGTTCTCGAACGAGGAGAGCAAGAAGGGTCGCATCGAGGTTGGCCAGTTCGCCGACCTGGTCGTCCCTAACCAGGACTACTTCGCCTGTTCCGAGGACGAAATCGCCGACATCGCGGCCGCGCTGACGATTGTCGGCGGCAAGGTGGTCTATGGCGCCGGCGAATTTGCTGCCTTCGACGGGACGACGCCGCCCCCGGCGATGCCAGACTGGTCACCGGTTCGGCGCTTCGGTGGCTATGCCGCCTGGGGCGACTCCAGCGGCTCCGGACAGGCCGTGGCGCGACGGTCGCTTGCCGCCGCCTGCGGCTGCGCGAACCATTGCGGCATCCACGGCCACGATCACGCCGTCGCCCGGTCGGCCCGGCTGCCGATGAGCGATCTGAGATCCTTCTGGGGCGCGCTTGGCTGCAGCTGCTTCGCCTTTTGACCCAGGCGATTGCGTCTCCCTAGTGATAAGGCCGCCGACGCAAATTCGAGCAGCGCCCTCCACGGCCGATGTGCAGGGTTCGGCGTGGAGCCCGTTCCGCCACGCAGTCTTTGCTGTGCTCTGGGCGGCGGCGGTCATCTCCAACGTCGGCAGCTGGATGCAGAACGCGGCGGCAGGGTGGCTGATGACCAGCCTCAGCCCCGAGCCATTTACAGTGGCCCTCGTTCAGGCAGCGACGACGTTGCCCATGTTCCTGTTCAGCCTCCCTGCCGGAGCATTGGCCGACATCATCGACCGCCGCCGCGTTCTTATCGTGGTGCAGATCGCGGCGGTGGTAACCGCCGGCCTATTCGCGATGTTCGTATGGCTCAACTGGGTCACGCCGAACTGGCTGCTGACCTTTATTTTCCTGTCGGGGATTGCCACGGTTCTGGCGATGCCGCCGTGGCAAGCCATCGTGCCGCAGCTCGTACCAAAGGAAGAGCTCCGTTCTGCAGTCGCTCTCAACGGTGTAGGCTTTAATATCAGCCGCGCCGTCGGTCCGGCGTTGGCCGGCCTGGCGATCGGCGCACTCGGCATGGCGGCACCCTATTGGATCAATGCGTTGAGCACGTTCGCCGTCATCGGCGCGCTGATCTGGTGGCATCCTCCTCAGCCGATCGCACAATCCCTACCCGCCGAGCGCTTCGTCAAGGCTATTCGCAGCGGTTTGCGCTACGCTCGCTATAATCCGGATCTGCGCGCGACGCTGATCCGGGCTGCCGGCTTCTTCCCGCTCGCAAGCGTCTATTGGGCCCTTTTGCCGATTCTCGTGCGCGCACGAATGGGCGGCGGCCCGGAGATTTACGGCATACTTCTCGGTGCGATCGGCGCCGGTGCTGTCTGCGGCGCATTCGCCTTGCCGGTTGTAGCGCGGCTGGGCGCCGATCGGGTCGTGGCCGGGGCGACAGTCGGGACAGCGCTTGCGCTCGCCCTGTTCGCCATCGCTCGTGAGCCGGCAACCGCCTTGATCGCCTGCGTGTTCGCCGGAATTTCCTGGGTTGCCGCAATCGCCACCTTGAACGTATCGGCCCAGTTTGCGCTGCCGGGCTGGGTCCGGGGGAGGGGAATGGCAATGTTTGCAACCGTGCAGTTCGCGGGCTTGGCCGTCGGCAGCATCGTCTGGGGGCAGGCGGCGCAGCGGATCGGGCTCCCGGCCGTTCACATCATCGCGGCTATCGCGCTGGTAGCCTCGGTCCCACTACTGCGGCGCTGGAGGCTTCAGACCGCCGCCGGTCTCGATCTCGCACCGTCGATGCATTGGCCAGCGCCGTTGCTCTCGGATGATATTGATTCCGACCGTGGTCCGGTGCTGGTTACTGTCGAATACGCCGTCACCGGGGACGAGCGCGCCGCGTTTCTCGCAGCAATGGCGAAGCTCGCGAGCGAGCGCCGGCGTGACGGCGCCTATGATTGGGGCATCTACGAAGACGCCTCAAAAGAGGGGGTCTTCGTGGAGACGTTTCACGTCGATTCCTGGCTCGAGCATTTACGGCAGCATCAACGCATAACCAATGCCGATCGCGTGCTCCAGGATGCCGTGCACAGCTTTCAGGCCGACGGAGACCCCGCCGTCAGGCATCTGATCGCGGCACGCGGGAGCGAACAGGCATGATCGCTTATACGCTCCCGATCGCACGGCTGTGCCTCGCGATCGTGTTTCTGTACAGCGGCGTCGATAAGCTGTGGCATTGGCGTTCGAGCATCGAGGAGGTCAAGAGCGACGGACTGCCGTGGCCGGCGGCTTTCGCCGGTGCCACCGTCTTTACCCAGCTCGTTGGCGGATTTCTCGTGGCCACGGGCATCTTCGCATGGCTAGGCGCGTTGTTTCTCGCCGGCTTTACGCTTGCGGCCACGGTGCTCGGGCATCGCTTCTGGCTTCGGCGCGGCGCGGAGTTCCGGCACGAACTGACGACCAGCCTGGAGCACGTGGCAATCGTCGGTGGGCTCCTCTTGCTCTTGGTCCTCGACTTCACCGCCAGTGGATAAAGGATCGGAAATGAGCGGCCGGGCCCCCGGCGCAAACGCCGCCCAGACTGTAGCCGTCCATCCGCCGCTCTCGGTCGCGATCACGACGATCGGCGTGATCGCCGTCGCGATGGTCGGTTCGACAATCTCTTCACAGCTCGTCGATCTCGATATTGCCGACATCAGCGGCGGTTTTTCGGTGTCGGCCGACGACGCGTCTTGGATCGCCTCCGTCGCGACGATGGCGGAAGTCGTCAGCATCCCGATCGCGGCGATCCTGGTGCGCGCTTTGTCTCTGCGGCGGGTAGCGGTCTATAGTGCGGCGCTTTACGTAGTCTGCGCCTGTCTGAGCCTCCTCGTCTCCCGAGAGGATGGGCTGATCGTACTGCGCGCAATGCAGAGCTTTTGCAGCGGCACGATGTCGGTCCTGATGTTTGTCTCCGTCATGGCGACATTGCCGCCCGGCTTTGCACGCAGTGTCGGACTAGCCCTCTTCGCGTTCGCCTCGACCGCACCGACTGCGCTCAACGCGTCGGTCGGCGCCTTTGTCACCGAGCGCTGGGGCTGGCAGGGTCTGTATTTTTTCGACATGGCGTGGAGTCTGACCTTTTTGGCGTTGGCGTGGCGCTTCCTTCGCCCGGCGCCGCGAGCGATGCGCCTGTCGGAGATCGACTGGCTCGGCTATGTCATCCTTGCGATCGGGCTCGCTGCGTTTATCATGTTCATGAAGCAAGGCGACCGCTTCTTCTGGCTCGACAATCCGGCCATCCGCCACGCCGGACTGCTTGCCGCTATTGGCATTCCGTTGGCGCTCGTGCTTTTCCTGGTAAGGCAGCGGCCGTTGCTCGACCTTGGTCTTATGGCGACGCCGACTTTCGGCTGGGCGATCGCGCTCGCGACCTTTTACCGATTCGGTCTCGTCATGACTGCGTTTGTCGTGCCACAGACGCTGACTCGTCTCCAGGGCTTCCGGATAGAGCAGATCGCAGATGCCAACATCTGGACGTTCTGGGCTCAATGTTTCAGCTTCCCACTCGCCTGGTTATGGGCGTCACGCGGCGAACCGCGACATCCCTTGTCGCTCGGGCTCCTGCTCTTCGCGGCCGGCGCGTTCGTCTGCACCTATTTGACACCACAATGGCAGGCCGGTGACTTCCGCTTTGCGTTGATTTTGGTCGGTATCGGGCAGGGCCTTTTCCTGGTGCCGACCCTGTTCTACGCGACGCGCGATGTGAAGCCGGAGCAAGGACCCACCGCGGCGGCACTGTTCAACCTCAGCCGGATCGTCGGACAGACATTCGGCATTGGTGTCGTCAGCGCGCTGATCACGTATCGCGAGGATTTCCATTCCGCCGTCCTGGTGGAAAGCGTCAACAACGCCAATTCCGCCATGGCCGAACGCTTTAATGGTCTCGTGGCGAGCTTCCTGGCGACGCATGGCGATGCCGCAGTCGCGAGCAAGCAGGCATGGGAGTCGCTGTCGGCTATGCTTTCCAATCAGGCCTATGTGCTGGCGTTCGCCGATGCGTTCGTCATCGTTGCGGCGGTATTAGCAGTGTCGGCGCTGCTCGTATTGATGCTGCCGTCCTTGCGCCCGACGAAGTCCGGTGATGCCGAAACTGGTGCGGCGCCAGCGCTGTTGAAGACGGCGAACGAAACAGGGGGCCGGAGGTGAACGCTGGTTTGAAGCGTATTGCAGTGGCGCTCGGGCTGATCATCGTGCTGGTTCCGGCCGGCTATTATCTTTGGCGCTGGTACGATCGCTCGCGCGAGGTGCAAACGACCAATGACGCATACGTCCGAGGTGAGATTACCGATCTCAGCTCCCGCGTCAGCGGCTACGCAGTCGAAGTTCTGTTCGACGACGGCATGCCGGTCAAAGCGGCAGACGTCGTGGTGCGGATCGACCCGCGCGATTACCGCATGGCGGTCGAAAAAGCTGAAGCGGCGCTCAATCAGGCCAAGGCCGATTTGGCGGCAGTAGTGGCCAGCCTTGAACTGGGAAAATCGAAGGTCTCCGTAGCGGAAGCAGCTCTGCGCTCCGCGGGGGCTCAGGCGAAGAATTCCGACACCACCTTGACGCGTGCGGCTATTCTGGCCAAGGACAGATTTGGAACACAGGCCGCGCTCGACGACGCCCAGGCGGCAGAGGTGAAGGCCCATTCGGAGGTCGATCAGGCGACCGCCAACCTCGCCTACGAGAACCAGCAGCTCGTAGTAATCAACGCGAACGAAGCCGTGGCCAAGGCGCGGGTCGATTCGGCCGAAGCGGCCTTGCTGGCGGTGAAGTTTGCACTTGCGGATACCGCGGTGTGGGCGCCGATCGACGGCATCGTCGCCAATCGCAAGACGCGCGTCGGCGAATACGTTGCGGCCGGTACGCGCATGCTCTCCGTCGTCCCGATTAACGATCTCTGGGTAGAGGCCAATTACCGCGAGACCCAAATCGGCCGCATGAAGGTCGGCGATCCGGCCCGTATCGACGTCGATACTTATCCCGGCAGGCCGATCTGCGGCTATGTCGAAGCGATCCTGCCGGCGGCGGGGTCGGAGTTTGCGCTGATCCCAGCCGACAACGCCACGGGCAATTTCACGAAAATAGTACGCCGCTTCACGGTGCGCATCCGTTTCAGTCCACGCGACGCCAACGCCGCTCTCGCCCGTCCCGGCATGTCGGTGGAAACCGCGGTAGCGGTTTCCACGCCCGACAACTCCTCTCCAACCGAGCGAGGCAACCGGGTCGGCTGCTCGTTCGATCCGTCGAAAGATATCGTCGAACGGACCCTGACTAAGCTACCAGAGCATCCCGGGTTGGGCCGCGCCCGTCCTCAGGGCTCTCCCGGCACACAGGTTCCCGTACCGCCGGCACGCTAGCCCCCTGGCTACCAATCCTGAGCCAGCAACCCGATTGGATCGAGATCGCGCCGACTCACGGTAGCCCCGGAGGCTTCACTTCTGCATCGCCTGGGTGACGGCACCGCCGGTGGCGGTGCGCGCTCCGTCGACGACGTATTGCGCGCCGGTGATCGCCGAGGCAAGGTCGGAGCACAGGAACAGGACGGTGTTGGCGATCTCGTCGGGCGTGACGTAGCGGCCGATCGGGATGGCCGACTGATAGCGCCGGCCCACACTCGCCGGGTCGGCGGGGTTGAGCTGCGCCTCGAGCGAGTGGATCATCCGGGTGTCGACCGGGCCGGGGCACACCGCGTTTACCCGGATGCCCTGGCGGGCAACTTCGCCGGCAGCGGTCTTAGTCAAGCCAATCACCGCGTGCTTCGAGGCGACATAGGCCGGCATTCCGGGGGTGGCGACGAGCCCCGCAACCGAGGCAGTGTTGACGATGGCCCCCCGTTTCTGCTGCAGCATGACGGGCAAGACGTGGCGCAGGCCGAGAAACACACCCTTGACGTTGACCCCGATCACTGCGTCGAACATGTCCTCGTCATATTCGGCGGTGTGCGCCCATTTGCCTTCGATCCCGGCGTTGTTGAAGAAGCAGTCGATCGCGCCATAGGCGTCGAGCGCGGCCCTGACATAGGCCTGCACCTCGGCCGATTTGGTGACGTCGGCGGCGACAAAGCGCGCCTCGCCGCCCTGCTGCCGGATGATCCCGGCGGTTGCCTCGCCGGCCACGCTGTCGCGATCGACGATCACCACTTTAGCGCCGCTGTTAGCGAAACCGAGTGCGGTGGCGCGGCCGATGCCGTTCCCGGCGCCGGTGATCAGCGCGACCTTGCCGGTGAAGTCCAGATTCATCTCATCCTCCCATCATGTTTAGCCTACTCTCGCTCACTCCCTCGCCCCCTCCCATCCCCTCCCCCGCGTGCGGGGGAGGGGATGGGAGGGGGCGAGCACTGGGGTAAGGGTCGGGCCGGTCAGGCTCTTCGGCCGATCTGCCGGGTCCACTGTTCGAGCGCGACGAGCAGATCGCGAATGAGGCCACGCCCGACCTCGTCGGTGAAGCGGCCTTCGGCGTCGAACTTGGTATGCGCCTGGCCGATCAGCACCTCGGGCTTATTCAGCGGATGCATGTCGAGAAAGACGCAACAGCGGCGCAGATCGTGCTGCGCGCGTGCCGTGCCGGCCATCCCGGCGCCGGCTCCCATGATCGCCACCGGCTTCCCGGCGAAGGGCTGATCGGGTGGACGCGAGGCCCAATCGATCGCGTTCTTCAGCACGCCCGAGATCGAGTAGTTGTATTCCGGGGTGACGAAGAGCAGCGCGTCGGCCGCGGCGATCTGCCGCCTGAACGTCTCAACCGGCGGCGGGAAGCCTTGTGCGCGCACGTCTTCGTTGTAAAGCGGAAACGAGCCGATATCCGCAGTCTCGATCGTCATTCCCGGCGGCTTCAGCTCGACCGCGGTGCGCAAGGCCGCCTTGTTGTAGGAGCCGGCACGCAGGCTGCCGCAGATGGCGAGAACATTGATCCCCTTCGCGTCGCTCATTCGCTCTCTCCCGGGTTAGCCGGCGGCCCCTTATCGCACCTCTGCATCGCGGGGCAAGGCAATCACGCGCCGAGACGTGGGATCAGGCGCGCCGCGTTGTCGCGCTGGATCGCGGCGAGAGCGTCAGCCGAAAGGCCGTTCTTCTCCAACTCGTCGGCTTGCAAGGTGGTCGGCACATAGGGGAAATCGGTGCCGAAGACCACCTGCGACGGCGGGACCATCTTCAATAAGCCTGCCATCGATACCGGCCAAGCCGCGTTGGCCGTGTCGTAATAGAGGCGCTGCAGCTCGGCGAGGACCCCATTAGGCGCTATCTCGGCGGCGTCCTTGCGGGCCGCGGTGAAGAACGCGACGCGGCCGGCCAACATCGGCATCACCCCGCCGGCATGAGAAAACAGCCAACGGATGTCGCGCAACCGGGCCAGGCTGCCGCTCAGCAGGAGGCTGGTGATGGCGCGGCCGGTATCATACGGAAATTCAAGGGTTCCGGGCGGCACGCCGGAATTGAGGCTGCCGCAGCAATTGGGCGCGTAGGGGTGAAAGAAGACGACGGCCTTGCGCCGGTTCAACTCCTCGAACACCGGCTTGTAGGCGGGGTCGCCGGGCCACCGGTCGCCGAAGCTGGTCGACAGGTTGATGCCGTCCGCCTTCAAACTGTCGAATGCGTAGGCGATCTCGGCGAGCGATCCGTCGACATCCGGCATCGGCAATGAAGCGAAGAGCCCATAGCGGCCCGGATGATCCTGGACCATCCTCGCCGCGAACTCGTTGCACAGCCGTGACATTTGGCGCATGCCCGACGCGTTGAGGCCGAACCACACGCCGGGGATCGAGGCGAGCGAGAGGATCGATGTCCCCACACCGCTCTTGTCCATCTCCTCGAGCGAGGCGGCGGGCGCCCAATTGGCGACGTTGGGCTGCAGCCGGCTTTCACCGTTCCGGGTCATATAGCCCTGCCAGGCGTCGATGATCTCGCGGGGATAATAGTGGTGGTGGGTGTCGACGAGGCGCCGCGTCGGCTGCGCCAGCGACCCGCTCCGCGGCAAGAGTGCCGCCGCTCCGGCCGTCGCGGCGAGCGCCGTTAGAATGCGGCGGCGGGAGGCGGCGCGGTGACCATGTTCATGCCCCATATCGAGACCCTCCCCGGCCCTCCCGCCGAACTTGTGCTGCGGCGCGGTTGCATTTAAACACTTTAAGTCTGAAGCGGAATGCGTCGGGACGCTAGGGAGGAGAAATCATGGTGCGCATCGACCGGCGGAGGCTCTTGAAACTTTCCGGCGCCGGCGCGGTCGCGGCAAGCGCCGGCGGAGGCTTGGCCGCGATCCTGGCCTCCGGGCGGGCGCCGGCCTATGCCCAAACGACGAGCATCCACTGGGTGCGTTGGTCCGATTTCGTGCCGGCCTCCGACAAGCTCCTACGGGAAAAAATCGTGCCCGAGGGCGAGAAGGTGCTCGGCATGAAGATCCGCTTCGAGACGATCAACGCCAACGATATCCAGGCGCGGGTCACCTCGGCGATCCAGTCCGGCAACGGCCCCGACATCATCATGGCGCTCAACAACTGGCCGCAACTTTATGCCACCAGTCTCGCCGACGTCAGCGACGTCACCGACGAGATCGGCAAGGCGCATGGCGGCTATTACGACATGTGCAAGGCCGTCGGCATCTATCAAGGAAAGTGGATCGGGGTGCCGTGGGCAATCGGCGGCGGCCTCGTTGCCTACCGCAAATCGTGGCTTGCCGAGGTGGGCTATGAAAAATTCCCGGTGACCTGGGACCAGTGGCATGACGCCGGCAAGAAATTGAAAGCCAATGGCCATCCCATCGGACAGACGCTCGGTCACACCTTCGGCGACGCGCCCGGCTTCTGGTACCCCTATCTGTGGTCGTGGGGCGGCAAGGAAGTCGAGGCCGACGGCAAGACCGTCGTGCTGAACACGAAAGAAACTGTCGAGTCGGTCAAGTTCGCGATCGCCTTATGGAACGATTGCTGCGATCCGGGGGGACTCGCCTGGGACGACAGCAGCAACAACCGCGCTTTCCTAGCTGGCACGATCAGCCTGACCAACAACGGCGCCTCGATCTACCTCGAAGCCAAGAAAAAGCCGGACTCCTATCTCACCGAGAGCGGCAAGCCGATGAAGGACGATATCTCGCACGCGCCAATCGGCACCGGCGCAGCCGGGCATTTCGCATTGCCCGGTCCCTTCATCGACATGGTCATGGGCTATTCAAAGAACCAGAAGGCGGCCAAGGATTTCCTACGTTGGATCCACACAAAGCCGGTATTCGAGGAATGGTTTACCTCGCAGCAGGGCTACACCGACGGCGCCACCAGGTACTGGGAGGAGGACCCGGTGTGGGACATCGATCCGGTGCTGAAGCCGTTCAGGGATCTGCCCAACAGCGGGCGGCTCATGGGCTACGCTGGGCCGCCGAGCCAGCAGGCGGCCGAGGTTCAGACCAAGTACATCATCGTCGACATGTATGCGAAGGCCGTGCAGGGGATGAAGCCCGAAGACTCGGTCAAATGGGCACATGAAGAATTGGTAAAAGTGTACGCCTGATCAGAAATTCGCCTGTGGCGGAGACGCCCGAATGACCTTTACTACTCTCGCCGCCCCGACCGCTTACGCCGGCACCCCGCGACGTGGGCCGGTGACCCGATTGCTCGAGGACGAGCGCTGGCTGGCCATGCTCTTGCTGCTGCCGACCCTCGCTTTGCTCGGGCTCTTTATCGCCTATCCGTTTGTCGAGGGCGTCCGGCTGTCGGTGACCGACGCTAAGGTCGGGGTGCCTGGCCAGTTCGTCGGACTGCAGAACTTCGAGCGGATCTGGAACGACGACATCTTTCATGTCGCGGTGTGGAACACCTGCGTCTATACGGCCGTCGCTACGGTGTTCAAGCTTGCGCTGGGCCTCTGGCTCGCGCTATTGCTCAACCACCATTTCAAGGGCAAGGCCTTCACTCGGGCCTTCATTCTATTGCCCTTCATCATTCCGACCGTGCTGTCGACATTGGCCTGGAAATGGATGTTCGACCCGACCTTCAGCGTGATCAACTGGATGCTGTTCAGGCTCGGCGTGATCCATAGCCGGATCAATTGGCTCGGCGACCCGCACCTCGCGCTGATCTCGGTGATCATCGTCAACGTCTGGCGTGGCGTGCCGTTCTACGCGATCGCCCTGCTCGCCGGGTTGCAAACTATCAGCCCCGAATTGCACGAGGCCGCGGCGATCGACGGGGCGCGGGCCTGGCAGCGCTTTCGGCACGTGACATGGCCGCTGCTCTTGCCGGTGACCTTGGTCATCGTGCTGTTCTCGGTCATTCAGACCTTCGCAGACTTCCAGCTCGTCTACGTATTGACGGGCGGGGGCCCGGCCAACGCCACCCAGCTCTTCGCCACCTACGCCTACCAGCTCGGCATCGGCACCGGCCTCCTCAGCCAGGGTGCCACGATTTCGCTCGCCGTTTTCCCGGTGCTGCTGCTCGTGGTCATTGTCCAGCTGCTCTATATCCGCCAAGTGGAGACCCATTGAGAGCTGCCAAAAAATGCATATTCCAGCAGTGATCGCGCAGCTAATCACCTCGCCCCGCTTGCGGGGAGAGGTCGGACGTCGCGCGCCGCGCGGCTTCCGGGTGAGGGGCCACCTACATCTTCTACCTGCGCTTGATCTGCAGTCGCGACGGTGCCCCTCACCCCAGCCCTCTCCCCGCGAGCGGGGCGAGGAGGTATCGCGCGGCTTTGCTGCACCGGCCGGGCGCTGAGCGATGGTCGAGGGTGCGCTGTGGCGGCGCTGGGTCTTTTTTTACGTCCCGTTGACCGCCTTCGTCGTGGCACTGCTGTTCCCGTTCTACTGGATGATCATCACCACCATCCGGCCGGACAGTGAACTGTATCGTCCGTGGAACGCCCCGAATTACGCGCCGTTCTGGACCACCCATCCGACCCTGGAGCACGTCACGGATCTGCTGACCGAGACCTTGTTCAGCACCTGGATGCTGAACACGATGATCATCTCGCTCGCCGCCACGGCGATCTCGCTGTTCTGCGGTCTTTTGGCCGGCTACGCGCTGTCGCGGCTGAAGTTTCCGTTCGCCGGCAGTCTCGGGACGATGATCTTCATCACTTACCTCGTGCCTCAGACATTGCTGTTCATCCCGCTCGCCGACATCATCCGCAACTTTCGCCTCGGCGACACGCCGTGGGCGCTGATCCTGACTTATCCGACCTTTCTTATTCCGTTCGTCACCTGGCTGATGATGGGCTATTTCAAGTCCATACCCAAAGAACTCGAGGAGTGCGCCCGCATCGACGGGGCGACCCGATGGAAGGCGATGATCTACATCATCTTTCCGATCGCCGTGCCGGGCATCCTATCGGCCGGCATTTTTGCTTTTACGCTGTCCTGGAACGAGTTCCTCTACGCCCTCGTCTTCCTCTCCTCGCCCGAGGAGAAGACGGTTCCGGTCGGCGTAACGTCAGAGCTGATACGCGGCGACGTGTTCTATTGGGGTGAGCTGATGGCCGGGGCGCTGCTGGGCTCGATCCCGGTTGCCTTCGTCTACTCCTTTTTCGTCGAGCACTACGTCGCCAGCCTGACCGGGTCGGTCAAGGGATAGCATCCGCGCACGAGAGAGCAATGGCAGAGGTCCATAT